>Ga0207645_10004347_pt1 | contig 10494 bp, 12 predicted proteins | sample KBSM53metaG_FD_184331 | JGI IMG/M metagenome (GOLD analysis project Ga0207645, IMG submission 184331) | Miscanthus rhizosphere microbial communities from Kellogg Biological Station, Michigan, USA - KBS M5-3 metaG (SPAdes) (version 2) | ecosystem: Host-associated > Plants > Roots > Rhizosphere >...
CTCTTTGCCCGGGTTGTCGATCGAGACGCGCACCTCGAAGTTGGTGACGTTGTCCTTCTCGACGCCCATCGGCGAGATCTGCGTGACGCGGCCGTTGAACGTCTTGTCCTTGAAGGTTTCAACCCGGATGCGCGCCGGCTGGCCGAGCCGGACACGGCCGATGTCGGCTTCGTCGACCTTGCCGCGGACGAACACCTGGGTGATGTCGCCGAGGGTCATGACCAGCGTCGCGTTGGCGCCGAGGTTGAGGATCGAGGAGACCGGGCTGCCAATCTCGACGTCGCGCGAGAGCACGGTGCCGCGAATCGGCGCGCGGATGGTGGCGTTCGCCACGTCTTCGGCGGCCCGCTCGGCGGCCGCTTTGGCCTGCGCCACCTGCGCCCGCGCCTCGGCGACTTTCGCCTGGCTGACGACCAGTTGCGACTGCGCCGCCCGCTTGCGATTGTCGGCCACGTCGACCAGGCTGTGGGCGTCGTCCAGCGCCGACTGCGCGATCAGGTGTTGCGAGAAGAGCGATTGCGCGCGTTCGTAGGCCCGGCGCGCGAACTCGGCCTCGGGCCCTTCCGCCTCGACGCGGTTCTTCTGCAGCTGCGCCTCGGCCGCCTCGAGCGACGCGCGGGCGGCGAGCAGGTTCGCTTCGGCGCCGCGCAGGGCGGCGGCGAGCTGCTCCCGGTCCAGCTCGACGAGGACGTCGCCTTCGTTGACCGCGAGATCGATGTCGGCGTTCAGCTTCTGGATGATGCCGTTCGCCTTCGACTTGATTTCGACTTTCGTGATCGGTTCCACCTTGCCGGTGGCGACGACCGACTTGACCATCGTGCCGCGCTCGACCGCAGCCAGGCGCGACGGATCGATTTCGGGAGCGGCGCCGTTGAGCGTGGCGAATCCGGCCACCCCGCCGACAACGAGGACGGCTGCGCCGACGCCGATGTACAGGCGTTTCCGGGACTTCCTTGCTCCTGCGTGCATAACGAACTGTGACGAAATCGGGATGCAGGAAGTTCAAGAGCGGACGTACTAGAATCTGCGCATGTGGATTCTGGAGAGCCCGGAGGGCACCTTCCGGCTCACCCCAGGCGCGATCAAGACGGTGGGCCGCGCGCCGCGCGCCGATTTCATCCTCGACGTGGCGCTGGTGTCACGGCTGCACTGCCGGCTGACCGCCGCGGCCGACAAAATCGAGGTCGTCGACCTCAAAAGCACGAACGGCACGTTCGTGAACGACAGGCGCGTCGGCAAAGCGCAGCTCAAGAGCGGCGACCGGCTGCGCATCGGCCGCGTGGAGCTGAACATCCGTAGCGCAGCGCCGCTGTCGTAGCGCAGGCCTTCAGGCCTGCCGACCACCAGCGCGGGCAGCCCTAAAGGGCTGCGCTACGGTACTTTTTTTAAACGCGCTCTAAGGGCCTTCGCTGCGAAGAAAAGGATTCGTCGCCCGCTCGCGGCCGATCGTCGTGTCCGGCCCGTGGCCCGGGTGCACGACCGCATCGTCGCCGAACGCAAACAGCACGTCGCGAATCGAGGCAATCAGCACGTTGAAGTCGCCGCCCGGCAGGTCGGTTCGCCCGATCGAGCCGGCGAAGAGCGTGTCGCCGACGAAGAGCTCCTTGCCCTTCTCCCCCTTGCGGCCGATTTGCAGGCAGACGCCACCGGGACAATGGCCGGGCGTGTGGTGCGGGCGCACCTCGTAGTTCCCGAACGCGATCACGTCCCCGGCGGCGTAATAGCGATCGATCGGCGGCTGCGGCTCGACCTCGAGGCCGAACATCGCGCCCGACTGGACGGCCCGGTCGTAAAGAAACTGGTCGTCACGGTGCAGGTAGACCGGCACGTCGAGCACGCGCTTCGCGGCGGCCACGCCGGTGACGTGATCGACATGGGCGTGGGTCAGCAGAATGTGGCGAATCGAGAGCGCCCGCCGTTCCGCGGCGGCGAGCAGCGACGCCACCTCGTCGCCGGGATCGATCAGCACCGCTTCGCGGGTCTCTTCACAGCCGACGACGAAGCCGTTCTTGAAGAAGGGGCCGACGGCGGCGGTCTCTACTATCATGATCGTCCCATGATCTTAGCCGTAGTCGACGACCTGATGTTCAGCTCCAAGATCAAGACGGCGGCCAATCAGCTCGGGGTCGACCTGCGCTTCTCCCGGTCGGTCGACGGCGCGATCGAGACGATGCGGAGCAACCCGACCACGCTGGTCCTGTTCGACCTGAACATGCAGCGCCTCGACCCGCTGGCGATCGTCACGGCGATGCAGGGCGACCCGGCGCTCGCGTCCATCCCGACGCTGGGCTTCGCCTCGCACGTGCACACCGACATCATCAACGCCGCCCGGCAGGCCGGTGTTCGCGACGTCCTCGCACGCTCGGCGTTCGCCCAGCAGCTCGGCGACATCCTGACGCGGCATCGCTGATCGAGTCGAACCCAGAACCCAGAACCCAGAACCAAGAACCAGAACCCCGAACCCCGAACCTGGAACCTTGAACCTCGTTGACGTAATGCGCGCGCGCTGCCGAATCGCTCCGCACGTCCGGCGGACGCCGATGGTGCGATCGGCGTGGTTGTCCGAACGATGCGGCGGCGAGGTCTGGTTGAAGCTGGAGTCGCTGCAGGTGGCGAACTCCTTCAAATCGCGCGGCGCGTTCAACGCCGTGATGGCGCTCCTCGAGCGAGGCGGCGCGCCGGCCCGGCTGGTCACGGCATCGGCCGGCAATCACGGCCGCGCGCTGGCGGCGGCGGCCGAAACCTTCGGGCTGCCGCTCGTCGTGTTCACGCCCGCCAACGCGCCGGCCACCAAGCTCGACGCCATTCGCCGGCACGGCGCCACGCTGCGCGCCGAGGCGCGCGATTACGACGAGGCGGAGAAGCAGGCGAAGGAGTTCGCGTCGAAGGACGGCGGCACGTTCATCTCGCCGTACAACGACGACGACGTGATTGCCGGCGCGGCCACGGTCGCGACCGAGATGTTCGAAGAGGTGCCGGAGATCGAGACGCTGGTCGTCCCGATCGGCGGCGGCGGGCTGATCAGCGGCGTCGCGGTTGCGGCAACGGCAGTCGCGCCGGCCTGCGAGATCGTCGGCATCGAGGTGGCGGCGTCGAACGCGTTCCAGGTCAGCGTGCGTGCCGGGCGGCTGGTGGAAATCGTCCCCGGCGAGACGATCGCCGACGGGCTCGGCGGCAACCCGGATCCGGAGACGGTCACCTTTGGCTACATCAAGGAGCTGGTCGACCGCATCGACACGGTGACCGAGGAAGAGCTCTCAGCCGCCATTGCCGGCCTGGTCGAGCATGAGCATCTCGTGGCCGAAGGCGCGGGCGCGGCGGCCGTGGCCGCGCTCATCGGAGGCCGCGCCGGCCTGCGCGGCGGCCGCATCGCCGCGATCGTGAGCGGCAGCAACATCGATCGCACCCGCCTTACTTCGATCTTGGGCCGAGCAAGCTCGGCCCCTACGGAAGCTCCGCGGACGACTCTCCCGTAGGGGCGGAGCTTGCTCCGCCCCCTGCTTGCTCCGCCCCCTGCTTGCTCCGCCCCCTGCTTGCTCCGCCCCGTGCGCCGCCCTCGCGATCACGGGCGGCGCGAGCCCGAGCGTGCGGCGAATGAACGACTCGATCGCCGCGCGCTGCATCCACGCAACCGCCGCCAGCGCCGCGAGCACCAGCAGCAGCACGATCCAGCCGGCGCCGGACCGCTGCTTTGGCTGCCGCGCGCTCGCGTGGATCGGCGGCGGCGGGCTGGTATCGCTCCGCAAGTCGAGAATCGCGCCCACCGATCGCACTTCCGCCGCCATCGTCACCGCCGACTCGTAGCGCTGGTCCAGGCTCTTCGCGAGCGCCTTGGCCACCATCGGATCGAGGTCGACCGGCGACTCCCGGTTCAGCGACGACGGCGCGGGCGCCGGCGCCTGCACGATCTGCAGCGCGACCGCCGACCGGGTCGCGCCCGTGAAGGGCGGCTTGCCCGTCAGCATCTCGAACATGACGATGCCGAGCGAGAAGATGTCGGTGCGGTGATCGACGCGTTCGCCGAGCGCCTGCTCCGGCGACAGGTACGGTGCGACCGTTCCCAGCGCCGGCTCCGACGAGGAGATCATGCCGGCCGCGTCGCGCCGCGCGGCGCCGCCGTTGGTCCAGCCGGCAAGGCCGAAGTCGAGGATCTTGGCGTTGCCCTTGTGCGTCACCATGATCGTCGCCGGCCTGATGTCCTGGTGGACGATCCCCTCGACGTGCGCTTCGGCCAGCGCATCAGCCGCCTGGCCGATGAGATCGACGACGCGGCGCGGGTTCATCGGGCGGCCGCCGATCGCGGCCGCGAGCTGCTCGCCGGGCACGAACTCGCAGGCGAGAAACAGGTGACCCTGATCCTCGCCAACTTCATAGAGCTCGGCGATGTTGGGGTGCGACAGCTTCGTCGCCGCGCGCGCATCCTGGATGAAACGCTGGCGCTTCTCCGGATCGCCGGCGATGTGCTCGCCGATCACCTTGATCGCGACGGTACGGCCGAGCCGTGTGTCGCGCGCGCGCAGCACGTCGCCGAGGCCGCCGGCGCCGATGCGCTCGAGGATCTTGTACTGACCGAGCGTCTCGATCATGTGGCGCGATTATACTGACTGGTCCGGCTGAAGCCGGACGCTACCGGTCCGCCTGAAGGCGGACACTACATTTGACTTATACCGCGCTGCTCCGCCACAACCGAAATTTCCGGCTGCTCTACATCGGCCAGACGATCTCGCAGCTCGGCGACTGGTTCAACGCGGTGGCGGTGTTCGCGCTGCTGCTCGACCTCACCGGCTCGGCAACCGCGGTCGCGTGGATGATGATCGTGCAGTTCCTGCCGGTGGCAATCGTCGGCCCGCTGGCCGGCGTCGTCGTCGACCGCGTCGACCGGCGGCGGCTGATGATCATCACCGACCTGTTGCGCGGCGCGCTGGTGCTCGCGCTGCTGCTGATCCGCCGGCCCGACCAGGTGTGGATCGCCTACGTGGTGATGGCGATCATCGTCGGCGCGCAGGGCTTCTTCGAGCCGGCGCGTACGGCAACCATCCCCAACGTCACCACCGCCGAGGAGCTGATGCCTGCCAACGCGCTGTCGAGCGCGACCTGGTCGGCGATGCTCGCGATCGGGGCGTCGATCGGCGGGGTGGTGACGGCGATTGCCGGCCGCAATGTCGCGTTCACGGTCAACGCGCTGTCGTTCTTCGCCTCGGCGTATTTCATCGGCCGCACGCACTACGACTCCACGCCGGCGGCGGGCCCGCGGCCGACCGGGTTTCTCGCGCTCAGCGGCATCACCGATCTCGTGGACGGGATGCGCTACGTGCGCCGGCACGGGCACGTGGCGGCGCTGATGATGGTGAAGGCGGGCTGGGGCCTGGCCGGCGGCGTGCTGCTGCTGCTGACCGTCTTCGGCGAACGAGTCTTCCCGATCGGCGCCGGATCGGCGGGCGGCATCGGCGTGCTCTACGGCGCCCGCGGCGTCGGCGCGGGGCTCGGGCCGATCCTGCTGCGATGGATCATCGGTCAGGACCCGGTGCGCCTGCGCCGGGCGATTGCCGGCGCGTTCTTCATGGTCGGCGCGTTCTACATCGCGCTCGCCGGCGCGCCCTCGCTGTGGATCGGCGCGCTGTGCGTGCTGCTGGCGCATTTCGGCGGCGCGATCCTGTGGGTGTTCAGCACCGTCCTGCTGCAGCTGGAAGTGCCCGACCGCTTCCGCGGCCGCGTCTTCGCGGCGGAGCTGGCGCTGGTGACGCTGCTGTCGTCGGCGTCGAGCTACTGGACCGGCTACATGCTCGATCGCGCCGGCTGGTCGCCGCGGCGGCTGGCCTTCGCGCTGGGATTGATGTTCTGCGTGCCCGGCGTGCTGTGGGTGATTACCGATATGAAGTGGAAGGAGCTCGAACGGCGCCAGGCGGACGGCGACGAGCCGCAGCCCGACGTGGTGGCGAGCACGCCAAAAATCGGCCCGGTGGATCAAGAGGGCAGGACGTTCTCCTGACCCCGGGTCTTCTTCTAGTCCTTCCGACCCTCTTTCTTCAATTCCTGCATCGCGCTCTGCACCAGCTGCTTCGCATCGTCCAGCTGCTCCAGGACGAGCGCGATATCGAGCTTCGGCTTTCCCGGGAAGCGATCGCTGCGGCAGTAGACGCCGTGCTGTCCGACCAGGGCGAGCGAATCGGTGAGCAGATCGAGCGCCACCGCGAGCCTGCCGCGGGCCGGCCCCATCATCGTTTCGTGGTGCTCGAGCGCGTCGTGATGTTTGGTGAAAACGGACATTGGTATGTGTCCGGCTGAAGCCGGACTTGACGATTATTTCTTCGGCTTCGACGGCCGCAGCTCGACGCGGCTCGGCAGGCTGCGCGGATCGTGGCGCAGCAGGTTGACGACGACCTCGCCGACATCTTCGGGCGCGATCTTCCAGTCGGCGCCTTTCTGCTCGTCGCCGCTCGAGAACGCGGTGGCGACCGAGCCCGGCATCACGTAGCTGACGCGGATGTTGTCGTAGCGGACCTCCTGCATCAGCGCTTCGCTGAAGGCGTTCAGCCCCGCTTTCGAGGCGCAGTAGGCGGCGCCGTCCTTGAAGGGATTCTTCCCCGCCAGGCTGCTGATGTTGATGATGAAGCCGCCGCCGCGCGCCCGCATGTGCGGCAGCGCCGCGTGGCAGGCGTTGAAGACGCCGGTGAGATTGGTTTCGATGAGCTCGGTCCACTGCGCCGGCGTCATCGACGCGACGTCGACGAAGATGCCGATGCCGGCGTTGTTGACGAGGATGTCGAGGCCGCCGAAGCGCGCGACGGTGGCATCGATGGCGCGCTTCACCTCGTCGTAGCGGCGGACGTCGGCCTGCAGCGTCTCGACGCCGCCGGGGCCCGCCGCTTCGATCGTGTGGCGCGCGGACGAGAGATGCGCCGCGCTGCGACCCGTCACCGCCACCTGAACGCCGTCGGCGACGAGCGCGCGCGCGATCGCGAGACCGATGCCGCGCGACCCGCCGGTGACGAGCGCGACCTGCCCGCGGAGTGATTGCATAGCCATTACAATATCGCAGCGATGCAGCGCGTGGCCATCATCGGAGCCGGCGAGCTTGGCGGCGCCGTCGCGCACGCGCTCGCGCGGCGCGATGCCGCCCGCTCGATCCTGCTGATTGACGAGAGCGGACGGATCGCCGCGGGCAAGGCGCTCGACATCGCCCAGTCGGCGCCGGTCGAAGGCTTTGCTGCGCAGCTGGCAGGCGCGACCGACGTGTCGATGGCGGCGGGCGCGGATGTCATCGTCGTGGCCGACCGCGCCGGCCGAGGCGAATGGCAGGGCGAAGAAGGGCTGGCGCTGTTGAAGCGGGTGATCGGCAGCGCACGCGCGGCGATCGTCGTCTTCGCCGGCGCGACGCAGCGGGATCTCGTGGAACGCGGCGCCGGCGAGCCTGGCATCGACCGCGCGCGGATCTTCGGATCGGCGCCCGAGGCGCTGGCGGGCGGGGCGCGCGCGCTGGCGGCGCTGGCGGTCGACGGATCGCCGCGCGACATCTCGCTGTCGGTGCTCGGCGTGCCGCCGGATCACACCGTGATTCCCTGGGCCGACGCGACCATCGCCGGCTTCGCGCTGACGCGGCTGATCGACGAGCCGGCGCGGCGCCGGCTCACCGCGCGGGTCAACGCGCTCTGGCCGCCGGGCCCCTACGCGCTCGCAGCCGCGGCGGCAACCGCGATCGACGCGATCGGCGGCCGCTCGCGCCGGTTCCCCAGCTGCTTCGTCGCGCCTGAATTGATCGTCGAGGGTAGCGGCCGGCGAGCGCGGGCCGGCGCGATGCCGGTCCGTCTCGACGCGCGTGGAGTCGTGGAGGTGGTGACGCCGTCCCTGAGCGCGGCGGAACGTCTCGCGCTCGAGACGGCGCTGTCGCCCTACGTTCCGTAAATCGGCCGGTGCAGCGAGAGGCCGCCGGCAAAGTCGGCGAGCTGCTTGCGCAGGATCAACCGGCCGCGGTGCAGCCGCGACTTCAGCGTCTGATCCTTCACCTTCAGCATCGCGCTGGCTTCCTCGGTCGACATCCCCTGGATGTCGCGCAGCATCACCGGCGCGCGGTAGATCGCCGGCAGGGCGAGAATCGCGCGCATCACCCGCTGGCGCAGCTGCGAGCGCAGCACGCGCTCGTCGGCGAGATCGCTCCAGTCGGCGACGTCGGCGGGCAACACGTCGCCCGACGGCGTCTCGTTTGCCGCTTCACGCCGCTCTTCCGCCTGCGTCCGCTGGTACTGCGCGGTGCGCAGGCGCGACATCGCGGCGTTGAAGGTGATGCGATAGATCCACGACGACAGCGCGGCGTCGCCGCGGAATTCGCCGACCTTGCGGTAGACCTTGAAGAGCACGTCCTGGGTCACTTCCTCCGCGTCTTCCTTGTTGCGCAGATACCGGAAGGCGAGCTGGTAGATCTTCGTGCCGTAGGTCTGAGCCAGGTCGGTGAGGGCCTGTTCCTCGCCCGCCTGCAGCCGGGCAAGGAGTGTGTCGGGATGAGGATGGCGTTCGGGAGCCTGCATGAGATGTCCCTCGATGCGGACTAGAACCCCGAGTCACCGATAAATATTCCAGCGGTGAACTATCTTTCTAACTGCTGAAAGTCGAATACGTTAGCGAAATGAGAGGTAACTCGACCGGCAACCTCGACCGTGGGAATCGTGCGGCCGAGCAGGCGCTCGAGGGACGTCACGCCCCGGTCGGCGATCCCGCAAGGAATGATGAGCTGGAAATAGTCGAGGTCGGTCGACACGTTCAGGGCAAAGCCGTGGCTGGTGACCCAGCGCGCGATGCGGACGCCGATCGCCGCCAGCTTCTCGCCTCCCACCCACACGCCGGTGAGGCCCTCGACGCGCGTGGCGCGGACGCCGTAATCGGACGCGGTCCGGATCAGCACTTCTTCGAGATCGCGAACATAGCGGTGAACGTCGCAGCGATCCGGTTTGAGATCGACGATCGGGTAGCCGACCAGCTGGCCGGGCCCGTGGTAGGTGATATCGCCGCCGCGGCCGGTCTCGTGCAGCTCGATGCCGCGCGCAGCCAGCGTCGCAGGTGATGCCAGCAGATGCGACCGCCCGCCGTCGCCGCGGACGCCGAGCGTGATCACGTGCGGGTGCTCGAGCAGCAGCAGCGTGTCGCCAACCGTCCCCGCGCGCCGCTCTTCGACGAGCGATCGCTGCAACGCAAGCGCCTCGGCATACGGCACGAGGCCGAGATGTTTAACTCGTAACCGCCGCGCCTGCTCGGCCGTCACCTGTGGGGGCCGAGCTTGCTCGGCCCCGCCTTCGGGCGGAGCAAGCTCCGCCCCTACGTTGAGCTCGCTTCCCAATTCTCGAGCGTCTTCTTGATGATCGACATGAACTCGTCGGCCACCGCGCCGTCGATCACCCGGTGGTCGTAGCCGAGCGTCAAATACGCCATCGGCCGAATCGCAATCGCATCGTCGACGACGACCGGCCGCTTCTCGACGTTGCCGACGCCGAGAATCGCCACCTGCGGCTGGCTGATGATCGGCGTGCCGAACAGCGCGCCGAAGACGCCGGGGTTGGTGATCGTGAAGGTGCCGCCGGCAACTTCCTCCGGCTTGAGCTGCTTGGCGCGCGCGCGGTTGGCAAGATCGGCGACCGCGCGGCTGATGCCCACCAGGTTCTTCTCGTCGGCGTGCTTCACCACCGGGACGATCAGCCCCCAGTCGAGCGCCACCGCGATGCCGATGTTGATCTCCTTGTGGTAGACGATGTTGTCGCCGTCGACCGAGGCGTTGACGATCGGCACGGCGCGCAAGGCGTCGACCACCGCCTTGAAGATGAAGGAGAGATAGGTCACCTTGACCCCGGCGCGCTCGAAGTCGGCTTTTTTCATCTCGCGGATCCTGGCGATGCGCGAGAAGTTCACCTCGAACACCGAGTGCACGTGCGCGGAGGTGCGGCGGCTGACGACCATATGCTCGGCGATGCGCTTGCGCATCGGCGACATCCGCTCGACATGATCCGACTCGCCCGGCGCCCACGTCGGCGGCGCCGGCACCGGCGCGCCCGACACGCCGCCGGCTTTGCCTTCGATCCGTTCGACCTTCTTGCCTTCGACCCTGCCTTCGACTCTTGCGCCTTCGCCCTTCGCGCCTTCGTCCTTCGCTCCTTCGACCTTTCCGCCTTCGCGCCGTTCAGCCTTTCCCCCTTGCTCGACGTACGCCAGGATGTCGTCCTTCGTCACTCGCCCCGCGATCCCCGATCCCCGGATCTGCGAGATGTCGACGTCGTGCTCTTTCGCGATCTTGCGCACCAGCGGCGATGACCGCTCGCGGATCGTTTCCTCGGCGGACGTACCGACTTTCTTCTCCGGCGCTTGCGGCGCGGGCTTGCCCGCGCTAGTCGTCGGCGAAGCCGGCGCGGAGGCGGGCGATGCCTTCGGCGGCGGAGGGAGATCTTCGCGCGCGTGGTAGTGGCCCGACTCCGCAGGCGCCTGCTCCTTCGGCGGCGCGGAGGCGGTCGGCGA
>Ga0207645_10004349_pt1 | contig 10493 bp, 10 predicted proteins | sample KBSM53metaG_FD_184331 | JGI IMG/M metagenome (GOLD analysis project Ga0207645, IMG submission 184331) | Miscanthus rhizosphere microbial communities from Kellogg Biological Station, Michigan, USA - KBS M5-3 metaG (SPAdes) (version 2) | ecosystem: Host-associated > Plants > Roots > Rhizosphere >...
ATGTGACGGACCGCGTCGTCGCACCGCCGCCACCGGCGCCCGCGCTGCACGACGCGACCGCCGACGCGCTGCACGGCGCCCGGGATCACCTCGTCAGCGTCGAGATCGTCCGCGCCGAGTCGATGACGAGCGGCCTCGCCTGCGCCGGCAGCAGCTATGTCGGCATCGGCGTCACGGCCGATCCGCGCACCGATCGCATCGTCCTGGTCGGCGACGACACCCCGGCCTCGCGCGCCGGCCTGCGCCGCGACGACATCGTGCTGAGCCCGCAGTCGTGGCGCAACCCGCATGCGGACGGCACGCTGCTGCAGCTGCTGGTGCTGCGCGACAGCGTCAAGCTGATGGTCGTGGTGCGCGTCGGCACGATCTGCATCGGCTAGCCGCGGCGCGACGGAACGCTGTCGACTGGGTCAATGCGCTCGGCGCGAATCCGACGCCGCTGCCGTTTCCGGAGCTGTACGCCGCGCTCGAGCAGAAGGCCGTCGACGGTCAGGAAAATCCGGTCGCGACGACCCTCGGCGCCAAGCTGTTCGAAGTGCAGAAGTACATGACACTGACCAACCACCAGTACAACCCGCAGTCGGTGGTGATCAGCAAGCGGTTCTGGGACACGCTGAATGCCGACGAGAAGAAGGCGCTGCAGGATGCGGCGACCGAGTCGGCGGGCTATCAGCGCGAGCAGTCGCGCGCTGCCGCGTCGGGCATCCTCGAGAACCTGAAGAAGAGCGGCATGCAGGTCACGGAGCTGCCGGCGGCCGAGGTGGCCAAGATGCGCGAGAAGATGAAACCCGTGATCGCGAAGCACGCCGCCAACGTCGGCGAGGCGACCGTGAACGCCGTCATGACGGAGCTCGAGCGGCTGCGCAAGTAGGCGCCCGCGTTGCGCCCGGCGTCATCGAAAATGGGGGCGAGGAACCTCCCGATGACCGTCAAGCACGAACTCCGTCCGTCGATCGGCCCGGCCCGCCTGGCCGGCGCCCTGCGCTACTCGCTCGCCGGCTTCCGCCATGCGACGCGCCACGAAGCCGCGTTCCAGCAGGAGGTGCTGGTCTTCCTGCTGCTGCTGCCGGCGGCGGTGCTGCTGCCGGTGCCGACGCTCGACCGGCTGATCCTGGTGCTGTCGATGCTGCTGGTGATCGTCGTCGAGCTCCTCAACTCGGCGATCGAGGCCACCGTCGACCGCATCTCGGCCGAGCGCCATCCGCTCGCCGGTCAGGCCAAGGACATGGGCAGCGCCGCGGTCTTTCTGACCCTCGTGATGTCGGTGCTGTGCTGGGCGGTGATCGCCGGACCGGTGGTCGGTGCGTGGCTCGCGGCCGCAATGCGCGGCAGCTGACGCGCGCGGGCCAGCGGCGGCTGCACGACTCGAATCAAGACCGACAGGAGACAACCCCATGCCGCATTCATCGACCCGGCGCCATGCGCTGCTGCGTTCAGTTGCCGTCGCCGCACTGGCCGCCATCGGCGCGCTCGCGCAGGGTCAGGCTCGGGCGCAGGACTATCCGCTCAAGCCGATCAGCATCGTCGTCCCGTTCCCGCCCGGCGGCACGACCGACCTCGTCACGCGCACCCTGGCCGAGTCGCTGACGAAGAGCCTCGGCCAGCCGGTGCTGGTCGAGAACCGTCCCGGCGCCGGCACGACGGTCGGCGCCGACTACGTCGCGAAGGCGAAGCCCGACGGCTACACGCTGTTGATGGGCGCGGTCCACCACACGATCGCGCCGAGCGTCTACCGCAAGCTCTCGTACGACCTGCAGAAGGACCTGACGCCGATCACGACGGTGGCCTCGGTGCCGAACGTCGTCGCGGTCAATCCGGCGGTGACGCCGGTCAAGTCGATCGCCGAGCTGATCGCGCTCGCGAAGGCGTCGGCGAAGACGCCGCTCAGCTACGGCTCGAACGGCAACGGCACCGCGCAGCACCTGATCGGCACGCTGTTCCAGCAGCAGACCGGCACGACCCTGCTGCACGTGCCGTACAAGGGCAGCGCGCCGCTCGTCGCCGACCTGCTCGGCGGTCAGGTCAACATGTCGTTCGACAGCATCACCGCGCAGTGGGCGTTCCTGAAGAACGGCAAGCTGCTGCCGCTCGCGGTGACCGCGCACGCGCGCTCGACGTTCCTGCCCGATGTGCCGACGCTCGAGGAAGCGGGTCTGAAGGGCTTCGACATCCAGACCTGGTACGGCGTGCTCGCGCCGACCGGCACGCCGAAGCCGGTGATCGACCGGTTGAGCAGCGAGATGTTGAAGATCATCAAGTCGCCGGCGTTCGCCGCCGCGATGGCGAACGGCGGCTGCGAGCCGCTCGGCAGCACGCCGACGGAGATGGCGGCGCTGATCGCGAGCGAGATGACCAAGTTCGCCAAGATCGTGAAGGACGGCAACGTCGTGATCGAGTAGCGCGCGGGCGCTGCGGGTCGTCGGCAGGCAACGGCTCGCGCTGAGCCCGCGCCCGTCGTCACCCGCTCGATCGGGCCCGGCGCCCTCACCCGCTTTCGATCAAGTCCCGCAGAACGTGCGATAGCACGCGGTGACCGCCGCCGGCGCCGGCTCCGCGTAGTACGCGCGCTCGGGCGATTCGTCATAGGGCCGCTGCAACGCGTCGAGCAGGCGCTCGAACGGTCCGAGGTCGGCATCATCGGAGGCGGCCTTCAGGGCTTCCTCGACGCGGTGATTGCGCGGGATCAGCCACGGGTTGACGCGGCGCATCCGCGCCGCGCGACCGGCTCCAACCTCCGCATCTTTCGCGGCATCGGCCTGGTCTTCGCGCGCACAGCGGTCGCGCCAGCGCGCGAGCCAGGGGTCGAGCGAGGCCGCGTCGGCAAACAGCGCGCGCAGCGGCGCGTCGTCGCCCGCCGAGGCGTCGGCGAGGCGCCGCCAGGCGAGCGTGAAGTCGACCGTCTGGCGTTCGAGCAGCGCGAGCCAGTCGGCGACGAGCGCGCCGTCGCCGGCGTCGTCTGCCGGATCGTCACGGCGCAGCCCGAGCTTCGCGCGCTGGCCGGCCAGCAGCCGCGCCGCGTACAGCGCAGGGAACGCGTCGATCACTGCCATCGCCTGCGCGGTGGCCTCTCCCTCGTCGTCCGCCAGCAGCGGCAACACGGTCTCGGCGAGCCGGGCGATGTTCCAGCGCGCGATCAGCGGCTGGTTCGCATAGGCATAGCGCCCGCCCTCGTCGATCGAGCTGAACACGGCGGCCGGGTCGTAGGCCTCGATGAAGGCGCACGGCCCGTAGTCGATCGTCTCGCCCGACAAGGTCATGTTGTCGGTGTTCATCACGCCGTGGATGAAGCCGACGTTCATCCACTGCGCGATCAGCGCGGCCTGGCGCTCGGCCATCTGCTCGAGCAACGCGAGGTAGCGGCGCGGCGTGCCGACGAGCTCGGGATAGTGGCGCGCGATCGTGTAGTCGGCGAGCTGGCGCACGCGTTCGGCGTCGCCGCGCGCCGCGAAGAACTGGAACGTGCCGACGCGGATGTGGCTGGCGGCGACGCGGGTCAGCACCGCGCCCGGCAGCAAGGTCTCGCGGCGCACCGGCTCGCCGGTCGCGACGACCGCGAGGGCGCGCGTGGTCGGGATGCCGAGCGCGTGCATGCCCTCGCCGATCAGCACCTCGCGCAGCATCGGGCCGACCGCCGCCTTGCCGTCGCCGCCGCGCGAGAACGGCGTGCGGCCCGAGCCCTTCATCGCGATGTCGCGGCGCTGCCCGTGCGAATCGATCACCTCGCCGAGCAGCACCGCGCGGCCGTCGCCGAGCTGCGGCGAGAAGCCGCCGAACTGATGGCCGGCGTAGGCCTGCGCGATCGGCTGCGCGCCCTCCGGCACGATGTTGCCGGCGAACAGCGCGGCCCCGTGGTCGCCCTCCAGCGCGCCGACGTCGAGCCGCAGTTCCTCGGCCAGCGCGCGGTTGAAGTACAGCCAGCGCGGCGCCGGCGCGGTCGCCGGTTGCCACGGCACGTAGAAGCCCTCGAGGTCGCGGGCGTACGAGTTGTCGAACGTGAATGCAGCGGAGGCGGCCATGACCGCACGGTACGCCGTTTGGCGCGCCGATGCGCACGCCTGGTCCAACGACCCTTCGCGCTGGCCCTGGGATGCGGTGACGGTCGGCCTGCCGGGCTCGAAGAGCTGCGGGCGGTACGCCAGATCGAGGCACGCATTGCCGCGCGCGTCCGCCCGTTCGCACCGGCCGGATAGTGGCGTAAAACAACAGGCCCGCACACCCGATCGAGCCGCCATGCCCACCTCCCGCGACAGCGCCCGCGCGTTCATGCCCTACCCCGATGCGGTCGTGCCGCACGCCGCCGACGGCCCGCTCGCCGAACTGTCGTTCGCCGTCAAGGACCTGTTCGATGTCGCCGGCTATCCGACCAGCGGCGGCTCGCCGTTCCTGCTTGCGCTGTCCGGCATCAAGACGACGACCGCGCCGAGCGTGCAGCGCCTGCTCGATGCGGGCGCGCGCTTCATCGGCAAGACGATCACCGACGAGTTCGCGTTCTCGATGAACGGCCAGAACGCCCACTTCGGCGCGCCGGTCAACGGCGCGGCACCGGACCGCATCAGCGGCGGCTCGTCGTCGGGGTCGGCGGCGGCGGTGTCGCACCGGTTCTGCGACTTCGCGCTCGGCAGCGACACCGGCGGCTCGGTGCGCGCACCGGCCAACCATTGCGGACTGGTCGGCCTGCGCCCGACCCACGGACGCATCAGCCTGGAAAGAGTGCTCGATCTCGCGCCGAGCTTCGACACCTGCGGCTGGTTCGCGCGCGACGTGCCGACCTTCGCGCGCATCGCCGACGTGTTGCTCGGCGCCGATCCGGCGCCGGTCGAGGCCGTGCGGCTCCTCGCGCCGACCGACGTCTGGAACCTGCTCGCGCCCGAGGTCCTCGAGGCGCAGCAGGCACCGCGCGAACGCGTGCAGGCGGTGCTCGGGCGCGCCGCGCCGGTCGATGTCGTGCTCGATGGCTTCGATCCGATGTACTGGAGCTTCCGCTACCTGCAAGGCCGGGAGGCGTGGCGCGCCGACGGTGCGCTGATCGAGCGCTTCGCGCCGCCGCTCGGACCCGGTGTCGCCCAGCGCTTCGCGTGGGCGCGCGAGGTCACCGATGCACAGGTCGCCGAGGCGACCGCGTTCCGGACGCGCTTCCGTGCCCATCTGGAAGCGCTGCTCGGCCGCGACGGCGTGCTGCTGCTGCCGACGATGCCCGACATCGCACCGCTCGCCAGCGCCGGCGAAGCGGGTCTCGAGGACTACCGCAACCAGGCCACCAGGATGCTCTGCATCGCCGGGCTCGCCGGCTTTCCGCAGCTGTCGCTGCCGCTCGGCAGCCGGCTCGGCGCGCCGCTCGGGATTTCACTGCTCGGGCCGGCCGGCAGCGACCGCAGCCTGGTGCGGCTCGCCGAACGCATCGCCGGGTGAGGCCACAGTCTCCGCAGCTCATTTCCAGCAGCCTCAATCGGTCTTTGGCCGCAGGCGAAGGTGGAGCGCTTCCTCAGTGAATCGGCTGCAGGCCGACGACTCTATCAAGTGATCCGATCATGGAACATCAGATGCGTGCGCTTGCCATCGCACTGCTCCTGACGCTCGCGTGCGCACCGGTGCCCGGGGCCGAACTCGCGCTTCACGAGTTGTCCATTGCCAGCCACGGTCGCGATGTCTCGGTGCGCTGCTATTCGACCCCCGCCGCCGGGCCTCTCCCTGTCGTCGTGCTGCTGCACGGGGCCGGCGGCTTCGGCCCGTTCTCGCGTCACTTCGAACGCTATGCAGAAGCTTTCGCCGCCGAGGGCCTTCGCACGTGCGCGGTCCTTTACTACAGCGCGGGCGATTCGCGTGTGGCTTCAGGCCGAGACCGCACCGAGAACAGCGCGCTCTTTCAGACGCGCTTCATGGCGTGGCTCGAGACGATCAACGACGTGGTCGACGAGCTGAGCCAGTTGCCGATCACCGAGCGCGAGAAGGTGGGTGTTCTTGGATTCTCGCAAGGCGGCTATCTCGCTGTCGGCATCGCTGGCACGAACCGCCGGATCAAGGCATTGGCCGAGTTCTACGGCGGCTTCCCGAGGTCATTGGAACGTCGGATCACGCTGTTGCCCGCGACCCTCATCGTGCATGGAGAGTCGGACACCGTGATTCCGGTCCAGGAGGCGCTCGTCATGGAAGCCGCTGCCAAACTGCGGACCTCAAGCGTCACCATGAAGCTCTACGCCGGGGCGGAGCACGGATTCGATGGCGCGGCGGACGATCCCAGCGCGGTCGACGCACGCAAGAAGACGATCGAGTTCTTCTTGAGTCACCTGAGGAAAACCGGTAATTGACGGAGAGCTCATAGCGAGATCGAGAGACCGCCGCGATAGCGCCGATTGACGGGTCCCGCGACGCGAGGCGGAGGCCTACGCGAGCAGGCAGCCCGCTCCGATAAGCGTTGCCGAGGCCAGCAGCGAACATCCACGCCGAAGGAGATGTTCCCGTGGCGTCGAATCCCTGGTTGAAGAAGAACCCGTTCATGAGCCTCTGGCTCAGCGGCGCGAACAGCGTCGTCAACAGCGCGCGCGGACGCATCGGCGCCGAAGCCAAGCGGCAGTCCGCCGCCGCGACGACCCAGGCGACCCGCGAGATCGTCTCGTTCTGGGCCGATGCGATGACCCCGACCGCGAAGCCGAGGCGAAAGAAGAAGCGCCGCTGAGGGCAGCGCTATGCGACGTCGACGGTCACCCGCAGGAAGGTGGCCGGGATCGTCGTGCGCGACGCGCTCGTGCTCTTGTTCTGGCTCTTGAACAGCGCCTCGAGCTCGGCGCGCAGCGCGTCGGCGCGACCGTTCTTCTCGGCCGCGTCGAACGCGTTCATCGTCGGGCCGTAGTAGCGTCGGAACTCGTCGACGAAGCCGACCGGTGTGCCGTCGAAGTCGAACGTGAAGGTGTCCCGCGTGCACGAGACCGCGTCCTTCGGCACCCCGGCCGCGGCGAAGCGCTCGAGCACGTGGCTCTCGACGCCCCAGGTCATCGGGCTGACGAAGCCTTCGGGCGGCGGCGGCGAATAGCCGGCGCTGATCTTCAGGATCTGCGCGACCAGGGTCGGGTCGTTCGGAATCCAATTGCCCATCACGATGCGGCCGCCCGGCTTCGTGACGCGGACCATCTCCTTCGCGACGTCGAACGGCTTCGGCGCAAACATCGCGCCGAACACCGTGACGACGAGGTCGAAGCGCTTGTCCGCCAGCGCGTTGAGGTCGCAGGCATCGCCTTCCTCGAAGCGGATGTTGGTGAGCCCGGCCTCCTGGGCGCGCCGGTTGCCGGCCGCCACCAGGTTGCTCGCGATGTCGACGCCGAGCACGTCGGCGCCGAGCCGCGCCGCCGGAAGCGCGGTCGTGCCGTCGCCGCAGCCGAGATCGAGAACCTTCAGTCCGGGCGTCACGCCGAGCGACCGCACGAAGGCGTCGCCGCTGCTGCGCATCGACTGCGCGATGCGCGTGAAGTCGCCCTTTTCCCAGAGTGCCTTATTCGGATTCATCGGAGCCCGCTCTTCATGTTGGAAGGACGCCGACGCTAGCGCAGAACGCGGCGCCGAACAATCCCTGGCGGGACCGTAAAAGCCCAGTGGACGCCTGCGCAGCGGACGCCTACGCTTTGCCCTCCCTCACCCCTCGATGGAGACTCGAAGATGAAGAACCGCCTGATCGCCGGCGCCGCCCTGGCGCTGTCGGCCGCTTGCACGGCGCCTGCGTTGGCCGCTCCGCCCACGGTCGAGATGACGTGGATGTCGATCGCCAACTGGTACTTCAAGATCGGCGACAAGCGCATCGTGATGGACGGCTACATCTCGCGCCTGCCCGAGAGCCTGTTCATCGCGTCGCCGGTGTTCCCGAAGGACATGTACACCTACACGAAGGGGCCGGCCGGCGTCGACCTGGCCGCGATCACGAAGGTGAAGGACGGCATGCTCGGCTCCGACAAGGTCGACCTGCTGCTCGCCGGCCACGCCCACTGGGACCACAGCTGGGACACGCCGGCGTGGTCGCGCCTGACCGGCGCGCCGATGATCGGCAGCCTGTCGGCCTGCCTGCAGGCCAACGCGCAGGGCGTCGGTCCCGACAAGTGCCGCATCGTCAGCGGCGGCGAGAAGATCGCGCTCGGCGACGGCATCACGATGCGGGTCGTGCGCTGGAACCACAGCGGCGACGCGACCAATCCGATCCAGCACTTCGGCCGCGAGCTGTATCGCCCGCCGGTGCCCGACCCGGCGACCGGCGGCCTGCGCGCCGGCGTCGGCGAGGACTATCCGAACGGCGGCGGCAACCGCGCGTTCCTGTTCACGGTCGATTCGCCGGAAGGCCAGCTCTCGTTCTTCGTCAACAACTCGGCCAGCGCGTTCGACCTCGACAAGGACGTCATCGTCGATGGACAGAGCTTCGGCTCGCCGCTCGGCAACCTCGCCGCGGCGATGAAGGACGCCGGCCTGACGCAGGTCGATGCCTGGATCGCGACCGGCGGGGCGCCGGTCGCACAGATGGTGGTGCCGGTGATCAAGCCGAAGGCGTACATCCCGAACCACTGGGACGGCCTCTTCAACGCGTTCTGGCCCGGCATGCCGTACCCGTTCAAGGACGACGCGCTGCGCAGCTACCTCGAGGCGCAGAAGATCCCGCTGATCGCGCAGACGCAGTACTTCGACAAGTTCGTGCTGACGCGCAGCGGCGTCACGACGGACACCAATCACGCGGTCAAGAGCAAGCTCGGCTTCGACGACGTCAAGAAGTTCAGCCGCTCGATGCTCGACGCGGTCGACCGGGTCGCGTCGACCAGCATCGGCGACGACTGCGGCGAGGGCTTCGCGGCGCCGAGCTCGTGGGAGAAAGTGTTCGCGGCGATCCAGCCGCGCCCGGCGCCGTAGGCCCGATCGACGGCGGGTGCTGCGTGCAGCACCCGCGTCGGCCGGAGCAACGGACCCGCCGACCCGATCAGTACTGCAGCTTCGGATACCAGTCGGTTCCGCGGCCGCCCGGGGTCAGGTCGAGCACCGACCAGAGCGAGGCGATGTCGGGCGCGTCGCGCGGGTCCTGGCCCGGGTCGGCCATGTCGCGGGTCATCTCGCTCGCCCAGAACAGCCGGACCTCGTCGCCGTCGCGCTTGAAGACGACCAGCGCCGGCGACTCGCTGCCGCCCGCTGCGAGCAGGCCGAGATCGTTCGCGTAGTCGTCGCCGATCGTCTGCACGAAGTTGAGGTCGCGCCAACCGCGCTGCTGCGCGAACACATACTGCCGCTCGACGCCGGAGCGGCCGAGGATCTTCAGCGCGACGCGCTGCTTGATGTCGGCAGCGTTGCCGTTGACGGCGCCGAGCCAGTTGGTGCACATCGGACACGGCCGCTCGCGCTGCGGTCCGTACATCCAGAAGTAGGTGACCAGCGTGTCCTTGTCGCCGAACAGGTCGCGCAACCCGACCTCGAACCCCTGCTCGTCCTTGAAGCGGTAGTTCTTGCGGATCACCGGACCGGGCGGCAGCGCCCGGCGCTGCTCGGCCAGCCGCGTCATGTGGCGGCGGAATTCGATCTCCTCGGCGAGCAGCGCCTTGCGGGCGCGCTCGTAGTCGGGCGAGGCGCCCGGAAACGGGGTCTTCGCCTTCGCGGCGAGGTCGACTGCAGGCTTCAGCGGTGGTGTCATGGCGGGCTCCTGTCGATGGAAAGGATGGGGGTCGCGGGCCGCCGCGCGAGGCGGGTTTCGATGCACCGGTGGCATCGCACGGCCTGTCGAGGGCTCTATCGACACGACGAACGAGCCGGGCGCGAATCGACAGCTCGAGGCGTCCCATGCGCTTTTTCGGCAGCCACCGTCCACGGTCGTTCGATCATCGAGCGCCGCACGCGATCGGCGTCGGCCAAGACCCTGATTCCCCAGCAGGATCTTTCCGACTGTTCGTCGATCAGTCGATGTCCGCGCAGCGCATGTGGTCGCTCCAAAGAATCGATCGCGACGCAACCCGAGCGCCCGCTCGAGCGCCGCCCCCGAAAGCCATAGCATTGCTCAAGCCCATGGAGCGCCTCCGATGACCTCAACGACCACCGCCACCCGCACCGCGACGCCGAAGGCGAAAACGACGCGCACGGCGCAGCCCTCGCTGCTCGGCCAGCTCGTCGCTGCGCTTGCGGCGAAGCGCATCCGCGTGGTCGACCTGACCCAGACCCTGTCGCCGGAATTCCCGCAGATCGCGCTGCCGCCGGAGATGGGGCAGTGCTGGCCGTTCCGGATCGAGGAGGTGTCGGCCTACGACGCACGCGGCCCGGGCTGGTACTGGAACAACTTCTCCTGCGGCGAGCACACCGGCACCCACTTCGACGCGCCGATCCACTGGATCTCGGGGCGCGATCTGCCGAACAACTCGGTCGACACGATTCCGCCGCAGCACTTCGTCGCGCCGGCCTGCGTGATCGACTGTTCCGAGCAGGCGAAGGCCGATCCGGACTACCTGCTGACCGTCGACGACATCGAGCGCTTCGAGGCCGCGCACGGC
>Ga0207645_10004357_pt1 | contig 10481 bp, 9 predicted proteins | sample KBSM53metaG_FD_184331 | JGI IMG/M metagenome (GOLD analysis project Ga0207645, IMG submission 184331) | Miscanthus rhizosphere microbial communities from Kellogg Biological Station, Michigan, USA - KBS M5-3 metaG (SPAdes) (version 2) | ecosystem: Host-associated > Plants > Roots > Rhizosphere >...
CGCGTGGGCGCGCTCGTATCGCCTGAACCACCTGCTGGCGATCGCCAGCTGGGACCGCGCCGCGATGATGCCGGCCAACGGCAACGCCGCGCGCGCCGCGGCGATCGCCGAGATGGACGCGCTGCTGCACCGCCTGCGCGTCGATCCGCGTCTCGCGGTGTTGCTCGAGCGCGCCGACGATGAAGCGCTCGACGACCTGCAGCGCGCCAACCTGCGCGAGATGCGGCGCGACTGGCGCAGTGCGAACGCGGTGCCGGAGGCGCTCGTCGAGGCGAAGTCGCTGGCGACGTCGCGTTGCGAGCACGCCTGGCAATCGCAGCGTCCGGCGAACGACTGGAACGGCTTCCTCGAAAACCTTCGCGCGGTCGTTCGCCTGGTTCGCGAGGAGGCACAGCACCGCGCCGAGCGCTCCGGCCTCGCGCCGTACGACGCGCTGCTCGATCAGTACGAGCCCGGCATGACCGGCGCCGAAGTCGACGTCGTGTTCGGCGAGCTGCAGAGCTGGTTGCCCGACCTGGTGCGGCGGGTCCGCGACCGGCAGGCGACGCAGACGATCGTCGAGCCGCGCGGGTTGTTTGCGAAGACGACCCAGCAGGCGCTCAGCCGCGATGTGATGACGTTGCTCGGCTTCGACTTCGAGGCCGGCCGGCTCGACGAGAGCGCGCATCCGTTCAGTGGCGGCGTTCCGGAAGACACGCGTCTGACGACGCGCTACCGCGAGGACAGTTTCCTGCAGGCGCTGATGGGCACGATCCACGAGACCGGCCATGCCCGCTATGAGCAGAGCCTGCCGCGCGAGTGGCTCGGCCAGCCGATCGGCCGCCCGCGCTCGATGGCGGTGCATGAAAGCCAGAGCCTGAGCTTCGAGATGCAGCTCGCCCGCAGCGACGGCTTCATCGGCCTGCTGGCGCCGAAGCTGCGGGCCAGCTTCGGCGCCTCGGCGGCGTTCGAGACCGACAACCTGCACCGCCTGATGACGCGCGTGCGGCCTGGCTTGATCCGCGTCGACGCCGATGAGCTGACCTACCCGGCGCACGTGATCCTGCGCTACGGCATCGAGCGCAAGCTCATCGAGGGGGCGATCGAGGCCGATGACATCCCGGCGCTGTGGGATGCCGGGATGCAATCCTTGCTCGGCATCGACACGCGCGGCGACTACCGGAACGGCTGCATGCAGGATGTCCACTGGAGCGCCGGCCTGTTCGGCTACTTCCCGTGCTACACGCTCGGCGCGCTGTTCGCGGCGCAATGGTTCGCCGCGATCCGCAGCGCGCTGCCGGATCTCGATGCGCGCATCGGCGAGGGTCGGCTCGAGGACCTGTTCGGCTGGCTGCGCGACAACGTCTGGCTCCAGGCCAGCCGGCTGCCGACCCACGACTTGGTGACGCAAGCGACCGGCGAGGCGCTGAATCCGCAGCACTTCCGCCGCCACCTCGAAGCGCGCTACCTGGGCTGAGACCGCGCAGCCGGCGGTCCGACGCGGTCAGCGGTCGAGCGGGGCGCCATTCGGCGCCGCTCGCACGCTTCGCGGCGACCGCCGAACGGTGCGCGTCACGCAGCCTTGCGCGCCGCCCGTTTCGCGGCGGTGCGCGGCGTCGTGTTCAGCGATGCACCGCGACGAGCCGCGGACTTTGCCGCCGTCTTCGAGAGGCGGGCGACCTGCGCGCTCAATGCGTCGATGCGAGCCGACAAGGCCTCGACGTCCTTCGCGAGCGGCACGCCGAGGCGCTTCATAGCCTTCGCGGTGCGTTCCTCGAAGATGCTCTCGAGCTTGTCCCACTGTTGGCCGGCCCTGGCCGACATGTCGCCGGCCATGCTCGTCATCTTCTGGGTCACTTCGCCGAGGCGTTCTTCGGCCACCGTCTGCGTCTTCTTCTGCAGCGACGTGCCCTCCTTGACCAGCGCTTCGAAGACCTGGCGGCCTTCGGCCTGCGCTTTCGAGAACGCCCCCATGCCGGCCAGCCAGATCTGCTGGGCCGAATCCTTCACCTGCGCCGCAAGCGTGCTGTCGAACAGGCCGGCCGCTGGCGCGGCGTTCTCGTCGATCTGCTTCACTTTCTTGACCATCGTCGGGACTCCATCCGTTGTCTGTCGGGCCGCTCGACAGCCGAGCGGCAGCAACGTGCACTGTAGGGACGGCGCCTGGAGAGTGCACCCTAATCGGGCGGGCCTGCGCGCCGGCCGAAGGCGGTCGATCGTTGGCGGACCCACGGCGAACACAGGACCGCGGCGGTGCAGCAGGCCTGAGAATCGCGGCTCGGGAGGGATTCGGAATGCGGATGGACACTGAGGGCGCGCCTGTGATCGCGCGCGAGTCCGGCTGGCGCGGGCGAGTCGCTGCCGCGCTCCTCGTCGCGGCCGGGACCGGCGGTGCGCTGGCCCAGCCGGCGCATCCGTATGCCGACCTGAGCCTCGAGGAACTGGCCAACGTCGTCATCACGTCGGTGGCACGGCGCCCCCAGGCGCTTGCCGGTGCTGCCGCATCGATCTACCTGATCACCGGCGACGACCTGCGGCGCAGCGGCGCGCTCACGCTGCCCGAAGCGCTGCGGCTTGCGCCGACGTTGCAGGTCGCGGCGTTGAACGGGCACGAATACGCGATCACGACGCGCGGCTTCACGTCGAACATCGCCAACAAGCTGCTGGTGATGGTCGATGGGCGCACCGTCTATTCGCCGCTGTTCTCGGGTGTCTTCTGGGAAGCCCAGGATCTGCTGATCGACGACATCGAGCGCATCGAGGTGATCAGCGGCCCGGGCGGCGCGACCTGGGGCACGAACGCGGTCAACGGCGTGATCAACATCGTCACCCGGGCGGCCGGTGACACCCAGGGCGTGCTGGCAAAGGCGGCGGCGGGCGACCGGGAGCGCAGCGTGGCAGCCCGCTACGGCTTCGCGCTCGGGACGAGCAGCCACGTGCGCGTCTATGCGAAGAGCTACGGCCGCGACGACACCCGGCTCGACTCGGGCGCCAGCGCCTTCGACGGCTGGCAGCGTTCGCAGGCCGGTTTTCGCGCCGACTGGGCGTTGCCGGCCGACACCTACACGTTGCAGGGCGACGTCTACCACGGCGGCAGCGACGAGCGCCCGCAGTTCGGCGCGCTCAAGTTGTCCGGCGGAAACCTGCTCGGGCGCTGGTCGCGCCGGCTCGGCGAGGGCGCCGATTTCGACTTGCAGGCGTACTACGACCGCGCCGAACGCACCGACAACCTGCTGCTTCAGGAGCGCGCCCAACTGATCGACGTCGAGGCGAAGGGCCGCTTCATCAGTGGCTCGCATCGCTTCCTGATCGGCGCCGGCTACCGGCGCGCCAAGGATCGTTCCGACCCTGGCGTCTTCTTCGCGTTCGTGCCACGCGACAAGAACGAGACCTGGACCAGCGTGTTCGCGCAGGACGAGGTCGAGATCGCGAAGGACCTGCAGCTGACGCTCGGCGCCCGGCTCGAGCGCAATCCCTACACCGGCTGGGAAGCGTTGCCGAGCGCCCGGCTCGGCTGGAGCGTGACGCCGGAGCATCTGGTGTGGACGAGCCTCTCGCGCGCGGTGCGATCGCCGGCACGGCTCGACCGCGAGATTGTCTTTCCGACCCAGCCGCCGTACCTGATCGCCGGCGGGCCCAACTTTGAGTCCGAGATTGCGACGACCGCCGAGCTCGGTTATCGCGGCCAGCCGACCAGTCGCTTGTCGTGGTCGGCGACCGTGTTCACGACCGATTACCGCAAGCTGCGCAGCGCCCAGCTCGACGCCCAGGGCGTCATCAGCATCTCCAACGGCATCGAGGGTCGGGTGCGCGGCCTCGAAGCCACCGCCCAGTGGCAGGTGCTGCGGCCCTGGCGCCTGCGCGCCGGCCTGGTGCTGCTCGACCAGGATCTGCGCCTAGCAGCCGGCAGCAACGATCCGACCGGCCCGAGCAATCTCGGCAACGATCCGAAGCACCAGTGGAGCTTGCGGTCCAGCCACAACATCGGCGAGCGGATCGAGTTCGAGGCGGCGCTGCGACGGGTCGGCGCGCTGCCGCAGCCGGCGGTACCTGCCTATACCGCAGTCGATCTTCGGCTGCTGTGGCGGGTCCGCGAGGGTGTCGACCTGTCGGTGCTGGCGCGCAATGCGTTCGACCCCGGCCACTTCGAATACCGGAGCGGCACGCCCTCCAGCGAGATCCCGCGCTCGGTGGTGGTCGGCGTGCGCTGGGTGCTGCCCTGAGCGACGCGTCGGGGCCGATCTCGTGACGCGCGCTTCCTCGTCGCTTGCCAGCCGCCGGTGCCGCGGGCTGCTGCTGGCCTGCCTGTGGCTGCTGGCCGGAACGGTTGCTGCGCAGGCGCTGTCGGGCGGTGCCGAGGAGGTCAAGGCGGCGTACCTGTACAAGTTCGTCGGCTACGTCGACTGGCCGGACAGTGCGTTCGTCGGGCCCGACATGCCGATCGTGATCGGGGTCGTCGGCGCCGATCCGGTCTACGCCGAACTGGTCCGCGTCGTGGCCGGCCGCAGTTCGCATGCCCGACCGCTCGCAGCGCGCCGGCTGGCGCCCGGCGACGCCTTCGATGGCGTTCACGTGCTGTACGTCGGCGAGCCCGGATTGATGCGCACGCAGTGGCTGCAGGCCGCGCGCGACCGCCCGATGCTGATCGTCACCGACATGCCGCAGGGGCTCGACGTCGGCAGCGCGCTCAACTTCGTGCCGGTGCAGGATCGGCTGCGCTTCGAGGCGTCGCTGCGCGCGGTCGACCGGGCCGGCCTGAAGGTGAGCTCGCGCCTGCTGGCGTTGGCGCAACGGGTCGTGAACGCGCCATGACCCCGCGCGATTCGCTGCGCCGCCGGATCACGCTGGTCGTCATGACGACCACGGCGGCGGCGCTGCTGCTGAGCGCGACGTCGCTGTTGATCTATGAACTGCGCTCGTACCGCGCTGCTTGGGCTGCCGATCTGACGACCCAGGCCGACCTGATCGCCAGCTCGAGCGCCGCCGCGCTGACCTTCGACGATGCGCGCGCGGCACGCGAAGTGCTCGCGCTGCTGCGCCTGCGACCGCAGATCGAGGCTGCCGCGGTCTATTCGGCGAGCGGCAAGCTGTTCGCGAGCTACACCGCACCGGGTGTCGAGCCGACGGCGCTGCCGGCGGCGCCGCGCATCGACGGCACCCGCTTCGAGGGCGACAGCCTCGAGCTGTTCCAGAAGGTCGATCACAACAACGAGCGGGTCGGCACGGTCTATCTGACCGCTCACTACGACGTCGGCGGGCGCCTGCGCGACTACCTGGCGATCCTGTTCGCGGTCACGGTGGCGAGTCTTGCGCTGGCCGCTCTCGTGTTCGGCAGCCTGGAGAGCCGGTTGACGCAGCCGATCCTCGCGCTCGCGCAGGCCGCGCGCGATGTTGTCCGTCGACGCGACTACCGGCTCCAGGTCGCGAAGACGACCAATGACGAGGTCGGTGTGCTGGTCGATTCGTTCAACGACATGCTGCACGACCTCGACGTCGAGATGAGCCAGCGCCAGAAGGCCGAGGACGCGCTGCGCGTCGCCGACCGTCGCAAAGACGAATTCCTCGCGACCCTCGCGCATGAATTGCGCAATCCCTTGGCACCGCTTGTCACCGGGCTGGAGATCCTGAAGAACCGCGACGTCGATCCGCACGCCCAGGCACGGGCGCGCGAGCTGATGAGCCGTCAGCTCAAGCAGATGGTTCGCCTGATCGACGACCTGCTCGACGTCTCGCGCATCGCGACCAACAAGCTGCAGCTGCGCCGCGACACGCTCGATCTCGTCGCGATCGTGCGCGAGGCGATCGAGGTGACCGAAGCGGCGCTGCGTGAGCGCGCCCATCGTCTCGAGACGGCGTTGCCCGGCGAGCCGGTCTGGGTCGAAGGCGACGCGACCCGGCTGACCCAGGTCGTCGTCAACCTGCTGAACAACGCCGTCAAGTACACCGATCGCGGCGGTCGCATCGTGGTCCAGCTGGAAGGCACGGACGGGGCCGCGGTCGTGCGGGTTCGCGACAGCGGCATCGGCATCGACCCGGCCCAGCAGGTGCAGATATTCGAGATGTTCATGCAGGTCGACAAATCGCTCGAGCGCGAGCGTGCCGGCCTCGGTGTCGGCTTGTCGCTCGCCCGCCATCTGGTCGAGCTGCACGCGGGACGAATCGAAGTGCAGAGTGCCGGACGCGGACAGGGCGCGACCTTCACGGTGACGCTTCCGTGCGTCGCCGCACCCGTGTCGGCCGGTGCGGCAAGGCCGCATCCTGCTGCCGGCTCAGCCGGCGCCGGGGTTTCGCCGATGGGCGGCGAAGGTGCGTTGCGCATCCTCGTCGCCGACGACAACATCGACCTTGCGACCAGCCTCGGCGATCTGCTCGTCACGCTGGGCCACTCGGTGCGCATCGTTCACGATGGGCGCGCCGCCCTCGAGGCGGCGACTGCCGATCCGCCGGACGTCGCGCTGTTCGACATCGGCATGCCGTTGCTCAACGGCTACGACCTCGCGCGCCGGCTGCGCGCCGACCCGGCCACCCGCGCATTGCCGATGGTTGCGATCACCGGATGGGGCCAGCAGACCGATCGCGAACGCGCCCGCGACGCCGGCTTCGACCGGCATCTCGTGAAGCCGGTCGACCCCGGCGAGCTCGTCGAGCTGCTACGAAGCCTCGGCGAGCGAGCGGCTGGCCGCGTTGTCGCTCGACACTGACGCGATGGTGCCGTCGGCGGCGCCAATGGCCGCCGTCTCGCTGCGCAGTCGGTTGCAGAAATGGAGCAGTTGCTCGAGCTCGTTCGATTTGTCGTAGACCTCGTCGGCACCGAGCTCGAGGCATTTGGCGCGGATGTCGGGCGTCGCGTGGTTGCTGAGCACGACGCGCTTGGTGTCTTTGGTCAGGTCGCCGATGCCCTTCAGCACGCCGAGACCTGTTCCCGAGCGCAGGAAGATGTCGACGATGACGAGCTCGCAGCGGTGGTTCGGCGCGGTCAGCCATTCGATCGCGCCGGCTTCGTCCTCGGCGACGCCGATCACTTCGACCGGGGCACTCTCCTCGAGCGCCGCGATCAGGTTCTCGCGGACGACCGAGCTGTCCTCGACAATGAAGGTCTTGATCTTGTCCATGGGATCAGCTCGGTAGCAGGCGGGACGCGTAGCCGTGATTTTCGGAGGCCGCTTTTGCGCTGCAGGTAGGTCTTCGATCGAGCGGTTCGTCAGGCCACGCGTTCGGTCCGAGTAAGAATGGTCCCACAACGCGGAGCGCCCCATTGGCCTTCCCTCGACGCAGACGCCGTGCGTCCGGCCCCTACAATTTCGCGCACTTCACGCGTCGCCACCGCCATGAACCTCGAAGCCTCCGCCGCCGCGACGCCCGATCTCACCCATGTGTCGCCGCGCGACAAGGCGGAGATCCTCGCGCAGGCGCTGCCCTACATCCGTAAGTTCCACGGCAAGACGATCGTCATCAAGTACGGCGGCAATGCGATGACCGATCCGCATCTGCAGCAGGATTTCGCAGAGGATGTCGTGCTGCTGAAGCTGGTCGGCATGAACCCGGTCGTCGTGCACGGCGGCGGACCCCAGATCGAGGAAGCGCTCGCGAAGATCGGCAAGAAGGGCACCTTCATCCAGGGCATGCGGGTCACCGACGAAGAGACGATGGAGGTCGTCGAGTGGGTCCTCGCCGGCCAGGTCCAGCAGGACATCGTCGGCCTGATCAATGTCGCCGGCGGCAAGGCGGTCGGCCTGACCGGTCGCGACGGCGGCCTGATCCGCGCCCGCAAGCTCCGCATGGTGGACCTGCACGACCCGACCAAGGAGCACGACGTCGGGCAGGTCGGCGAGATCGAATCGATCGACCCGAGCGTCGTCCGCGCGCTGCAGGACGACCAGTTCATCCCGGTCATCTCGCCGCTCGGCTTCGGCGCCGACAATGAGAACTACAACATCAATGCCGACGTCGTCGCCGGCAAGCTGGCCGAGGTCCTGAAGGCCGAGAAGCTGATGATGCTGACCAACACCCCCGGCGTGCTCGACAAGGCCGGCAACCTGCTGACCGATCTCAGCGCGCGCGAGATCGACGAGCTGTTCGCCGACGGCACGCTGTCGGGCGGCATGCTGCCGAAGATCCAGTCGGCGCTTGACGCTGCGAAGAACGGCGTCAACACCGTTCACATCATCGACGGCCGCGTGCCGCACGCGATGCTGCTCGAGGTGCTGACCGAGCAGGCGTACGGCACGATGATCCGTTCGCGTTGAGGTGATCACGCGCGCGCGCCGGCGGTTGCGCCGGCGGTACGGAGCTGCCGCGGCAGGCTCGGCCGCTGGGCCTGCCGAGTCCGAACGAGCGGCCTCATGGCGCAGGCGGCTCTGGCTGTTCGACCTCGACAACACGCTGCATGACGCCAGCCATGCCGCGTTTGCGCCGATCAGTGCGGCGATGACGCACTACATCGCGGAGCACCTCGGCCTCGACGAGACCGCCGCCACCGCATTGCGACAGCGCTACTGGAAGCGCTACGGCGCGACCTTGCTGGGACTGGTGCGTCACCATGCGATCCAGGCATCGCACTTCCTCGAGCACACGCATCGGCTGCCGGGATTGGAGAAGCGGCTGCGCAGCAGCGCACACGACCGGGCCGCGCTGAAACGCTTGGGCGGTCGCAAGTTCGTTCTGACCAACGCGCCGCGCGGCTATGCGCTGCGCGTGCTCGATACGCTCGGCCTCGCGACCTGTTTCGAAGGCGTGATCAGCATCGAGGACATGGCGATGTTCGGTCATATCCGGCCGAAGCCGGATGCGCGCATGCTCCGGCGCGTCGCGGCAAGCCTGAAGGTTCGGGCGTCGCGCTGTGTGCTGGTCGAAGACACGCTCGAGCACCAGAAGGCAGCCCGCGGCCTCGGCATGACGACCGTGTGGATGCGGCGCTACCTGGGCGGGCGCTTTCGCGGGCCACCGTTCGCGCCGGTGATGACGAGGATGAATGACAGCGCGCCGCCAGCCGAAGCGAGCGGTCGCGTCTGTCCGAAGCCCGCTTATGTGTGTGCCAGAATCAACTCGCTTCAAAAGCTGATGCGCGCTTGATGACCCTTCCCGACGACCCGCCCGAGACAGCCGTCTCTGCAGAAGGTCCCCAAGAGGAAGGTGCGGCAGCGCAAAGCGTCGCAGTCGCGGTTCCCGTTCGCAAGCGTCCGAAGCCCGGCGAGCGCCGGGTCCAGATCCTGCACACGCTGGCCGGCATGCTCGAGCAGCCGGGGGCCGATCGCATCACGACCGCCGCACTGGCCGCGAAGCTCTCGGTGTCCGAGGCGGCGCTGTACCGTCATTTCGCCAGCAAGGCGCAGATGTTCGAGGGACTGATCGATTTCATCGAGCAGACGGTGTTCACGTTGATCAACCAGATCGGCGAGCGCGAAGACGACGCGCGCCTGCAGGTGCAGAAGGTGCTCACGGTGGTGCTGCAGTTCGGCGAAAAGAACCCCGGCATGACGCGCGTGATGGTCGGCGATGCGCTGGTCTTCGAGAACGAGCGTCTGGTCGCGCGGATGAACCAGTTCTTCGACCGGATCGAATCGCACCTTCGCCAGAGCCTGCGTGCGGCGGCCGAGGGCGGGGCCTCGGCGACCCCGACCGTCGACGCGAACGCGGAAGCGTCGGTGTTGACCGCGTTTCTGGTCGGTCGCCTGCAGCGCTTCGCGCGTTCGGGCTTCAGGCGCAGTCCGACCGAGCACCTCGACGCCGCACTGCGGCTGCTGGCGCCCGCCGCTGCGCCGGCGTCGTAGCCGCCGCGCATCCGTCCGTGTCGACCGTGACCGTCGGCGGGCAGGCCGTGACGCTGCTGCCTGAACGGGCCGCGTTCCTGCCGGAAAGCCGGACCCTTCTCGTCGCCGACGTGCACATCGGCAAGGCCGTGACCTTTCGGAGCTTAGGCGTGCCGGTGCCGCATGGCACGACCGCGGAAACGCTGGCGGCGCTGTCGTCGTTGGCGACGCGACTGGCGGTGCGCCGGATCGTCGTGCTCGGTGATTTTCTGCATTCGGCGCGCTCGCTCGCGCCGGCGACGGTCGCCGCCTTGACGCGCTGGCGCGAAGCGCATGCCGATCTGGAGATCACGCTGGTGCGCGGCAATCACGACCGGAGGGCCGGCGACCCGCCGGCCCGGCTCGGCATCGATGTCGTCGACGAGCCCTACCGGCTCGGCCACATCGCGCTCTGCCATCACCCGCGAGAGGTGCCCGGCGCCTACGTGCTCGCCGGGCACCTGCACCCATGCGTCAGCGTGCACGGGCGCGCCCATGACCGCCTGCGGCTGCCGTGCTTCTGGTTCGGCGCCGCGGTCGGCGTCCTGCCGGCGTTCGGCGCGTTCACCGGGATGCACCCGATCCGCCGGGTACGCGGCGAACGGGTGTTCGCGATCGCCGATGCGCAGGTCGCCGAGTTGCCGCAGCCCTGCGAGGAAGGCCTGCGGGCGGGCCGTCGCTAAACTGGCAGGCTACCGTTCGCATCCTCGACCG
>Ga0207645_10004368_pt1 | contig 10467 bp, 7 predicted proteins | sample KBSM53metaG_FD_184331 | JGI IMG/M metagenome (GOLD analysis project Ga0207645, IMG submission 184331) | Miscanthus rhizosphere microbial communities from Kellogg Biological Station, Michigan, USA - KBS M5-3 metaG (SPAdes) (version 2) | ecosystem: Host-associated > Plants > Roots > Rhizosphere >...
GAACGCATACAGGCCCACGTGCACGTAGGCCGGCGAGCGGTCCGGATCGGCCCCGCAGGGGATCGGCGCGCGCGAGAAGTAGAGCGCGTCGCCTTGTGGATCCGTCACGACTTTCACGATGTGCTGGTTGCGGAAGTCGTCCGGGTCGGTCAGCTTGCGCCGCGCGGTGGTCATGACGATCGCGCTGTCGCTCCGCAGCGGCGCCACGACCGCCGTGATCATCGCCGGATCGATCAGCGGCTCGTCACCCTGCACGTTGACCACGATGTCGCAGGCGAGCTCGGCCGCCACCTCGGCGACGCGATCGGTGCCGGTGCGATGCGAGGGCTTCGTCATCCGCGCGATGCCGCCAAACGCTTCCACGGCGTCCGCGATCCGCCGGTCGTCGGTCGCCACCACCACGGCGTCGACCGAATCCGCCTCGGCGGCACGCCGGTAGACGTGCTCGATCATCGGCCGGCCCGCGATATCGAGGAGCGGTTTGCCTGGGAGACGCGACGACTCGTAGCGGGCGGGGATGACGGCGACGACGGTGGGTGGCTGTGACGTTCGCTGGAAGGGATTGCGGAACGTGCCAGGGTGCACGACGAATCATAGCACGGCGGTTCGCGCCGCTCGGCCGAGCCGGGTCGATCATCTCGTGATTTCGTCGTGAGTTGCGGCGATAACCGCGAGCCTATCCATCGCCTGGGTTCGAACCGAGAAGGAACAGGGGGAGTGCTAACATGGCGGCGGCGTCGCCCATGACTTGGAACTGGAACTGGAAGCTGGTGGTGACGGGTGCGGCAGCCCTGACGGGCGTGCTGGGCCTCGGCTCGCCGTTGCAGCTGGCCGGACCAGCGGCGCGTCCCCAGATCACCGAGGCGCCGCACGACACCGCGCAGCTGACGGCCGTCGCCGTGCTCGAGGAGCAGACCCGCCGCCTCGACGAGCATCTCGCCGCGGCCGCCGTGGCGCCCCCTTCGCGGAATCTCTTCCAGTTCGGCGCCCGTCCGGTGCCGCGCCGCGTGGTGGCCCCCGCGCCGGTCGTCGCGCCGGTGCCGGTCGTCGAACTGCCCGCGCCGTTCCCGCTGCGTCTCACGGGCATCGCGGTGGACACCGTCAACGGCGGGGAGAAGCGGATCGCGATCCTGAGCGGGCCTTCCGGCGTGGAGCTGGCGGCGAGCGGCGAGCCGGCGGGCGCCGGCTACCGGGTCATCGAGGTGGGCGATTCGTTTGCGATGGTCGAACGCACTTACGACGGCGCTCGCCAGCGGCTGACGCTCAAGTGAAGTCTCAAGTCTCAGGTCCCAGGTCTTGAGCAAAAGCTCTTGCCTGAGACTTAAGACCTAAGACCTAAGACTTCAAATCCTCACGACGCGCGCTTCGCGGACCGCGTCGAACTTCCGAATCTCTTCCAGAATCTTTCCGTTCAGCGGTGCCGGTTCGTCGACCGTCACCAGGCCGATCGCACGATCGCCTTCGCGGCCGAGGGCGAAGCTCGCCACGTTGATGCCGTGCTTGCCGAGCACCGTGCCCACGTGGCCGATGACGCCGGGCCGGTCGTTGTTGCGCATCACGATCATCGTCCCGTCGAGCGCCGCCTCCACGCCGATGCCGTCGAGCGTCACCAGCCGCGGATAGGCTCCCCGGAACACGGTGCCCTCGGCCCACAGCTCGCCGGCCGTCGTGCGCAGCTTCACCGACATCAGGCTGGTGTAGTTCCGGGCGCGGGTGCTCCGCGATTCCACGACTTCGAGACCGCGCGAGGCGGCCACCGTGCGGGCGTTGACCAGCGTGGTGGCTCCCGACGTTTCGCTCGGCCGCAGCAGGCCGACCAGCACGGCATTGGCAATCAGATCGGTGCGCGCCTCGGCCAGCTCGCCGTAGTAGCGGATGCTCACTTCGGTGGCCTGCGCCGAGTTCATCTGCGCCAGGAACGCGCCCAGCTTCTCGCCCAGCTGCACGAACGGCTGCAGGCGCTTGTATTCCTCGGTGGACACCGACGGGAAGTTGACGGCGTTGCGGATGATGCCGTCGCGCAGGAAGTCCCGCAGCGCCGCGGCGGTTTCCACGCCCACCAGTTCCTGGCCTTCACGGGTGGACGCCGCGATGTGCGGCGTGGCCACGACCTGCGGCAGCATCTGGAGCCGGTGATCGACGGTCGGCTCCTTGTCGAAGACGTCGAGCGCCGCGCCGCCCACCTGGCCGGCCTCGATGGCGTCGGCCAGCGCCGCCTCGTCGATCAGATCGCCGCGAGCCGTGTTGACGATCCGGATGCCCTTGCGGGACTTCGCCAGGCGTTCGGCGTTGACCAGATGTCTGGTCTGCGGGTTCGAGGGGAGGTGCAGCGACACGTAGTCGGCCTTGGCGAAGACGTCGTCGAGCGACATCAGCTCTACGCCCAGGCTGGCCGCCACCGCCTCCGACACGAACGGATCGTGCGCGACGAGGCGCATGCCGAACGCCGCGGCGCGGCGGGCCACCTCCTGGCCGATGCGGCCCAGGCCGGCGAGGCCGAGCGTCTTCTCGCGCACCTCCTCGCCGAGAAACTTCTTCTTCTCCCACTTGCCTTGCTTCATCGCCGCGTCGGCCGCCGGCAGGTGGCGCGCGAGCGCGAGGATGAGCCCCATCGCCAGCTCGGCGACGCTGACGCTGTTGGCGCCGGGCGCGTTCATGACGACGATGCCGCGGGCGCTGGCGGCCGCCACGTCGACGTTGTCCACGCCCGTTCCCGCGCGGGCGATTACCCGAAGCTTCGGCGCGGCGCCGATGATGGCCGCGGTGACTTTGGTGGCGCTGCGCACGACGAGGGCGTCGGCGTTGGCGAGGTCCACGGCCAGCGCGTCGGGCGTGCGGCCCGTGCGCGCGTCCACCGACCATCCTTCGGCGCGCAGCAGGTCGATCGCGGAAGCGGGGAGGTCGTCGGCCACGACAATCGTCGGCGTCGCTGGCGGTGTCGCTGGAGATTCTGTCTCGTTCACTTCATTAGTATAATTGGCGGTTGTCCGTCGCCCGAAGGGCGGACGCTGGAATGCTCCCTGGCGAGGCGCGGCGTACATGTGTCACGAGCGTCGCTTCGTCATGACCGGCGCACTACGATGGTGCAATCTGCTAAATCGCTCCGGATCATGCACGGAACTTCCATTGCGGCGGTGTGTTTTGCACAGGGTTTTCAACAGAAGCTGTGGACTGCGGGTACTTGATCGAGGGACAACGCCCTAAGGGCGCACGAGGCATGGCATGAATCGCAAAGTCACTGTGGTCGGTGGCGCTGGCAACGTCGGCATGACGGTTGCGCGGGCCATCGCGGAGAAGGAGCTCGCCGACGTCGTCATCATCGACATCGCCGAGACGAAGGCGTCGGGTGTGGCGCTCGACATCTACGAGACGTGCCCGATCATCGGCAGCGACTCGCGATTGATCGGCGGCGCCGACTGGAACGCGGCGGCCGGGTCGGACATCGTCGTCATCACCTCGGGGAAACCCCGGAAGCCGGGGATGAGCCGCGACGATCTGGTGCGCGACAACTTCGACATCATGAAGAGCATCGCGCCCAACCTGGTGCAATACACGCCGAACGCGATTGTGGTGCCGGTCGCCAACCCGCTCGACGCCATGTCACAGGCGCTCTTCCGCCTGACGAAGTTCCCGCGCGAGCGCATCATCGGCATGGCCGGCGTGCTCGACTCCGCGCGCATGAGCACCTTCGTGGCGATGGAGCTCAAGGTGTCGGTGGAGAACGTGCACTCGTTCGTGCTCGGCGGTCACGGCGACACGATGGTGCCGCTGCCGCGGTTCTCCACGGTGGCCGGCATTCCGATCACCGAGCTGCTCTCGAAGGAGAAGATCGACGCCATCGCGGCGCGCACCGCCAACGGCGGGGCGGAGATCACGAAGCTGGTGGGCACGAGCGCCTGGTACGCACCCGGTCAGGCCGCGGCCGAGATGTGCGAGGCGATTCTCAAGGACAAGAAGAAGATCCTGCCGTGCTCGGTGTTCCTGCAGGGGGAATACGGCATCAACGACCTCTTCGTGGGCGTGCCCGTGAAGCTCGGCGCCCGCGGGGCGGAAGAGATCATTCAGATCAAGTTGACGCCCGAGGAGGACGCGGCGCTGAAGAAGAGCGCGGCGGCAGTGAAGGAACTGGTCGACGTGATCGGAATGTAGGACAGGTGAGACAGGTGGGACAGGTGAGACAGGTAGGAAGAGCTTTCCCACCCGTCCTACCCGTCCTACCAGTCCTATTTCGCGGGCGGAGCTCCGGGAGCGCCAGCGGGTGGCGCTCCGCGGCCCGCGGGGGCGGGCAGCGCGGGCGGCGTCTCCGGGGTGACCTGCCCGCGGTGGCAGGTCCAGCAACCCACACGCGTCGCCGTCTCTGCGGTCTTGTTCACCCCCTGCTGCACCTGCGGGTTGATGGCCTGGACCATCCGCAGCATCGCGCGGGCGGCGTTCTTCTGCGGCTTCACGTCCGACGCCATGTCGTTCATCGGATCGCCCGGCCCGATGAACTGATGGCAGTGGCTGCACTGCACGCCCAGCGCCTGGTTGAACGCCTGCATCGTCTGCAGCAGCTGAGGACGAGGAATGTCCTTCGGGAGCACCTGCAGGTTGGCCGGCGGGGCCTGCGGCGCACCGCCGGCACGTCCCTGTCCCGGCGCGGGAGCTTGTGCGCTCAGCGCCGCCGCCAGCACGAAGCCCATCGCCACCGTTGCGTACACGACTCGCTTCATCGATCGCTCCTTGCCGGGGCTGGCCACGAACGCCCCGAGCGGCGGATTGTAGCCCAAGGGCCTGCGCAACGCTCGGGTGTTCTCTTTACAGGGCGCGAAGGAACGCGACGAGGTCGGCCTTTTCCCGCCGTGTGAAGCCGATGGCGAATCTCGTGTCGTAGAAGTCCACCACCTCGTCGAGCGTGCGGGCGGAGCCGTTGTGGAAGTACGGGGCACGCGCGGCGAGAGCCCGCAGAATCGGGCCTTTGAACTTGCCGACGTCGGCCCACCGCCCCGTGATGAGGGCCCGGCCAGGGTCTGTCATTCGTACGGTCTCGCCCGACTGCAGGTTCCGCACCGTGTAGACCGGGAGGTACGGCGCGACGGCCGGGTCCGTGAGCCCGATGTTCAGGGGCGCCTTCACCGAGTGATCGCCCGCGTTCGGCGCATCGTGACAGATGGTGCACGTGCCCTGGAACGAGGCCGGCGGTGTCACGCCGCCGGGGAAGAGCTGGCCGTTCAGCCCCGCGACGCCGCTCACCGTGAAGAGCTTGGAATTGAAGAGCGCCTGGCCCTGGGCGATCGCGCGCCGGGCCTCGGACGTGGGGTCATGCGAGGGATCGAGCGCGAGCCAGGCCGCGAAAGCGTCGAACACCTCGGCATCGAACGGGGCGCCGGTCGGGTTCAGCCCGACCGGATCGTTGATGCCGATGAAAAAGGGCTGCCCGGACAGATGAAGAGGGCCGCCTGTCGCGCCACCGGCCCGGAGACTGCCGGCGCGCGCGTCGCGAATCTGCGCGGTGAAGAGCCCGGTTTCGAAGTCGACGATCTGCCTTGCCTGATCGGCGGAAAGATCCGCGAGCGCGGCCGCGTGGCCGCGGGTGGCGTCGTTGGCCTGGCGCAGCAGATCTTCGCGCACCGTTGTCGCAGCCGACGACTCGCGGCCGTCCCACATCACCGCGCTCAGGAACCGCAGGTTCGTGCTGGGCAGGGGCCGCCGGTAGACCGACACGTCGTCCGTTCCCGGGGAGCAGCCGTACGGATCATCGACGCGATCGACGGTGAACTCGGCGTTGGCCGGGAGGTCGAGACCGACGCGAATAAGGCCCCGGTCGAGCAGCAAGCTGTACGCCGCGCGCCGTTCGGCGAGCGTGTGCGGCGTGGCGTCCTGGCAGTTCGAGCCGTCGTTGCTGCGAAAGATCGGGTCCGTGCCCTGCGTGAGAGCGAATCTGAAACGGACGCCTTCCGGCGTGATGGACCACCCTTCATGCGGCAGGTGGCACGTCACGCACCGGCGTCCGTTGGTGCCCAGCTTCGCGAAGAAGGGGTTCGTGAGATCGATGGCGCCGTTGAGATCGACGGTTTGCAGCAGGCCGGCGGTGTCTGGCGAGACGAAGGAGCCGGGGCCGGAGCTGCCGGCCGAGACGTTTCGGCCAGCCAGGAGGGCCGCGACGATCACGGTGGTCGCGACGGTTGCCAGCAGACGGAGGGCGTTCGTTCTCTTCATACCCGGCCTCGCGATCATCGAAAGGTGAGTACCTTGAGCAACGCCGCAGGCGTGCCGGCCGAACGCGAGGTCGGGAGCCGTCCCCGAAACTAACGGGATGTAAGAGGCGTGCGCACCGGCACCGTTACGGAGGCCGGCTCCGGCAGGTAGCGTTTGAGGAGGGCCAGCAGCTCGGCGGGGTGAATCGGCTTGGCGAGGTAGTCGTCCATGCCGGCGGCGAGGCAGCGGTCGCGGTCGCCCTGCATGGCGCGGGCGGTGACCGCGATGATGGGGATGCGGCGGCGCCCCGCCTCGATTTCACGGATCGCGCCGGTCGTTTCGAGCCCGTCCATGCCCGGCATCTGCACGTCCATCAGGATCAGGTCGAAGGTCTCGCCGCGTTCGCGGAACATCTGCAGCGCGTCCTGCCCCGACTCCGCGACGACGACGTCGTACTTGTCCTTCGCCAGGATGGCCACCGCCAGCTTCTGATTGGTGGGGTTGTCCTCGACCACGAGGATGTGACGGCCGTGCTCAGAGGCTTTGCCCACGGCCGCGCCGGCCGGCTGGTGCTGGACGCCGGCGGCGTGCACGGCCGCAGCCGGTGCCGCCGGACGCATGCGGCGCGCGTGGAGCGCCTTGGTGATGGCGGTTTGCAGCTCGGCCTGCCGGACCGGCTTGGTCAGGTACGCCGCCACCCCGATCTCCTTGCAGCGCTGCATGTCGCCCTGATAGTCGCCCGACGTCAGCATCAGCACTACCGCGTCGGCCAGCGTCGGCACGCGCTTGATCTCCGCCGCCAGCGCGAAGCCGTCGGCATCCGGCATGTGCGAGTCGGTCAGGACGAGCGGCACGGGACGCCCCTCGCGGCTCGCCTTGGTGAGATACGCCAGCGCCTGGGGAACGCTCGACACGGCGGTCGGACGAAGACCCCAGGACTGGAGGAGCTCGACCAGGATTTTGCGATTCGTCTGGTTGTCGTCCACCACCAGCACATCGAATCCGGCGAGCGGCTGCGGTGCCGGCCAGATCCGTTCGGCGTCGCCCACGGTTGCCAGCCGCACGATGAAATGGAACGCGCTTCCCCGGCCGGGCTCGCTCTCGACGGTCAGCGAGCCGTCCATCGCTGCGACCAGCCGTGCCGAAATGGTGAGGCCCAGACCAGTGCCTCCGAAGCGCCGGGTGGTGGAGCCGTCGGCTTGCGAGAACGGATCGAAGATGATCGCCTGCTTGTCCTTCGGGATGCCGACGCCGGTATCGCGAACGGTGAAGCGCAGCTGGGGCTCGCCGTCGCCGTGGTCGAGGATCGCCACCTCGACCACCACTTCGCCCGTGTGCGTGAACTTGATGGCGTTGCCGGTGAGGTTGGTCAGGATCTGGCGGATGCGCACGGGGTCGCCGACCACGTGGCTCGGCGCGTCGCGGGCGACGTCGCACGCCAGCTCCAGCCCCTTGGCGTGCGCGCTCACGGCGAGCGGGCGCAGCATGTCCTCGATGAGGTCGCGGAGGTTGAACGGCACCGGGTCGAGCTCGAGCCGGCCGGCCTCGATCTTCGAGAAGTCCAGGATGTCGTTGATGATGGTCAGCAGCGAGTCGGCGGACGCGCGCACGGTGTTCAGGCACTCGCGCTGATCGGTGCCGAGGTCGGTTTCGAGCACGAGCTCGGTCATCCCGATGACGCCGTTCATGGGCGTCCGGATCTCGTGGCTCATGTTCGCCAGGAATTCGCTTTTCGCGCGGCTCGAGGCCTGGGCGGCTTCGATCGTCTCGTGTTCGCGCGTGGTGTCGATGGACGCGCCGATGATGCGCTTCGGCTTGCCGTCCTCGAACATGACTCTGGCCATGCTGCGCCGCCACCGGGTGACGCCCTCGGCGGGGACGATGCGGAACTCCACGAGATACGGCTCGCCGGTCTTGAAGGAATGCGCGGCGCCTTCTTCGAGCAGATGCTTGTCCTCGGGGTGGACCACGCGGCGCACGATGTCGGCGCTCATGCCGTTGACGCCGTCGGGGCACTCTTCCATCGCGGCCCAGGCTTCGGACCCGCGAACCACGTTGGTCTCGAGGTCCATCTCCCACAGGCCGAACCCGGCGGCGCGCTCGGCCAGGGCGATGAATTCGTTGCGATCGCGCAAGGCCTGGAACTCGCGGTCGCGCGAGGAAAGCTGCGCTTTCAGACCGGCTGCCCGCCGGCGCTCGGCAACGAGCGCGATGCTCACGCCGCCGGCGACCAGGCCGGCGACCACCGCCAGGATGGCGAGTGTCACGTTGCTGTTAATCGGTCGCCCGGAACAAAACTGAAGTCTCTAGGGGCGAAAGCCGACACGAAACGGGCTAGACCCGTGCTTGACCGTCTCGCTACGGCCCGAATACGATGAATGGCTGTCTTGACCTGGCGAATCGACGTCAGCTCACACGCCCATCCTTTGTGAAAATCCACGAATACCAAGCTAAATCCGTGCTCGCGCGCTACGGAGTGCCCGTTCCTCGCGGCGAGGTGGCCTTTGCGCCGACCGAGGCGGCCGATATCGCCCGAAGGCTCGGCGGTGAGGTGTGCGTCGTGAAGGCGCAGATTCACGCCGGGGGCCGCGGCAAGGGCGGCGGCGTGAAGCTGGCGCGCTCCATCGGGGAGGTCGAGCAGCTCACCAAGGACATGCTCGGGATGACCCTGGTCACCCACCAGACCGGCCCTGAGGGGAAGAAGGTGGGGCGAGTCCTCATCGAAGAGGGGCTGCAAATCGACCGCGAGCTGTATCTCAGCATCGTCATCGACCGAGCGAGCGCCAGCCCGGTGGTCATTGCCAGCGCGGCCGGCGGCATGGACATCGAGGAAGTGGCCGCCACCCACCCCGAGAAGATCCTGCGCGAGGTGATCGACCCCGGCGTCGGCGTGGTGCCCTTCCAGGCGCGCAAGCTCGCCTTCGGCATGGGGCTCGACGGCGCGGCGGCCAACAAGTTCGCCAAGGTGCTGGCGTCGATCTACACGGCGTTCGTCGAAACCGACGCGTCGATGATCGAGATCAACCCTCTCATCCTGACCAAGGACGGCAACCTGCTCGCGCTCGACGCCAAGGTGACCTTCGACGACAACGCGCTCTACCGTCACGCGGACCTGAAAGAGTTCCGCGACCTGAGCGAGGAAGACGCGCTCGAGGTCGAGGCGTCGAAGTTCTCGCTCAACTACATCCGCCTCGACGGCAACATCGGCTGCATGGTCAACGGCGCCGGACTGGCCATGGCCACGATGGACATCATCAAGCTGGCCGGCGGCGAGCCCGCCAACTTCCTGGACGTCGGCGGCGGCGCCAACGCCGAGCAGATTCGCAACGCCTTCAAGATCCTGATGAGCGACGCCAACGTGAAGGCCGTGCTCATCAACATCTTCGGGGGCATCCTCCGCTGCGACGTGCTGGCGGCGGGCGTCGTGGCCGCGGTGAAGGAGTTGAGCGTCAACGTGCCGATCGTCGTGCGCATGGAAGGCACCAACGTCGAGGAAGGCAAGCGCATCCTGCGCGACAGCGGCTTGAAGTTCAGCACCGCGGATTCGATGGGCGAAGCGGCCGAAAAAGTCGTGGCAAATGCTGGCGTCGCGCCGGCGAAGGGGGGCAAGTAGTGGCTGTCCTCCTCGACCGCAACACGCGCCTCATCGTCCAGGGGCTCACCGGCCGCGAGGGTACCTTCCACGCCAAGGCTGCCGCCGCCTACGGCACGAAGGTCGTCGGCGGGGTCACGCCCGGCAAGGGCGGGACGACGCACGAGGGCTGGCCGATCTTCAACAGCGTGCACGATGCCGTCCGCGAAACCGGCGCCAACGCCACCGTCATCTTCGTGCCGCCGCCGTTTGCCGCCGACGCCATCATGGAGGCGGCTGATGCCGCCATCCCGCTGGCCGTCTGCATCACCGAAGGCATTCCCACGATGGACATGCTGAAGGTGACGACGTTCATGCAGGGCAAGAGGACGCGGCTCATCGGCCCCAACTGCCCGGGCGTCATCACCGCGGGGCAGGCCAAGGCCGGCATCATTCCGGGCCACATCTGCAAGGAAGGGCGCATCGGCATCGTGTCGAAGAGCGGCACCCTCACCTACGAGGCCATCCACCAGGTGGGCAAGGTCGGGATGGGACAGACCACCTGCATCGGCATCGGCGGCGACCCGCTCATCGGCACCAGCCACATCGACGCGCTCAAACTGTTCGCGGACGACCCCGACACGGAAGCCGTCATCATGATTGGCGAAATTGGCGGCACCGCCGAACAGGAAGCCGCCGCCTACATCAAGGCGCACTTC
>Ga0207645_10004381_pt1 | contig 10455 bp, 9 predicted proteins | sample KBSM53metaG_FD_184331 | JGI IMG/M metagenome (GOLD analysis project Ga0207645, IMG submission 184331) | Miscanthus rhizosphere microbial communities from Kellogg Biological Station, Michigan, USA - KBS M5-3 metaG (SPAdes) (version 2) | ecosystem: Host-associated > Plants > Roots > Rhizosphere >...
CGCCGAGCGGCCCCAGAGGGCGCCGAAGTGGCCCTCCTTCTCCAGCACGGACTCCATGTCGCCGCTGACCGCCTTGAGCGCCGACGGCCTGGTCACCCGCGACAGCACGCCCTGAAGCTGCTTCAGGCTCATCGGCTTGACGAGGTAGTCGGCGGCGCCGAGACGAAGCGCCTGGATCGACGTGTCGAGACTGGCGTGGCCGGTGATCAGGACGAGCTCGGCGTTGGGCAGGTGCTTGGCGTCGTTGAACAGCTCCATGCCGCTGCCGTCCGGCAGCATGAGGTCGAGCAGGACGATGTCCGGCTCCTGCAAGGCCATCTGCCGGCGCGCATCGCGCAACGATCCGGCGGTCGCGACGGTGAATCCTTCGTTGGCGATCAGCATCGCCATCGTTTCCGCGGCGTCGGAATCGTCGTCGACGAGCAGGGCGTGAGGCACTCGAAAAGCTCCCGGAGATGGTCAGTATGGCATCGCGAAACGGCGGGGCGCGACAGAGCGCGAGCGCGCGTTCCGGCGGCAGCCCCATCGTGTCGAGTGGTGCAATTGGCGCACTGGCGACCCCTTCTTCGTTTGTCTCAGGCGCGCTCCCGATGCGTCGATCCTAGACAACCCGCCGGCCGGGCTCCAGCCGCGACGACCTATTCAGCCGTCGGACATCGCCTACGCGCCTTGCGGCGACGGGAAAGGCTTGCCGACTTCCGAACCGCTGCCGCCCGAGCGACCGCGCGCTCGAGCGAGCAGGTTCGCCGAGCGGTCGGCCGGCCATCCCCGGCGCGTTTGAGCTCGGCCTACCGCGTCGGGTCGGGATGCCAGCCAAGGACGAGCAGGAGCACGAAGTAGCCGAGGACGTAGCCGACGGCGACGTGCCAGCCGGCCGTGACCCAGGCCTTGACCGAGCGCGCTTGCGGGAACTGGCTGGCCAGCGCGACGCCCGCCGACGACCCGAACCAGATCATCGAGCCGCCGAAGCCGACCGCGTAGGCGAGGAAGCCCCAGTCGTAGCCGCCCTGGCGCAGCGCGAGCGCGGTCAGCGGAATGTTGTCGAACACCGCCGAGACGAAGCCGAGGCCGAACGCGACCTGCCAGGTTGCCGGCGGCAGCGCCTCGATCGGCATCATCGACGCCGCGAGCACGAGGCTGACGAGGAAGATGCCGCCGCGAGTCGCCGACGGCACGACGCTCCAGTCGGGCCGCACGGTCGGCGCGAAGAGCAGCAGCGCCGCCCAGACGGCAAGGCCGATCGACGGCACCTGGCCCAGCCAGGCGCCCTCCTTCATCTGCCCGGCGAGGTTCGCGACGATCGCCGCCGCCAGCACCGCGGCGACGACGCCGAGCCGACCCTTGTCGACGGTGATGCCGGCCGGCGAATCCTTCATGATCGGCTGGTAGGCGTGTTGCTGGCGCGCCGCGACGACGCCGAAGAAAAGCAGCGCGGGAACGGCGGCGATGTAGGCTTCGAACACCTGCCCCGGGCGCACCCCGTCGATCCACATCATCGTCGTCGTCGTGTCGCCGACGACGCTGCCCGAGCCGCCGCCGTTCGACGCGGCGACGATCGCGGCGAGAAAGCCGACATGGACCTTGCCGCGGTACAGCGCGGTCGCCATCGTGCCGCCGATCATCGCGGCCGCGATGTTGTCGAGGAAGCTCGACAGCACGAAGACGACGACCAGCATCGCGAAGCCGCCTTTCCAGTCGTCGGGAAGCAGGCTGGGCAGCATGAGCGGCACCCGGCTCTCCTCGAAGTGACGGGCGAGCAGCGCGAAGCCGACGATGAGGAGCAGCAGGTTGATCATCAGCACCCATTCCTTGCCCAGATGCGCCACCAGGCCGCCCACGCCCGGGCTGCCGTGGAAGGACGAGAAGGCGATCTTGTAGAGCGTGATGGCCGCCACGCCGATCAGGGCGACCCGGAGCGAGTGGTGGTGGAACAGCGCGACGCCGGCGAGGACCGCGGCGAACAGGATGAACTCGATCGGGATGCCGGCGATGGCGGGGAGGTTGGCGTGCATTGGCGATGGCGCAGAGCGAAACGCGCGTTGCTGAGCGGAGCGCGCAGTATCAGCGACCGGCGAGGAGGCCTTCGAGCACGGCAGGAAGGGAAAGCCGCCGCGTCAGCACCAGCGCCATGTTCTTCGCGCAGCGTTCCTGCACCTGCGCGAAAGGAGTCCAGCGGAAATCGTCCATCTCCGGGCGCAGCCGTCCCCAGCGATCGCGAAAGACGCTCGAGCAGACGCACTGCGAGGTGTCGATCCGATCGATGAGCACCGCATGAAGGTGAAGATCCTTGTCGGGCCGATAGTCGAAGCGGCCGAGGTCGCGCAACGCGGCGGGATCGATGACGAGGCCGCACTCCTCGCGCGCCTCGCGCGCCGCCGCGGCCGCGCTGTCCTCGTCCGGCTCGGCCATGCCTTTGGGAATGTCCCAGTGGCGCCCACCGGTGGCGTGGCACAGCAGCAGCTCGGCCGCGGCGTCGATGATGACGACGCCATGGCTGGTCGTCTTCACGCCGCTAGGCGCCGCACCGCGCCCAGAGAAAAGGCTGGACGCGATCGCGCGCGAGCGTCGCGCCGAGCCCGGGTGCCGCGGGCACGGCGAGCAACCCGTCCTTGATCCGCGCCTCCGGCGGGTCCTCGAGCAGCTGGACGTAGCCCGGCCGCTCCGGGAAGTAGGGATAGATCTCGAGCGTCATGAAGTTCGCGATGCAGGCCGAGACCTGCAGCGACGACGCGGTCGACAGCGAACTGCCGCAGTTGTGCGGCGCGACGCGCATGTTGTAGGCCTCGGCCATCGCCGCGATCTTCTTGACCTCCATGATCCCTCCCGTGTTGCCGACGTCGGGCTGGACGATGTCGGCCGCCTGCGTCTCGAACACCTTGCGGAATCCGTGCCGCGTGTAGATGCGCTCGCCGACGGCGATCGGAGTCGCGACCTGCGCCGCGATCCTGCTCAGGGCACCGATGTCGAACGGGTCGGCGGGCTCCTCGATCCAGGCGATGTCGAGCTCCTCGAAGCGGCGGCAGAGCCGGATCGTCTCGCCGGTCGTCAGGCCGCCGCTCAGGTCGAGCATCAGCTCGACATCGGCGCCGACCGCCGACCGCAGCGCCTTGATCTTCTCGAAGGCGAGAACAGCGAAGTCGCGGTCGACCATTCGCGCGCTGACGTGGCGCAGCCCGTTCTCGTCGGGCACGGCGAGCGGGTAGCACTTCAAGGCGCGATAGCCGTCGCGCAGCGGCCGCTCGGCCGCCTGCGCGAATTGCGCCGGCGTGCGCGCCGCCCCGTACCAGCCGTTGGCGTAGACGCTGACCTCGTCCCGCATCCTGCCGCCGAGCAGGTCGTGGACGGGAACGCCGAGCGCCTTGCCCTTGATGTCCCAGAGCGCCTGCTCGATCGCGCTGATGCCGGCGAACACGATCGCACCGCCGCCCTTGGCCCAGAACGAGTGGTCGTACATCTCCGACCACAGCGATTCGATCCGCGCCGGATCACGCCCGACGATCATTCGCTCGCAGAGATCCTTGATCATTCCCGCCGCCGCCGTGCCGCCGACGCCGTAGGCGATCGCCGCTTCACCGATGCCGGCGATGCCCTCGTCGGTCACCAGCTCGACGACGACCGGATGCAGCTTTCCCGTCGTGACGAGATAGATGTTGGCGGTGTCGACTTGCATCGTGAGCGTGGCCGGCGAAGGGCCGACAACTATAGTTGGCGAGGTGTCGCCGGCGCGGTCCTCGCTCCCGGCACGGCTCGGAAAGGCGACGATGGCGGGGCTGTTCCAGCGGGCGATCGATCGTGGCGGCGCCGCAGTCGCGTTGACGATCGACGGCGAGCCGGTCCACGCGCAGCGAGGCGACCTGCTCATCACCGCCATCCTGCTGCACCGCGACTCGCTCCGCCGCTTCGAGTTCGGCCCCGGCTCGCGTGCGGGCTTCTGCCTGATGGCGGCGTGCCAGGACTGCTGGGTCCGGCTCGGCGACGGCCGGCGCGTGCGCGCCTGCTCGACGCCGGTCGAGCCCGGCATGGCGGTGATCATCGAAGGAGCGCGCGCTGGCTGAGCCGATCGTCGTCGTCGTCGGCGCCGGGCCGGCGGGCGTGCGCTGCGCCGAAGCGCTGGCGCGATCGGGCGTGACGCCGATCGTCGTCGACGAAGCCGAACGCCCCGGCGGCCAGGTCTATCGCCAGCCGCCGGCGGCGAGCGAGCCCGCGTCGTCGGCGATGTACGGCTTCGAGGCGAAGAAGGCCGAGGCGATTCATCGCGCCATCGACGCCGCACGCGGCCGGATCGACTACCGCCCGCGCACGCTGGTGTGGAACGTGTTCGGGCAGCGCCTCGACCTGCTCACCCCTGAAGGTCCGAGCCAGCAGCCGTTCGACCGCCTCGTCCTCGCGACCGGCGCGATGGACCGCGTGCTGCCGTTCCCGGGCTGGACGTTGCCCGGCGTCTTCACGCTCGGCGGCGCGCAGATCGCGCTGAAGGCACAGGGCGTCGCGATCGGCCGGCGCGTCGCCCTGGTCGGCGCCGGGCCGCTGCTGCCGCTCGTCGCTCACCAGTACGCGAAGGCCGGCATCGAGGTGGTCGCGGTGCTCGACGCGACCGCGTTCGGCGCCAAGCTCGCCCGGTTCTCTGGCCTGTGCGCCTCGGCCGCCACCCTGGCGAAGGGCCTCTGGTACGTCGCGCGCAACCGACTGCGCGGTCTCGACGTCCGCTACGGGATCGGCTCGTTGCGGGTCGAGGGCGAACACCGGGTCGAGAGACTCGCCTGGCGCGACGCGTCGGGCGAGGAGCGGCGGGTCGCCTGCGACGCCGTCGGCGCGTCGTTCGGGCTGCGCGCCGAAGCGCAGCTCGCCGACCTCGCCGGCTGCCGCTTCGCCTTTGCCGCCGACGCGCGCCAGTGGCTGCCCGAGCGCACCCTGCAAGGACGCTCGAGCGTCGCCGGCGTCTATCTCGCCGGCGACTGCGCGCGGATCGGCGGCGCCGACGTCGCCGAGCTGCAAGGCCGGCGCACCGCGCTCGCCGTCCTCGAGGACCTGGGCCGGCCGGTCGACCGGCGCGAGCTGGCGTCGCTCGACCGCGCCCTCGCCCGCCAGGCCCGCTTTCGCGGCGCGCTCAACGCCGCCTATCCCTTCCCCGCCCATCTCGTCGACGCGATCGCCGACGACGAGATCGTGTGCCGATGCGAAGGCATCACCGCCGCGGCGCTGCGCCGGGCGGCACGCGAGCACGGCGCGAGCGAGCTAAATCGCGTCAAGGCGCTGACGCGGATCGGCATGGGTCGATGCCAGGGCCGTGTCTGCGGCGAAGTCGCCGCCGAGCTCCTCGCGCGCGCCTGCGGCAGCGAGCTCGAGCGCGTCGGTCGCCTGCGCGGCCAGCCGCCCGTCAAGCCGATCCCGATCGTCGCGGGCGCGCCATGAGCGAGCGCTTGCAGGTCGACGTCACGATCATCGGCGGCGGCATCGCCGGCTGCGCCGCGGCGGTCGCGCTGCGCCACGCCGGACTGACCGTCGTCGTCCTCGAGAAGGACCTCTGCGGCGCGGGCGCGAGCGGCGTCAATTTCGGCGGCGTTCGCCAGCAGGGTCGCGACCTCGCCGAGCTGCCGCTCGCGCGCCGGGCGCGACCGCTCTGGGACGAGCTCGACGAAAAGCTCGGCGAGGACGTCGAGTTCGAGGCGACCGGACACCTCAAGCTCGCCCGCTCCGACGCCGACATGGCGCAACTCGAGCGCTACGCGGAGGATGCCGCGGCGCACGGCCTGCGCCTGCAGCTGCTCGGCGCCGGCACCCTACGTTCGGCCGCCCCGTGGATCGGCCCCGGCGTCGTCGGCGCGTCGCTCTGCGCCGAGGACGGGCAGGCGAATCCGCGCCGGGTCGGTCCCGCGTTCGCGCGCCTCGCGCGCCGGCTCGGCGCCGACGTGCGCGAGCACGAAACCGTGCTCTCGGCGGCGCACGGCGGCAGCGGCTTCGAGACACGCACCGACCGCCTCGACGTGCACAGCCGCCTTCTCGTCAACTGCGCCGGCGTCGGCGCGGGCCGGATCGCCGCCGGCTTCGGCGAAGACGTTCCGCTGCGACCGCTGGTGCCGAACATGATCGTCACCGAGCCGCTGCCTTTCTTCATCGACCGTTCGATCGGCGTCTGCGGCGGCGGCGTCTACCTGCGCCAGATCGCGCGCGGCAATGCGATCCTCGGCGGTGGCGCAGGCTGGGGCGATGCCGAGTGCAACCGCTCGCGGCCGCAGACGACGACGACGCTGGACGCGATGGCGGGCGCGATCGCGCTCGTCCCGGCGCTGGCCGGCAGCCTGGTCATCCGGACCTGGGCCGGGATCGACGGCGCGATGCCCGACCACATCCCGGTGCTCGGCTTTTCCGCGACCACGCCGAACCTCGTCCATGCCTTCGGCTTTTCCGGACACGGCTTCCAGCTCGGGCCAGTGGTCGGCGAGATCATCGCCGAGCTGGTGACCGAGGGACGCTCGTCGTCGCCGCTCGCGCCGTTCGCGATCGAGCGGTTCGCCGGCGCGACCACGCCGGAGAAGGCGACGGTCGACATCGACCCGTGATCATGGCAGTCACGGGGGTTCGGCCCGTCGAGCGCGGGCTATGATGCCCCGCGCCGGATCGCGGCGCGCTGCGGCCCCGCCGCTCGAGGACCCCCGCATGAAGCGACTTCTCTGCGCCGCCGCCGCGGCACTCCTCCTTGCCGGCGCCGGCGCGAGCGCACAGACGACGCTCAACGTCGGCATGTCGGCCGCCGACGTCAATCAGCTCGATCCATATCGCGCGACGACGACGCAGGACAAGCCGCTGACCTCGTGGATCTACAACGGTCTGGTTCGCTTCAAGCCGGGCTCGGCCAGCCTCGAGACGCTCGAGCCCGACCTCGCAGAGCGTTGGGAGAGCACGCCCGACAAGCTCACCTGGACCTTCCACCTGAGGAAGGGCGTCAAGTTCCACGGCGACTACGGCACCCTCGCCGCCGAAGACGTCGTCTTCTCGCTCAAGCGCGCCGCCGACTCGAAGACCTCGTCGTTCTCGGCCGACTACGCGTCGATCGATACGGTCGAGGCGGTCGACCCGCTGACGGTGCGCGTCAAGCTCAAGCAGGCGGTGCCGTTCTTCCTCGGCCTGGTCACCAACTACCACGGTGGCAACGTCGTCAGCAAGAAGGCGGTCGAAAAGCTCGGCGACAACTTCCGCCTCAATCCGGTCGGCACCGGACCGTTCAGGTTCGAGTCGTACAAGCCGAACGAGAGCGTCGTCTTCGTCGCCAACAAGGACTACTTCCGGGGCGCGCCGAAGATCGACCGCATCGTCTACCACCTGATCCCCGCCGATTCGGCGCGCGACCTTGCCTTCACTTCGGGCGAGCTCGACATCGTCTACGGCCGCCAGGACCAGAAGTGGGCCGAGCGCTTCAAGAAGGAGCCGGGCGTCATCGTCGACGTGTTGCGGCCGGCCGAGCTCGGCCAGCTGCACCTCAACATGACGGTCAAGCCGCTCGACGACAAGAGAGTCCGCCAGGCGATCGCGCACGCGATCAACCGGCAGCAGATCGTCAGCTTCAAGGGCGACCTCACCGCCGATCCGCCGGTCTCGGTCGTCCCGGCGGGCTACCTCGGCACCGACGCCAAGGCGCCACTCGCGGCCTACGACGTCGCCAAGGCCAAGGCGCTGCTGAAGGAAGCGGGCTTCCCCAACGGCATCACCGTCAAGGCGATCCAGTCGACCCTGCCGTCGATGCTCAACACCGCGCAGATCCTGCAGGCGCAGCTCAAGCTCGCCGGCATCGACCTGCAGCTCGAGACGGTCGACCACCAGACCTTCCACGCCAACATTCGCAAGGACCTGAGCGGCGCGGTCTACTACACGGCGGCGCGCTTCCCGGTCGCCGACGTGCCGCTGACCCAGTTCTTCCACTCGCGCTCGATCGTCGGCACGCCGACGGCGGTGGTCAACTTCTCGCACTGCGCGGTCGCCGACAAGGAGATCGACGCGGCGCGCTCCGAGCCCGACCTCGCCAAGCAGAAGGAGCTCTGGGCCACCGCGCAAAGGAAGATCCTCGAGGAGGTGTGCGCCGTGCCGCTGTTCGAGCAGCTCCAGGTCTGGGCGCACAAGTCGAACGTCGACTTCGGCTACAAGCTCGTCGATGCGATCCACCTCGGGCCGCAGATCACCGAGCTGACGACCAAGAAGAAGTAACCCGCCCACGGCCGGCCGCGGCGGCGCCTCCATGCTGCGCTTCGTCGTCAACCGGCTGCTGCTCGCCCTGCCCACGCTCTGGGCAGTGCTGACGCTGGTCTTCGTCCTCGTCCGAGTCGTGCCGGGCGACCCGACGATCGTCGTCCTCGGCGACCAGGCGACGCCGGCGGCGCGCGCCGCGCTGCGCGAGCGGCTCGGCCTCGACAAGCCGCTCGTCGCCCAGTACGCCGACTTCATGCTCCAGATCGCGCGCGGCGACCTCGGCAAGTCGCTCGTCACGAACCGGCCGATCACGACCGACGTCGCCGCCGTCCTGCCGTACACGATCGAGCTGACGATCGCCGCGCTGATCATCGGCAGCGTCATCGGCATCCCGCTCGGCGTCGTCGCGGCGCAGCGGCGCGACGGCTTCGTCGACTGGCTGGCGCGCATCGTCTCGCTCGCCGGGCTGTCGTTCCCGGCGTTCGTGTCGGGAATCCTGTTGCTGATCGCCTTCGCGGTCGAGCTACGCTGGTTCCCGGTGATCTCGACGGTGACCGGAACCGACCCGATGCAGCGCCTGCGCGCGCTCGCCCTGCCGGCGATCAACCTCGGCCTGATCATGGTCGCGTACGTGACGCGGGTGACGCGATCGGGAATGCTCAAGGCCCTCGGCGACGACTACGTGAGGACGGCGCGCGCCAAGGGCCTGCCGAAGCGAATCGTCGTCTGGCGCCACGCGCTTCGCAACGTCCTGATCCCGATCGTCACCGTCATCGGCCTCTACCTGGGCGTGCTGATCGGCAACGCCGTCCTGACCGAGATCGTCTTCAACCGTCCCGGCCTCGGCAAGCTGATCGTCTCGGCGCTGAACCAGCGCGACTACTCGCTCCTGCAGGGCCTGATGGTCGTGACCGCGCTCGCCGTCGTCGTCGCCAACATCCTCACCGACCTGACCTACGGTCTCGTCGACCCGCGCGTCAAGGCCGGATGAGCAGCGCCACCGCCGTCGTCGTCGCGGCACCGTCGGCCTGGAAGCGGGCGACCCGCTCGGGCGGCCTCGCCGTCGGCCTCGCCCTCGCGCTGACGATGGTCGTGATCGCGATCGCCGCACCGTGGATCGCGCCCTTCGACCCGAACGACCAGGACGTCCTCCTCAAGCTCGAGCCGCCGTCGGCCGCGCACCTGTTCGGCACCGATGCGTTCGGCCGCGACGTGCTCTCGCGCGTGATCTACGGCGCGCGCATCTCGCTCTTCGTCGGCGCGCTGGCAACGCTCGCCGGCGTCGTCATCGGCACGGTCATCGGCGTCGTCTCGGGCTACCTCGGCGGCGTCATCGACCGCCTCATCACCGCGGCGACCGACGTCCTGCTCAGCTTTCCGCAGCTGATCATGGGCCTGATGCTGGTCGCGGTGCTCGGTGCGAACCTATTCAACCTGATCCTCGCGATCGCGATCACGGCGGTGCCGGCGTTCATCCGCGTCGCGCGAGCCTCGACCCTGGCGATGAAGGAGCGCGACTTCGTCGACGCCTGCCGCGCCCTCGGCTTCGGCGACCCGCGCATCATGTTCCTGCACGTCCTGCCCAACATCATGGACGAGGTCGTCGTCATGGCGTCGCTCTGGTTCGCGGCGGCGATCCGAACCGAATCGACGCTCGCCTTCATCGGCCTCGGCGTGCCGCCGCCGACGGCGACGTGGGGCGGCATCATCCGCGACGGCTTCGACAACCTGCTCGACGCGTCGTGGCTGTCGATCTTCCCGAGCCTGGCGATCCTGACGATCATGATCGCGCTCAACCTGATCGGCGACGGCCTGCGCGACGCCAGCGACCCGAGGGCGCCGCAATGAGCGTCGCCGCCGACCTTGCCACCGGTGCGGCGAGCCAGCCCGATCCGGCCGGCCCGTCGCTGATCGTCGAACAGCTGACGACGTCGATCCGCATCGAGCGCCAGTGGTTCGACGCCGTCCGCGACGTCAGCTTCGAGGTGCATCCGCGCGAGACGCTCGCCCTGGTCGGCGAGTCGGGCTGCGGCAAGAGCCTGACGGCGTTGTCGGTGATGGGGCTGCTGCCGGAGGGTGTCGGCCGCATCTCGAGCGGCAGGATCACGGTCGACGGCACCGACATGACGGCAGCGAGCGCGGCCGAGGCGCAGGCGATGCGCGGCGACCGCATCGGCATGATCTTCCAGGAGCCGATGACATCGCTCAACCCGGTACTGCCGGTGGGCTTCCAGATCGCCGAGTCGCTGGTCGAGCATCGCGGCATGAGCCGGC
>Ga0207645_10004382_pt1 | contig 10454 bp, 10 predicted proteins | sample KBSM53metaG_FD_184331 | JGI IMG/M metagenome (GOLD analysis project Ga0207645, IMG submission 184331) | Miscanthus rhizosphere microbial communities from Kellogg Biological Station, Michigan, USA - KBS M5-3 metaG (SPAdes) (version 2) | ecosystem: Host-associated > Plants > Roots > Rhizosphere >...
CATTGCGTCAGGCTCGAGCTCCGAATTGGAATCCCACCTCATGTTCGCGCGCGATGCGAGGGTCCTCGGCGAAAGCGAATTTACCGCTCTAGTTAGCCAGACCGTTGAAGTTCGAAAAATGCTTTACGCACTCATGAAGCGCCTGGCACAAGAAGAGCAGCCCAAAGCCGCCGGCTGAAAGCTGCCGGCCGCGGGCTGGTAGTTGCTCCGTAGTTCCAGCTCCTACCGTGTCTGCGGCGGCTGGCCGGTGATCGAAGTAACTGCGGTATCTACCGTCTTCAGTACCTGGATGAGAATCTGTGGGTTTCTATCCAGGGTCTGGACGACGCGGTTGACGATCTTCGCGACGTTGTCGAGATCGACATAGAGATAGGCTTCAGCCATCACGCCGACGATGCCGAGCTGCACCTTCTTGATTCCGACATCCACACCGGCGGTGAGCTGAACGAGGTTCATCGCGTTGGCATCGAGGGCGACGTGGGCGCGGACATCAGCGACGGTCAGACCGATCGAATCGACTGACAGCTCGGGAATCTCCAGAATCACATCGCGATTGGGTGTCAGCGAAGTGGTGCTGGTAAACTGTCTCTGTCCCGTTGGCTGCTGCGCGAGTGCCGGCACAGCCGCGCAAAGGGCAAGTCCGGCAACAAGGATTCGAGCACGCATCTTCATAATCTCCTCAAGGTCCGGACGCACAGTCAGCGCGACCCGGACTGGTAGTTAATCTGCTCCCCTAAGTCCGCACTCTATCGCGTAGCTGCCTGGACGATGCTCGCCGCGAGCAGCTTGCCCGCCTTGCTCAGCGTGTATTGAACAATCGCATTTGTCGCCGCGTCGCGGGCTCGCTTGACGATGTTGCCGGCGGCGTCGGTCACCTGGCTGATCACTGGCAACTGGGTGATGTTGCCCACCACCTTCTCGGCGGCATTTTGACCAGCCGCGGTCACTGCCTTCTCGAGAATGTTGCCGGTGCCAGTGTCAATCAGCCGCTGAACTCCGTTCACCGTTCCAAGCAGGAGACGGTTCACGAGTCCGCCAACCGCGCCCACGGTGTTCTGCAGGGTGCTGCCAAGCTGCTGGACGATTTCGGGATGGTTATCGACGAAAGTCAGAGTCTGATCGACGATGTAGACGACGTCATCGAGGTCGACGAGAAGCAATGCCTGCGCGCGTACACCCTGCACGGTGAGATCCACGGTTCCGATCAGAACGTCGGCCCCTGCATCGACGCGAACAAGATTGGCAACGCGGGCGTTGAGATTCAGCTTCGCGGTTACGCTATCGACCTTGAGAAAAATCCTGTTGACGCAAAGGTTCGGAATGTCGAGCACGACATCGTACTCGGGGAATTCATGCGAGCGACCAGTGCCGCCCGTGATTGCCTGCGTTCCCGGAACCGCTCCACCAGCCTGACGCTGGCGCGCGAGACTGTCTGCGCGCAGCTGTCGATTGAACGCGCGCAATGAATCGCTCGGCTGACATTGCCATGGCGCTCCCGAGGTCAGTCGCGTCGTGGTCGGCCTGACCTGTGTCAGTCCGATTGCTGGAACGAGTGCGACGAGAGCAATCGCCGAAGTAAGAAGATTCTGCGTTCTGGTGGGCATGCTCAAATCCTCGGAGATGGAGCTTCGCCACGACGAGTCTCTCGCGATTGATTCGCGAAAGTCCGCCGGCTAGACAAAATCCCCGAAATGCAAAAAGCTCGCCCTTCGCGTGAAAGGCACAGATGTTGAACGTGTGGACTTTTGAATCTTCAAGGCGATCATGCGCGAAGGGTCAAAAAAGTACGCTGCACTCTTGTGCGGGGCAGCGTGCATGTTCGTCATTCCACTCGTGTCTGCAGCGCAGGGCGTCGACAGCGATCGCAATACGTGCGCGGCGATTCTGGCGAACGACAGTAGCGTGGGCGCGCGGATTGGTCCCGGGATAGCGGACACGTCTGATCGCAATCGTCCCACCATGCGAGCCGACACCACCCGAGCCGACAGCGCGGGGTTCGCATTCGGTGGAGCGCGGAATGGCCAGGCTGACGTGATGCTGCTCGTTGGCGTTCACGCCGACGAAGTGCGATTTGGTGCCCAGCCGCATCTTCGAGTTCGACTTTGCTGGGGTGGTGACACACTGAGAGTCGTACAGCGCGACAACCTTCCGTCGCCTGTGGTCGCCGGCACTACCTATAGGAATGTCTACGTCGCGGTCGAGTTGATCGGGCGCGTGAATGCAGAATGCCTTGCCACTCAGCTCGGCTTGAGAAACGCGGAACCACAAGCGTCGCAGCAGAATCCGCAGGTGAGCGCCGCCGCGTCAGCGAGCAATTGCGCTTTTCTCGGCGGCGGTGCCGCAGGGGGTGCCCAGAATCCGAGGCCCCCGACTCAATGACCAGTCACCGACGGTTAGCCATGATTGCATTGGTGGCTGGTGCATGCTCATCCCGGTCGCCAAACACCGCGCCCTCGCCGGCCTCGTCGCCTTCGTCAGCCAGTACGTTACCGCAGCGTACTGACAGCCTGGGCGGGGCGATGTCCAGCGGCGTCGTTAGAAGCTGCCCAGGTGGGAATGGGATTCACATCTCGGCCAACGGCGGAACGCTCTCTGACAGCGCGTCAGGAGTGAATACCGTTATCGGCCTCGGACAGTCGGTGGACACGACGCTGGTGTTCGACATCGCGCAGAAAACGTGGACACGCACGAACCTCGAGGCCGCCATCACCGTTGGATTCGCTGATGAATCGCGCGGCAGATACATGGTTTGTGCAGGCGTCAGCGCATTGCTGCCGAATGTGACGCTGACTGTGCAGGGGGCGAAAGGACGCGTGCATTTCGCGGCGTCGCTGAAGGAATTCAACGACGCGCTAAGGTTGGGCCCCGGGCGGTAGTGCTCACCGCTTAGGAGGCGTTCAGGAATCTCCGAGAGTGGGGATGAACGTCGGCGGCTTGCGATGCCTGGTCGCCTGCTCGTACGCGTACGCGATTCGAATCAGTGTCGGCTCACTGTACGCACGACCGAAGAACGAGATTCCAATCGGCAGCCCGTGTGAGAATCCTGCCGGCACGTTGATGTTCGGATAACCCGCCACCGCCGCCGGCGTCGAGCTCCCGCCGCTGAAATGGTCGCCGTTGATGAGATCCGTCGGCCACGCCGGTCCGCCAGTCGGAGCAACGATCGCATCGAGCTTGTACTTGTTCATCGTAGCGTCGATACCTTCGGTGCGGGATTGCCGGAGATTTTTGGCCAGCTCGTCGCGATACTTTTTCTCCGTCAGCGGCCCCTTCGCCTGCGCCTGGATCATTATCTCCTGCCCGAACCAGGGCATTTCCTGCTCCCGGTGGGCGTCGTTGAAGGCAATTATTTCCTGCAGCGATTTCACTCGCGCAGCGCTGCCGAGCGAAGCCAGATAGCTGTTCAGATCCGCTTTGAACTCGTAGAGCAACACATCGTACTCGCTGTCATCGAATTTGCCGGCTGTTGCGATGTCAGCCGGATCGACGATGATGGCGCCCTGCGCCTTCATGGCGGCGATTGCATCGTTGACGACCGCGTCGGTGACATCGCTGTAGCCGAAGAACTTCTTGCGGGGCACGCCTATTCTCGCGCCGCGCAGGCCGTTTGCATCCAGGTACCGCGTGTAGTCGGTGATTTGCCCCCGCGATCGCGCGGAGAGCGTAGCGGCATCACGTGGATCCGGGCCGGCCAGAACCCCCAACAGAATCGCGGCATCAGTCATCGTCCTGGCCATTGGCCCGGCCGTGTCCTGGCTGTGGGCGATGGGGATAATGCCCGCTCGGCTCAGCAGCCCGAGAGTCGGTTTGATGCCGACAATGCCATTGGCGCCGGACGGGCAGACGATCGATCCGTCGGTTTCGGTCCCAATCGCCGCCGCGCATAGATTCGCGGAGACAGCGCCACCCGACCCGGAGCTCGACCCACACGGATTTCGATCGAGCACATATGGGTTCTTTGCCTGTCCGCCGCGTCCGCTCCACCCGCTCGTAGAATGAGTCGAACGGAAGTTTGCCCACTCGCTGAGATTCGCTTTGCCGAGGAAGATCGCGCCCGCCGCACGCAGCTTGGCGGCGATGAAGGCATCGCGGGCAGGGATCGAGCCTTCGAGCGCAAGCGATCCCGCCGTGGTCGTCATTTTGTCGGCGGTATCGATGTTGTCCTTGAGCAGGATCGGGATGCCGTGCAGCGGGCCACGCACACGTCCCGCCTTTCGCTCCTTGTCGAGCGAATCCGCAATTGCCAACGCTTCCGGATTGATCTCGATCACATGGCGGAGCGTCGGACCCTTTCGATCGAGCTCGTCGATGCGGGAGAGATAGAGCTGGGTGATCGACCGCGCCGTCATCCGTCCCGAGGACATCGCTGTCTGGAGGGCGGGGATCGTCGTCTCATCCAGCTCGAACGGCGGAATCGGCGAGGGTAGTGTTGTTCCTGCGCGCTGCGCTCCGTAGAGCCGCTGTCCGTGTACAGACTTGCCCCCGACTGTAGTCAGACCAGCAAGGGCACCGAGACGCACGAAATCCCGACGATCCATCGAACACCTCACGTTTGGGTGCGGGCTGCGTGGTGCGGACCAACCAATTATTGCGAACTGCTGACTAAGTACGGATCCGGACTAACTACGAAGTGCGAACTACTGCGGGTTTATTGCGGACTGATTTCGACCTGGGGTTCGGAGTTCGCAATTAGTCCGAACCCCTCAATTAGTTAGCAGTTCGGAATAATTTGTTCGCCCGCAACCCGCGGTCCTCGACAAGATCCGAGCACGTTCTGAGAATGGCCCCGCAATTCTGGCAAATGACCTTGCACTTGAATTGCCTGATGTCGGTCGAGCCGCACACTTCACACACCTCGATGTCGGCCATCAGTCGAAATCCAGGCCGACGTTCAACGCCGGCGACGAATGCGTGAGCGCACCGATCGAGATCCAGTCGACTCCGGTCTCGGCGATCGGCCTCACCGTATCGAGATTCACGCCGCCTGACGCTTCGGTCACTGCGTGCCCTTTGACGATCTCGACCGCCTGCCGCAGCTCCACCAGTCTCATGTTGTCGAACATGATGACGTCGACACCGGCGTCGACCGCGGCTCGCACCTGATCGAGAGTCTCGCACTCGACCTCGACTTTCATCCCCGCCGGCGCCAGTCCGCGCGCGCGTTTCACCGCCAGCGCAATGTCGCCGTCGACAGTCGCCAGGTGATTGTCCTTGATCAGCACCGAGGACGAGAGATCCATACGATGATTGAGCCCGCCGCCGCACCGCACCGCGTATTTCTCCAGACGCCGGAATAGCGGAGTCGTCTTGCGCGTGTCCAGAATGTGGGCGCCTGTTCCCGCGATTGCATCGACATAGCGCGCCGTCATCGTCGCGATCCCCGACAAGCGCTGGACGAAGTTGAGCGCGACCCGCTCCGCCGAGAGAATTCCGCGGGCGTGGCCCGAGAGGAACATCGTCGGAGTCTGGGGCTCGATTCGCGACCCATCCTTGTGCTCGATTCTCATCGTGATCGCGGGGTCGAGCTGCTCGAACGCTTCGCACGCCAGCGGGAGCCCGGCCATCACTCCGCTTTGCCGCGAGACGAGCCTGCACCGCGCCCGCCGGTTTGACAGCACCGTCGCCGCCGTGGTTATGTCGTGTTTTGTATCGTCCTCCTCGAGAGCCGCCGCGACGAGCTTGGTCGTTTCCTTCCTCGTCAGAGGGAAATGCAGTCCTTCTTCCCAGAAGAACCCGTGCGTGCCAAGCTCGCTATCCCCGCCGGCGGTCATTCGCCCGGATCGTCCGAGGCTTCGGGAACCGGAGACAGCGGAGTCTGCCCACCGATTGCGACCATCCGCTCGATTGCCAGCCGCGCGCGGGCAGCGATATCAGGTGGAACCGATATGCGGTGCTCCAGTCGCTCCAGCGAGTTGAGCACCTTGGGCAGCGTCGTCACCTTCATGAACGCGCACACTGCCGCCCGGTTTGCCGGATGGAATGTCTTGGTCGGATTCTCCCTTCGCAGCCGGTGCAGAATTCCGACTTCCGTGGCGACTATGAATTCGTCGTTCCCGGAAATCTTCGGACGCTTGATCATCCCTTCCGTGGACAGGATCTGGACGCCAACCGGATCGATGTCGCCGGCGGATACCGCCTCGACCACACTGGTCGCGCACCCGCACTCGGGATGGATAAGGAACTCCGCTCCGGGATGCGCCGCTCGCTGGAGCCGAATGTCTTCCGGATCGATACCCGCGTGAACATGACACTCACCCATCCAGACGTGCATGTTGGTTCGCCCCGTGATCCGTCGCACGTGCGCGCCGAGGAACATGTCGGGGAGAAAAAGGATTTCCTTTTCGGCGGGGATGGAGTTGACGATCTCGACCGCGTTGCCGGACGTGCAGCAGTAATCGCTTTCGGCTTTGACTTCGGCCGTCGTATTCACGTACGACACGACGACCGCGCCTGGGTGCTCCGCCTTCCACTCCCGCAACTGTTCGGCATCAATTGTAGCCGCCAGCGAGCACCCTGCCGCCATGTCGGGAAGCAGCACTGTCTTCTGTGGCGATAGCACCGCCGCCGTTTCCGCCATGAAGTGCACGCCGCAGAACACTATCACGTCGGCTTTGGTCCTGGCGGCTTCGCGACTCAATCCAAGCGAGTCGCCCACGAAATCGGCGACATCCTGTACTTCGGGTCGCTCGTAGTTGTGCGCTATGATGACTGCGTTGCGCTCGCGCGCGAGGCGTTTGATCTCATCCTGCAGCCCTTTGTAAAGCGTCTCGGTTTCTACCATTCGATGTGCCGACCTGTCCACTTTCTTTTCGCGCGCGGGAAATCACTTCTATAATGGCCACCACGAGACTCCTTTCTCAACAGCGCCGCGTCGGCGATGAGCCGGGATGTCTGCGCCATGTTGGTCTCTTCCGTCGCTCCTTCGGGCAGCCGCGACTCGATTTCCTCCAGCTTTGACTTGCCCAGCCTGAGGCCTTTGGCGCTGCGGTCGATGCCGCAGAAGTCCCACATCACCTGCCTGATGGCGTCAGCCGCGACCTGCGCCGCGCCCCGATCGCTCAGAACCGGCACATCCCAGTTCTTCTTGCGCGGTGGAGCGGTCAGCTTCTTCGTGTCGAGCATATCACGTGCGACGCGCTCCGCGAAGACGAGGCCTTCCAGCAGCGAGTTTGAAGCCAGCCGATTCGCGCCGTGCACGCCGGTACGAGACACTTCACCGCAGGCATACAGTCGATTCAGACTAGCCCGTCCACGCAGATCCGTAACTATCCCACCCATCATGTAATGCGCGGCCGGTGTCACCGGAATGAGGTCAGTCGACGGATCGACGCCCCGCGCCCGGCAGATCGCGAAAATTCCTGGAAAGCGTTTCTCGAAGGTCTTGCCGAGCTTGCGCGCGTCGAGCCATACGTGGCGGCCACCAGCTTTCTCGCGGAAGATCTCACGCGCGACTACATCGCGCGGCGCAAGCTCGGCGAGTCGGTGCCGCTCGAGCATGAAGCGCTTTCCGTCTTCATTCAACAGTACGGCACCCTCGCCCCGCACTGCTTCCGAGATCAGCTGGAGCGGGTTCTCCGGAGTATCCAGCGCAGTCGGATGGAACTGAACGAATTCCATGTCGGCCAGTCGCGCCCCGGCACGATGCGCGATCGCGTATCCGTCGCCGGTCGCCACCTGCGGATTGGTCGTATAACGATAGACCTGGCCGCATCCACCGGTCGCTAGCACCGTCGCGTCAGCGATTATCTCTACCGCCTTACCCGATACCGCCGCCTTCACCCCGAAGACAACGCCATCCTGCACGATCAGATCGAGGATGCGCGTTTTCTCCAGCACTTCGATCTTTGGGCTTTCCTTGACCCTTGTGATCAAAGTGCGCGCGACCTCGGCGCCGGTCTGATCGCCGTGGGCATGCACGATGCGCCGCCGGGAGTGTGCCGCTTCCTTGCCGAGCTTGAAGTTCCCTCCCGGCTCGAGGTCGAAATGCGCCCCGGCGGTCGCGAGCTCGCGAACTCTGGCCGGGCCTTCCTCGACGAGCACTTCCACGGCGGCGGCATCACACAACGCCGCGCCCGCTGCCAGTGTGTCCTGACGATGAAGCTCCGGTGAGTCTCCGGCACCCAGCGCGGCGGCGATTCCTCCCTGAGCGTATGCGGTGGCGCTGTCAAACAGCGAGCGCTTGGTGAGGACCATCACCTCGCCATCGGCCGAAGCGCGCCATGCGGTGTGCAGCCCCGCAACTCCGCTTCCTACCACGAGAAAGCGCGTCCGTATTCGCTCGGCCATGTTCTGAAATCAATGCGCGATTCATCGTCTTGCAAGGCATTGTGTTAGGAGCGATTGTTCAGTCCAGATGCGTAAGCTGCTCATCGTCACCGCCCTCCTCCTAGTCGCACACATCGCCCTCCTCTTCACCCGCCGGACGGCAATCGCCGAGGGGAACGAGGCATCGAGCGTCCGCATCGGCATCGTACTCGATGTGGGTGGACGCGGAGACAAGTCTTTCAATGATGGTGCGTACGCAGGCGCTGACAGCGCGACCAGATTCCTTGGCTCCAACGTGCGCTTCATCGAGCCGGGCGAGGGCGCCGATCGTGAAGCGGGACTTAGACTGCTTGCGGCGGAGGGGATGAACCTCGTCATCGGCGTCGGTTTCATCTTCACCGATGACCTCGCCAATCTGGCGAAGGAATACCCGAACACCGCGTTCGCCGGCATCGATTACGCCCTGGCAACCGATGCGAATGGCAACGTAATTCCGCCCCCTCCCAACGTCGCAGCCCTCAAGTTTCGTGAAGAGGAAGGTTCGTATCTCGTCGGCGCGTTGGCCGCGCTCGTCAGCCACACGAAGAAAGTCGGGTTCGTCGGCGGAATGGACATTCCGCTCATCCACAAATTCGAGGCGGGCTATCGCGCCGGCGTAAAGAAAGTCTGCCCCGATTGTCAGGTCATCGCGCAGTACGCCGGTGTCACACCCGAAGCGTTCAAGAATCCAGGCAAGGGAAAGGAGCTCGCGCTGAGTCAGTACAACCAGGGCGTCGAGGTGATCTTCCACGCCTCCGGATCGACGGGCCAGGGTGTCTTTGAGGCGGCACGTGCCACCAACAAGCTGGCGATCGGCGTCGATTCCGATCAGAACGACGAAGCACCCGGTCACGTGCTGACCTCGATGGTGAAGGGAGTGAATAACGCGACCTACGACGCCATTCAGCGTGTGCAGAATCACACCTTCAAGGGCGGGATCTACTCGTTCGGATTGAAGGAAGGCGGAGTAGGATACATCTACGATGCCAGGAATCGCGCGCTCATCCCCGACAGCGCGCGCGCCCGCGTCGAGGAGCTGAAGCAGGAGATAATCGCTGGACGCATCAAAGTGCCCAGCACGAGATGAGGGACGGGGGACGGGGGAAGGGGGATGAGGGCAACGTCCCTAGACATCAAGCTGCTGATCCTGCTTCCCGCCTTTCCCATTCCCCCTCCCCCAACGCCCATCCCGCCATTCACATGGAGGGCATCGAAAAAGCCTTCGGCGATACGTTCGCGCTGCGCGGTGCTTCGCTCGAAGTCATGCCGGGTGAGATACACGCTCTCGTCGGAGAAAACGGCGCCGGCAAATCAACGCTGATGCGCGTGCTTGGCGGGCTGATCAAGCCCGACGCGGGAAGTGTTACACTCGCGTCGCGGGACGTCACCGGATGGTCTACAGGTGAGGCTATCGCCGCCGGCATTGGCATCGTGCACCAGCACTTCATGCTCGTGCCGACTTTGACTGTGGCCGAGAATCTCGTGCTGGGGGCGGAGCCGCGGAAGAACGGGGTCGTACTCGATCACCAGCGCGCTGCGGCCGACGTGCGCCAGCTGTCGAATGAGACCGGCCTCGTCATCGAGCCCGGGCGCCTGATTTCTGATTTGTCAGTTGGGGAAGCGCAACGCGTAGAGATTCTCAAAGTTCTGTTCCGCGGCGCGCGAATTCTGGTGCTCGATGAGCCGACTGCCGTGCTCTCTCCGCCCGAAGTCAAAGAGCTATGGGCTGTGTTGCGCAGACTTCGGGACAAGGGCGACACGATCATTCTGATCACGCATCGCCTCGATGAGGTTGTGGACCTTTCAGATACGATCACGGTGATGCGCGCCGGACAGACCGTCGCGCGCATCAAGACCGCGCAAACCACGCCCGCCGAGATCGCGCGGCTGATGGTTGGACGTGAAGTGTCGCTGTCGGCCGGAAAGAGAGTGCAGCCTGTCGCTCGGTCGACGCGGCCGGCTGGAAAAGGTTTGGAGGTCCGAAACCTGAGTGTCATTGGATCGCGCGGGATTCGGGTCGTCGACGACGTGACCTTCGATGTCGCTCCTGGAGAGATACTTGGAATCGCCGGCGTCGAAGGAAATGGCCAGACCGAGCTGATCGAGGCGCTCGCCGGGCTGAGACCGGTCGCGGGCGGCCAGATCTTCAT
>Ga0207645_10004386_pt1 | contig 10452 bp, 7 predicted proteins | sample KBSM53metaG_FD_184331 | JGI IMG/M metagenome (GOLD analysis project Ga0207645, IMG submission 184331) | Miscanthus rhizosphere microbial communities from Kellogg Biological Station, Michigan, USA - KBS M5-3 metaG (SPAdes) (version 2) | ecosystem: Host-associated > Plants > Roots > Rhizosphere >...
GTTGCCCCACACGATTCGCAGCAAGGCGGTCGGCGCGATCGCATCGGCGCAGACGGTGCCGCAGGTCTTCATCAACGGCAAGCTGATCGGTGACTCGGATGCGCTCGAGGCCTGGCTGAAACAGCAGGGCCGTCTGGGTCCGCAGCGCGCGTCCCCGGAGCCGCAGCGGCGCGCCGCCTGACCGAGAGCACCGTTGCCGGCGAGGCACGCATGGACCTGAAGAAGACCTGGCAGCTCGTCAAGGCGGCGGGCTCGTCCTGGATCGACGACTACGCGCCCAGCATGGGCGCTGCGCTCGCCTACTACACGGTCTTCTCGATCGCGCCAGTGTTGCTGATCGTGATCTCGATCGCCGGGCTCGTGTTCGGCGAGGATGCTGCGCGCGGCGAGATCGTCGCGCAACTGCAGGGGCTGATGGGCTCCGATGCGGCGAAGACCATCGAAGGGCTGCTGCAAAGCGTCAACAAGCCGGGCAAGGGCATCTTCTCGACGATCGTCGGCATCGTCGTGCTGCTGATCGGCGCGACGACGGTGTTCGGCGAGCTGCAGGATGCGCTCGACCGCATCTGGCGGGCGCCGGCGCGCGAAGGTTCGGGTGTCTGGAACCTGCTGCGCACACGGCTGCTGTCGTTCGGACTGATCCTCGGCGTCGGCTTCTTGCTGATCGCGTCGCTCGTTGTCAGTGCCGGGCTCGCGGCGCTCGGCAAGTGGTGGGCGCCGCTGTTCGGTGGCTGGGAAGTGCTCGCCCAGGCCGTCAACCTCCTGATCAGCTTCGGCCTGGTCACCGCGATCTTCGCGATGATCTACAAGATCATGCCGCGCGTGAAGATCGAATGGCACGACGTCTGGATCGGCGCCGCGGTCACGTCGCTGCTGTTCACGATCGGCAAGTTCCTGATCGGCGTCTACATCGGCAAGAGCGGTGTCGCCTCCGGTTTCGGCGCCGCCGCGTCGCTGGTCGTGCTGCTGGTCTGGGTCTACTACTCGGCGCAGATCTTCCTGCTCGGCGCCGAGTTCACCTGGGTCTATGCGCATACGTTCGGTTCGCTCAAGGGCCAGCCGATGCCGGGCAAGGCCGCCGCGGTGCCGAGCGCCGCCGGCGCGAGGGCGGGAGAACCAGCGCCGGCCGCGTCGCCGTCTGCACTGCCGTCAGCGCCGCCACCGGCAGGTCCCGCACTGCCGGCCACGCCGCAGACCGCGATGCCGCAGCCGGCGATGGCGTCTTCGGCGGTGTTGGTACCACCCGCGAAGCCGGTCGCGGCTCCGCCGGTGACGCCCGCGCGCGCAGCGGTCGCGGTCGCATCCGCGGTGGTTGCAGCGGTGCCCGCGCCGCGGGTCGTGCCGGCGACGGCGGAGCGCGGCACGCTCACCGAGCAGACCGCGAGCTTCCTGCGTCGCGATCCGTTGAAAGGCGTCGGGATTGCGGTGGCGTCTGGCGTGCTGCTGCGTTTTCTGCTGCCGTTCACCGCACGCTTCGCGGCCAGGCGACTGCACCGCTAGTCGCCCGACCAGTCTCTGCCCCGAAGACCGCTCCGACTTTCGGGGCGCTATGCGGCGAGCGGCTCCTCTTCGTCGATGCGCGCCAGCGCACGGTCGAGCGCGGAGATGGCGAAATCGAGTTCCTCGCGCTCGATCGTCAGCGCGGGTGCCAGCCGTATCACGGTGCCGTGGGTGTCCTTCGTCAGGACGCCTTCCCGCATCAGCGCCTCGCAGACCTGGCGAGCGCCGGCGAACGCCGGATCGATCTCGACGCCGACGAACAGGCCCTTGCCGCGCACCTCGACGATGGCCGGATGCTGCAACGTGCGCAGGCGCGCGATCAGGTACTCGCCACGCACCGCAGCGCGCTCGCTGAGGTGGTCGCGTTCGAGCAGATCGAGCGCGGCAGTGCCCACCGCGGCCGCGAGTGGATTTCCGCCGAAGGTGCTGCCGTGGTCGCCGGGCGCGAACTGCGCCATCACATCCTCGCGGGCGCAGAACGCGCTGACCGGCAGCAGTCCGCCGCCGAGCGCCTTGCCGAGCGTGAGGCCGTCGGGCCGTACGCCTTCGTGCTCGCAGGCGAGCACCCGACCGGTTCGACCGAGCCCGGTCTGCACCTCGTCGGCGATCATCAGCACGTTGTGGCGCGTGCAGATGGCGCGCACGGCAGCCAGATAGCCGGCCGGGGGCACGACGATGCCGGCTTCACCCTGGACCGGCTCGACGAGGAAGGCCGCGGTGTGCGGCCCGATCGCCGCTTCGAGCGCGGCCGCATCGCCGTACGGCACGCTCGCGAAGCCGGGCGTGAACGGGCCGAAGCCGTCGCGGTATTGCGCTTCGCTCGAGAAGCCGACGATCGTCGTCGTGCGCCCGGCGAAGTTGCCGGCGGCGACGATGATCTGCGCGCGGCCTTCGGGGACGCGCTTGACCTTGTAGGCCCATTTGCGCGCCGCCTTGATCGCCGTCTCGACCGCTTCGGCGCCGGTGTTCATCGGCAGCGCGCGCGCCATGCCGGTCACCGTGCAGAGGCGCTGCAGGAAGTGGCCCAGCCCGGCGGTATGAAAGGCGCGGCTGGTCACGGCCAGCTTGTTGGCTTGCTCGACCAGCACGCGGACCAGCGCCGGATGCCCGTGGCCAAAGCTGACAGCGGAATAGGCCGACATCATGTCGAGGTAGCGCCTGCCTTCGGTGTCGAACAGCCAGACGCCTTCGCCGCGCTCGAGTGTCACGGGCAGCGGGTCGTAGTTGCGCGCACCGAAGCGCCGTTCGAGTTCGACGGGGGTGGCGATGGTCCTGGCGAATGTCATGGTGGCTCCCTTTTGCGAAGCATTAGGGTAGCGCAGGGACGATGAAATGTGCTTTCTAATAATTGCGCTAACTATCTTTTTTGCGCAACAATCATGCATAGCGGAGGCGTAATGTCCAATGAGCCCATCCATCGACTCGATTGACCGCAAGATCCTCGCGGCGCTGCAGCGCTCCGGCCGAGCCAGCAACGTCGAGTTGGCCGCCGAGGTGCATCTGTCGGCGCCTCAGTGCTTTCGACGCACGCGCGCCCTCGAGGAGCGCGGCGTGATTCGCGGCTACGTTGCGCAGGTCGACGCCGAGGCGCTCGGCTACGGCGTGACGGCATACGTCAGCATGAGCATCGCCGGCGACCAGTTCGGGCGCGTGCGCGAGATCGAACGCGAGATCGCCGCCTATCCGCAGATCCTCGAGTGCCACGCGGTCTCGGGCGACTCCGACTACTTGCTCAAGGTCGTGGCGCACGACCTGAAGAGCCTTTCGCAGCTGCTGACCGACCGGCTGATGCAGATTCCGGGCGTCGACGACGTCCGCTCGATGATCGCGCTGGAGGTCATCAAGCCCGCTGCACCGATACCGGTCGAATGAGCCGAACGCCGTCGATCGGCGGCGTTTTCATCGGGGCAAGGAATATGGCGCTGCTCGAATGCGTCTATGCGATCAGCCGCAAGGCCATTTCAGAACCATCCTCACCGGAGATTGCATGTTCAGACCGAATCTTTTCGTCGCGGCGCTCGCGGCATCGCTGGTCACCCTCGGCTGTTCCACGATGGGCAGCGAGGCGAGCGGTCCAGCCCGCATGAGCAACGGCATGCTGGTCGGCAGCAACGGCATGACGCTCTACACCTTTGATCGCGACGCCGCGAATTCAGGCAAGAGTGCCTGCAATGGTCCGTGCGCGACGTTGTGGCCGCCGTTGGCCGCGACCGCATCCGACCAGCCGAGCGGCGACTGGACGGTGGTCGTGCGCGACGACGGTTCTCGTCAGTGGGCCTACAAGGGCAAGCCGCTCTACTACTACCAGAACGACAAGCAGGCCGGCGAAAAGGCCGGCGACAACTTCCGCGATGTCTGGCACGTCGTCAAGTAGCGGCACACGGGCCTGACGGCGTCCGCACGACTGAAGCGTCAGCGCGCCGCATCGATGGCCTGGCGCGCGGCCGCTGTCAGGCTTGACTCGGTGCCGTCCCACTCCAGGCGGGTCGCTCGCTCGCCGATGTGCGCGAAGTTGCGTCGCATCGACTGCAGGTAAATTGGGTCGTAGTGCGCTGTCAACAGGTCCCGCACGACCTCCGCAATTCGCCCGCTGCGCGCGGCGGCTTGCCAGCCGGCGACGACGTCGCGGCCTTTCAGTTCGCGCAGCGCATCGAGGCGCGCGCAGAAGGTCTCGATGTCGGCGACGAAGAATGCGTAGTCCTCGATCAGCAGCGCGACGCGGCGCTCGAGCGCCAGTTCGAGCCACAGACACGGCGCCGCGCGCATCCGCGCGATCAGCGCCTCGGGCACCCGCAGGTCGCCGATCTTCTTGCTCTCGCTCTCGACGAACACCGGACGCGACGGATCGAGCCGGCGCAGGGCATCCCAGACTGTCGAATCGAAAGCCTTCTGCGAGGGTTGACGATCGCCGGGTACGAGGCCGAGCACCGAGCCGCGGTGCTTGGCGAGCGCTTCGAGGTCAAGCACCTGCGCGCCTTCCGCGGCAAGCGCCTGCAGCAGCCGGCTCTTGCCGGAGCCGGTCGGACCGCAGACCACCCGGAACGTGAGCGCTGCCGGCAGCTGTTCAAGCGCCGCCACGACGGCGCGCCGGTAGGCTCGGTAACCGCCGGCCAGCACGCGGGTCCGAAAGCCGATCTGGTCGAGCACCAGTGCGAGCGCCCCGCTGCGCTTGCCGCCGCGCCAGCAATAGACGAGCGGCGACCAGTTCTTCTCCTTGCCGGCCATCTCGCGCTCGAGATGGCGTGCAATGTTGGCAGCGACGAGCGCGGCGCCGCGCTTTCTGGCCTCGAACGGCGACAGCTGCTGGTACTCGGTGCCGACTTCGGCGCGCTCGGCGTCGGTCAGCGCCGGCCAGTTGACCGCTCCCGGCAGATGGTCCTGCGCAAATTCGCTCTCGGAGCGCGCATCGATGAGGGCATCGAATTCGTCGAGGTGTTGCAGTGCCGCGTCGGCGTCGATCGAGGCCAGCGGCATGGCAGCAGGTGGGATGCCGGCGCCGTCGGGCGTCACGGCGCGATCGCGTCGAGCAGCTCGGTCTCGATCTGCAGCTGCTTGCGGTTCTGTTGCAGCGACGCGCCGTCGATCAGGAAGGTGTCCTCGACCCGTTCGCCGAGCGTCGTGATCTTCGCGAGCTGCAGGTTGATCTGGTGCCCGGCGAGCACGCGCGCGATCGAGTACAGCAGGCCGGAGCGGTCGCTCGTCGAGACCGCGAGCAGCCAGCGCTGGCCGCGCTCGTCCGGACGCAAGGTCACCCGCGGCGTGATCGGGAACGACTTGACGCGTCGCGAGATGCGCCCGCGCGACGGCTCCGGCAGCGGCCCGCCATTGGCGAGCGCCGCGGCGAGCTGCGTCTCGACGAACGCGATCAGGTCGCGGTAGTGTTGCTCGAATGGGGGGCTCGTGACCTGGAACGTGTCGAGCGCATAGCCGTTCGCGGTGGTGTGGATCTTCGCGTCGAGGATGTTGAAGCCGGCGCTGTCGAAATAGCCGCAGATGCGCGTGAAGAGGTCCTGTCGGTCGGGCGAGTAGACGAGCACCTGGAGGCCTTCGCCGATCGACGACAGACGCGCTCGCACGACCGGCTGCCGTGTCGCCACACGTTCGTGCAGCGAGCGCGCATGCCAGGCAATGTCGCCGGCGTCGTGGCGCGCGAAGTAGCTGACCTCGAGCGTCTTCCAGAGCGGCTTCTCGACGTCCGGCGGCAGCGAGACCAGGTTCAGCAGATGTCGCGCCTCCTGCTTGCGGGCCTCGATCTCGGCGTCGACGTTGGGACGCGCGCCGCCGAGCGCGCGCAAGGTCAGCCGGTACAGATCCTCGAGCAGCTTGCCCTTCCAGGCGTTCCAGACCTTCGGGCTGGTGCCGCGGATGTCGGCCACCGTCAGCAGGTACAGCGCAGTCAGGCGGCGCTCCGAGTCGACCAGCTTGGCGAACGACTCGATGACGTCCGGGTCGGACAGGTCTTCCTTCTGCGCGATGCGCGACATCGTCAGGTGCTGGGCGACCAGAAACTCGATCAGCGCGCTGTCCTCGCGCGCCATGCCGTGGTCGCGGCAGAAGCGGCGCGCCTCGCGCATGCCGAGCTCCGAGTGATCGCCGCCGCGTCCCTTCGCGACGTCGTGGAACAGCGCGGCGACGTAGAGCACGTAGGGCCGGTCCCAGGTCGACGCGAGCTGCGAGCAGAACGGGTACTCGTGCGCATGCTCCGGGATGAAGAAGCGCCGCATGTTGCGCAGCACCGTGATGATGTGCTGGTCGACCGTGTAGACGTGGAACAGGTCGTGCTGCATCTGCCCGACGATGCGCCGGAACACCCACAGGTAGCGCCCGAGCACGCTGGTCTGGTTCATCAGGCGGAACGAGTGCGTCTGCCCGACCGGGGCCTTCAGGATCTTCATGAAGGTCGCACGGTTGACCGGATCGCGCCGGAACTTCGCGTCCATCAGGTCGCGCGCGTTGTAGAGCGCACGCAGGGTCCGCGCCGACAGGCCCTTCGGACCGATCGTGGTCTGGAACACCAGGAAAGTCTCGAGGATCGCGTGCGGGTCGCGCTGGTACAGGTCGTCGCTCGCGACCTCGAGCATCCCCGAGCGCTCGAGGAACTTCTCGTTGATCGGCCGCATCGGCGCGTCCTGCGAGCCGTTGATGCGCTCCTCGATGTTCAGCATCAGGATCTGGTTCAGCTGGGTCACCGCCTTGGCGGCCCAGTAGTAGCGGCGCATCAGCTTCTCCGACGCGCGCTGCACCGCGGTCGAGCGATAGCCGAAGCTTTCGGCGACAGCGGTCTGCAGATCGAACACGAGGCGATCCTCGCGGCGGCCCGCGATCATGTGCAAGCGCGCGCGGATCAGCTTCAGGAGGCCCTCGTTGCGCTGCAGCTGCTTGACCTCGAACGGCGTGATCAGCCCGTTCGCAGCGAGCGCCGTCCAGTTCTTGCCGAGACCCGCCGCGCGCGCGACCCAGATGACCACCTGCAGGTCGCGCAGCCCTCCCGGGCTCTCCTTGCAATTCGGCTCGAGCGAGTAGGGCGTGTCCTCGTATTTCTGATGACGCTGGTGCATCTCCAGCGTCTTCGCGCGCAGGAACGCCTTCGGGTCCATCACCTGCGCATTGACGCGCCGGAAGTGGTTGAAGACCTTGCGTGAACCGCACAGGTAGCGCGATTCGAGCAGCGCGGTCTGCACCGTGACGTCGCTCTGCGCCATCACCACGCATTCGGCCACCGTGCGAACGCTCGAACCGATCTCGAGGCCGGTGTCCCAGCACGCGGTGATGAAGGCTTCGATCGCGGCAAGCGGCGCCTCGACGGTCTTCGCGCCAGCCGGCGGCAGCAGCACCAGCACATCGACGTCGGAGTGCGGGAACAGCTCGCCACGGCCATAGCCGCCGACTGCCAGCAGCGCGGCGCCCTCGGGCATGCCGGTCCGCTGCCAGAGCGCGAGCAGCGTGTGGTCGACGAGCCGCGTCAGCGCACGCAGCAGCGCGCTTGCCGCCGGCGCGGTGGGACGCGCCGCGGCGAAGCGTGCCAGCAGTTGCGCCTTCGCGTTCTGGAACCGCTCGCGCGGTGTGCTCGCGCTGTCGGGCAGCGCCTTCGGCTCTTCGAGCGTCGCGAGCATCGGACGTTCGTCAGGCGCCGACGAATGCGGGCGGCGGCGGACTGCCGCTCGACAGCGTCATCACGTCGTAGCCGGTCTCGGTGACCAGCACCGTGTGCTCCCACTGCGCGGAGAGCGACCGGTCCTTCGTGACGATGGTCCAGCCGTCGCCCATCTCGCGGATCTCGCGCTTGCCGGCGTTGATCATCGGTTCGATCGTGAACATCATCCCCGGCACGAGCGGCTCGAGCGTGCCCGGCCGACCGTAGTGCAGCACCTGCGGCTCCTCGTGAAAGCGCTGGCCGATGCCGTGGCCGCAGAACTCGCGCACGACCGAAAAGCCGTTGTTCTCGGCGAAGGTCTGGATCGCATGGCCGATGTCGCCGAGATGCGCGCCCGGCTTCACCTTGACGATGCCCTTCCACATCGCTTCATAGGTCATCTGGACCAGGCGCTTCGCCGCGATCGACCCTTCGCCGACGATGAACATGCGGCTGGTGTCGCCATGCCAGCCATCCTTGATGACGGTCACGTCGATGTTGACGATGTCGCCGTTCTTCAGCGGCCGGTCGTTCGGAATGCCGTGGCAGACCTGGTGGTTGATCGAGGTGCAGATCGACTTCGGGTACGGCGTGTAGCCGGGCGGCGCGTAGTTCAGAGGCGCCGGCGTCGCCTTCTGCTCGAACACGATGTAGTCGTGGGCCAGCTTGTCGAGCTGGTCCGTCGTGACACCGGGCTTCACGCGCGGGGTCAGCATGTCCAGCACCTCCGACGCGAGCCGTCCCGCAACCCGCATGCCCTCGATGTCCGCAGTGCTCTTGATCGTGATCGTCATGCCTCGAATTATCGCATCGGCACCCTAGAATCGCGGGTTTCCACCGGGTAGCCGCTGGGCTCGTCGGCTTTTGCAAACGGGCCGGCAGCAGTCCTGCAGCGGCTCACCAAATATCCACATCGATCGCACCGCGTGACCGCTCCGTCCTTCCATCTGAACACGTTCGAAGGCGGCAATGCGCTGTCGACGTTCCGCGCCCAGACCCTGCTCAGCGCGCTGCAACGCATCGAAGCCCGGATCACCGCGGTCTCGGCGCAGCACGTCCACTGGGTGCGCAGCGAGACGCCGCTCGATGCGCCGACGCGCGACCGGCTGGAGGCGCTGCTCCGCTACGGCGACGCGTATCGCGGCGGGACCGGCGGTGCGCTCGTCGTCGTCGCGCCGCGCCTCGGCACCGTCTCGCCGTGGGCGTCGAAGGCGACCGACATCGCCCACAACTGCGGCATCCGGGTCCATCGGATTGAACGCGTCACCGAATACCATCTCGGCTTGAAGGGCAGCCTGCTGGGCGGCTCGCGGCCGCTCGATCCGGCGGTCTACGCCGATGCGGCGGAGCTGCTGCACGACCGCATGACCGAGAGCACGTTCGCCGTGCGCGACGACGCGGCGCACATCTTCGACGAGCAACCGGCGGTAGCGCTCGAGCACGTCGACGTGCTGGGCGATGGCGATAGCGCGCTGCGCAGGGCCAACGCACGTTTCGGCCTGGCTCTGTCCGAGGACGAGATCGACTACCTGGTGCGGGCGTTCCGCGAGCTGCGCCGCAACCCGACCGACGTCGAGCTGATGATGTTCGCGCAGGCGAACAGCGAGCACTGCCGTCACAAGATCTTCAACGCCCGCTTCACGATCGACGGCGTGCCGCAGACGCGCTCGATGTTCGAGATGATCCGGCACACCCATGCGAGCGCGCCGCAGTACACGGTCGTCGCCTACAGCGACAACGCCTCGGTGATGGAGGGCGGCCCGATCGAGCGCTGGCTGCCCGAGGGCTACACCAATGCGCCGCGCTACGGTGCGCGGCGCGAGACGGTGCATGTGCTGATGAAGGTCGAGACGCACAACCATCCGACCGCGATCTCGCCGTTTCCGGGCGCATCGACCGGCGCCGGCGGCGAGATCCGCGACGAAGGCGCGACCGGTCGGGGCTCGCGGCCGAAGGCCGGCCTGACCGGCTTCAGCGTATCGAACCTCCACCTGCCCGACACCGACGAGCCGTGGGAGCGCGAGCGCTACGGCCGGCCGGGCCACATCGCGAGCGCGCTCCAGATCATGCTCGACGGGCCGCTCGGCGGCGCCGCCTTCAACAACGAGTTCGGCCGGCCGAATCTGGCGGGCTACTTTCGCGTCTACGAACAGACGGTCGGCGGCCAGCGCCGCGGCTACCACAAGCCGATCATGATCGCCGGCGGGCTCGGCGAAATCGCGGCGACGCAGACCCACAAGGTCGAGTTCCCAGCCGGCACGTTGCTGATCCAGCTCGGTGGCCCGGGCATGCGCATCGGCATGGGCGGCGGCGCGGCGAGCTCGATGGCTGCCGGCGCGAATGCCACCGCGCTCGATTTCGATTCGGTGCAACGCGGCAACCCGGAGATCCAGCGGCGCGCCCAGGAGGTCATCAACCACTGCAGCGCGCTCGGCGACAGCAATCCGATCCTGGCGATCCACGACGTCGGCGCCGGCGGCATCTCGAATGCGTTCCCCGAGCTGATCGACGGCGCCGGCCGCGGTGCCCGCTTCGATCTGCGCGCGGTGCCGCGGGAGGAAAGCGGGCTCGCGCCGAAGGAGATCTGGTGCAACGAAAGCCAGGAGCGCTACGTGATGGCGGTGGCGCGCGACGCGCTCCCATTGTTCGACGCGATGTGCGTCCGCGAGCGCTGTCCGTATGCGGTGGTCGGGGTCGCGACCGACGCGCGCCAGCTTGTCGTCGGCGCGCTCGATCTCGACCTGCCGTCGTCGGCCGGACTCGGCGATGCCGACGGCGCGCGCGGCCGGCAGCAGGGTTCGGATCCCGGCGACGTGGTC
>Ga0207645_10004399_pt1 | contig 10441 bp, 11 predicted proteins | sample KBSM53metaG_FD_184331 | JGI IMG/M metagenome (GOLD analysis project Ga0207645, IMG submission 184331) | Miscanthus rhizosphere microbial communities from Kellogg Biological Station, Michigan, USA - KBS M5-3 metaG (SPAdes) (version 2) | ecosystem: Host-associated > Plants > Roots > Rhizosphere >...
ATCACGGCGTTGCCCGAGAGCGACGCAGCGACGTCCTTGGTCTTGATCGCGCGGCCGTCGAACAGCCGCCGGATGGCATCGGCGACGGCCGCGCCATCGATGATGGCGCCGTCGACGATGCTGTCCGGCGGAAGGTTCTCGGTTCCGAAGCCGGTCACTTTGTACGTCTTTCCAGACGCTTTGAGCTCGACCGCTTTGACAGCGCTCGAGCCGATGTCGAGGCCCACAAGGGCCTTGGCCCTACGAAACACAGATCACTCCAGACGACATGCGATGGATTTATCGGCACAACCTCTTCGGCAAGTGAGGTGCCATGGAGGAGTTCCCCTCAAAATCGGCAGAACTGCGCAAAACTGAGATCTGCTGAGCTGCTCTGGCGTTACGAAATTCAACCAAAAGCACGAGATCGTAATCTTGACAATGGCGCTAATTGCCGGTATCCTCTTGGTTTGCCGTCCTTTGAAAGGTAACGAGAGGGGTCTCATGCGTTCGTTTGTTCCCACTGCCGGCAGTGTGGAGCGGCAGTGGCACGTCATCGATGCCGAGGGCCAGGTCCTCGGGCGTATTGCGACCGAAGCTGCCCGGCTCCTGCAGGGCAAGCACAAGGCGGTCTATACGCCGTATATCGACACCGGTGATCACGTGGTCATCGTCAATGCGGCCAAGGTCCGCCTGACGGGCCGCAAGGAAGAACAGAAACTGTACCGCTACCACTCCGGCTACGAAGGGGGCGTCCGCGAGGAGCGCGTGAAGGAAGTGCGCGCCAAGCAGCCGACCCGGATCGTGGAGGAAGCCGTGCGCGGCATGCTGCCGAAGACCAAGATGGGCGAGGCGATGTGGCGCAAGTTGAAGGTCTACGCGGGTGCCGACCACCCGCATGCGTCCCAAAAGCCCAAAAAGCTCAAGAGTGAGGTTGCGTAACTCGTGGCAGCAGCAGCAATCCAGTACTACGGCACCGGCCGGCGCAAGACTTCGACGGCCCGCGTTTTCCTGAGACCCGGCAACGGGATCCTGACCATCAATCACAAGCCTCTCGAACAGGCCTTCCCCACCGAGGCGCTGCGCACGCAGATCAAGCGGCCGCTGGCGGTGACGGAAACGGCCGATAAGTTCGACGTGCTCGCGACGATTGCCGGCGGCGGCATCGCCGGCCAGGCCGGCGCGCTGCGCCTCGGCATCGCCCGCGCCCTGGTCGAGTACAACCTCGAGCTGCGGCCGCAGCTCAAGAAGGAAGGCTTCCTGACGCGCGACGCGCGCATCAAGGAACGCAAGAAGTACGGGCAGAAGGGCGCGCGCAAGCGCTTCCAGTTCAGCAAACGGTAATGTCGCGATGGCTGTGAGTACCCGATGGCTGTGAATAATGGAGGAACTTTGAACGGGATCGCGTTGAAGGATCTACTCGAGGCCGGCGTCCACTTCGGCCACCAGACGAAGCGCTGGAACCCCAAGATGAAGCAGTTCATCTTCGGCGAGCGCAACGGGATCTACATCATCGACCTGGCCAAGACGGCAAAACTGTTCCGCAGCGCCGAGGAATTCGTCCACAACCTGGCCGCCGACGGGCGCACGATCCTCTTCGTCGGCACGAAGCGGCAGGCGCAGGACGCGATTGCCGAAGAGGCGCAGCGCTCGGGCATGTTCTTCGTCAACCAGCGCTGGCTGGGCGGCCTGCTGACGAACTTCTCGACGATCCAGCGCAGCCTGGCCCGTCTCCGCGACCTCGAAGCGATGGAGACCGACGGCCGCTACGAGACGATCACCAAGAAGGAAATCGCGCAGGTCGAGAAGGAGAAGCGGAAGCTCCAGAAGAACCTCGAAGGCATCCGCAACATGAGCCGCCTGCCCGACGCCATCTTCGTCGTCGACACCCGCAAGGAAAAGATCGCCGTCGACGAGGCGCGCAAGCTGAAGATCCCGGTGATCGGCGTGGTCGACACCAACTGCGATCCCGACGAAGTCGACTTCGTGATTCCCGGCAACGACGACGCGCTGCGCGCCATCCGGCTCTTCGCCTCGAAGATCGCCGACGCGGTGGTCGCCGGCCGCGGCGTCCGCGAATCGGCGCAGGCCGAGGACGGCGGCGCCGAGGGAGACGATCGCGGGCGGCGTTCGCGCCCTAACCGTCCGGCGCCGCGCGAGCAGGCCGTTACCCCGGCGTCGGTGTAAGCAGAAGGCCCGAGAGACCTTGACGCCGGCCTGAAGGATGGGCCGGCGTTTTTACGTACGCGAGGAGACAATGGCTGTTATGGACATCACGGCGGCGATGGTGAAGAAGCTCCGCGACGCAACCGGCGCGGGGATGATGGAGTGCAAGGCGGCCCTGAGCGAGGCCAACGGCGACCTGGAGGCGGCGACCACGCTGCTCCGCAAGCGCGGCCTCGCGACCGCCGCCAAGAAGGCCGGCCGCACCACCTCGGAAGGGCTGATCGGCCACTACATCCACATGGGCGGCAAGATCGGCGTGCTCGTCGAGGTCAACTGCGAATCCGACTTCGTCGCCCGCACCGACAAGTTCCAGGAGCTGACCAAGGAGATCGCGATGCACATCGCGGCCGCCAACCCGACCTACGTCCGCCGCGAGGACGTCCCCGAGGACGTCGTCGGCCGCGAGAAGGAGATCTACAAGGACCAGGTCAAGGACAAGCCGGCCCAGGTCATCGACAAGATCGTCGAGGGCAAGTTGAACAGCTTCTACCAGCAGTTCTGCCTCATGGAGCAGGCCTCGGTGCGCGACCCCAACGTCACCATCACGCAGCTGGTGCAGGACGCCATCCGCATCCTCGGCGAGAACATCACCGTCTCGCGCTTCACGCGCATGAAGGTCGGCGAAAGCGCCTAGACGGCGCATAGATCGATATAATCGTCGGATATGTCCGCTCGTTACGGCCGGGTCCTCCTGAAGCTTTCCGGTGAAGCCCTCATGGGCGAGTCGGCCTTCGGGATCGATCCCGCCGTGACGACGCAGATCGCCCGCGAGATCGCCGAGATCAATTCGCTCGGCATCCAGATCGCCATCGTCATCGGCGGCGGCAACCTGTTCCGCGGGCTGGCCGCCAGCGCCAAGGGGATGGACCGCGCCACCGCCGACTACATGGGCATGCTGGCCACGGTCATCAACGGGCTCGCCCTGCAGGACGCGCTGGAGAAGGCCGGCATCAACACCCGCGTCGCGACCGCCATCGAGATGCGCGCCGTGGCCGAGCCCTTCATCCGCCGCCGCGCCGTCCGCCACCTCGAAAAGGGGCGCGTCGTCGTCTTCGCCGCCGGCACCGGCAACCCCTACTTCACCACCGACACCGCCGCGGCGCTCCGCGCGATGGAGATGAAGGCCGACGTCATCCTCAAGGGCACCAAGGTCGACGGCATCTACACCGCGGATCCGATGCTCCACCCCACCGCAACCAAGTTCGACCACATTTCCTACATCAAGGTCCTGGAGCAGGGGCTCAAGGTGATGGACGCGACCGCCATCTCCCTGTGCATGGACAACAAGCTGCCGATCGTCGTCTTCAACCTGCGCACCGCCGGCAACCTGCGGCGGGTGGTGATGGGCGAGGCGGTCGGCACGACCGTGACAGCGTAGCGAGGATCGTATGGACGTCAGTGATGTCAAAGGGCTGCAGGCCGAAGTCAAGAAGCGCATGGACGGCCATATCGACCACGTCCGCCGCGAGCTCGCCGGCGTACGCACCGGCCGCGCCTCGGTGAACATCCTCGACTCGGTGCACGTCGAGGCCTATGGCTCGCAGATGCCGCTCAACCAGGTGGCGTCGCTGTCGATCCCCGAGCCGTCGCTGATCGTGGCGCAGCCGTTCGATCCGTCGCTGATGGGCGCGGTCGAGAAGGCGATCCGCGCCGCCAACCTCGGGCTCAACCCGGCCAACGACGGCAAGGTGGTGCGCATCCCGATCCCCGCGCTGACCGAGGAGCGCCGCAAGGAGCTCTCGAAGCTGGTGCACAAGTACGCCGAGGAAGGGCGCAACGGCATCCGCCAGGTCCGCCGCGACGCCAACGACAAGCTGAAGAAGCTGCTCAAGGAACACAAGATCTCGGAAGACGACGAGCGGCGCGCCCTCGAGGACGTGCAGAAGTCCACCGACGCGCACATCGCCCTGATCGACGACGTGCAGAAGAAGAAGGACACCGATCTGCTGGGAAAATAGTGTCGTATTTCACGCATCTCGAATGTAGCGTTCCCTGCAGTCCGGCCCACTACGACGCCCGCGTCGAACAGCACCTCTGCCCCGCCTGCGGCATGCCGCTGCTGGCGCGCTACGACCTGAAAGCGGCGCGCGCGTGGAAGAAGGACTCGCTCGCGGCGCGCGTGCCGAACATGTGGCGGTACCGCGAGCTGATGCCGCTCTTCGACGGCGAGCAGCCGATCACGCTTGGTGAGGGCTGGACGCCGCTGATTCACGCCACGCGCCTCGGCGCCGAGCTCGGGCTCGAACGGCTCTTCGTCAAGGACGAATCGCTCAATCCCACCAACTCGTTCAAGGCGCGCGGCCTCGCCGCGGCGGTGACGAAGGCGTCGCACCTCGGCGCGAAGACGCTCTCGGTGCCGTCGGCCGGCAACGCCGCCAACGCGATGGCGGCGTACGCCGCGGCCGCGGGGATCGCCGCGAAGGTCTTCATGCCCAAGGACGTGAAGGTCCCCTTCATCCGCGAGTGCGAGCTCTACGGCGCCGACGTGACCCTGGTCGACGGGCTGATCACCGACGCCGGCCGCATCGCCGCCGAGACCGGCAAGCCGCTCGGCTGGTACGACGTGTCCACGTTGAAGGAGCCGTACCGGATCGAGGGCAAGAAGACGATGGCCTACGAGCTCGGCGAGCAGCTCGACTGGCAGTTCCCCGACTGGATCATCTATCCGACCGGCGGCGGCACCGGCATGGTCGGCATGTGGAAGGCCTTCGAGGAGCTCGAGGCGATCGGCTGGAAGGCGCCGGGGCGCCGGCCGAAGATGGTATCGGTCCAGGCCGAGCACTGCGCGCCGATCGTCCGCGCCTTCGAGCAGGGCGCAGAGCGATCCGAGATGTTCCCCAACGCGCGCACCGTCGCCGACGGCCTGCGCGTGCCGAAGGCGATCGGCGACTTCCTCGTCCTGCGCGCGGTGCGCGAGAGCGGCGGCACCGCCATCGCGGTGTCCGACGCCGACATGGTCGCCGATATGCGCGCGCTCGGCTCGAAGGAAGGGATCAGCGCCGCGCCCGAGGGAGGCGCTGCTTTGAGCGCACTCAGACGCCTCATGGCTCGCGGCGTCATCGCCTCGTCGGAAACCGTGGTGCTTTTCAATACAGGCGGGGCTCTGAAGTACTTGGACGTGCTCGAGCGCTGAGCGCCTGTCAATTCCACAACGCCGCAACGCCCAACGCCCAAGTAACGCCCAACCTCCAACTCCCAAGACTCTCAAAACTTCCAAGCTCAAAACTTCCAAGTTCGGGGTTGGAACTCTTGGGAGTTGGGAGTTCTGGGCGTTATTCCTTGGGAGTTACTTGGACGTTGGGAGTTGCGTAGTTGCGGAGTTGACACGTGCCGCCGTCACTCGTTCAACACGAAGTCCCACAGCGTATCGCCCGCGCCGACCATGACGTGCTGCTGGCCGTCGAGCAGGTACGTGATCGGCCCGTTGCTGACGGACGTGCGGACGCCGGCGTGCCAGAGCGGCGTGCCGGTCATGGCGTCGAGCGCGACGAAGTTGCCGCTCGAGCCGTCCCCTGAGAACAGGAGGTTCCCCGCGGTGCTGAGCAGGCCCGACAGGCCGCTTCCTTCCCACTTGTGGCTCCAGCGGACCTTACCCGTCTTGTAGTCGATCGCCTGCAGCATGAACTCCGACCAGCCGCCGCGATCGGTGCCGCCCCAGCCCTGCGGATTCTTGCCCGGATCGTAGATGTACCAGACGCTGTAGGCGCGCGCCGCGCTCACGTAGAAGAGGCCGGTGGCCGGGCTGAACGACGGCGGCGGCCAGTTGGTCGCGCCGCCCTGATTGGGCGTGACCAGCGCGCCGTCGATCTGCGGATGCTTGGCCGGGTTGGGGATCGGCTGCCCCTTTGGATCGAAGCCGAGCGACCAGTTCGTCGGCACGAAGTCGGAGGAGACGAGCGCCTTGCCGCTCGTGCGATCGAGCACGAAGAACTTGCCGTTGCGCGACGCCTGCCCGAGCAGCTTGCGCGGCTGCCCGTCGAACTCCGCGTCGAAGAGCACCGGCGTCTGCGTCGCGTCCCAGTCGTGCGTGTCGTGCGGCGACGACTGGAAGTACCACTTCATCTTCCCGTCGTCCGGGTTGAGCGCGACGATGCTCGCGGTGAACAGGTTGTCGCCGGCGCGGTTGACGTGCGCGACCACCGGCTGCGGGTTGCCGGTGGTGACGTAGATCAGGTTCAGGTCGGGATCGTAGGTCACCGGCTGCCAGGTCATGCCGCCGCCGTGCCGCGCCGCCTCCAGGCTGGGCCACGACTCGATGCCGGGATCGTTCGCGTTCTGCGGCACCACGAACCAGCGCCACTGCCGCTCACCGCTGACCGGATCGTGCGACTCGACGTAGCCGGGAACGTCGAGGTCGTCGCCGCTGACGCCGACGATGACGTGGTTGTTGATGACGATCGGCGCGACCGACGAGTAGTAGAACTGGTCGAGATCGCAGATCTTCTGGCGCCAGCGCTCCTTGCCGTCCTTGATCGCGAGCGAGACCAGGTGGCAGTCGGGCGTGGTGACGTAGAGCCAGTCTCCCTTGATGCCGACGCCGCGGTTGCCGATGTGGATGCCGCCGGTCGACTTGTTCTCGAAGTGCCAGATCTCCCGGCCGGTGCGCGCGTCCACCGCCCACACGTGATCCGGTGCGGTCACGTAGACCGTGCCGTTGACCACCAGCGGCGTCCCCTTGATCGGCGCCGCCGACTGCGGGATGCGATAGCTCCACGCCAGGCTCAGCTGCTTGACGTTCTTGTCGGTGATCTTCGTCAGCGGGCTGAAGCGGCGGCCGGTGTAGTCGCCGTTGTACGACGGCCAGCCGTCGCCCGCCGGCGGCGGCGACTGCAGCGCGAACGGCGCCAGCAGCGCAAGGACGAGCGTCACTCTGATCATTTCAGCGTCTCGAGATATGCGACCACGTCGTGGATCGCCTTGTCGGTGATCTTCGACAGCAGCTCGACGTGCGCGGCGTAGGGATCGTTCTTCGTCACGCGCACGCCGGCCGTCCGCTTGACGCTGCGATACGCGCCGGAAGAATCGCGCAGCGCGACGGTGAAGTCGTCCATGTGCACCAGCTCGCCGTTCAGCGTTTCCCCTGCTTCCGTCGTCACGGCGACCGTCACCACCGGCGCCGGCGTCGCGCGCCGCCGCGACCCGGCGTTCGACGGGAAGAGGAAACGCTGCTGGATGGTGACCGGATCCATGCGCCGGCCGATGGCCGCCAGATCTCCGGTCGCCGAATGGCACAGCGCGCAGCCCCCGTCGCCGTTGAAGTACGCCTCACCGGCTTTGGCGTCGCCGGTCAGGACGTCTCCGGGCTTGAAGCCCGGCGCGCCGCGCAGCGTGTCGTTGACGCGATCGCGGAGGAAGTGCGCGAGGATCAGCACCTGCGTTTCGGTGAGGTCCGACATCTTGAGCGCTCCCGGCCCCGGCGGATGCGATCCGCGGAGGTACGGGCCGAGCACGCTGCCGTAGCGATCCTTGAGCACGATCGGCGAGCGCACCAGGTTCGCGCCCTGCGACGTGCCGCGCGCGTCGGGGCCGTGGCAGGCCTGGCAGTCCGAAGCGAAGAGCGGCTTCCCCATCTCCGATGCCTTCGGATCCACCATCGGCTTGTCGTCGGGCCCTGCGGCGCCGCGCACCGGCGAGGCCGTCAGGCCGAAGTTGGCCGACAGGTATTCGACGATCGTCGCGAGCTCGGTGCTCGTTCCCTTCGCGCCGCGCCCGACCATGTTCTCGACCGTCGCTTCCCACTGGCTCCGCGTACGGCGGATCGAGGTCGCGTGCTCGATCGGGTGGCACGTGGTACCGCAGACCCGCTTGGTGACGGCCTCGGCGTCGGCCGGCACGGTTCGCGCCGGCGCCGGACGGGCCGGCGGACGGCGTGTTGGCGTCTGCGGCGTCTGAACGGCGTTGACGGCGGCCGCGGTCGAGACGGCCAGCAGCGTCGCCGCGACGGTGAGGCTCCAGCGGGTGGTCGCGTCAGCAGGCATGCGGGGCGATTATACTGGCCGCCGCCATGAAGGAGGCGCCATGCGTGCTCTGACTCGACGCGAAGCCCTGACCGCCGCGGCGGCCGCCGCCGTGCTGCCACTGCAGAGCCTCGCCGCGCAACCGGCCACGCCGGCCGTGGTCAAGGGACGGCTCAAGCAGTCGGTCTCCCGCTGGTGTTACTCGAAGATCCCCATGCCGGAGTTCTGCGAGGCCGTGAAGGCGATGGGACTCACCGCGATCGATCTCCTCGAGGAGCCCGACTGGGCCGTCGTCGCCGACCACGGGCTGATCTGTTCGATGGGATATGCCGGCGGGGGGAAGATTCCCGACGGGCTCAACGTCCGCGCCAATCACGACGCCATCGTCAAGAACTTCGAGGAGAAGATCCCGCGCGCCGCGAAGTTGAAGGTGCCTAACGTGATCACGTTCTTCGGCAACCGCCGTGAAGGATTGAGCGACGCCGAGGCCATCGCCAACTGCGTGGACGGCCTGAATCGGGTCAAGAAAATTGGCGAGGATGCCGGCGTCACGATCTGCGTCGAACTCCTGAACAGCAAGGTCGATCACAAGGGCTATCAGGGAGACCACACGCTCTTCGGCGTGGAAGTCGTGAAGGCGGTCAACTCACCGCGCGTGAAGCTGCTCTACGACGCCTACCACATGCAGATCATGGAAGGGGATCTGATCCGCACGATTCGCACCAACAAGGACTACATCGCGCACGTGCACACCGGCGGCGTGCCGGGGCGCCACGAGCTCGACGAGACGCAGGAAGTGAACTGGCGCGCCGTCGCCGCCGCGCTCGCCGATCTCGGCTTCCCCGGCTACATGGCGCACGAGTTCGTACCGACGCGGGATCCGCCGACGTCGCTGCGCCAGGCCGTCGCGTTGTGCGACGTGTAGACGCGACAAGAGCGGTCAGTCACCCATCGAAATACCCATCGCCCGGGCCGTGCGGATGACGTCGAAATCTGGCGGCACGGTGCGCGTGCGGCCGACGATCTCCTCGAGCGGCACGGCGACGATGTCGGGCGGATGGAACGCCACCATGCAATCGAACCTGCCCTCCATCAGCAGTTCGACGGCCCGCGCGCCGAATCGCGTCGCCAGGATGCGGTCGAAGCTGGTGGGCGCGCCGCCCCGCTGCAGGTGGCCGAGCACGACGCTGCGTGTTTCCTTCCCGGTGAGCTTCTCCAATTCCGCCGCGACCAGCGCGGCGACGCCGCCCAGCCGTTCGACGAAGGCGCCTTCCGCCTGCTTGAGCACCGAGTGCGTCCCGCCGATCGGCTTCGCTCCTTCCGCCGCAACGACGATGCTGAAGCGCGCCCCCATGTGATCGCGATCGCGGATGCGGCGCGCGACCTTCTCCAGGTCGTAGGGGATCTCGGGAATCAGGATGACGTCGGCGCCGCCGGCCACGCCCGAGTAGAGGGCGATCCAGCCGGCGTAGCGACCCATCACTTCGACGACGATGACGCGGTGATGCGCTTCGGCCGTCACGTGCAGGCGATCGATCGCGTCGGTGGCGAAGCTGACGGCGGTGTCGAAGCCGAAGGTGTTCGTCGTCCCGACGATGTCGTTGTCGATGGTCTTCGGAACGCCGACGAGCGGCAGCCCCCGCTGCGAGAACTGGTGCGCGATCGCCAGCGTGCCGTCGCCGCCGATGACGACGAGCGCGTCGAGCTTCAGTTGGTGGAACATCTCGACGCAGCGCGCCGAGTAGTCCCGGGTTCCAGCCGACGTGTCGATCGGGTAGAGGAACGGGTTGCCGCGGTTGGTCGTGCCGAGAATCGTGCCGCCGACGCGGAGGATGCCGGTCACGTCCTTCGGCACGAGGCGACGCCAGCGATCCGGCTCGATCAGGCCGTCGAAGCTGTCCTCGAGGCCGATGACTTCACAGTTGCAGTTGGCGCCGGCCTTGACGACGGCGCGGATGACGGCGTTGAGGCCGGGGGCGTCGCCGCCACCGGTGAGCACACCGATCCGGCGGACCTTTTGAGGCACAGACATCCGAACGAGTATAGCGTTCGATGGCCGACGGTCGATGGTTGATGGTCGATGACCGATGACCGATGAGACCGGTGGGAGATTGCAGTGCGGCGCGTGCGAATGGTAGACTTGGAGTTCGCATCTCACTGATGCACATCGTTTGTGGGCGCGTAGCTCAGCTGGGAGAGCGCCGCGTTCGCAATGCGGAGGTCGCGAGTTCGATCCTCGCCGCGTCCACCACCTTCGCTGAAGCGCTCACGCGCGTCAG
>Ga0207645_10004401_pt1 | contig 10439 bp, 9 predicted proteins | sample KBSM53metaG_FD_184331 | JGI IMG/M metagenome (GOLD analysis project Ga0207645, IMG submission 184331) | Miscanthus rhizosphere microbial communities from Kellogg Biological Station, Michigan, USA - KBS M5-3 metaG (SPAdes) (version 2) | ecosystem: Host-associated > Plants > Roots > Rhizosphere >...
AGCCGACCTATATGTCGATGTACCCGCCGGCGCAGGGATTGGTGCTGGCGGCCGGCGAGCGGCTCGGGCATCCGTGGATAGGGCAGTTGATCATCACCGCGCTGATGTGCTCGGCCATCACCTGGATGCTGCAGGGATGGATGCCTCCCGGCTGGGCTCTCCTCGGCGGAATGCTGGCTGTGCTGCGCCTGGGTATTCTCACCTACTGGATGAATGGTTACTGGAGCGGGTCGGTGGTTGCTCTGGGCGGGGCGCTGGTGCTGGGAGCGTTCCCTCGCATGAAGAAGAGAGCGCGCGTGACCGATGCCGTCATCATGGCCATCGGCCTTGCCCTGCTGGCCAACAGCCGGCCATATGAAGGATTGATATTCAGCCTGCCGATTGCGGCCGCCCTGGCGATCTGGATGTTTGGCAAATCACATCCGGCATTTTCGGTTTCGTTCAGCCGCGTCGGGCTGCCCATGGTTCTCGTTCTTGCCGCCAGCGGAGCGGGCATGGGTTATTACTACTGGCGCGTCACGGGCAGTCCCTTCCGCATGACTTACCAGGTCAATCGTGAAACCTACGCGACGGCCCCGTATTTCCTCTGGGAGTCACCGCGGCCCGAACCGGCTTACCGGCACGAGGTGATGCGTGACTTCTATCGCTGGGAACTGGCCCGCTTCGAGGAATACCGCACCCTGGGCGGCGCCGCCAGCCTCACATGGGACAAGGTAGTGGGTTCGTGGAAGTTCTATTGCGGACCGCTGTTCACAATCCCGCTGCTGGCTTTCCCTTGGCTCTGGCGCGACAGGAAAATGCGCTTTCCTCTTATTGCCGGAGCGTTTTTCCTGCTCGGCCTGGCTGTCGAAACATGGACCATGCCGCACTACGTAGCTCCGGCGACGGGCCTTATCTATCTTCTGGTGCTGCAATCGATGCGTCATCTACGTCTGTGGCGCCGGCGCGGACAACAGACCGGGGTCGCCCTGGTGCGAGCCATTCCGGCGATCGCGTGTGCCATGGTTCTATTGCGAGTTGGCGCGGCCGCGGCCCACACTCAGATCGAACCGGCATGGCCGCGCGGCAATTTGGATCGCGTGGCGATCGTGCGGCAACTGGAAGCCACTCCGGGGCGTCATCTGGTGCTCGTAAGCTACGGTCCGCACCATGATGTGGATTGGGAATGGGTTTACAACGCAGCGGACATCGACGGCGCAAAAGTAGTTTGGGCCCGCGATATGGGCACCCGCGATAATCAGGAATTGCTGACCTACTTTCACGACCGGCAGGTGTGGCGCTTGAATGGAGACCAGTCGCCGCCAAGGTTGGAGCCATGAATATTGATTCGTGGCTCACGGCCGGGCGAGTGCGTATTCACGGCCTCCTGCTGGCTGTCTGTCTCTGGACCGTCTATGCGGTGGATATGTCCGCGCCAGGATTGCTCGACCGCAACGGCCTAGTTAAAGGAACGGATTTCCTGCATTTCTACACCCTGGGGACCCTCGCCTTGCGGGGCCGCGGAGATCTGCTCTACAACCTGCGGGCGCAGGCCGAACTGGCGCGCAAGCTGGTGGTGCAAGCGCCCAATAGTTTGTACGTTCCGCTTTACGGGCCACAGGTGTCTCTGTTTTTTGCGCCGTTCGCACGGCTGCCTTACGGCTGGGCGCTCACGGCGTGGCTGGCGGTAAACGTTCTGATTTATGCCTTCTGCTGCCACGCGGTGTGGAAGAGTTGTCCGAGTCTTCAGGCATATCGCTCGACAATTCTCATCCTGGCGATTGCCTTTCCGGGATTTTTTCATTTGCTGGCCTGGGGACAGACTTCCGGTCTCGCGCTCTTGTGTTTCACGCTGGCTTATCTCGCCCTGCGGAGCAATCAGCCACTGCTCGCAGGATTGGCCATTGGATCGCTCATTTTCAAACCCCAACTGGGGCTGGCCGCCGCGGTCGTCTTCGTGTTCGCGCACGAGTGGAAGGTGCTGGCGGGCGCGGTGGCGGCTGGGTCAATCCAGTTGGCTGCGGCCTGGATGCTCTACGGCAGCGAGGTCATGCGTACTTACTTCCACGCGCTGACGCATCTGGGTGAAGTCTTGCCGCTGCTTGAGCCTCGCCTCTACCAGACGCACTCGCTGCGTTCATTCTGGTCTCTGCTCTTGCCGTGGCCGCGTGTCGGGTTTGGGTTGTATGCGATCTGTGCTCTGGGCATCCTCGTCCTGGCAGTTGGATCCTGGCGGCGGAAAGCGCCGTTATCCATTCGCTTTTCGGCTTTGCTGCTTGCCACGGTCCTTGTCTCTCCACATTTGACCGTTTATGACCTCGTGATTCTGGCCCCGGGGTTTCTGCTGCTCGGCGATTGGGCGCTAGCGCATCGCGAACAGCCGGTCGCGCTGCGGATTCAGCAGCTCGTGTATCTCTGCTATCTGTTATTTCTGGCGGGACCGTTAGCGCGGATGACCCACGTGCAGCTTTCGGTGGCAGCCATGACAGCGCTGTTGTGGATCAGCTGGCGGATTTCTGATCCACAATCTCTCAAGTTGTCATCCTGATCGGAATCTTCCCATTCGCTGGCGAATGGAGTCGAAGGACCCCTATGAGCTGCAGATCAGCGTGGGTAGCCGCGCATCGTGACTCGAAATCCCAGGAACTTCGGTTTGTGAAGCAGATAGGGGTCCTTCGACTGCGCGACTGCTTCGCGTTGCGAAGCGGTCGCTTCGCTCAGGATGACACTTGGACTCAGGATAACTCGCCGAATAGAAATACCAGCGCATCGGGAAATCGTCTGGCCCACTCTTTTTCACTGTGGATGGCGCCCTCGTCGATTCTCACCAGCAAGTGGTCTGCTCCCAGCCCGGCGCGCCGTAGAACGCGTTCCAACTCGCGAACATCTTCCACGACCTCCCGGTCCCGTTCTTCGTTTCCAACTTCCCTGGTTCCCATTGCCATGAAGATTCTGGCGGGCCATTGCCGGAAGGCGCGGCTGGCTCTCAAGAGCCGGCGGTTGGAGATATACAGGGAGGGGCTCTCCAGCAGTAAACGGCCGAAGATTCCAGGGCGATCGAGCACAGTATAAAGCGAGATGATTGCACCCAGAGACGATCCTCCGAGCCCCGTGTTCTCCGGGCCGCGGGCAATGCGATACCGCTGATAGACGAAGGGCATCACTTCCTTCAAAAGAAAATCCGGATAGCGCTTGCCCTGGGGCCGCATGATGGGCGGATGAAACGAGCGGTAGGGCAGATACTCTCTGGGACGCTCCTTCTGTGCGTTATCGATGCCCACGATGATCAGCGGAGGAATCCGGCCTTCGCGAATCAGGCGGTCAGCTGCTTCGTCGGCCTGCCAGTCAACTCCTATGTACGCCGTCGCGGGATCGAACAGGTTCTGTCCGTCGTTGAGATAGAGGACAGGATAGTGCCGGTCCTGATTTTCGGGGGCGCTATATCCCGGCGGCAACCAGACCCGCAGAAGGCGGGTGTTGCGGAAAATCCGGCTCTGCAATTCATGCAGACGCAACTCTCCCGCTAGATCGGGAGAGTCTTCGCTGCCGGAGGTTGAAGGTAAGGTGGTTTCTTCCATGAGGAATCAGTTGACCCGCCGGGTGTTGCGCATCCACAGGGTTGATGAAAGAACAGCGATGCTGAAAATCAAGGCCAGCGATGACAAGCACAAGACGCACCACGCCGCCAGCACAAAACCCTCAATGTACGTAAGGTAAAGTGCGAAGCCCAATCCCGCCAGAGAGGCGACCGCCAATACTGCCGGAACCTCTGCCTTGCTGCGATAGATGGTCGCCAGCGTAAGCGTGGCGAGATATCCGATGATGCCAATCGCGGCCACAGGAATGCCGGCCATGGTCGAGTAGGTGCTGCGGTTCACGATATCGCAGTTGAAATTCTCCCCTATGTCACAGTAGGAGGTCGCTGAGGTGCCGTAGTGATGATAGAGCGACACCGAAGAAACCAGCACGCCGCCGGCAGCCAGGAGGGCGATTGAAAGCAAAATGCGCCGGTTGAGAGGCGGCGTGGCGAGTGACATCATGGCAGGCTGCATCCGGTCTTCGTAGCCAGCGTCTGCAGCGGCAGGGTGCCTTCCAGACGTTCTCCATCGGCAAACTGCCAGGTAGGAAAGTGTTTTATTCCGGCATCTTTGCACAGCGGAGCTTCCTCGCGGGACCCGGGCACGCCACACTCGACATAGGGCACGTACTGGAACGATGACTCGAACATCGCTTTTTGGTCGGCGCAATGCGGGCACCAGTAGGCTCCGTACATCTTCGCCGGCTTCGCGGCCAGGCACTTCGCGAAAGCATCGAGGCGCGTGCCGCGCTTGCGCAAACCCAGGAAGATGACCAGGGCAAAAGCGGCGACGATCAGCACTGCGACCACAAGCTTGCGCGCGAGCGACGATTGCGATTGCACCGGTTGTAGGGCACTCTGGTTATCGTTCGCCATGGAATCTTTTTATACCACGACGTTTAAGGCTGCAGGCAAAACGTCGAGGCTTTGGCAGTACAAGGTGAGTACTTCCCCATCCACCATCACATCTACTGGAGTGTCGAGCTCAAAATCAATGCGCTTTGCCGGCCGCCGTTCCGCCAAGGGATGGTTGATGTGGGTGCCGTCGTAAAGCGTGGGCAAATTTCGAATCAGCCCCAGACGCCCGATGGGGCCCCAGCGCACGTACTCAATCAACCCGTCGCTCACTTCGGCTTTAGGAGCAATCATCATGGTGCCGCCGGTAAATTTACTGTTGCTGAAGGTGAGGAACAGACACGGCCGACGGTCAAGTTCAGGCTCGCCATCCACCCGCAGGGGAAATGGACGCCGCCGAAAACGCGCCAGGCAGATAAAAATTGATGACTGGTAGCCGATCTCTCCCCAGCCGCTGAAACGGCGGGCGCGCAACGTCGCCACGTCGGCGGAAAATCCCATGCTCAGCAGATTGATGTAGTGCAGCACTCCAGTTCGGTGCGTCAAGCGGAGGACATCGCACGGAGAGGAGCGCCGGGCCAGCAGCGCTTCGATGGCAAATTCCACACCACGGTCGCTGAAATCACGCAGGAAGGAGTTCCCCGTTCCCAGGGGAAGAAATCCGAGCGTCGCCGGCTCGCCTGTCTCCGAGGGAAACAGACCGTTGACGACTTCGTATGAGGTCCCGTCTCCGCCGACGGCAATAAACCTGCGATAGCCCTGCGCGTAAGCGTCGCGAACCAACGAAGTGGCCTGGCCCGGAGCGCTGGTCTCGACCATCTTCAGACTGATCCCGCCCGCGCGCAGGCGATCGAGCGCAGGACCGACTAGTTTGCGGCAGCGCCCTCCGCCCGCAGCGGGGTTCACCACCGCCAGAAAAGTGCTGGAATCAATCACCGTTTGTCGCTCATAGGTTTTAGAGTTCGACTACGGCGGCGCGGCTTAGGGTCTTACGAATTTCTTCGGCGAGAACCACGCGCTTGATCTTCATGGCGGCAGTGCGCGGAAAATCTCTTTCCCAGACCACACATCCGCCCACTCGCTTGAAATCCGGCAGGCGGCGGTTGCGGGCAATGATCTCCTGCTTCAGCGATTCGCTGAGTTCCTGCACTTGCCCTTCTGGGCCTGACTCCAATCGCAGGACAAGTACCAGCATTTCGCGGACCAGAGTCTTTACCGGCCAGATGTAGTTGGCCGCGAAGATGCAATACTCCTTCACTGCAATCCCGTCGAAAACAGTTTCAATGTCCTCGGGATAAATGTTCTTTCCGCCTTCGGTGACGATCATGTTCTTCTTGCGACCGAACAACTGCAGGTGGCCGCTGGCGTCAAAGCGACCCAAATCGCCGGTGAGCAGCCAGCCATCGACGATGGTTTCGGCGGTCAGTTCGGGGTCGTCCAGATAGTGCGACATCACGGTCTTGCCGGTCGCCGCTACTTCGCCGATTCCCTCCGGGTCCGGATTGAGCACTCGCAGTTCCACGCCCGGCAGCGGCTTGCCCACGGTGTCGGCGCGGAAAGGTTTCAGATCGTTAAGCGTGAGCACGGTTCCGGCTTCGGTCAGGCCATATCCATTGGCCACGGGAAGGCCCAGATCGTAGAAGAACTGCAGAGTGGATGGTTCCATGAATGCGCCGCCGGTAAACATAGCCCGCAACTCGCCGCCGAAGGCTTTATGCACCTGGCGCAAAAGCACGCGGCTCAGCCGTACATCGGGACGCCATCCGGTGAAAAATTTGTTGATGGCAATCGAGCGCTCGAGGAGGAAGCGCTTGGGTTTCGACACTGCTTCCAGCTTGGCCTTGAGCCCGCGTTCCAGGTTCTTGAGCACCATGGGGACCAGGCTGACATAGGTAATTTTGTAGCGCACGAAGGCATCGCGCACGAACTCCGGCCGCAGCGTCCGCAAATGCACCACGCACGCCCCGCACACGAAGGGTCCGATAAAACCGACCATGAAATCGATGGCGTGATTGGTGGGAAGAATACTCAGATAGCGTACGCCCGGCCAAAAGGGAAACAGCGCGATCAGCGCCTTGCACTGCTCCAGATAATTCTCATGGGTGAGCACGCAACCCTTGGGACGTCCGCCAGTCCCCGACGAATAGACAATGCAGGCCACGTCCTGACGCTGACGCGGCACGAACACCGGCTCACCTTTGCGACGAAAGTCCTCCCAGCGAAAGGCGGCTGCAAGGTCCGCTCCGGGTGGCGCTTCGGTAACCAGGACGGTTTGCACGTTGTATTCCTTGAACTCCGGCGACTGGATGATCGCGCGCCACAAGTAGTACTCGATCACCAGGACTTTCGCTTTGCTATGCGCCAGCAACTGCAAGTGCTCGGCCGCAGTCAGCTTGTAGTCAAGCGGCACCAGCACACCACCGCCATGAAAGATGGCGTAGGCGGAAATCAGCCACTTCGACTGATTACTCATGATAATCGCGGCCCGGTCGCCGGGAGCGAACTCGGCATCCTCGAGGGCACGCGCCATTGGCATCGCCATTTCCTTGAAGTCCGAATAGGTAAGGCGGGTCTTTTCTTTATCGCGGTCGGATTCGATCAGGCAGGTTTCATTCGGCCAACGGTCGAGGGCCTCGCGCAGCGCTGCACCCAGGCTGTTGTATTTGTCGAGGTTGAGCATTAATGCTTTATTTCACCACAGAGACACTGGGCCACGGAGAAAAGTCTATTAATTACCTCACCACCCGGTGCCGGCGAATGTCGAACTGAGAACAGGGAACCCCAAACTGACAACCGGTTTTCTTTGCCCTGGGCTCATTATGCAGTGTCGATTGCCTTATCGCCGAAACCCTACGGGCTGATCTTCACAATCTTGCCTGGATCCTGCTGGCGAGCGTTCTGAAATCCGATACTCCCTGCAATTCATAGTCGGGGATTTCGACGTTGAAGTGATGTTCGAGCCGGGTGAGCAGGTCCAGCGCCTGCAGGCTATCAATCCCGAGCGTCTTGAAGAAGTCGTCGTCAGGAGTGAGCTTCTCGCGCGGGACCTTGAATTGCGACGCCGCCAGGTTGAGGATCTCTTCCAAAGTTTTCTTGTCGTCTGTCATCGGTCTATCTCATTCTAGTCGACGGGCTCATGGCAAATACGGCTGGGCGTCCTTGCTCTCGACGAACTTCTTCAGTCCGGCCTCGACCGCGGGCTGGGTAAAGAGCTCGCAGAATATGTCAATCTCCCGTTTCAGTTCCTCGTAGGGAATGGGCTTGATGAACTTTTTGGCCGCGATTGCAGTGCGGCGGTCGAACTTGCCCAGTTGAGCTGCGGTACCGCGGGCCGCTTTCAGCGACTCGCCCTCTCCCACCACCTGGCTTACGAGTCCAACCTGCTGGGCTTTGGTGGCGTTGAAACTGCGACCGGTGAGTAGCAGGTCGCGCACCACGGCATTGCCCAGATCACGCTTCAATCGCGGGATACCACCGAACCCGGGAATCAGGCCCAAACGCAATTCGGGAAAGCAGAAGCGTGCCATTTTGTCGGCGATGATGAGGTCGCAGACCAGGGCCAGTTCGAGTCCACCGCCGAAGGTGACGCCATTCAGTGCGGCGATAGTCGTGAGAGGCGAGCTGTCGATGGCATTCAACACTTTGTGAATGCGCTCCAGAAACTCCCGCACGACTCGCGCCGCCGCCTGCTTCTCCATCCCTTGAACGCCGTGATAGAGCTCGCGCAAATCGGCGCCGGCGCAGAATCCCGATTTCAAGGTGCTATGGAGAATCAGGGCGTGGGCAGCGTTTTGCATCTGCTCCATCGCGGAGACAAACTTCTCCAACTCCTCGAGTGTGCGCGAACCGATCTCGTTGCAGGGATCGCGGTGCAGGGCCAGCTCGATGACGCCGTCTTTGAGCTCCCAGGAGAGCGTTTGGCCTTGGAATGAGTTCATCTTCTATTGCTCACACTCGCAGCTTGGATATTGCGCTGGCGGTTCGAGGGCAAGATGCCCTCGAGACAGCCGGCGGGACGCCGGCGCTACTTTCATGAGGCCTGCTTGACTGCGTACATTGCTTCGATTTCAGGCTGCAGACGTGCTGCGATCAGGTCGCGCTTGAGCTTGCCGTTGGCGGTCAGCAATCCGTTTTCGATCGAGAACTGCTCGGCGCGCACATGGAGCGCTCGAATCTGTTTGTAGTGCGGCAAGCCTGGGTTTATCGCGTCCACCGCTGCCTGAACCTGTTCGCGGGTAACGCCTCCGGTCACAATCACCGATAAAAACCCACGTCCGTTGCCTACCAGTACCGCCTGCTGGGCGCCGGGCAGGCTCTTAAGCAGCTCATCCTCGATCGGCTCCGGGGCAATGTTATGGCCTGAACCCAGAATGATCAGGTTCTTGATGCGCCCGATAATTCGCCAGTTCCCTGCTCCATCGACTTCTCCCTGGTCGCCGGTGTGAAACCAGCCATCGCGCAGCGCCTTGCCGGTTTCCTGCGGACGGTTCCAGTATCCAGGAAAAATATTGGGGCCGCGCACGATGATCTCGTCGCTCTCGCCGAGCTTCATTTCGATGCCGCTGATGGCTGGTCCTACGCGCCCCGGCTCGACGTGCCGAGGATCGTCGAGAGTGCAGATTCCGGTAGTCTCCGTCAGCCCATAAACCTGGAGCACGGGAATGCCCAGCATGTTGAAGTAGAGCTGTGTATCCAAGGTGAGGGGGGCCGAGCCGCAGATCAGGGCCTTCAGATTGTCGCCAATCATTTTCTTGCGGATGGTGGGAAAGATCGCGGCATTGGCCAAGGCGAGCCAGGTTGCATCGGCAAACCGCGGACGCCCCTCACGCTTGCGCATCCAGGCTGCCTTGGCGCGACGGTAGATGGTGAGCGCGAGGCCGCCGGTTTTCCAGAGCTGTTCGTCCACGGCTTTGCGCATGCGTTCGAGCAGCGCCGGGACGTTCAGGAAATAATCGGGCGCGGCGGCGCGCATTTCACCCGCCAGTTTCCCCAGGTCCATATTCAGCGTGAGCAGATTGCGCCGGAGCAGGCAAGTCAGCAGCATGATCCATGAGCCGGCAAAACAGAATGGAAGGTACTGGAACACGCGGTCCTGGGCGGGCCGGTTTTCCATCAGCAGATCGAGGCGCGCTGAGGTGCAGCCCAGCATGTGGCCAACGTTGCCGGCGGTCAGGATGACGCCCTTGGCCTCTCCCGATGTCCCCGAGGTGTAGATGATTGTGACGGGATCCGATTCCGCCAGCTTTGGATTGCCGTTCACGCTGGCGCCGGGGTGAGAGAAGATTTCGTCGAACAGATAGTGCGGAGGGGCCGCCGGCCATGCTTGCAGAATGCCGTCGCGTAACCCGGCATCGCCGCAGCAGATCAACGCCGGGGAGCAGTCCTGCATCATGGCTGAGAGTTCTGCCGCTGCCTGGCGCGCGTAGAGCGGAACCACGATCAATCCTTCAGCCATGATGGCGAGATCGAGCGCAGCCCAGTCGATGCTATTGTGCGCCAGCAGGGCGCAGCGGTCGCCCGGCTTCAGGCCCTTGGACAGCAGAAACGCACGGGCTTGCGCTATGCGTTTCAGCAATCCGTGGCCGCCGAGGCCGTTGCTTCGATTTTGTGTTGCAGCCTGATCGTGGAGCTCCCAGAGCAGCGTCGTATTTCCGGCGGCTTCGAGCTGGGCGAAAATGCTTTCCAGAAAATTCATATGGTTACAAAATCCCCACCCTGTCTCTCCAAAAAGCGGAGAGACGAGGGTGGGGCACCCGTGGGCAGGTGGGACACCTGCCCCTACGTGAGTCTTGCTAGCCGAAGGCTTCTACCAGTTGCCTCAGGCCCCTGCTGATCGGCGGCAAATAATCTTCCCAGCTCCATTCGCCCTTGCGGGTCGGAAACTCGGGATAGCGCCGCTGCACTTCCTCCTCGAAGTACACGCCCATGCGGGCCATTACCTTCAGGTTCTTTACTACGGTCTGTCCGATTCCCACCGCGATCGATTCTCCCTTTGCGGCCAGCTTTTCGAGGGCTGCCAGCAGTTTCG
>Ga0207645_10004405_pt1 | contig 10428 bp, 10 predicted proteins | sample KBSM53metaG_FD_184331 | JGI IMG/M metagenome (GOLD analysis project Ga0207645, IMG submission 184331) | Miscanthus rhizosphere microbial communities from Kellogg Biological Station, Michigan, USA - KBS M5-3 metaG (SPAdes) (version 2) | ecosystem: Host-associated > Plants > Roots > Rhizosphere >...
TGTCGAACTTGGACTTGGTGACGCTGTCGTTGACGTTGATGGCCGGGAACGGGAGCTTGCCCTTCTTGGCCAGCTCGTAGAGCCGGTGGACGCCCGTGGTCGTCTCTTCCGACACGCCCTTGATCGCTTCGACGGTCTTGGTGAGGTAGCCCGGGCGTTCCTTGAGGAAGCGCTGCAGAGTGACGGCGAAAATCTCCTCTTCCTCGTTCGACGGCGTGAACAGCGCCTCGCCCGCCTCGACCCGTGCACCCCACAGCGCGAACATCGTCGCATCGCCGCCGTCGTCGAGGATCATGTTGGCGGTCGTATCGCTGCCCCAGTCGAAGATGCGGGCGGCGTAGTCCCAATAATCCTCGAGCGTCTCGCCCTTGATCGCGAACACCGGAATGCCGCGCGCCGCGATCGCCGCAGCCGCATGGTCCTGCGTCGAGAAGATGTTGCAGCTCGCCCAGCGCACTTCGGCGCCGAGCTCGATCAGCGTTTCGATCAGGACCGCGGTCTGGATCGTCATGTGCAGCGACCCGGTGATCCGCGCACCCTTCAGCGGCTTCGACGCGCCAAATTCGTCCCGCAAAGCCATCAGGCCGGGCATCTCGGTCTCGGCGATCTCGATCTCCTTGCGACCGAAATCGGCGAGGCCAATGTCCTTCACGACATAGTCGTTGAAACGGGTGTCAGCCTGCGTCGCCACGTCGGGGTTCTCCGGATTCACTGATGGTGCGCTTCCTTCCAGCGCGGTCGCCGCAGCCCCTAGCCGCGCACCGTCCGGAAGGCAAATATAAAGATTTCTTTATATGTTGATCTCAGGCCGCGCCGGTCTCGCTGGTCAGCAGGCGCGGGTCGACGCCTTCGGCCTTGAAGGCCGCGGCCCAGCGCTCGTCGGTCGGGGTGTCGAACAGGATCTTCGCGTCGCCGTGCGCGGCGAACCAGCCGTGGCGGGTCATTTCCTCGTCGAGCTGGCCCTCGCCCCAGCCGGCATAGCCCAGCGCCGCGATCCACTGCGATGGGCCCCGTCCCTCCGCGATCGCGCGCAGCACGTCGATCGTTCCGGTCATCGCGAACAACGGTCCCTCGGGCCCTGCGACGTGAAGCGTGTCCTGCCCGCCCCAGTCGTCCGAATGAAGGATGAACCCGCGTCCGGGCTCGACCGGCCCGCCGTGGTGCACGGCGCTATCGGGCGCCTGGCCCGGGTCGATGTCGAGCTGACGCAACAAGCCACGAAATGTGATCCCCGCGCGCTTGTGACCGACGCCGATGCCGATCGCGCCATTCTCGTCGTGGACGCACATCGCGATGACGGCACGCTCGAAGCGGGGGTCGGCCATGCCCGGCATCGCCAGCAGCAGTTTGCTCGACAGGAAGGCCGGTTGCTCCGCCATCATCCCGACAATGGTCCGGCCCGCGGCGTGGAGCAAGGCCGCTTCGACGCCGCCTGCGGCGTCGCTCAGGACAGGCTTGAGGCGGCCACCGGGCACGCCTATCTGCCGCTCGACCCTATTCGAGGAGATTTCCCCATGACCATCCAGGTCGGCGACCGCCTGCCCGACGTTCCTCTGTCCATTGCCGGGCCCGACGGCCCCCAGCCCACCACCAGCGGCGAGTATTTCGGCGGCAAGCGCGTGGCGCTGTTCGCGGTGCCCGGCGCGTTCACCCCGACCTGCTCGGCGCGGCACCTGCCCTCCTACGTCGACAAGGCGCAGGAACTGAAGGGCCAGGGCATCGACGAAATCGCCTGCATCTCGGTCAACGACCCGTTCGTGATGGCCGCCTGGGGCGAGCGCGACGGTTCAGCCGACATCACCATGCTGGCTGACGGCAACGGCGCATTCGCCGAGGCGACCGGCCTGACCATGGACGGCAGCAAGTTCGGCCTCGGCCAGCGCTCGCAACGCTATTCGATGATCGTCGACGATGGCGTCGTCGAGCAGCTGAACGTCGAAGCGGCGGGCGAATATCGCGCGTCGAGCGCCGAGAATATGCTCGATCAGCTCGCGACGGCGTAACGACCTCTTACGGCTGGCCGCTGGTCCGCCTCTCCTCGCCGCTTGGCGCTCACGAAGCGCCGAACGCTGTGCGCTTTCAATCGTTTGGTTGGGATGAGAGCGTAACAAATCAGAGGAGAAGCTTATGCCCCGCAACAATAATCGAGGCGGCCGCGGTGGCCGCAACAACAATCCGTCGGGCCGCAACCAGTATAGCGACTGGGGCGTCATGGAGATGGCCCGCGAACGTCCGATCGCAGCAGCTGCGGCGGCTGCCGGCGCTGCCGCGGCCGGCCTGTTCCTGTGGTCGAAGAGAACCGCGATCAGCGACCAGCTGAGCAACCTCAGCGACCAGTTCAGCGAATGGCGCGAAGGCATGCATTCGAGCGGCGAGTTCGACGACACCGCGGGCCTGACGGCCACCGGGTCGACCGGATCGACCAGCCGCGGCATGAGCGAGACCGGCGGCGGCAACGCCAGCCTCGGCCGTCAAAGCGGCGGCGGCGGAATGTCGACCACCGCGAGCGGTCGCGGACGCGCCAAAAGCCGGCCGACGACCTAAGCCATCACTGCGAGCGAAGCGAAGCAATCCAGTTCAGACGGGCTGGATTGCTTCGTCGCATTCGCTCCCCGCAATGACGGTCGAAATGCTTACCAGCCGCACTGCTTGCCCTGGTTCTGCTGCTGCAGCCACGCCTGGAGCGGCGCAAAATATTCAAGCATCGGCTTGCCCGAAATCTCGCGCGTGCCGGTGAACGCCTCGAGCGCGTCCGGCCACGGGTGCGACGCGCCCATCGCCAGCATGGCGTTCAGCCGCCGTCCGACTTCCTTGTTGCCGTAAAAGCTGCAGCGGTGGAGCGGCCCCTTCCAGCCGGCCATGTCGCACGCGGCCTTGTAGAACTGGAACTGCAGCACCCGCGCGAAGAAGTAGCGTTCGTAGGTCGTGTTGCCCGGGATGTGGAACTTGGCGCCCGGGTCAAAGTCGGCTTCCGAGCGCGGCACCGGCGGCACGACGCCCTGGTATTGCTGCTTCAGGTCGACCCACGCCTGGTTGTATTTCGCCGGCGGGGTCGAGCCGTCGAACACGCCGTAGCGCCATTTGTCGACGATGTAGGCGAACGGCATGAAGGCGACCTTGTCCATCGCCTGGCGCAGCAGCAGCCCGATGTCCTTGTCGGCCGACGGCACCTTGCTGCGGTCGAGCAGCCCGATCTGGACCAGATATTCGGGCGTCACCGACAGCGCGATGAAATCGCCGATCGCTTCGTGGAAGCCGCCGTTGGCGCCGTTCTGGTAGAGGAACGGCTGCTGGTTGTAGGCGCGCTGGTAGAAGTTGTGGCCGAGCTCGTGGTGGATGGTCACGAAGTCGTCCGAATTGACCTTGGTGCACATCTTGATGCGCAGGTCGTCCTTGAAATCGACGTCCCAGGCCGAAGCGTGGCAGATCACGTCGCGGTCGCGCGGCCGGACGATTTGCGAGCGCTGCCAGAAGGTCTCGGGAAGCGCGGGAAAGCCGAGCGACGTGTAGAAACGCTCGCCCGTCTTCACCATGTCGACCGGCGTGTAGCCCTTCTTCTTCAAGAGATCGCCGATGTCATAGCCTATATCGCCCGTGCCTTTCGGGGCGGCGATGTCATAGACGTTGCCCCATTCCTGCGCCCACATGTTGCCGAGCAAATCGGCCCGGATCGGGCCCGTCGCCGGCTGGATCGCCGAGCCATATTTCTGGTTGAGCTTGGTGCGGACGTAACAGTGCAACTGCTTGTAGAGCGGATCGAGCTCGCCCAGCAGGCGGTCGTACATCGCCGAGAATTGCTCGGGGCTCATGTCGTACTGCGAGCGCCACATCGCGCCGGTGTCGGCATAACCGAGCTCCTTGGCGCCGGCGTTCGCGATCTCGACCATGCGGGTATAGTCGGGCTTCATCGGGCGGCCCGTCGTTTCGTGCCATGTCTGCCAGACCTCGGCGAGCTGCCTGGGATCGCGCAGCGTCCCCATCAGCGCCTCGGCGTCCTCGCCAGTGATGACCTTGCCGTTGTGCTTCGCGCGGCCCTTGCCGTAGGCCGATTGCAACCGCGTCGTGATGTCGTTGAGTTCGGCGGCCGCGCCCGGCGTGGTCGGCGCGGCCAGCGTCAGCCCTCCGCGCAGCAGGTTGAGCTTGCGCACCGTGTCCGGATCGAGCCCCGGAACCTGCAGCCACTTGGCCGCCTCGGTCGCATATTTGACGCCCTTCTCGGTCGCGATCGTCCCGAAATATCTATTCAGCATGTCGGTATCGTCGGTGATGTAGGTCGCATTGACCCACGCCGCGCGCGACCCGATCAGGCTGACGCCTTCCAGGTCCTTCTCGGCGGCAGCGACGAATTCGCGCGCGCCTTCTGGCGTCAGCGCGGGCGCGGCGGGCGTGGCCGCCGCAGGCACTTCAACCACCGCGGCGGGCGGCGTCGGCGCGGCGGTGGTTGCACAGGCGGCGAGCGCTAAGGCAGTCAAGGATATGGATGCGGCAAGTCTCATGAATCCCTCTCCCCAGAGAAATCTTTTCTGTGTCGCGTGCACTCGGGGCTGGAGGTTGCCAGCGCCGTTCGTCAAGCGGCCGGAAACGTTCGTCAGGCGGCGAGGAAGCGCGCGATCGCTTCGCCGAGCTCGGGCTTGGTCACCGAGCTCATGTGCGTCCCCGGCACTTCCTCGAAGATGGCGTGCGGCAAGACATTGGCGAGCTCCTCGGCCGAACCATTGTCGTCGTCCTGGTCGCCGCACACGACGAGCGTCGGCATGGTGAAAGCTTCGAGCCACGCCATGAAGGCATCCTCGAAGCTGTCGAGCAGCAGCGCGGCGGCCACGCGGTCGACCTTCTGGCTTTTCATGAACTGGATCGACAGCCAGTGCGGGTCGCCGCGCTGGACCGTGTCGAACATCGCGATCGCGTCGAGGAAGAAGGTCTTGCGCCGCTTCCAGTTGCGCAAGCCCTCGAGCCCCGCCCCGCCGAGGATCGCGCGGCGGGGCCGCAGCCCCTCGCCCACGCCTTCGACGGTGGTCCGCGCACCGAGCGAAAAGCCGCCGAGGTCGAACTCCATGAGCTCCAAATGTGCGATCAGCTCGCGCAGGTCTCGCGCGAGGATGCCCCTGGGATAATGTTCGGCGCCATGCGGCTTGCCGCTCAGGCCATGGGCGCGCAGGTCGGGCATGATCACGCGAAAGCCATCGGTGGCGATGCGCGCCGCGTGCCCGAACTTGATCCAGTTCATGACGGCGTCGGAGAATAGTCCGTGAAGCAGGATCACCGGCCTGCCCTGCCCGAGCTCATGGTATGCGAGGTCGACGCCGTCAGATGCGCTCCAGAAGTGGCTGCTCGCGTCCGTCATTCTATCGTCCCTGAACCCAATCTTCGCGAATGCTCGCAGTGACGGCACAACATTTGAAACGCAGCAAATGCAGCGGCTCTACGCGTGCGTACGTGCACGTGAGTCGACGTCATGCCCGAATGGTTAGACTGGCAGACCGGGGGCTGCATCGCGGCAGGCGCATGTCAGGCGAGGTCCTACATTGCAACGACTGCGTCGACGAATTCCGCGCGGACTTTCAGGACATATAGTGATCAAGCGTCAGATCAGGCGCGAAGTCACTGCGATCCCGCTTCGGGAGGCTTCGGCAGGTGGAGCTGCATTACGGCTCTCCCAGCGGGCCGTTGAGCCGGCGCAGCGCGTCCGCCCGCGCAGTCGTGATCGGATAGCAAATCGCGTCCGGTTCGCCTCGCAGTTGCTTCGACAGCAAGCCCATCGCCGCGCCCGTTCTCAGCGCGTAGGTTCCCGCGTAGTTGAGATCCCAGGCAAGGTATTTTGCCTGCTGGAGACTCTTTGCGAAAGCGACCCGAGCCTCGGGGCCCAACGGTCCCTTCCACGTTTCCAGCGCCCGGAGGTCGGCCCAGACTTCCTGCTCGCGCGGCTGATAGTCATTGTAGCGGCCGAAGATCTGGTAGAGCATGCCAAATTGCTCCTGCTCCTTCGCGGGGAACAGGCTGTTGCGCCCGCTCGCCGTCGCAGCCTGCCATCGCGCGGTAAAAAACGGGACTGTCGGAGGCCGTGCGATCCAGGTCGGTTGCGGCTGAAGTGATCCCGCGCCGGCTTTGCCGAGAATCTGTGAAAGCTCGGCAAGGCGCCGCTCGATGCAGGGTTGCGCGGCGAGCCGACTCTGAATGAAACCGACGTCGAGGGCGGCCTCCGCGCGGACGTTCTCGCGAGCTTCCTCCGCCACTTGCCGGTCGTGAAACGATTCCACGACCTGCCCGGCGCCAAGTGCAATCAAGACACCGATAACGATGATCCCCACCTCGCCGGCGAACTCGCGCCAGCCGTGCAGCGGTTTGGGCAGGTGCGCCTGCACTACGGCTCCCCGATATTCGGGTTGGACTCACGAGCGGCCTTGTCATGTGGAGTGCTCATCGGGATACATGCCGAGCGCGATGGAAGCAGGTCGTTCCGAACTTTCTGGAGACGGAGCTCCGCCTCGCCCGGCTTCAATTGAGAAGTCCAGACCATGACCCGCCAGTCGAGGTAGCGTGCATCTTGCAAGGTAGCATTGAGCTCGAACACCATTTCGGGCGTGAGGCGCCGCAGATGTTCGAGTGAGCGAAGCCGTGCCCAGTCCGCCTGCTCGGCAATCATCACTCCGGTGATGTTGCGCATGATCGAATACATGAGCCCGTAATCAGCGAGTTCCCTGGGTGGCAGAAGTGCCGCTCGCCCGGCTTGTGAGATTGCGTCCCAGCGGACCGTCTGCATGGTCCAGAACTGCGGACGTCCGACCCAGTTGGGTGTCGTGATCGTTCCGTCGCTACCTGCCCTATCGAGTAAGCTCTGAATTTCCACGAGACGGTGCTGAACGCATGAGCGCTGAGCACTGCGCGAAGCGAGCCTGGCCATGTTGATTTCTAGCTCACTCTGGATCGACGTCCGCGCGTCACGAGCCTCAGAATTCTGTTGCGCGTTCTCGACCAGCTGTTGGGCGCCGAGTGCGATCAGCACGCCGATGACGATAATCCCGACCTCGCCGGCGAACTCGCGCCAGCCGTGCAGCGGCTTGGGCACCTGGACGCGCATCAGTGTCGCCGGAACGCCACGATGATCCCGATCGCCAGCCCGACCGTCAGCAGGAGGATGGCGCGGCGCCAGGTCATGCCTGAATTCGAAGCATCAGGTGATCTTCCCCGGATCCCGCACGCAGGCTCCCCGATAGGACCGCTGTTGGTCCAACAGCTGCTTAAGCCGTTTGGGATCGGGACCGATCCCGGCTTCGCGCGCGTCCTGGATCAGGATCCCCGTGTCAAAGACGATGAGCGCATCGATCGCATCGAGGCTTGCCACCGTCTTGAGATTGGCGCGGCGCTCCGCGGAGTTGATGGGCCCCGCGAAAGCAAGGTCGCCGAGTGATTCCGACATATTCTCTTCTTCGGATTGGCGTTGCTTGAGCAGCGCGACCGTTTCGAACAGGCCGCCGAGCTGCTGCGCCCGCTCGGGCCGGAAATGGCCGATCACTCCGCTGTCCTGGGCGTTCTGCCAGGAAGCAAGTGCCCAGGGACGCCCCGGAGTGCGATAGACAGGGGGAAAGCTCGATTTGAAGAGATCGTCGGCAAGCCTGACCCGGCTTCCGGGCCAGGTCGGATCATTCTTCAGCAACTCGTCGCGTAGCTCGGTGAGACGGGGACGCAGGCAGGTATCGATGGCGGACCGTTCGTAGGCCAGCGCCACGTCGAAACTGAGCTCTTCGCTTATTCGGGCATCGGCATCGCGAACGTCGCTGCGCCACTGCCAGTCCGACACCAGTTGCTGGGCACCGAGCGCAAGCAACACGCCGAGCAGGACGACGCCAACCTCGCCGGCGAACTCGCGCCAGCCGTGCAGCGGCTTGGGCATGGAAACGTGCATTCGGCTGGGCCCCCAGCGGTTACGCCAGCGTAACAGAACAGCTGAGGTCAGCAAGGGTAGCCGGCGGGGACGTGTCCTTTGTCCTCTCTTGGAGCCACGCCACTTGCGCGGCTAAGGGGCGGCATGTCCGGCATCCCAACATCCGATGAACTCGCCAGAGATGCGCGCTGGCTGGTGCAGGCGATCGGCACGGAAACGGGCCTGGTTCGGATCGTCGAGATGGACCGCGAAGCCTATCGCCAGGCGAGCTTTCTCGACGATCGGATGTTCCAGATCGAGCGCAACCGAATGCCGGTGCCGTGGGATGTTATCGACCAGGCTTCGCGCCTGATGACGCGGCGCGACGCGCGCTGGATCTTTCACATCAGCCACGTCGGTTCGACGCTACTCTCCCGCCTTCTGGGCGAAGTTCCCAATGTCCTGTCGATCCGCGAGCCGCGCTTCCTTCGCGACATCGTGCCGGCCTCCGCGTCCAGCCGCGCGAAGTTTCTGCCGACTGCGCAATCGCTGTTTTCACGGACCTTCGCGGCTAACGAAGTCGCAATCGTCAAGACCACCAGCTTCGTCAGCGAGATTGCGCCGGAACTGGTGCCGGCCGGCGGACGCGCCTTGTTCATGTATGTGGACGCGAGCAGTTTCATCCCGACCATGCTTGGCGGCGAACATTCCAAGCCGGAATTGTCTCACCGCGCTGCTGACCGGGCGCAGCGGCTGGAGAAGCGGGGCATTGTCTTCCCTGAGGCCCGGGGCGATGCCGACCTCGCCGCCGCTGCCTGGGCGTGTGAAATGACCTCGCTCGAAGCCGCGGCCGAAGCGATGCCCGACCGCCACATCGGCTGGATCGACTTCGACCGGATGCTAGAGGACGTTTCGGGGACATTGGCGACCAGCGCCAAGTTGCTCGGCATCGAAGCAAGCCAGGAGCAGCTGGACGCGATCGCCAACGGGCCGCTGCTCGGCCGGTACTCGAAGGCGCTCGAGCACGAATACAGCCCCGGCCTGCGGCAGCGCGTCATCCACCAGGCCATGGTCCGCTATGAGCGCGAAATCGACGCCGCCCTTGCCATGTTGAACGCGGCAGCCGAGAAGTCGCCGCTGCTGGCGCGCGCGCTCGCGCGCTCGGGGGAGAGTTGATGTACCGGGTGCTGCCGATCCTGACCGAGGGCGAAGTGGCCGAGTGCCGCCGCATCGCGGAGTCGGCGAAGTTCGTCGACGGACGGATCAGCAACCCCCACAATAGCGCCAAGCAAAACGAGCAGCTGCACGAGGCCGAGCCGTACCAGCAAAGCTCCGAGATCCTCCGCCAGGCGCTGGTCCGCAGCGAGGAATTCCGCAACTTCGCCTTCGCCTATGCTTTGGCGCCGCCAATGATGACCCGCTACAAGCCGGGCATGAAATATGGCGCGCACGCCGACGCCGCTTTTCTTCCGCTGCCGCAGGGAACGATCCGCAGCGATCTGTCGTGCACGATCTTCCTCAACGAGCCCGAGGATTATGACGGCGGCGAGCTGCACATCCGCCTCGGCGATGCGGACCTCTCGTTCAAGCTCAAGCCAGGCGAGGCCGTCATCTATCCCTCGGATACGCTGCATGAGGTGGTGCCGGTGACGAAGGGCGAGCGCCTGGTGGCCATCACCTTCATCCAGAGCCGGATCCAGGACCCGTTCCGCCGTAACCTGCTCTTTACGCTGAACGAGATCGCCGCGCTCGAGGGCAAAAACATGGCGCCCGACAATTTCACGCGGCTGCAGCTGGTGCAGAACCAGCTGCTGCGTCACTGGGCCGAGACGCCCTGACTTCGTCCCTTCGTCACTTCGAACCATAGTCGTTGGCTCGTCCGCGCCGGCACGGCAGCCTCAGTCATTGCGCAACCATAGGGGGCAATGACGATGACCAGGATCGACAGGCGAGCGCTTTTGACGACTGGGGGCGCGCTCGGCGTCGCCGCGCTCGGGATTGCGGGAGCGAAAGCGATGAGTGCGTCGCGGCCCGCGGCGGCGGCGACCGCGCCCGATTTCGGGGGCCGCATCCCCGTCGCCTTCGTGATGGGCCCAGGATCGACCATGATCGACTTCGCGGGTCCCTGGGAAGTGTTCCAGGACGCGGGCGACGGCGAAAACCAGGCCTTCTACCTCTACACGGTGTCGGACTCGACCGACGAGATCATGACGACCGGCAACTTCCTCAACGACAAGATGAACGGGCTGCGCTTCCGGCCCGACTACAGCTTCGCCGACGCGCCCCAGCCGCGCGTGATCATGATGGGCGCGCAGGGCGGCCATACGGACGCGAAGATCGACTGGATCCGCAAGGCGTCGGGCAAGGCCGATTACGTCTTTTCGAACTGCACCGGCGCGTTCCTGCTGGCGAAAACCGGATTGCTCGACGGTCTCCAGGCCACCACCCACCACGATTTCTTCGACGGCTTCGAGAAACAGTTCCCGAAGGTGAAGCTGGTCCGCGACGCGCGGTACGTCGACAACGGCAAGATCATCACCTCGGGCGGCCTGACGTCGGGCATCGAC
>Ga0207645_10004407_pt1 | contig 10422 bp, 7 predicted proteins | sample KBSM53metaG_FD_184331 | JGI IMG/M metagenome (GOLD analysis project Ga0207645, IMG submission 184331) | Miscanthus rhizosphere microbial communities from Kellogg Biological Station, Michigan, USA - KBS M5-3 metaG (SPAdes) (version 2) | ecosystem: Host-associated > Plants > Roots > Rhizosphere >...
TAACGTCCACGTGTGGCAGACAACGGGCGCCGCCGCACGCGGAAATGGGTCGGCGCGATCGGCGCGGCGCTGCTCCTCGCGCTGGTCGTCGCCGCCTCGCGAATCGGCTACATCGCCGCGCCGCACGAGACCGGCTACTTCGCGCCGGTGTTCGCGCCTGACGGACAGTCCATCTTCGCCATCACGCGTGAGGTCCGGGCGACGGTCGCCGGGTTCGGCGCACAGGGATTCACGCCGCCCGCGACCGTCCATCTCTCGCGCGACCGCTTCCGTCTCGTGCAGGTGCACCTGCCGGACGGCCGCGTCACCACGGTCGAGGAATTCCCGCCTTCTCCTCTCGAAGGCACCACCATCGCGGCGTATTACGGCGCGATCTTCGGCGTGCCGCAGGCGCACCTGCGCTGGGCGGATCCCGGCCATCTCGAATACGAGATGGCGGTGACGCGGCACGACTCCCCGTCTTCGCGGACGTTCGTGGTGCAGCGCCTCTGGAACCCGTCCACGCGCGCGTTCGTGACGCCGCCGCCGTGGCAGGAGGGGCCGACGCGGATGGCCGGCGGCGACGAGCCACAGCAACTGCATGGCGATCGCGAGGTCATGGCCGTGCCGGGCGACGAGATGATGCCGTGCGCGGTGGCTCTCCTCGCGCGCGATGGATCCGCGACGACGCTCGTGGACACGCGCGCCTGCCACCGCAAGTACGCGTCCGGCATTTCCCGCGAGATCCTCCAGCCGATCAGCCGCCGCGCCGAGATCGAACGGATCCAGACGATCACCTCCACCTACGCCGGCCTGGTCGCGCGCGGGCGCGCGGCAGGGCGCAGCGAAGGACAGGCGATGCTCGACGCCGGCAGGGAGATGGAGCGCCTCGGCCTCTATCCGAAGCCGACGACGCTGGTGGCCGCGCGCGGCGGGTGCGAAGACGCGTCACCGGTGTTCAGCATCTCCGACATGGAGTTCACCGTCGGACTCTTCCCGGACATCGAGCAGGCGATCGCCTCGCCGGGCACGGAAGTCGACAAGTCGATGGGCGACTACGTCACGCACCGCGACTACTCGACCAGCCGCGAGATCAACGACTACCTGAAGAGCGGCCACACCAGCTTCGTGGTACGGGCCCGCGGCGCATGCTGGCGGCTCACCATTCAGCGGCCGTGAGGCGCCGGGCGGCGCGCGGACTTACTCGGGAGTGCCCTGCTCGATCCAGCGGGCGACGAGATGTTCGTCTCCCCCTTTCAAGCGCGTGTGCAATCGCGGCGCGATCTTCGCGACGGTCTTGTACTGATCGAACGGCAGCTTGTCGAAGACCTTGCCACCCTTGAAATGACAGGGCTGGCACTTCGCGGCCAGCAGCGGCGCGATGTCGGCGTTGAACGTCACCGGCTTCGGCTTGTCCTGGGAGCGGTGCGGTGGTGAATGCGCCGCCACGGACACCGACAGCGCGAGCGACGACGCCAAGCAGGCGATCAACGAGGGCCGGAGAGTCATCGGCGTCAACCCCGGCGCGATCATACGCCTCCTGTCGAGCATCGACAAGAGGCGGCAGCAAAAAGGCCGGGCGCCGCCCGGCCTTGCCATGATGTCTCCATCGTATCACGCGGTTGACACCAGATCCCGCAGGCGCGATAGCGTCGGGGCATGCCGACCATTTCCAATCACGGATTCGAGATGCACTTCGACCGGCGCGGTGAGGGACAGCCGCTGCTCCTGCTGCACGGCGGGCTCGGTACCGGTGACGACTGGCGGCACGTGTTCGACGTCGATCCGCCAGGCTGGTCGCTGATCGTTCCGCATCTGCGCGGTCACGGCCGCTCGACGATGCCGGCCGGCGGATTCACCTTCCGCGCCTGCGCGCTCGACGTGATTGCCCTGCTCGATCACCTCGGGGTCCGCCGCGTCAGCGCCATCGGCATGAGCCTCGGCGCCAAGACGCTCCTGCACGTCGCGACGATCGACCCGGACCGCGTCGACGCGATGGTCCTGGTCAGCGCCACGCCGCGCTTCCCCGACTCGCTGCGGGCCGCCGCCGGCGCCTTCACACGCGAGGCGCTGGCGCGGCTGTCCGACGACGAACGCGCCTTCCTCCGCGGCCGTCACGTGCACGGCGACCGCCAGATCGAGGCGCTCTATGACATGACGCGCTCGTTCGCGACGAGCCACGACGACATGGCGTTCACCGCCGCGGCACTCGCCCGCATCACGGCGCGGACGCTGATCGTCCACGGCGACCACGACCACCTGTATCCCGTCGAACTCGCGGTGGAGCTCTTCCGCGGCATCCCGCGCTCCGCGCTGTGGGTGGTGCCGCATGGCGGGCATGGGCCGATCTTCGGCGAACACGCGGCGCCATTCGCCGCCGCCGCCATCCGTCATCTCGCCGCCGGATCGGCCCAGGAATAGCGGATCAGACGAGGCGGTTGAGCAGCGCCTTCGCGACCGCCTCGGATCGCGAGTGCACCTGCAGCTTGTCGTAGATGCTGCGCACGTGGAAGTTGATGGTGTTGACCGACACCTTCAGCTCCACGGCGGCGGTCTTGTAGTTGTGCCCTTCCACGAACAGCTTCAGCAGCCGCGTCTCGTGCGGCGTCAGGTGATAGTCGGCGCGGTCGGGCGGACGGATCTCGCGGAACAGCGCGATGACCCGCCGCGCCACTTCCGGTGACATCGGCGCGCCGCCGTCGACGGCCTCCTGCAGGCTCGCGATCAGCCGCGCCGGCGGCGTCTTCTTCAGCAGGTAGCCGCACGCCCCGGCGCACATCGCGTCGAAGATCCGCTCGTCGTCGTCGTAGACGGTGAGCATGAGGACCAGCAGGTCGGGACAGAGCTCCTTGAGGCGGCGCACGCCGTCGATCCCGCTCATGCCGGGCAGGCCGATGTCCGACAGCAGCACGTCGGGCACCTGCCGCGGAATCTTCTCGATCGCCTCTTCCATCGAGCGGTAGCTGCCGCTGCAGGTGTATCCGTCGGTGCCGTTCACGAGCAGCGCGAGGCATTCGCGGATCTCGCGCTGGTCTTCGACGATCGCCACTTTGACTGGTGCCGGCATGCCCCGTTCCCTCGAGCTACCTTACGTCCGGGGCCGGCTCTGCGTCACCGCATATTCATGCGGGGAATCGTGGGCGAAGGGGATGCGGAATGACAGCAGCGTCCCTTCCCCGGGCGTGGACAGTACGTCGAACACGCCGCCGAGCCCCTCGGTACGCTCGCGCATGCTCGCCAGGCCGTGCCCGTCGGCGTTGCGGCTCACGTCGAACCCGCGGCCGTTGTCGCTGACGACCAGCACCAGGCCGTCGGGTTCGTCGCGGAGCTCGAGATCCGCCTCGGTGCAGCCGGAGTGACGGACGGCGTTGTTGACCGCCTCCTTGAACAGCAGGAACAGCTCGCGGCGGACGTTGGCGCCGACGGCGACGTCGCGATCGGCGTCCGGCGTCCTGAACCGAAAGGCGATCTGGCGCGCGGTGAAGAGGTCGCTGGCGAAGTGGCGCATGCGCTGCGACAGGTCGCTCAGGTGATCCTTGTTGGGATTGATCGCCCAGACGATGTCGCTCATCGTGTCGACGAGCTCGCGCGACAGGTGCGAGATGGTGCCGAGCGGCTCGACCAGCGCCGCCGGGTCCTTCTGCACCTGCCGCTGCGCGACTTCGCCGAGGAGCGAGATGCGCGTCAGGCTCGATCCGATGTCGTCGTGCAGGTCGGTGGCGATGCGGCGGCGGACGCGCTCGAGCTCGGCCAGGCGCTCCTCGCGGCTGCGCCGCAGCGCCTCCTCGGCGCGGCGCCGCTCCGTGATGTCGCGGGCGATGCCGGTGAAGTACCGCCGGCCGTTGCGGCTGAACTCGCCGAAGGAGATCTCGAGCGGGAACTCGTGGCCGTCCTTGTGCAGCCCGGGCAGCGCGATCGCGTCCCAGGCCATGCTCCGCGAGCCGCTCTGCATGTAGCGCGAGAAGCCGGCGGTGTGCCGATCCCGCAGCGCCGGCGGCATCAGCATTGTCAGATCGGCGCCGATCATCTCGTCGCGCGAATACCCGAACACCTTTTCGGCGGCCGGGTTGACCAGCACGATGCGGCTGCGATGGTCGATGGTGATGATGGCGTCCGACGCCGTCTCGGTGAGGGTGCGGAAGCGATTCTCGCTCTCGCGCAGCGCCTCGACGCGCCGGTGACGGTATCGGGCCACGCCCGCGCCCGTGGAGGTGATGAGGAGTGCCGCGGCCGCCAGGAACCACCATCGGCGCCAGAGCGGCGGCAGGATCTCGAACGATGCCAGCGCCGGCGCGGCGCTGGGCGTGCCGTCCATCCCGACGGCGCGCACGAGGAAGCGGTACTTGCCCGGCGCGAGGTTCGCGTAGTCCACGCTGCGCTGCGGCGACGGCGGGCTCCATCCGCCGTCGGCCCCTTCGAGCCTGTACTGGTAGCGCAGCGTGTCACCCGTCCTGAGCGCGATGCCGAAGAAGTCGATCTGGACGTTGTTCTGGTCCGGCTGCAGTGAAGGCAGGACGAGCGTGCTCTCGCCGAGCGCGGACAGCGGACGGGCGATCCCGGCGATGCGCACGCCGCCGATCAGCACGGGCGGCGGCAGCGCGGTCTCTTCGAGGCCGGGCACGAACCGCGAGAGGCCGCTGGTCGTGCAGAACCACAGCACACCGTGACGATCGCGGAACGCCGACTTGAACTCGCCGCCCGTCAGCCCGTTGGCGGCGGAAAAATGCGTGACCTCGCCGCTTCGCGGATCGAGGCGATCCACGCCGCGCGAGGTGCCCGCATAAATGCGGCCGTCGGTGTCGCCGGTGACCACCTGCACGGTGTCGACGAACCCTTCGGCGCGGCCGTAGACGGTCAGCCGCGGCGCCGGAGCGGCGGGATCGTCCACGCGAAAGAGGCCGCTGCGCACCGCGGCCCACAGGCGGCCCGACGGATCCCGGTAGGCGCCGTTGACCGCACCGGCCTGGCGGGGCACGACCTCGCTGAAGCCGCCGTCGCGGTAGCGCACCAGCCCGCCTTCGCGGAACCCGATCCACACGCCGCCGCCGGCGTCCTCGACGAACGTCACGGCGCTCGTGAACGGGCGCAGTCCATCGCGCTCCGAATAGCGATGGAACGCACCGGTCGCGCGATCCCAGCGGACCACGACGTCATGCGCCGGCAGCCAGGACGCAATCCAGATGTCGCCGCGCGAGTCCTCGAAGAGACGGCCGACATCGTCCTGCGCGAGGCCGTCGCGCGTGGTGTAGACCGCCGACGGACGGGTCCGCGCGAGGTCCTCGAAGCGCGGCGTCGCGGGGAACCGCAGCAGCCCGAACCGCGTGCCGACCCACCAGCCGCCGGCGCGATCCTGGAGGAAGTTGTTGATGTCGCGCCAGCTCGCGTCGGTGACGGCGGAGGGGAGCTGCGGCCTGACGGTCGCGAAGCGCGCGTCCTGCAACCGGCTCACGAGCCACGCCCGGCTGCTGACGAACAGCTCGCCGCGCGGCGTCTCGAAGATCGACGTGACCGACGAGCCGAGCCCCTCCGGCTGGCCGTAGGTCGTCCAGCCGCGCTTCGTGATCTTGATCACGCCGAACGCGTTGGTGCCGAGCCACAGGTTGCCTTCCCGATCCTCGGTGAGCGCGCCGATCGCATCCGTGCCGCGGGCGCCAAGTCCGTAGGTCCGGAACGTCGTGCCGTCGAACTCGGTCAGCCCGGCACTGAGCGTCTTGATCCAGATCCGCCCGTCGGGCGACGAGTGCAGCGCCATGACGTTGTCGCTCTCGAGTCCGTCACGGGTCGTGTAGCGGCGAAGCACAGGCTCGGGCGCGGAGGGATCGAGCGAGAAGAGTCCTTCGCGGTGACCGAGCCACAGCCGCCCGTCGGCACCGCGCGTCACCCCCATCACGTTGTCGTCGTCGGGCCCAGGGCGGACGGGGATGACGCGAATGGCGCCGTCCGCCGATCGCCGGACGAGGCCGTACTTGGTTCCGATCCATAACGTGCCGGCGCGATCGCGCGCGAACGACCAGATCGAGACCTGGATGTCGGACCGCTGCGGCACGTGGAGCGGGACCTCTCTGAAGCCGCCGGACTCGCGATGGGCGGGGTCCCATGCGGGGAGCGCGAAGAGCCCGCCGTCGGTGCCGGCCCACAGCGTGCCTGCGGGATCGCGCAACAGCACGTTGACGCGGTTGCTCACCGGCCCGGTGCCGACCGGGACGCGCGTGAACCGCGCGACGCCGGTGCGCGTCGCGGCCGCGGGCACGCGCGGATCGAAGCGGAACACGCCGTCGCTGTTGGTCGCGATCCAGTAGGTGCCGTCGCCCGCTTCGACGATGTCGTTGATCGAGGGGGCGAGCAGGCCGTCCTCGAGTTGATAGTTCACGAACTGGCTGCCGTCGAACCGGCTCAAGCCGTCCGCGGTGCAGAACCAGAGGAAGCCGCGCGAGTCCTGGACGATGTGCTTGATGCGGTTGTGCGCGAGGCCGTTCTCGACGGTATAGACCTTGACCGGAAGCTGCTCGGCTGCCGCCGCCCATGGGAAGACAAGCCACAGCAGCATCGCCACCGAGGCGATGAGGGGTGCACGTCGAGCGGCGCGACTGCACATGGGTGTGACCGGGGCCGAGATGATACCGCATGAGCATGCGGTGGCGGCCCGGCAAAAGCGCCTCGCCACTACTTGCGCGCGCGGGGCGCGCCGCGCGCCGATGCTTCAGACTCCTGCCCGCGAATGAGCGCTGCCCGGGCGCACGAATTCACGGCGTCCAGCGGTCAGGGCATGAAGCCCTGACCCACACTCGCGGCAGTTGCGTAGAAGGAGTCAGCAATGCGGTTCAGGGTTCGATCGATCGGCGTGCTTCTCGTGATGGCCTCATGCCTCCCGGTGTTCAACGCGACCGTCCGCGGCGACGGCGACAACCGTGTCGAGTTCAGCCTCACGGACGATCCGGGCACGTGGTACCGGAGCGCCGGCGGGGCGATCGCCGGCACCAACTCGCTGGCGGTCGCGACGCCGGGGGTCGAAGTGAAGTTCAGCGGCCACTCGCACACCGTGCACACGATGACGAGCCTGATCTTCCCGAGCAACGCCGTCGGCCTGCCGTTCGACACCGGCGCGCAGAAGGGCAGCGCCTCGCTGGTGCTGCGCACGCCGGGCCTCTACGTGTTCGCGTGCAAGATCCACCCCTACATGATGGGCGCCGTGATCGTGGACGACCCGGCGACGAAGGGCCTGGACCTGGGCGAGAACATCTCGCTGGTCACCGGCGTCACCGTGCCGACGAGCAGCGACCTGGCGACGCGGCTGCTGCGCACCTTCTTCATCATCACCAATCCCGGCAACTGGCAGGACTTCACCAAGGCGTCGCCGTGGCACATCACCTACCCGAGCGTCGACGTGCGGATCACCGGCGGCGCGGTGGTGAACCTGGCCGCCGTGCTGAGCGCGCGCTACGGCAACGACAAGACGCTGCCGCCGCTCTTCAACCCGGCGACGCCGGGCGTCGGCGAGGTGTGGGTCGACACGCAGTTCGAGCGGACGGCCGGCAAGGAAAAGCCGGGGACGGCGTCGCGGCTCGATGCCGATACGTGGCAGGTGACGCGCAAGGTGGCGCTGCCGCAGATCAACATGAACAACCCGCACAACATGTGGACCGATCGCAGCCAGTCGCTCATCTACCAGACGGAGTGGTTCGACAGCAAGCTGACGGTGTTCGAGCGTGAGAGCGGCAAGCTGCTGCGGCAGCTCTCGGTCGGCGAAGCGCCGTCGCACGTGATGACGCGCACCGACACCGACGAAGTGCACGTCGCGCTGAACGGCGAAGAGGACGCCCGCGCCGTCGTCGAGCTCTCGCCGCTGGCGACCAGCGTCGAGCGCCGCATCGACATCGGCCGCGGCAACCCGCACGCGCACTGGATGAGCCACGACGGCAAGATGATGGTCACGCCGAACGTCTTCTCGGGCGACAGCTCGATCTTCGACTTCACCACCAACAAGGCGGCGATCGTCCCCGCCGGCGCCCTGGCGATCGCCACCGGCATGATGCCCGATTCGAGCAAGTACTACGTCGCCAACTTCCTCGACAGCACGATCACGGTGATCGAGACGAAGACCGCGAAGGTGCTCAAGACGATCAACCTGCTGCAGAACTACGACCCGATCGGCGGCGCGATCACCGGTCCGGTCGGCGGGCTGCCGATCCAGACGCCGGTGAGCCCGGACGGCCGTTACATGGTGACCGCCAACACGCTGACCGCGACGATCCTGATCACCGACACGAAGACCGACCAGCTGGTGGCGATGCTGCCCGGGGAGGCCGGCACGCACGGCGTGCAGTTCGGCGCGAAGAAGGGGGGCGGCTACTACGCCTACGTCGCCAACAAGTTCGCCAACGTGCTGACGATCGTCGACGCCGATCCGAACAACGACGGCAACTTCAGCGACGCGACGATTGCCGGGCGCGTGCTGCTGACCGCGAACGCGGCCACCGCGAGCGACGACGCCGTCGTGCAGTATCCGGGCATGGGCGGCCAGGGCGTGCTGGCGATTCCCGTTCCCTACAACGGCTGGGTGCAGCAGCTGCCACAGTCGTGGAAGACCCTGCTGACGCCGAAGCAGATCAACCCGATCGGCCAGTGAGGATTTGGCCGGCCCGCCCTGGCGGCGGGCCGGCATCCCACTTGCAGCCGGCGTGGTGCCCTGCGAGGGTCGCGACGGCCGAGGTAGGACAGGTGGGCCTCCCCGACCCGCATTACGTTACTCCCGCGGCGCCGTCACCGGCGCCGGTCTCCATCTGGGTGACCCCGCGGGTGTTGCACATCCGGGCGATCCTCGTGCTCGGTGTGACGGCTTTCGCGACGGTCGGCGCGGCGGTGGCCTTCATCGGGGCCGTCACCGGCGCGGACTACATGCTGGGCTTCAAGCGCCTCCTGGATCTGAACGGCGAGCGCAACCTTCCCACCTGGTTTTCCAGCGGCATTCTCCTGGCGGCGGCGGCCCTGCTCGGCGGTCTGGCGGCGGACACGGGACGTCCGCATCGCCGCGCCTGGGTCTTCCTCTCGATCGTCTTCGTCTACCTGTCGCTCGACGAAGCGGCCAGCATCCACGAGATGTCGAACGCGCCGCTGCGCGCGCTGCTCCACGCCGGTCCGGCGCTGTACTTCCCGTGGATCATCGGCGGCCTCGCCCTGGCCGGGATCGTGCTCGCGGTCGAGTGGCGGATGCTGCGCGCGCTGCCGCCGAGGACGGCCGTCGCCTTCGTCGTGTCGGGCGCGGTCTACGTCGCCGGCGCCGTCGGCTTCGAGGAGCTCGCCGCGCCGCTCTACGCGCGGCACGCGCACCCCGTCGTGCAGGCGGGGCTGCTCGTCGCCGAGGAATCGCTCGAGATGATCGGCGTCGCGCTCTTTATCGTCGCGCTCGCGCGCTACTGGACGATCGACCGCACGGCGCTGACCTTCGACTTCGCCGAGGCGTCGCCGCGCCCCGCGCGCTCGAGCGTCGTGTCGCTGCCGCCGCGGACCGTCCTCCGCGTGCTGCTCGTCGCCGCCGCCGCACTCGCCGCGGTCAACCTGACACTGCAGTCGATCCACTTCCTGACGCCGCTGCACATGCCGCGGCTGGTGCGGCTGTTCGATCTCGCGCGCGAGGGGAACGTGCCGACGTGGGTGCAGTCCTACACGCTGCTGGGGTGCGGCGCGCTGGCGGCCCTGGTCGCGTTCGCCGAGTGGCAGCACCGCTCCCCGTTCCGCGTGCACTGGGCGCTGACCGCGCTGTTCTGCGTCTACCTCTCCGCCGACGAGGCGGCGTCGATCCACGAGATGGCGGTGCGGCCGCTGCGCTCGGCGTTCCACACCGGTGGCCTCCTCTACTATCCGTGGATCGTCGTCGGCGCGGCGGCCGCGCTCGCCGTCGCGGTCGCGTCGCACCGCTTCATCCGGTCGCTGCCGCCGCGCACGCGGCGCACCGTCATCATCGCGGCGGTGGTCTACGTCACCGGCGCCCTGGGCGTCGAGGCGCTCGGCGGCATGTACGCCGAGACGCACGGACAGCGGAATCTGACGTACGGGCTTATCACCACCGTCGAAGAGACCCTCGAGATGGCCGGTATGTCAATCGCCGCATTCGCCCTGTTGGAATACCTGCGGGATCACATTGGCCGCATTCGACTGAGCATCGCGGCATAGCCCGCCGCCGCCGATCGACCTTGCGGCGTGTGCGCGGCGAAGACGGCTCACGCGGAGCTTCCTTCGCTGATCCGCCGAGGAGGAGAGCCCGCAGAGAGAAGGGCCGTTTGCCGCTGTTCGCGGCGCCGCCGGCCTTTCGGCCGGCGACGGGGCGAGTCGAGATCCGGTAGATACAAGCCGCATATGACGTGACCGGCTTGTATCTGCCGGATCACGACTCGCCCTGCCGCGCGAAGCGCGGCACCGCGAACAGCGATGGACGGCCGTCTGTTT
>Ga0207645_10004408_pt1 | contig 10420 bp, 7 predicted proteins | sample KBSM53metaG_FD_184331 | JGI IMG/M metagenome (GOLD analysis project Ga0207645, IMG submission 184331) | Miscanthus rhizosphere microbial communities from Kellogg Biological Station, Michigan, USA - KBS M5-3 metaG (SPAdes) (version 2) | ecosystem: Host-associated > Plants > Roots > Rhizosphere >...
GCAGGAGCCGCCGTCTCGACCCGCTTCTGGAGACAAGGCGGCGGCCCGGAGGTTTCGCGTCCTGGTCTTCACGAAGACCGCCGGCTTCCGCCATGATTCGATCCCCGGCGGCATCGCCCTGGTCCGGGAGTTGGGATCGGCCAACAACTTCCGCGTCGATGCCACCGAGGACGCCGCGGCCTTCAATCCCCAGGGCCTCAAGGCCTACCGGGCGGTGATCTTCCTCAATACGACCGGCGAGGTGTTGAACGCTGCCCAGAAGGCGGCTTTCCGGACCTACATCCGCCAGGGAGGCGGCTGGGTGGGCGTCCACTCGGCGGCCGACACCGAGCATGCCTGGCCGTTCTACGGACAACTCCTGGGAAAAGGCGCCTGGTTCGCGAGCCATCCGGAGATCCAGACCGCCACGCTGCTGCGGGAGGACGCCGGTCATCCATCCACCCGGCACTACCCGGCGGCGTTCCCGTTCGCCGACGAGTGGTACAACTTCAAGGCCGATCCCCGGAGCGCGGTCGATGTGCTCCTGGCCCTCGACGAGGCCAGCTACGATCCCGGCGAGGGCGCCATGGGCGATCATCCCATCGCCTGGTGCCACGGGATCGGGAAAGGCCGAGCCTGGTACACCGCGCTGGGGCACCGCTCCGAGACCTACTCCGACGAAGCGTTCGCCCGGCATCTCCTGGGGGGAATTCTGTGGGCGGCGGGGCGGGCTTAGAGAGAACGGTCCAGGAGATCGATCACGCGGTGGCAGAGTTCCGGGCTGATCCAGATGTCGGATCTCTGACCCAGTTCCTGGATGATCTTTTTTGCCTCGCTCCTGGACAGCAATCCTGCCTGACAGGCCGAAACGACAACTCCCAAGGTTCCCTTGATCTGAGTCGCGCAGCCAGCGACCTGGAAAACCTTGAGCGCCCCCTGGCGCGCGTCGCGATCATCGATCAGCAGCCAGTCGGCTCCGTGCTCGATCGCGAGCCGGATGCTTTCCTCCTCTCCCCTGCCCAATGGAAGAGGTACAGGAAGAGAGGAGAGGCCGGGAGCCACGATTTCGATCGCCCGCTCGTCGTAACACCGTTTGAGCAGGGCCGCGTCGGGAAAGCCTAAGAGCTGTCCAGCGACGACGACTTCATCGTGGACCGCCGGCGGGGTCAGGATCCTGGAGAACTGCTTGAAGAGGAGATCCAGCCTGTCGACCTTCGCAAGCGCCATCAGCGGGCCCGCGTCAGCGATGACGGCTCTCACAGATTGCAGGCTTGCGACTCGGAAAGGTCGAGGTCCTCGGGCTCGACTTTGGGAACCAGGCCGTGGGCGTAGGCCAGGGGGATCATCTCGCGGAGAGAGATCCCCGCCTGCTGCGCGGCATAGGCCAGGGAGCCTTCACCGCGCTGGTACGCCTGGAGCGCCTTCTGGATCTTCCACTCCCGGAGACCCCAGACCAGCACTTGCCGCCGGTCTCCAGGATCGGCCGGCAACTGGTCGGCCAAATCTTCAGGAACGGGGATGGAGATCTGGGGCTTGGCCATGGCGTCCTCCACGTCATAGTACACCATGGGGTTTATAGGGCCTCAGCTCTCAGTACAATACGCGGGTGAACATGGAAGCCATCGACCTCCTCCGCTCCGCCCGCAAAGTAGGGCTCGTCCTCTCCGGGGGCTCCTCCCGGTGCTCGTTCCAGGTCGGGGCCATCGAAACGCTGATGGAGCTGGGGGTCCGGCCGGCGCTGAGCGTGGCGGTCTCCGCTGGGGTGTGGAACGGGGCCGCGGTGTCGGCGGGCACGGTCCACCGGCTCCGGCACTACTGGCGCGCGTTCGTGCGGATGCCGCACATCGACGTCCGCAAGCTCCTGCGCGAGCACACGCCCTACCGCTATGCGGAGATGCACCGGCGCACCTTCAGCCGCTACGTGGGCGTCGAGCGTCTGCGCCGGCCGGAGGCGCCGGCGCTCTGGGTGGGGGTCACCCGCCTGCGCGACCGCCATGGTGAGATCTTCGAGGCGCGCGAGGTCGAGGACCCGCTGGCCCTCTGCCTGGCCTCGAACTACGTGCCCCCCTTCTACACCTACGCCCCGCGGATCGGCGGCGAGCGCTACGGCGACGGCGGCATGAGCAACAATCTCCCTTACGAAAAGGCCTTCGCCGAGGGGTGCGACGTGGTCATCCTGATCACCATGAAGGGGGAGAGCGAAGGGGGGCTCTACCGCAATCCCCACGAGCCGGACCACGTGATCCCGCCGCCCTACCGGGAGCGGATGGTGGTGATCCGCCCCCGGCACCGTCTTCCCTGCGTCTTCACCGAGCGGCGCTGGGAGATGCTGCGCGCGACCATGGATCTCGGCCGGCTGCGGGCCCGGGAGGTGATCCTGGGCGAGACGCATTCGGAGACCGAGGCGCGCGCCGAGTTGGGCGCCCTGGACCTCCTTCTCCGGCGGCTGCTGATGACCCGTGTGGCCGGCGCGGCCGCGCGGCGCAGGAAAGCCCCCGCCCGATCCCACCCCTCGGGGTGAGCCGTCCCCGCCCTCCGGGGTGGGCAACGCCCGGGCTCCTCGTCCGGTGTAAAGGGAAAGAGAGGGGGAAGGTTTTCTTCATGTAACAGCCGTGTTACAATCTGGACAAGCAACGAAACCAATCTCCCCTCCCGCTCCGGCCCGACCGGCGCGGATTCCGGAGCGGCGTCCCTCCACGGCGCCGCCCTTTTTTTTGCAAATGGCCCGGCGCGCTTAATGTGGTTCGTAATCCTGGGCCGTCAGAATGCCTCCAAGCAAAGTAAACAGATCGAGGGACTCTCCGGGTTGGCCGCGGGGCGGGGGCGGATGGGTGGCGGCCGCCGGGATCGAGGGCGGCTTTTCAATTCCCTGAGGGCCGGAAGCGCTTAATCCGGTTGAATCCTGAGCCTTCAGAGCTCTCGGGGATCGCTCAGAGTGTCACCTTTCACGCGCGGCGCTTCGGCCGGAAGCGCCGCTCTTTCTTTTCTTCAGCGTGCCGGCGGCGGCGCCACGCAGGGCACCGCGAGGCTCCGGCGGCCGTCGCGGCCCAGGCTGCGGACGGCGAAGTACTCGTTGTCCGTGCTGGTCCCCTCCAGGACGACCTCGCCGGGCCGCTCGACCGTCCGCAGGAGGTGCCAGCGGGCGTCGGTGGTCTCGCGCTGGAGGATCTCGAACCCTTCGCGTCCAGGGTCCTCCTCCGCCTCGATGGTGATCCTGGCGGAGGGAGTCACGGCGCCGGCGAGCAGGGCCGATTTCGGCGGCGCCGGCGCGGCGGCCAGCTCGGCGAGGAGGAGCTGGTTGAGAGCCGCCACCTCGGCGACGAACGGGAAGTCCATGTACTGGATCAGGTCGCCGTACTGCACCCCCTTCTCCACCCGGATGTCCTGGTGCTGGTGATCATAGTTCTCCAGCGGCTCGGTGATCCGGATGGCGGGCAGGCCGGCCTCGACGAACGGCATGTGGTCGCCGCCACGGCCGAAGCGGTCGCGCCGGAAGACGAGCCGCACCCGCTTGGGACCGGCCAGCTCGTCGAGCCGGCGGGCCATCTGCCGCCCGGGAGAGTCGACGCCGTCGGGGCCCCCTTCGCTGAAGACGCGCGGCCGGCGGTCCCTGGAGCCGTTGGTGGAGCCGACGATGTCGTCGGTGATCATGCCGCCGACCTGATACCCCTGCTCGGCGAGCCACTCCTTCATCCTCCGGGCTCCCAGGAGCCCCTGCTCCTCGCCGGCCACCGCGGCGAAGATCAGAGTGGCGCGGAAGCCGCCGGGCCTGGCCGCGAGGGCCTCGGCGGAGAGGATGGAGACGATCACCCCCGAGGCGTCGTCGTCCGCGCCCGGCGCGTCGGACTTGGAGTCCATGACGTCGGTGGCCCGGGAGTCCAGGTGGCCGGAGACCACGTAGGCGGTCTTCTTCCGCAGCGGATCGGTCCCCTCGAGGATCGCGTAGACGTTCTCCATCGGCACCTGGACGTTGCCGGTCCGGGGTCCGGTCGTCTGGTACTTGTCCACCACGACCTTCAGGCGGCCGCCGGAGCGGGCGGCGATCTCGTTCATCCGGCGCACTACCACATCCCGCGCGCAGCCGATCCCCCGCTTGGGATCGGTCCAGGAGGAGAGCGAGTGCCGCGTGCCACAGGCGATCAGCTCGACGTCGATCGCCCGCGCCTCGGCGGCGGGAGCGGAGCTCCTGGCGGCCGTGGCCGCCGGAGCGGGAGCCGCCAGGAGCAGGAGGACCGGCAGGATCGCGGGGGTCATCGGCCCACCTCCCCTTTGAACACCTGGCCGCCCTTCATCACGAAGCTCACCTTCTCCAGGACGTGGATGTCGGACAGTGGATTGCCGGGCACGGCGATCACGTCGGCGGCCTTGCCGGGCTCCAGGGTCCCGAGGGTCTTGGAGAGGCCGAGCAGGTCGGCGGCCACAGCGGTGGCGGCGCGCAGGGCCGCGGCCGGGGGCATCCCGAGCTCGACCATCAGGCCGAACTCCTGGGCGTTCATGCCGTGCGGGCTCACCGCCGAGTCGGTGCCGAAGGCGATCTTCACCCCCACCTGGAGGGCCTTCCTGAACATGGCGCCGCGGGCCGCGACCGCCTGCTTCGCCTTGTTGGCGATCTCCGGCGGATAGTGGCGGACGGCGGCGCGACCGGACACGTACTCTCCGGCGAGCAGGGTGGGCACCAGATAGGTGCCGTGCTCCTTCATCATCCGCAGTCCCTCCTCGTCGAGGAAGGAGCCGTGCTCGATCGAGTCGACGCCGGCGCGGACGGCGAGCTTCGCTCCCTCGTTGCCGTGGGCGTGGGCCGCCACCTTCTTGTGCAGGCGGTGGGCCTCGTCGACGATGGCGGTCATCTCCTCGAGGGTGAGCTGGGAGGTGTCCACCTCGTCGGCCAGCGAGAGCACGCCGCCGGTCGCGCAGATCTTGATCACGTCGGCCCCGTACTTGACCTGGAAGCGGACGGCGTCGCGGAACTGGTCCGGGCCGCTGGCGATGCCGCGGTCGATCCCGGGCTCGGGGCCGAAGAGGTTGTAGGGGAAGCCCCCCTCATCGCAGTGGCCGCCCCGGGCGCCGAGGGCGTGGACCGACACCAGCATGCGCGGCCCGGGGATCACCCCGTCTCGGATCGTGTTGCGCAGGCCGACGTCGATGTACTCCCCGGAGCCCACGTCGCGGACGGTGGTGAAGCCCGCCATCAGGGTCTTGCGGGCGTTGGCGGTGGTGCGGATGGCGGCCTCCGGCACGTCGCGGCGGAGGTTGTCGATGGTCCCCTGCAGCCAGTTGTCGGTGGACTCGTTGGTCAGGTGGGTGTGGGCGTCGATCAGCCCGGGCAGCAGGGTGGCGTCGCCGAGGTCGATCACCCGCGCCCCGGCGGGGATCGCGAGCCCCGGTCCGGCCGCCCGGATGTGATCCCCTTCGATCAGGACCACGCCGTTGGAGACCAGGGTGTCGCTCCGGCCGTCGAACATCCGGGCCGCCTTGAGCGCGATCACCTCGGGTTGGGGAGCGGGGGTCTCCTGGGCGGACAGGAGCGAGGAGAGCGGCATCGCCGGCATTGCCGCCAGGGCCGCCAGCACGAACACGCGGAATCTCATGCGGATACCTCCAGTCGAGAGGGTCCGATGCTACCGCGATCCCTATCCCTTGGGCAGCACCACCCCACCCTGAAGCGCGGCCTGGGCGCGGCGGGCGAGGCCCTGGAAGCCGCGGACCTCGGCGTCGCGCCGGAGGCTTTGCAGGGTGGTTCCGCCTTCGACGGGGTTGCCGCCGCGGAGTTGCAGGAAGCCGAGCTCGAGCCGGGCCTCCAGGGCGGGAGCCACGGCGCCGGTGCGCTCGGCCTCCCGGAGCGCCCAGCGTAGGAGGTCCAGGGCGGCCGCCCTGTCGCCGGAAGCGGCGCGGACCGGCGCCACGGCGATCGCCACCGCGATCTTCAGGTCGAGGTCCTTGCCCGCCTCGGCGATCGTCTGCGCCTCGTCGGCGGCGCTCCGGGCTTGGGCGCGCCGGCCGTCCGCGAGGAGGGCCTGGGCGAGGCGCGCGAGGGCGAGGGCGCGGAAGCCGGCGAGGTCCCGCTGCTCGTACCAGCCCGCCGCCTCGGTGGCCAGGCGGGTGGCCTCGCGGACATCTCCGTCGAGCCGGGCCACGTTCGAGAGCTGGAGGCGCGCCTCGGCGGCCGCGAGCTGCTCGTCGTTCTGGGTCCGGAGGCGCAGCACCTCTTCGAGCTGGCGGCGGGCCTCGGCGAGATTCCCCGCGTCCTGATTCAGAAGGGCCTGGACCTGGAGGGCCGAGGCGGAGAAACTGCGCGAGCCGAGCTGGGCGGCGAGCGCCGTCTGCTCGGCGCCCAGCCGCTTCACCTCGGCGAGGTTGCCCAGCCTCTCCTGGAGCAGGGCCAGGCGGCCGAGCACCTCGCTGGCGCCGATCCGGTCCCTCCCCTTCCGCTTCATGTCCAGGGCCTGGGTGAGACGGCGCTGGGCCTCGGCGAGGTCCCCCAGCCGGGCCAGAGCGTCCGCCGAGGCGGCGACCGCCGAGGCGCCACGGACCGGATCTCCGATCTGCCGGGCGATCTCCGCGGCCTGGTCCTGGAGGCGCTGAGCCTCGCGGAGCGAGCCCTGGAGGGCCAGGACCAGCCCCTGGTGGTTGAGCGTCCGCACCTCGTCGGTGCGGTTCCCGGTCTGGCGGACGGTCGTGAGCACCTGGTCGAAGCGCTGGCGGGCCCCGCCGAGATCTCCCCGGGCGAGGAGGAGAGCGCCGATCGAGTCGACCGCCCGCGCCTCCATGACCCGGTCCCCCACCGCCGTGAACGCGGTCAGCGCCTGCTCCAGCATCGGCTGGGCCCGCGGCAGGTCCCCCATGTCCTGGTAGAACAGCCCGAGGTTGGCCACCTGCATCGCCACGCCCTGGGTGTTGCCGATCCGCTGCAGGGCGGCCAGCGAGCCCTGGTACATCTTCTCCGCCTCGGCCAGGCGCCCCTGCTCGTGGAGCGCGATCCCGAGGCGGGTGAGCGCGAGGGCCATGGAGCCCTGGTTGCCCGCCTTGGCGAACAGGTCCCGGGATTGTTCGAAGAGGGGGATCGCCTCTCCCGAGCGGCTGGTCAGGAGCAGGGCGTCACCCTGCAGCATCAGAGCCTCCGCCACGACCTGGGTCTCGCCCGATTTGCGGCCCTTCTCCTCGGCGCTCTTCGCTGCCCGCATCTGGGCGGGGAAGTTCGAGACCCGCTTGCCGATCTCCGCTTCGGCCAGATCGATGCGCGGATCGCCCCCCTCCGGCGGCGGGAGCTTCCGCATGTCCACCACCACCGCGAGGGCCTCGCTCCCCCGGCCGGCCGCGGAGAGGCAGTTCGCCAGGCGGAGACCGTACTCCAGGTCGTCCGGATAGAAGGTCCACAGGGAGTGATAGAGCTCGCTGGCGCGCGCCCAATCCTTCTTGGCCTCGAAGGCGCGCGCCTGGATGGTCAACCGGTCTCTCTGGGAGAGCGACGGAGAGAGTTGCACCGCCTTCTCCGCCTCCTCGACAGCCTTGGCGTCGTCGCCCAGTCCGCTCCAGGCGAGCGACAGGGCGGAGCGGACCGCCGCCGACTCGGGGTCGGCCTCCGCCGCCTTCTGCAGCAGGTCGCGAGCCCCTCGGGGGTCGAAGGCGCGAAGCCGCACCAGCCCCTCGGAGTAGAGGCGCGAGCCATCCGGATTGCGCGGCAGCAAGGCCTGGGCCGCGCGGGTCTCCTCGGGAGAGGGGGTGACCCACCCCAGGCTGCCCCGCAGCCGGCTGCCGATCCGCGACACGATGCTGAACAGGTCGTCCTCCTGGCCCACCTCGGCCATGGAGGCCATCGTCTCGCCGCTCGTGGCATTCATCACCCGGAGATCGATCCGCAAGGTGTTCGCCCCGGCCTCCCGCAAGGAGAGGAAGGAGCCGAAGACCACCAGGTCGGCCCCCAGACGTTCCTGGATCTGCTGCAGGGAATCGCCGCTGAGGTTCTGGACGTAGGGGACCGAGAGGGTCTGCTTCATCCGCGCGATCTCCTCGCCCGACACCATCCGCACCCGCGAACCCGCGGAGAGCTCGGTGATCAGCATCTCGGAGAGGGCGGTGGAGAGCCAGTCCTCCTTGCGATCGGCGGACAGGTTCCGGAACCCCAGCACCGCCATGGTGGGACGCGCGGCTCCCGCCTGGACGGTGGAGCCCCTGGGAGCCGGGCGCGCCAGGGGGCGAAGCTGACCCTTGTAAAAAAGAAAGCCGGCGATCACCGCCAACGCGAGCAGGAACCCCAGCGCCAGACCCGCGAACAGGAACCGGCGGCGGCCCCGGGGCGCGGGCGGGAACTGGACCAGAGTGGAGTCGAGGGCGGAGGCCGCGGGCTCCGGTTGCGGCCCCGGGATGGGCAGGGGTCCGGTTCCCGGACGGAAAGAGGCCGCCTCAGGGATCGCCGGAGGGGACGCGAGGACCGGAACGGACGGAGCCGGGGCGGGCTGAGGGTCCGGAGCGGGGAGCACCGGGATCACGATCTCCCCGGTTTCATCCCGCGACACCTCGAAGACCTCGGCCACGAAGCTGTAGCCCCGGCCGGGGACGGTCACCACGTAGCGATGGTCGTTGGCCCGCTCCCCCAGCGCCTTGCGCAGCGAGGAGACGTTCTGGGTGAGGTTGGCTTCGCTGACGTGGGTGTCCGGCCAGACCCGCTCGATCAGCTCGTCCTTCTCGATCACCTCCCCCCGCCTTTCCAGGAGGACGAGGAGGATCGAAAAGGCCTTGGGAGTCAGAGGCACCTGTTCCCCGCCGCGCAGGAGGCGGCGCCGGATAGGATCGACCCGGAAGCCGTCGAATTCGTAGACGTACTTCTCGGTCCGCTGGGCCAGTGGACTCATTGCCATGGGACTGGACTGAGGATGCCGCCGCGGCTCTGGACGGCCGAAGGCCCCCGCGAGATCGCTCGCCGGAGGCCGTCGCTCAGGTCCTGGGCTCCCTGGAAGGGATTGTACTCCACTGCGGGCCCCGAGGGAAAATCTCCGCTTTGATCTTTTTTGAGGAAGCTTGAGCGGAACTCTGAGGACTCTTGATCGCAGGTCCCCTAGACTTCCCCCAACGTAGCGCCCGAGGGGAGAAGGGGGCGGGCACCGGAGGGAGGGACGCCCCCCACAATCTTGTAGGTTGTCTTTGTAGTTCTGTTGTTCTGGGAGGCGAGAGAGTTTTTCTTGGTTTTTTGAATTGCTTTGGTAAACCGTGGAGGGTGAAGGCCCGGGGGAGCAATCCGCCCGGGTTTTTGTTTTTTCAGGGGTCTTCAGCGCGCCAGGGCCGCCGTGGGCCCCGGGTGCGGCTGGAGAACGGCGGGACCCGGCAGCGCGGAGCGGTCCCGGTCCAGGATGTACCAGCCGGTCACCAGCGTGAAGCTCATCAGCAGCAGGGAGACCACCAGAAGGACCATGGCGTACCAGAGGTCTCCATCCTCTTTCTTCTTCGCGGGCTGGACGGGCGCCGCGGAGCGGGCCGGGCCGGGGAACTCGGCCACCCGGGAAGAGGGGAGGCGTTCCTCCAGGCGCCGGGGGCCCGCGGCCATCGCCGTCCGGCCGGCTTCGCCCAGGGCCTCGGCCATCTCGCCGGCGCTCTGATAGCGGGCCGCGGGGCCCGGGAAGGCAGCGCGGGCCAGCACCTTGAACAGCGGATCGCGCGCGCCGAGCCCCCGGCCGCCATGGATACCCGCCGCGAACGCCAGCCGTCGCAGGAGACATCCCACTTCATAGAGGTCGTTCCGCACCGTGAACGGCTCTCCAGCCGGAAACGGTCCGAGAAGGAGGACCAGATCGCCGTCCGGGGTGAGGACCACGTCCTCTTCCCTCAGGTCCCCATACACCAGCCCCTCGGCATGGGCCTGGGCCAGGATCTCCAGGAGCCGGGTTCCCCAGCCGACCAGCCGTGCCCGGTCGGGGCGCTCGCCGCCGGCCAGCAACTCCCGCAGGCTCCTGCCATGGAGCGGCGTGATCTCGTGGGCACTTCTAAGGACCGGTGTCGTCGCAAGCATGATTTCCCGCCTCAGGGCCGCCTTGGGTCGTCCGGACCGGACAACTGCTATATAGATTAAGGATTGCAAGTTCCGTGCAGGGAAGGACGGAACGGAAGCTGAAAAACGGAGGGCGCGGATGCGAGTCGGTGTTCTTTCCGATACCCACAATCTTCTTCGTCCGCGGGTGCTGGAGCTTCTCGCGGGCTGCGACCGGATCCTGCACGCGGGGGACGTCGGGGATCTCGGCCTGCTCGAGCCGCTCCGGCGGATCGCGCCCGTGGAGGCGATCCGCGGCAACACGGACTCGGAGCACTACTTCACGCTGATGACGAAGCGGATCGCGGACCACGACGGCGACGTGGCGGCCGGGATCGCCGCGGTCGCGAAGGAGCTCGCCGACGACATCCTGCTCTACTCGCTCAACATGATCCTGACGACGCCCACCGACGTCTGGGCGCT
>Ga0207645_10004411_pt1 | contig 10415 bp, 8 predicted proteins | sample KBSM53metaG_FD_184331 | JGI IMG/M metagenome (GOLD analysis project Ga0207645, IMG submission 184331) | Miscanthus rhizosphere microbial communities from Kellogg Biological Station, Michigan, USA - KBS M5-3 metaG (SPAdes) (version 2) | ecosystem: Host-associated > Plants > Roots > Rhizosphere >...
TCGAACAGGTGTTCCGATCGGAATTCGACGTCGCCTACGAGGAGGGCGGGCTCTACATCCTGACCATGCACCCGCACATCACCGGCCATCGTTCGCGCGTCGCCGGCCTCGAGAAACTGATTCAGCACATGAAGTCGAAGCCGGGCGTCTGGTTCGCGACGCACGAGCAGATTGCTCGCTACGTGAAGAGCAATACCCGCTCGTGAGACAATAGCCGCCTCCATGCCCGTTCTCGAACTCCTGGCCAGCTCGGGCCTCGGCTCGCTGCTCGGCATGCGCCACGCGCTCGAACCGGATCACCTCGCCGCGGTGTCGACGCTCGTCACCGGCGAGCGCAGCAGCTACAAGGCGGCGTTTCTCGGCGCCTGCTGGGGCCTCGGGCACACCGTCGCGCTGATCGCGGTCGGCACGGTCTTCGTGCTGCTGCGCGCGCAGATGCCGGCGGCGATGGCGTCGACGCTCGAATTCGGCGTCTCGGTGATGCTGGTCGAGAAACCCGGCACCGTGCTGACGGCCCACCACTCCAACGACACGCCTGCCGCGGTCGACAAGCTGCCTGCCGCCGCAGCGTCCTTCGTTGCCGGGCTTCTTTTCCTCATCGCCGGCACCTCGCTCCTGCTTTTCGCTTGCGGCACCAACACCTCCTCGCTCATCGCGCTCTGGGCGCCGCGCTCGACGCTGCCGAGCGAATGGGCCAATGCCTCATTGGGCGCGGCGAGGCACGCCGCCAGTGTCTCGAACGCCTGCAGGAGCTCGACGCGCGTCTCTTGTCCGCGACGCGGGATCACCTGGACACGGCCACCGTCGCGGCGCTGAGGACCGAGGCCGACGCGGAGCTGGCGCCATTTCGCGATCGCATGCCGCCCGACGCCTACGGCCGCGCCCAGGCGGCCTGCGTCGATCGCCTCGTCCGCGACCGGTTCTCGCTGCCGGTCGTCGCCTTCGAATGAACTACGTGGCTGCCGGTCTTCGGCTCACAGACGTGGCTGCCGGTCTTTAGACCGGCCATCATGAAACCAGGAGACATCCTCACGCTCGACGTCGAGCGGCCGGTGGCGGGCGGCCGCATGTTGGCCCGTCACGACGGGCGAGTGGTGCTGGTGGCCGGCACCATCCCCGGCGAACGCGTCACCGCCCGCGTGGAGCGTGTGGCGAAGTCGGTCGCGCACGCCGACACCATCGAGGTCCTCACGGCCTCGCCCGATCGACGCGCGGCCACGGACTGGCGCTGCGGCGGCCGGGACTACGCGCACGTGGCCTATGACCGCCAGCCCACGCTCAAGGCCGAGATCATTGCCGACGCCTTCCGGCGGCTGGCGCGGCTGCCGCTGGCGTCGCTGCCCGCGGTGACGGCGTCGCCCGAACAGGGCTACCGCCTGCGTGCGCGGCTGCACGCGAATGGAGGCCGGCTCGGGTTCTTCCGCGAGGGATCCCACATCCTGTGCGACGCGGGAGCTACCGGGCAGCTGTCTGCCGGTACGGTCGCCTGGATCCAGCGCGCCGAGCGGTCGCTGTCGAGCGCGGCAGCGGCCGCCGTCGCGGGCGTCGAGATCGCCGAGAACATTCCCGAGCGCGAACGGACGGCCCACATCGATCTCCGCGGCGCCGTCGACCGTGCGGCGTGGGCGCCGCTGGCCGACGGTCTGACCGGGCTCACGGTCCAGGAGGAGTTGGACATCGTGACGGTCGCGGGCACGCCGATCGTGACCGATCGACTGCCGGTCTCGGACGCGGTGGATGCGCCCGCGGTGACGCTGATGCGCCACACAACCGCGTTCTTCCAGGCCAATCGGTTCCTGCTGCCCTGGTTCGTGCAGCACGTCGTCGGGCTGATCGGCGACGGTCCGGTGCTCGATCTCTACGCCGGCGTCGGGCTGTTCGGCCTTGCCGCGGCGGCCGCGGGGCGCGGTCCGGTCACGCTCGTCGAAGGCGACCGCACGAGCGGCGCCGATCTCGAATCAAACGCGGGACCGTACGGGGGACGCGTGCGCATCATGCGCCGCAGCGTCGAGACTGCGCTCGACGGACTTGCGAGAGCCGGGAGCCGGGAGTCGGACGCCATTGCCACCTGCATCGTCGATCCGCCGCGGACCGGCCTCTCACCCGAGGCACGGAGCCGGCTGCTCAGCCTCTCCCCGCGCCGCATCGTCTACGTGTCGTGCGACGTGGCGACGCTGGCCCGCGACGCGCGCGTGCTGGTGGACGGCGGGTACAGCCTGGGAGGTATCACCGGAGTCGATCTCTTTCCGTCCACCGCCCACGTGGAGACCGTGGCGGTGTTCGATCGAGGGGCCGGCTAAAGCCGGCCCCTACGAAGACCACGGCACGCGTCGACGAAGCCGTCGAACAGCGTGTCGAACTCGCCGGTGGCGTGGAAGTTCTCCGGGTGCCACTGCACACCGACGCAGAACCGGGCGGCAGGGACCTCCGCCGCTTCGATGACGCCGTCCGGCGACGTGGCGGTGACGATCAGCCCGGAGCCGAGCTCGCGCACGGCCTGGTGGTGGCGGCTGTTCACCGCACGCGTCGCGTCGGGGCCGACGAGCGCCGCGAGGCACGAGCCGGGCGCCACCTCCACCGTGTGGGCCAGCGTCGTCGGCGGGCCCTCGGCGTCGTGCGGCAGGAGCGCCGCGGGCTCGCTGGGAATGTCCTGGATCAGCGTGCCGCCGAGCGCGACGTTCAGCACCTGGAGGCCGCGGCAGATGGCGAGCACCGGGATGTCGGCGTCCAGGGCGCGGCGCACGAGATCGATCTCGAAGGCGTCGCGGCCGGGCTCGGACACGTCGAAGCTCGGGTGCGGCGCTTCGCCGTAGAGGGCCGGGTCGACGTCGTCGCCGCCGGTGAGTAGCAGCCCGTCCACGCCGGCGAGCACGGAGGCCGCGGCCTCGTCGAGCGCCAGCGGCCGCGGGGTGGCACCGGCGCGGCGAACAGCCGCCTCGTAATCGCGCGGCTTCTTGCAGGGCGTGATGGCGACGATCGGTGTGTCCACAGCCCTACATCCGCGCCGGAATCTCGACCCCCATCAAATCGAGGGCTCGTGTGAGCTGCGTGCGCACGTAGATGACGGCGGCGGCGCGCCAGCGCCGCACGTCGTCGCGCTCTTCCTTCAGGATTTGCGCGGTGTGGTAGAAGCCGCTGAAGCTCTGGGCGAGCGAGAACGCCCACTTGGCGAGCACCGAGAACTCGAGGGTGCGGATCACCTGCTCCACGACGTCATCGAGGCGCGCCGCCTCGAGCACCAGCGCCCACACGTCGTGGGAGCCGTTGGCGCCGTCCAGTTCCGCCGGCGGCACACCGGCCAGCGACTCCACGAGCGCCACTTCCGACACGCCGAGGCGCTCCTCGAGGTTGTGCACGATCTTGTTGGCGCGCACCACCGCGTACTGGATGTAGGGGCCGCTTTCGCCCGTGAAATTCAGCGCCTCGCCGAGGTCGAACGCGATGACCTTGCCGCGCGAGAACTTCACCATGAAGTAGCGCACCGCCGCCACCGCCAGCATGCTGGCCACGCGCGCGGTGTCGGCCGCCGTGAACTCGGGATTGCGCTTGGCCACCTCCTCGGTGGCCTTCTGAATCAGCGTGTCGATCAGGTCGTCGGCTTTCACGCCGAGCCCTTTGCGTCCGGAGACCTCGACGAACGGCTTGCGCGCGTCTTCGGAGTCCGCTGCCGGCGCGTGGCCGAGCTCGCGTGCAGTCTCGTGCGACAGCGCCACCATTTCGTACGAGAAGTGATGCGACCGCTCGGCGCCCTCGGGATTACCGACCGCGATGAGCGCCTGCTTCAGCAGCTTCTGGAGGTACGACTGGCGCACGTCGATCACGTTGTAGACGTACGAGGCGCCGCCGAAGGGCGGATGCGACGCGGCGCCCTCCGCGCTGCTCGTGGCCCACAGCGGCCCGCCGGGGCGCTCCACGAAGGTGCGGTAGTGAAAGTCGCGACCGAGCAATCCCAGCTTCCAGAATTGGTACGCGATGTCCTTGCCGACATACGTGACCACGCCGTTGGACCGCACGATCACTTTCTCGCGCTCCATCTCCTGGCGCTCGGCGTCGGCGCCCTCCTCGGGCGCGTCCATCAGCCCTTCGGGGGTCACGCCAGGTCCCTCGGCCTCGGCAGGCGCGTCGAGATCCTCCTGGATCGGCATCACCCAGCAGCCGGCGAGGCGCCCGTCGGTGCGGAGGTAGACGGCCCCCTTGGCCTTGAGCACGTCGAAGGCCTGGGCCCAGAACTTCAGCCGCAGGATGTCGCCCTCCCAGGTGAGGAGGTCGTAGTCCACGTTCAGACGCGCCATCGTCTTCAGGTGGCAGCGGACGATGCGGTCGGCGATGAACGCGGCTACAGCGGCATTGTCGTTGCCGCCGTGCTCGATGTCGTGCAGCGTCGCCGCCCGCACGGCGAGACGGGCCTTGTCGCCGTCGTACCATTCGGTGACGCGCGCGTAGAGATCCCAGCAGTAGTAGTCGAAGCGGGTCGTGTCCGCGATCGCGCGGATCTCGTCGAGCGACTTCCGCTCGATCTCGCGGAAGCCCACCACGACGTCGGCCACCTGCACCCCGGTGTCGTCGATGTAGTTCTGCACCTCCACGCGCGTGCCGCGGAACCGCAGGGCGCGGACCAGCGTGTCGCCCAGCGCGGCGTTGCGGAGATGGCCGATGTGGGCCGCTTTGTTCGGGTTGATCGCCGTGTGCTCGACAATCGCCTTGCCCGCCCTGACAGTGGGCTCCGTGACACCGGAAGCTAAGCGCTCACGCAGGAACGACGATCGGTCGAGAAAGAAATTGAGGTAGCCGTTGGGCGCGGCGACGACCTGCCGCACCCCCGGCACCGACGCGGAGGCGCCGGCAATCTCCGCGGCGATGACCTTCGGCGCCTTGCGCAGCCGTCGCGCCAGTTCGAAGGCGACCGGCGTGCCCAAATCGCCGAGGTCGCGGTTCGGCGGCGACTCCAGGACGAAGGACGGCTGCGTCGCGGCGTCGAGGGCATAGAGTTGGGACAAAACCTGGGCGAGGTGCTCGCGAAGGCGGGCGTGAACCGGAAGAATCATCGGATTGCGATATCTTAGTTCGCATCCATGACTGACGCGGGCGTAGGACGCCTGCTCGTGGCCAGCCTGCATCAGGGCATCGCCGACGTACTGCCGACGCGGCTCGACTTCTACGAGTCGTGGCTCAACCCAGCGGGGCTGCGCGACGGGCGCATTGGCCTGGCCCCTATGGCGGCGGTGCTCAGCTTCCTCCGCCAAGAGGGCGAGCAGTACGACGAAATTGCGCGGCGCGCCGGCGAGTACACCGCCGAGTGGCTGGTCGGCGCGATGTCGCCGTACGAGCGTCGCCTCATCAATGCGCTGCCACCGCGCGTGCGTCTGTGGTACGTGATGCGCCTGGTGCGCCGCCTGGTGCGCCAGACCTACAGTGGCAGCCGGGCGATCGTCCGCTGGCGCGCCGGCGGCGTGGGCGCCGTGGACCTGCGGGGGTCGCTCTTCTGCCAGGTACGCGAACCGGTCGCCCACCCCTTGTGCGCCTTCTATGCCGCGGCCATCGAGAAGCTGACGGTGCTCTTCCATCTCGACGTGAACGTGCACAATGACGGATGCCGTGGCGCCGGTGGACCGAAGTGCCTCATCGCGCTGGCGTTCAAGCGGGAGGCGCGCGCGTCGTGACGCGCCGGGCCGCCCGCCTCGCCGCGGTCGCGCTCGTCGCGCTTGCTCTCAACGTGCCGGCTCTCGCGTCGGCGCAAACGACCGGTCCGCGTCCACTGGTCATGCCGTTCGAGGCGTCGAGCACCGAACCGCGCGCCGACTGGCTCGGCGAGCTGGCGTCGGTCGCCATCACGAGAGAGCTGCGCGCCGCCGGCGTCTCGGCCATCCGCCGCGACGATCGTCTGCAGGCGATGGAGCGGCTGCGCGTACCCGACGTTCCGCTCCTCAGCCATGCCACCGTGATCCGGCTGGCGAGTGTGGTGGGCGCCACCGTCGTCGCGGTCGGCCGCGTGGAGGCCACGGCGGGGGAGCTGGTGCTGCGCGTGCGCACGATACGCGTGGACACCGGGTTCATGGCCGACGAGATCGTCGACCGCGGGCCCCGCGGCGACCTGTTTGCGATCGCCGCGCGCGTCGGGAGGCGCATCGTGCCCGAGAGCGCCGCGCCGAGCGCGGCGGCCGTGGCCGCGCGACCGCCGGTGGCGGCCTTCGAGCTCTACGTCCGCAGCCTCGCGGCCACCAATCCCGCGACGCGCATAACGCTGCTCTCCGACGCCCTCCGGCAGGCGCCGGGGCTCGACGACGCGCGCTTCGCCTTGTGGGATGCCTACACGGAGCAGGGTGAGCACCAGCGGGCGCGTACCGCCGTGCACGCCATCTCAGCGAGGGGAGACACGCGCCGCGCGGCGTTCCTCGAGGCCGTCTCCGAACTGCAGCTCGGGCGCTTTCCCGAGGCGTGGACCGGTTTCAGCACGCTGCAGAAGGACCATGCCGACGCGGCGCTCGCCAACAACATGGGCGTGGTGCAGCTGCGGCGTCCAGGCACCGGACCGAAGGCCTCGGATCTGTTCCGCGACGCGACGGCGCTCGATACGAACGACGCCGATCTCTTCTTCAATCTCGGATACGCGCACTGGATCGCCCGCGAGTATCCGCAAGCGGTGGCGGCATTGCGCGACGCGGTACGGCGCAGCCCGGCGGACGAAGACGCGCACTATGTGCTGGGCGCGGCGCTCCAGGCCGCGGGCTCGGCCGACGAAGGCGCGCGCGAAAAGGATCTGGCGCGCCGGCTCTCGTCGGTCTACAGCGGTCTCGACGCCCGCCGCACGGCCAACTCGGTTCCGCGTGGGTTGGAGCGCCTGAAGATCGCCATCGACGCGACATCGCTGTCGCGCGTCGAGAGCGCGATCAGCGCCGCGGGGCAGCGCGAGCAGCGCGAGCTGGTGTCCTTCTATCTCACCAACGGCCGGCGGCTGTATCAGGCCGAGCGCGATGCCGACGCGTTGGCCGAGTTGCGGCGCGCGGTGTTCCTGTCGCCGTACGAGAGCGAGGCCCATCTGCTCATCGGGCGGATCCTGTTGCGCGGGGGGCGCGCGCGGGAGGCGATCGACACGCTGAAAATCTCCGTGTGGAGCCGCGACACCCCCGCATCACGCCTGGCCCTGGCCGAGGCGTACGTGGCGGCTCGCGAGTACCCCGCCGCGCGCCTCGAACTGCAGGCGGTGCTGACCGCGGAACCCGGAAACGCCGCCGCGGCCGCGCTCCTGGCGGGGCTTCCGCCGCCCTAGGCAGGTGCCTTTGCACGGGAAATCGTGCTAGGATGAGCGCGACTAACCCATGTCAGATGAAGGACTTCACGAGATCCAGTTGAACGGGAAACAGCTCGTGTTCCTGTTCATGACGGCCACCGTGGTGGCTGTCGTGATCTTCCTGTGCGGGGTCATGGTTGGTCGCGGGGTACCGGCTCAACGGGGGACGCCGGTCCTGGCCAGCGACGGCAGCGATCCCACCACGTCTGACGAGGCCCGCACCCTGGCCTCGGCCACCGATGCGGCCGCCACACCGACGGCCGCTTCGAGTCCCGCCGCGTCACCCTCGAGCAAGCTGGGGCTGACGTATCCCAACCGCCTCGAAGAACCCGAGCCCGTGGCGGAGGAGGTTCCCGCCGGCCTGCCGGCGCACGAGCCGTTCGCCACGACCGCCGTCGCGAAGGCACCGCCGCCTGCGCCGTCGCCAAAGCCTGGCGCGAAGACGGCGGCATCGAAGGCGGCCACTCCGGCCGTGGCCACCACGACGGCGGCGAACACGAAAGACGTGAAAGACACGGGCGACGCCGCGCCGGCCGGTGCGGGGTTCGTCGTGCAGGTGGCCGCCGTACGCCAGCGCTCGGAAGCCGACGCGATTCGCGGGCGGCTGACGCGCAAGGGGTATCCGGCGTTCGTTGCCACGGCCGGCGCGCCCGGTGCGCCGACCTATCGCGTGCGCGTGGGCAAGTATCCGTCGCGCCACGAGGCCGATTCAGTGGCGGCGAAGCTCGAACGCGAAGAGCAGTTCAAACCCTGGGTCACGCGGTAGCGGCCGTACCATCGGACATGACGGACAGCACCCATCGTCCCGCTGAACGGTCGGGAGCGGCGGCGAGCCTGGCGGACGCGAGCCCGGCCCCGCTGTTCGTCATCCAGGATCATCGCCTCCGCTACGTCAATCGCGCGTTTGCGTCGCTCGCGGGCATCGACGCCGCGGAGCTCGTGGGCCGCGCCTCTCTCGACGTCATCCATCCCGACGATCGCGCGCACCTGCTCGAACGCGACTACGAGCAGCAGGGCACGCGCGCCGTGTCACGGTCGCAGTTCCGGCTGCGCCGGCCCGACGGCGGCGAACTCTGGGTGTACGCCACCACCGCGCCGTTCGTCTACGAGGGGCGGCCGGCGATCATCGGGACCGCGATCGAGGTCAACGAGCGCCGGCACGCGCAGGACGCGGTGGCGCGCTCCCAGCGGCTCGAGGCCGTCGGGCGCCTGGCCGGCGGCATCGCGCACGACTTCAACAACCTGCTCCAGGTCGTGATCGGCCATGCCGAGCGCCTGGCGTCGGGGCTGCCGGCGGAGAGTGCGCTGCAGAAGTCGGCGCTGGAAATCCGCACCAGCGCGTCGCGGGCCGCGCAGCTCACCGATCGCCTGCTGTCCCTCGGGCAGCGTCAGGTGCTGGAGCCGCGCTCGCTCGACGTCACTCGCCTGGTGGCCGACCTGCGCAATGCGATTCAGCGTCGCGTGGGCACCTCGGTCTCGCTCGTGATCCGCCGCGGGCGCCGGGGCGCGCCGGTCCGCGCCGATCGCATGCGGCTGATCCACGTGCTGGCGCATCTGGTGGACAACGCGCGCGAGGCGATGCCCAAGGGGGGCCAGCTCACCATCAGCACCGACCTGCTCGACGTGGACGAGCCGATGCGCGTCGAACGGCCGTGGCTGCGGGCCGGGTCGTACGTGCGCCTGCAGGTCGAGGACACCGGCACCGGGATGGACGCGGCGATGGCCGAACGCGCCTTCGAGCCGTTCGTCACCACCAAACCGAAGGGGCACGGCGCCGGCCTCGGCCTGGCCACTGTGTACGGCCTCGTGAAGCAGAGCAACGGCTTCGTGTGGGCGGAGAGCGCGCCCAAGGCCGGGACACGCCTGGTGGTGCTGCTGCCGGTGGACGCCTCGCCGGGCAGCGACGCCGACAGCCAGGCGACGGCGCCCTCGCCCGTGGTGGCGATTCCGGCCCCCGACCTGCCGCGAGTGCTCCTGGTCGAAGACGAGGGCGCGGTGCGCGAGCTGCTGTCATCGGCGCTCGAGCGCAACGGCTTCGACGTGGTGACCGCCGGGAGCGCCGAAGAAGCGCTGACGCTGGCGTCGCCCGCCTTTCAGATTCTGTTGAGCGACATCAGCCTGCCCGGCATGAGCGGCGTGCAGCTGGCGCGGCAGCTGCGGCGCAGCCTGCCGTCGCTGCGCGTGCTGCTGATGTCCGGCTACGCGCGCGAAGAGTTCGCGTCGGGGCCGAACGCGGTGGACGATCTGCCGTTCATTCCCAAGCCGTTCGCCACTCGCACCGTGGTCGAGCGCCTCCGCTCGCTCATCGAGCCCGCCCGAGAGCCGCTCCAGGCCTGACGGCGTGTCCTCGCTGAAGGACCACTCGTGATCCGCCGCGACGCCGCCCTCGCCGCGCTTGCCGGCCTGCTGCTGGCCCTGAGCTTCCCGAAGTTCGGTCACCCCGCGTGTGCGTGGATCGCGCTCGTGCCGCTCTTCCTCGCGTTGAGCGGGTGGAGCGGACGGCCCGGTCCGCTGCCCGGCACGACACCCCTGCGCGGCGTCTTCCTCGGGCTCGTCACCTCGCTCGTCTTCTTCTGCGGCACGCTGTACTGGACCGGCCCCGTGCTCGTCACCTTCGGCGGCCTGCCGGCGCCGCTCGGCGTCGTGTCGGTGCTGCTGCTGTCGCTCTACCTGGGGCTCTACAACGCCGTCGGCACGGCGGCGCTCGGCGTCATCCTCCGCCGCTACGGCACCGCGGGGTTGTGGCTGGCGCCGGCAACCTGGGTGAGCGGCGAGTACCTGCGCGGGACGCTGCTGTCCGGCTTCCCGTGGGTGGTGCTCGGCGACAGCCAGATCGACGTGCTGCCGGTGGCGCAGCTGGCCAGCGTCGGTGGGTTGTACGGCGTGTCGCTGTTCGTCGCCTTCGTAAACGCGGCGCTGGCATATGCGCTGCTGGCGCCGCCTCGCGTGCGGGCGCGGACGCTCGCCCGCGTCACGCTGTCGGGGACCGCCCGGGACGTGATGATCGGCAACCCGTCCATCGCCGTCAGGATCTGCAGGAAGTCCCACCGCTGCAACGGCAGCAGCGCCTCCAGCGCCTGCTCACGCTGCTCGTCGTCCTCCGCGAGGATCAACCGCTCCACGTGCT
>Ga0207645_10004416_pt1 | contig 10410 bp, 7 predicted proteins | sample KBSM53metaG_FD_184331 | JGI IMG/M metagenome (GOLD analysis project Ga0207645, IMG submission 184331) | Miscanthus rhizosphere microbial communities from Kellogg Biological Station, Michigan, USA - KBS M5-3 metaG (SPAdes) (version 2) | ecosystem: Host-associated > Plants > Roots > Rhizosphere >...
TGCCGCCGTGCCGCATGAAGAGATACTGCCCGAGCTTGAGCCGGCGTGTGGTGAGCCGCAACCGCGATCGATGGCGCACCACCCAGCGAAATCCGACGGTTCGCCCGATCCAGAAGCCGGCATTGTCGCCGGCGATGGCGCCGATGATGGCCGCAAGAACCACGTGCGCGACGTTCAGTTTCCCGGTGGTGCCCGCGTACACGGCGGCCGTCACGAGCATCGTCTCCCCCGGAAGGGGGATGCCCATGCTCTCGATGGCGACGGTACCACCCACAATCCATGCGCCATAGGTCGCGATGGCGTAGGTCAGGGTCGAATCGAACGGCACAATGGCTCTCCACTTTGACATATCCATGTCGCGTGCCGACGCGAGCCGCCGCTCATCGGCACGGTCGTGGCGAAAGAGTTGTAGATGCGACGCCGCAAGCTGATGCGTCGTGTAAGATTGGCCGGCCGACGACTCGGGAGACTGGCGGCGATGAGTCTCACTGCGAGAACGAAACTCGGTTCGTACGAGGTGCTCGCTCCCCTAGGCGCGGGCGGAATGGGCGAGGTCTACCGCGCGTCAGACTTGAAGCCGCGAAGACCGCTCGTCACAACGACGGCCGACCAGCATATCGATTACTTCAGCCCATTGACGACGTAGAGATCAGACAGTAGACGCGCGTAGGTGTGGACGTAGTATTTCGCGTCGCGCGAGAGGGCGAATACGCTCAGGCGCAGGCCGGCTGAATCGTGCGCGCGAATCGTGACCGCCGGCGTCCGCTGTCCGCTGGCGAGGTCCAGCCGCTCGACGACCCATGGTAGCCCGTCACGATGTGCCACCAGCAGCGCGCGTCCGTCGGAGCTCCATTGCACGACGACGTCGCCAGGATTGAGGTGAGTGACAGGCTCTGAGGCGCCGCCGTCGACCGCATAGATCCTGGGCTCATCTTGTGCGTCCCTCGCGACGACGCGCGTCCCGTCTGGAGAAATCGGCAGCGTCCACCACGTCGGCACGTTGGCGGTCGCGCCTTCGGGTGTAAAGCGCCGTGGCGGACCACCAGTGATGTCCTGAATGTAACCTTGCGAGCGCTCTCCGACCTTTTGGCCGAACGCGATGACGTGGTTCGCATCCAGCCAGCCGGCATTGTTGAACACGATCTTCTCAGGGTCGGGCAGTGTGCGGGACTCCCCCGGACCAGTCGGGTGCAGGAGCAGCGGATGACCATCGACCGGCACTGAAAGGGCCCATCGGCCATCAGGAGACAACGAGGTGGGTTGGCCGGTGCCGAGTCGAACCGGCGTGCCACCAGCCTCGAGGAGGTATGTCTCGTAAGGCGCCGTCGAGAGGTCGGTGATCACCATTCGCTTGCCATCGTCGGCCACCCAGGTGGACGCCGAGGCATCCCGCACCCAGACATCCGCTGGCGTCTCGCTGCCAGCCAGCAGCGCCTGAATCACTCGATCGTCGCGATCGTGTCCGACAAGGACGCGACCGTCTGTCGCGATGTCGAGAACCTTATAGCGAGACGGCCCGGCCATCACTGAGCGCAGCTGGCCGTTCCGGGTCACGGCGAATATGCCATCCGGATTGATCGCCACCCCTTTCGTTCCACCAAACCAAATCTCGGAGCCGTCTTTGCTCCACGCGATCCCGTGCACGGAGACCCAGCCGTCGGACAGCGTCGTGCGGTGGCCCTCGTTGTCGACGACCGAGACGGCTCCGGCATCGTCGGAATAGACCGGATGGTCGGCGAACGCGATGCGATCGCCCGACGGGGAGAAGCGAATGTCGCTGATGTACCCGGATGTTTGATAGAGGACTTTGCCGAGAGGAAATTCCAGCCGTTCGAAGCCGTCGGCGCGCCGCACGACCGCGAGGTCCGAACCATCCGGAGCCCAGTCCGCTTCGCGAACGTGTTCGGCGACCACACGCGGTGCGCTTCCGAGGAGCGACGAACGGGCCAGTGTGCCCTCACCCATCCATCCTTCGAACGTATGGCCCAGCGAGATCGCCAGCTCCCCCGATCTCGACACCGACAGCAACCGTGCATTGGGCAACGACAGCGGCGCCGATTCGGGGCTGTCGGTCCTGACCATGAACAGTTTGAGCGGCTGACCCTTCCACGCGGCGCCGTAGATGATCGACTGCCCGTCGGGTGTGAACCGGGCGTCGCGGATCGTCCCTTTGTCGAAAGTCAGACGGAGAAACTGGGCCTGCGGCGAGGTCCCGGATGTCGATGGGCGCCCGAGTAGTCGAGCGCCAATGACACCGAGCACAGCGCCAAGCGTCACGGCGGCGATTGCGCTCACGAGCCATCGTCGATCGCGGCGCGGCGGCAACACCGCGGCGCTCGAAGACGTGCTGCTGTCGATTGAGGACTCCAGGGCGAACGCCAGATCGCGCGCCGACTCGAATCGCTCCTGCGGACGCTTCTCGAGACAGCGCCGAAGCGCACGCTGCACGCCGGGAGGAACCATGGCGTTGACCGTCGATGGCTCGGGCGGATCCTGGCGCAGAATCATCGCCATCGTTTCCGCCGCGGTCTCACGCGCAAAGGCGCGCGCCCCGGTCAGCATCTCGTAGAGGACACAGCCCAGCGCGAAGATATCTGAACGCTGATCCGCCGGCTCGCCACGAACCTGCTCCGGCGCCATGTAGCCCACCGTGCCGAGGACGGTACCGGGCGTCGTGGCTGGGGCCATCGTCGGCGACTCCAGCCGCGTCAGCGCGCTGTCCGCCGAGGTGTCGCGCGCCAGACCGAAATCGAGAATCTTCACGCCGCCCGTCGGCGTGAGAAACACGTTCTCGGGCTTCAGATCACGATGCGCGATCTGTTTGTCGTGAGCAGCGGCGAGCCCCCGGGCGATGAGCGCGGCGATCTCGACCGCCTTGCGAACTGGCAGTGGTCCTTGAGCGAGGCGCGCGCGTAGAGTTTCCCCTTCGAGCAGTTCCATCACCGCGAAGGGACGTCCATCGCTGTGCCCGACATCGAAGATCGTCAGGATGTTGGGATGGGAGAGCGCCGCAATCGCGTGTGCTTCGCGCTCGAATCGCGCCAGCGCCGCCGGATTGTCGGCGACCGAGGGAGGAATCACCTTGATCGCGACGTCACGGTTCAAGCGTGCATCGCGTGCGCGATAGACCTCCCCCATGCCACCCGCTCCGAGCGGTGCCTGGATGGTGTACCGGCCAAGCGACTGCCCCGTCGAAAGTGACATCGGAGCGAATTATAGCTGTGCACCCGATGATAGAAGATGAGGCGCCCGCTCCGAGATTCGTCAGTCGGCTAAAGAGCGGGTGCGATGTTTTGGTTCACATGAAAAACGTTCCGAGGATCATATTCAGCCTTCACTTGTGACAGCCGCGCGTAGTTCGCACCATAGGCCTCGCGCACGCGTGCCGCTCCTTCGTCCTCGAGATTGTTCACGTAGACACCCGCGGTGTACGACCGCAGGGAGCTATGCAGACCGCGCACCCATGCGAGGGTTCGCCTTCGGCCTTCCGCGTCCTGCCAGGGAGCGCTGATGAACAAGTCGAAACCCCGCCGGCGCAGCGAAAACGCCGTCGCCTCCATCGGCACTCGTGTGACGGCTCCGTGAAAATCGTTCCACACGGCGCTCGCATCAAGCGGAGCGTTCGGGTATGACGAGGCAAGCACTTCGATGACGGCGTCGCTCAGCTCCGGCAGAAAGGCGCCGCCGCCGGCGCTCGGCCCGCCACCCATCGAGAACTCCGCCGTGTACGGTCCGGCCTGTACGGTGTCCTTCATTGGCCGCAGCAGTTTCCGCCACCGATCGGCGATCCGGTGGCCTTGCGCCAGAACGCCGCAGTAACACAAGGACACCATCAACGCCGGGCCGTGCGGTGTGGCCGTCAGGCCCCCAGCAGTCTGCAATTCGTCGGGCGCGTCCACCATCAGGTCGCGGTAGACGCGAAGTACCTCCCCCGTTCGGGATATTGGGAAGTACAGCAGCCCCGACAACACAGAGTCGAGACGGACGAGCCTATATTCGAAGCCGGTCACGATCCCGAAGTTGCCGCCGCCGCCGCGAATCGCCCAGAAGAGATCCGCATGCTCGCGCGGATTCGCCGTGATGAGACGCCCGTCCGCGAGGACGACCTGCGCTGCCAGCACGTTGTCGCACACCGCGCCATATCGCGCCATCAGCAGGTTCTCGCCGCCGCCCAGCGTCAAGCCGCCAAGGCCGACGTCCGGGCAGCCGCCGGTAGGCGTGACGAGCCCGTACGTTCGCAAGGCCGTCATCAGTTCGGACACGATTGCCCCGCCCTCGACGCGGGCGCTCAGCGAAGACGGGTCAACGGCCACGCGATTCAAGCCGCGCAGGTCGAGCACGAGGGCACCTTCGGCGACGCCGTGACCAGCCTGACTGTGTCCTCCGCCTCGCACCGCGATCTCGAGCCGGTGCGTTTCGGCGAAGTCGAGACCGCGACGGACGTCGTCGACGGATGCACAGCGGACAATGGCGGCTGGACGACGGTCGACGGCACGGTTCCAGACCTGTCTCGCCTGGTCGTATGCGGCGTCGTCAGGTAGGACAACATTGCCGTCAAGGGTCGAGCGCAACTGGCGGAGGCGCTCGCGAGCAATCGCCGAGAATGCAGGCGTCATGGCGATCGAAGCAGGGAATGCTCGAACACGACCCCGGCCTCGTGCAGTGTGCCCCGCTTCCGAACGACCGTCCGCAGTTCGAGGGGCCGCGGATAGATCGGCGTGCCAGGTTCGCCGCCCGTAATCGGCGACGTCGTGAGATACACGTCCTGCACGAGACCAGCATCGATCAGTTCGGCGGCGAGGACTCGTCCGCCAATCGCCGAGATCCTCTCAATGCCCATCGCCCGCATCTGTGCGAAAGCGTCGACCAGCGTATGACCGGCGTCGACGACAATGGGCGTGATCCAGGGACGCTCGGCGAGCGCCTCGCGCATTGCCGCGATTCCACCGGGCGCGGTCAGGAGGACGAGGCGGAGCTCGGGAACGTTGTATAGCAGCTCACGATCGATCGGAACACCGCGGCGCGTGGCGACGATCTGAACCGGATGGCGCGGCTGGCCAAGGGTCCGGCGCAATCGTACAAACTCGGGATGCCAGACGGAAAACACCACGCGCCCGCCACGAACCGTGGACGAGCCCGCCAGCACCGCATCTGCCAGTATGCGAGTCAGCCCTTCGTAGATGACATGCTTGTCGGTCTCCCCTCCGCCGAGTGTCTGAGGATCGCGGGCGCCAGTATTGCCATCCAGCGACTGCACGAAGACCAGGTGACACGCCGGCAGCCGTTGCGGCAGCGGTGACAGATAGAACGGGCCGTCGAAGACGCGCTCGGTCCATGGCGACCCGATGGCGACCATTCCGTCGGCCGGCTGTTCCAGCTCGGTCGTGTAGGGTGGCAGCTCGGTCGCAGCCGCCGCGCGCGATTTGCGATCGATGAAGGCGGCGAAGCTCTCTGGCGCTCCTTTCAGCGACTTCGTGACGTGCGTCACAACAGCTTGTCGAGCGTGATCGGAAGGTCGGTCACGCGCTTGCCAGTGGCGTGATAGACGGCGTTGGCGATAGCGGCTGCCGCGCCCGTGATCCCGATTTCGCCGATGCCGTGTGCACCCAGCGGCGTGTGAGGATCGGCCACGTCCGTACAGAGGATGTCGATATCGGGAATGTCGGCTTGCACCGGGATGTGATACTCCGCGAGGCTCGGGTTCATGATGCGGCCGGTCCGATCGTCGAACATCGTCTCTTCCGTCAGGGCCATACCGATGCCCATGATGATGCCGCCCCTGAACTGCGACGTGGCGGTCTTCGGATTCAGGATGCGGCCCGTATCGAATGCGCCCACCCACCGCCGGATCCGGACTTCTCCGGTCTCCTCGCGCACCGCAGCCTCACAGAATTGTGCGGCGTACGAGTGCATCGAATACTTCATGATCTCGAGCGGCGATCCGGTCGTGACGTCAGTCTCCACGAACGTCCGGCCAGCGCGCCGCAGGATATCGACGTATGTCTCGCCGATGGCTGGCATCGCTTTCAGGAAGAGTCCCGAGTTGGCCGGCTGGACCTCGTTCGCGTCCGCCCGGGCCAGCGGCGAGTTGCCGTTCTTCCCCGCCAGCGACAGCAACTCCTTCACCAGCTTGGCGGCGGCTTCCTGTACCGCGAGTGCCACGCTGATTGTTTGCGACGATCCGCCGGCGACGCCCGCCCAGGGCAAGCTGCTATCCCCATATTCAAAGCGGACGTGATCGAGAGGCAGCCCCAGGCGATCCGCGGCGTGTTGCGTCTGCACGGTCGCGGTTCCCATCCCCATTTCCTGACATGAGGTCTGGACGACGACCGTACCGTCATCGTTGAGTCGCAGCCGGACGGCCGTCACCATCCGATATACCGGATACGTCCCCGTCGCCACGCCCTGGCCGATCAACCATCCTCGGTCGCGCTGCGCCCGCGCGGCCGCTGGGCGGTTGCGCCAGCCGAATCGATCGGCCCCCATGGCATAGGCCTCGCGAAGATGACGACTCGAGAACGGACGGCCGCTGACCGGATCGGTCTCTGGCTCGTTCCGCATCCGCAGCTCGATCGGGTCCATCTTCAGTTCGTAGGAAAGTGCGTCGATCGCGCACTCGACGGCGAAGGTGCCGATCGACTCTCCCGGGGCGCGCATGAATGTATTCGCCACGCGATTCACGGTCGTGACCTGCTGACCGATGCGATACGACTGCATGGCGTACAGATGCCGCGGCGGGAAGCTGAACTGCTCGGGAAAGTTATTGTCCGTCGACTGGGCCGTTACGCCTTCGTGGATGAACGCGGCAAACGCGCCGCTTCCGTCGGCCGCGATGGCGACGCGCTGCCGTGACGGCGTGCGCCCTCCAACAATGCGGAAAACGCCCTTGCGCGAGAGGGCGATGCGCACTGGCCGGCCGATCTCGCGGGCCGCCATCGCGCACAACTGGTTGTAGAACCACATCGTGCCCTTGCCGCCAAAGCCCCCGCCTACGAAGGGCGCCAGCAGCTTTACGTTCTCCTTCTTCAAGCCGAAAACGTACGCCAGGCTGTTCGCCCCGCCAGCCGTGAACTGACTGGTATCGAATACCGTCAGCCGATCGTCTCCTTCCCAGACCGCGATCGCCGCGTGCGGCTCGATCGCGTTGTGGTTGTAAGGTGGCGTCGTGAAGGTCAGGTCGACTCGATGCGGTGCCGATCGCAGAATCGCATCCGGATCTCCTTCGGCCAACTCCGGTGATTCACCGAGCACGTCTTTCGGCGTGTGTGCATCTGCGATGGCGCTTTCGAATGACGTGACGGCCTCCTCGACGGCGTAGGTCGCTACGACGAGCGAGGCCGCGTACTCCGCGCGCTCTTCGGTGTCAGCGACCACGACGGCGATCGGCTGACCGTTCCAGGAGATGCGATCGGTATTCAGGATTTTCACGGCCGAGCCGCCGACCGACGGCTCGCTTCCGATAGAAAAGGGCGCCGGCACCTTCATCGGTGGCGCGTTGAGATGGGTAAAGACCTTGATGACGCCGGGAGCTTGTTCCGCAGCGGTCGTGTCGATGCGCGAGATGACACCTTTCGCGATCGTGCTGAAGGCGATCACGCCGTGCAGCAAGCCGTGGACCGGATACTCCGCCGAGAAGCGTGCCTGGCCAGTCACTTTGTCGATTCCGTCCAGTCGATCCACGGGCTGTCTGAGATATCGGCGAGCGCTTGCGAGCTCGTCCTGCTGGCGATCCGGCAGGACCTGCGCGACGCGCTCGATCACTCGTCGCATGATGCTCATTCCGCGCCTCCGTCGATTCCCGCGAGCTCCGAGAGCACCGCGACGATTGTGCGTTTCGCCAGAGGGATCTTGAATGCGTTGTGTGCCTGCGGCACGGCCGGCGCAAGCTCGGCGTCAGCCGCGCGGGCAAACGCGTCAGGCGTCGGGAACGCCCCGAGGAGGGTGCGCTCGGCCGCGACGGCGCGCCACGGCTTGTGCGCCACGCCGCCGAGCGCTAGACGCAGGTCGCGGATCCGCCCATCGTCGATCCGTATCGCCGCCGCGACGGAGACAAGCGCGAAGGCATAGCTGGCCCGATCACGCACTTTGCGGTACGCAGAGCGCAAGCCGGCACCGGAACCAGGGAGATCGACGGACGTGATCAATTCGCCGGGGAGCAGATTCGTGTCGACATCCGGCGTCTCGCCCGGCAGCCTGTGAAAATCCGCAAATGGCACCGTGCGGGAGCCTGTCGGTCCTTCGATGTTGATCGTGGCATCGAGCGCCGCCAACGCGATACACATGTCGGACGGATGCGTCGCGATGCACTGAGACGAGGCACCGAGGATGGCGTGGATTCGGTTGAAACCGCCCAAGGCGTCGCAGCCGCTGCCCGGCTCGCGCTTGTTGCAGTGTGTCGCGGTGTCGTAGAAGTAGTAACAGCGCGTGCGCTGCATGAGGTTGCCGCCGGTCGTCGCCATGTTGCGAAGCTGCGCAGAGGCGCCGTTCAGAATGGCGTGCGACAAGAGCGGAAATTGCGCGCGAACAATCGGATGCGACGCAAGATGGCTGTTCCTGACCATCGCGCCAATCCGAATGCCGCCGTCGGCCCGTTCCTCGACCGCAGTCAAAGGAAGCCGGGTGATATCCACGAGGAGGCGAGGCTGCTCGACGCCTTCACGCATGAGATCGATCAGATTCGTGCCTCCGGCAAGGAACCGCGCGGGCGCTGCCGGGCTGGTTGCGGCGTCGATCGCCGATTGACGATCGGTGGCCCTCACGTATTCGAAGGTGTTCATCGCGACATCTCCTCGAAGGCCTCGCGAATGGCCCCTCGGATGCCGACGTACGCGCCGCAGCGGCACAGGTTTCCGCTCATGCGCTCGCGCAACTCATCGTCGCTCAGCTGGGGCGGTGAGTCCGGCTTGGTGACTGCGCTCGGCGCGCCCGCCTTCCATTCGGCCAGCATCGACACCGCCGAGCAAATTTGACCGGGCGTACAGTAACCGCATTGGAATCCATCGTGGGTGATGAACGCATCCTGCATGGGGTGCAGGACACCATCCTGTGAAAGCCCCTCGATCGTCTGTATCTCGCGGTCTTCGTACTGGATGGCGAGAGTCAGACAGGAGTTGATACGTTCACCGTCCACCAATACGGTGCAGGCACCACAAGCGCCCTGATTGCACCCTTTCTTGGTTCCGGCCAGACTCAAGTGATCGCGCAGCGCATCCAACAAGGAGACGCGGGGGTCGATCGTAATGTTGTAGGTCGACGCATTGACGCGAAGCGAGACGTGTGCGAGCTCATCTGGCATAAGCGATCCTCGCGAACGGGAGTGATGGGTGTCGCGTTGCAAGAAGCCCGCCCGTCGTTGAGTTGCTCGACTGTCGTACGCACACGGCTGGTCAGCTGGAGAGAGGATTTGGGACGTGAATCGTACGGCGATCAAGAACGTGTGCGAAGCGTGTCTGTTGATCGTGCTGGGTGCGGCTTCAGCCTGGGCACAGCATCCGTCGTCGACCACATCCACCGGCGGGACGAGCGACGGTATGTATGTTGGCGGACAGTTCGGGGTGCTCGGCGGCTCATCGCTGTGGTTGCCATACGACCTGGTCGACGGATCCGGCAGTCAGTTCGGTGGATTCAACATCGGCTACACCCGTCGACTGCCTTCCCGCGTCGTGTTCGGTGGTGAGGCGGATTTGTCGTTCGGCGCGGAACCCGCCGTCGGGAATCGCAACACCAGCGAGATCCCGGAACTATTCGGGACGGCGCGCGGACGGATCGGCTATGGAACGAAGCTGTGGTTCGTCTATGGCACGGGTGGACTCGCGTGGACCCGCAATCAACTGAACGGTGATCCGCCCGCGGGCGAGAACGGAACTTCCGCGGCATTCCGCCAGCACGTCGGGTGGACGCTCGGTGCTGGTGTTGAGCGATCGATCGACACGCGATGGAGCGCCAATGCCGAGTACCTGTTTGCCAACACCGGCTTGTCGACGAATCAGTTGCGTGTCGGCGTCCACTACACGCTTGGGAGCGACCGCGGATGGTCAGCCGCGCCGCTCGACAGCAGTTCGATCGACACCGACAACTGGAACGCGCACGGACAGACGACGTTCGTTGGCCAGTATGCGGCGCCGTTCCATGCACCCTACCACGGCGCGAACAGTCTCGATCCAAACATCGGGCGCGAGACGTGGGACGTGACGATCTACCTTGGACGCCGCCTCTGGACCGGCGCGGCGTTATGGATCAATCCGGAAATCGATCAGGGATTCGGCTTGAGCAATACCCTGGGCGTCGCCGGCTTCACAAGCGGTGAGGCATACAAAGTTGGCTTCACGCATCCGTACATCCGTGTGCCGCGTTTCTTCGTGCAGCAAACGATCCGACTCGGAGGATCGACGGAGGCTGTCGACGCCGGAT
>Ga0207645_10004419_pt1 | contig 10405 bp, 8 predicted proteins | sample KBSM53metaG_FD_184331 | JGI IMG/M metagenome (GOLD analysis project Ga0207645, IMG submission 184331) | Miscanthus rhizosphere microbial communities from Kellogg Biological Station, Michigan, USA - KBS M5-3 metaG (SPAdes) (version 2) | ecosystem: Host-associated > Plants > Roots > Rhizosphere >...
CTTCGTCCAGCACCTCCAGGGGGCGCGCGACGCCGGCGGCCTGATCGTCGTCGACCCCCGGCGCTCCGCCACCGCCGCCTTCACCTCCGACGGCGGCGGGCTGCACCTGCAGCCGCTGCCCGGCACCGACCTCGCCCTGCTCCTGGGTATCTCCCACGCGGTGATCCACGAGGGCCTCGCGGACTCGGGATACATCGCGGACCGGACCACGGGTTATGACGCCGCGGTCCGCAGCGTCGCCAGCTTCTGGCCCGAACGGGTCCAGTCGATCACCGGCGTCCCCGCCGGGCTGATCCGTGAAACCGCCCGGCGGCTGGCCGACGGCGCCGGCAAGGGCGGCAGCTACATCCTCACCGGCCGCGGCGTCGAACAGCACGTGGACGGCACTGACACCGCCACGGCCGCCATTAACCTCTCCCTCCTGCTGGGCCTGCCGGGCTCCGCGCGCAGCGGCTACGGCACGCTCACCGGCCAGGGCAACGGCCAGGGCGGCCGCGAACACGGCCAGAAGGCGGACCAGCTCCCCGGCTACCGGAAGATCACCGATCCCGCCGCCCGCGCCCACATGGCCAGGGTCTGGGGCGTGCCCGAACCCCTGATTCCCGGCCCCGGCCTTCCCGCCGTCGAACTCCTCAAGTCGCTGGGACAGCCCGACGGCGTCCGGTGCCTCTTCGTGCACGGCGCCAACGTGGCGGTATCCGCCCCGGACGCGAATGCCGTGATCGCGGGCCTGCGCAGCCTGGACTTCCTGGTGGTGTGCGACTTCTTCCTCTCCGAGACCGCCGCCGAGGCGGACCTGGTCCTGCCGGTGACCCAGTGGGCCGAGGAGGAAGGAACCCTCACCAACCTCGAGGGCCGCGTGCTCCGCCGCCGCCGGGCCCTCACTCCCCCGCCCGGTGTCCGCAGCGAGCTGTGGATCATGACCCGGCTGGCCGAAATGCTGCACGCGCCCTCCACCTTCAGCGAGGATCCGGAAACGGTGTTCGAGGAGCTCCGGCTCGCGTCCTCCGGCGGCCTGGCCGACTACTCCGGGATCGACTACGCCATGCTGGACCGTGGCGAGGCCGCCTACTGGCCCTACCCCGCCGGGAGCGCGGGCACGCCGCGGCTCTTCCTGGACGCCTTTGCCCATGCGGGCGGCCGGGCCGTGTTCACGCCGGTGACGCCCCGACGTCGTTCTTCTTCTGCGGGCTTCGCGTCCGCGGCGGACCGCCGGGTGGACCAGCGGGCCGACCGAGCCGGCGACGATCGTCCCGGCACGCCGATGACCCTCATTACCGGCCGCCTGATGGAGCACTACCAGTCCGGCGCGCAGACCCGCCGGGTGGCCGCCCTGGCCGAAGCTCAGCCGGAGGCGCGGCTCCAGCTCCACCCCGCCGCGGCTGCCGCCCAGGGCATCGCCGACGGCGACTACGTCTCGATTTCCAACGAACGCGGCGTGGTCAGTTGCCGCGCCGAGCTGACCACGGATATCCGGCCGGAGACGGTGTTCCTGCCGTTCCACTTCCCGGAGCTCGAGAGCGCCAACCGGCTCACGGAGGCGGCCACGGACCCCATTTCCGGGATGCCCGAGTTCAAGACCAGCAAGGTGTGGATCCGCCCGGCAGCTTCCCCGGATGCCCTGGCCGGCAAGCACAGCGGCGTTTCGGCCCGCCTTCTTCAAGCAGAGGAGACCTCATGACTGAGCGGATTGTGGTGGTGGGCTTCGGGCCCGTCGCCGCGAGGCTGATCGACGAGCTGCTGCCGGCCGTGCGCAGCGGCATCGCACACCTGACCGTGGTCGGCGAAGAGTCCGAGGCGGCGTACAACCGCGTGCTGGTGGCGGATCTTGGCGTCGGCCGGACGACGCCGGCCGCACTGGCCCTCGCGGACGCGGCGGCACTGGTGGCCGACGGCGTCGATGTCCGGCTGGGCGTCCGCGTCCGCCGCGTGGACCGCGCCCGGCAGCAGGTCTTGTTGAGCGACGGCACCTCCCCCGGCTACGAGCGGCTCGTCTTCGCCACCGGTTCACGGCCGGTCATCCCCAACCTGACCGGGCTCAACCCGGACCCGGCCGCGCCGGTGCTGCCGCCGGGCGTGACCGCCCTGCGCGATCTTCGCGACGCGTCCGTGCTGCACTCTGCCGTGGCGGGCGGCAAGCGCGTCGTGGTCCTGGGCGGCGGTGTGCTGGGCCTGGAGACGGCCCTCGCCGCGGCCGAGGAAGGCGCCACGGTGACCGTGGTGCACAATGGCCCGCATCCTTTGGGCCGGAACATCGACCGCGGCGGCGGCGCTGTGCTCGCAGCGTCCCTGCGGAACTGCGGCGTGCGGGTGGCCGGCAACGCCCGCTCGGTCGGCGTCGAACACAACGCGCCCGACGGCGGCCTCTCCGCCTTGTTGCTGGATGACGGCTCCGCGATCGACGGCGACCTCCTGGTCCTCTCCTGTGGTGTCCGGCCGCGGACCGAACTGGCGGAGGGCTGCGGGCTCTCCACCGGTGCCGGGATCCTGGTGGACCACAAGCTCCGCGCCCACCACGAGCCCCACATCTTCGCGATCGGCGACTGCGCCGAGGTCCGCTGCCCGGACCCCGAGTGCGTTCAGTGCCGGACTGCGAGGGGTCCCTCCGGGCTGGTCGGCCCGGGCTGGCGGCAGGCCGAATGGCTCGCCGACTATCTGACCCTGCTGGCGTCCGGGGCCGAGGCGGAGGCCAAAGCTTTGCCGTCCCTGCCGGCGGAACTGCCGGGCGTGATCGTGCTCAAGGCACGGGGCATGAACATGGCCGTGGCCGGGGATGTGTCCGCGGACCCGTGGGACGAGGAAGCCTTGAGCGCCGGGGCTGTGAACGGCCGGGCCCGGCTGCAGATCGCCCAGTGGGCCGATCCCGAGCACGGCCGCTACGTCAAGATGACCACCCGCGCCGGCGTGCTGGAAGGGCTCGTGGCCGTGGGCATGCCGCGCACCTCCGCTGAGCTGGTGCAGCTCTTCGAACGCGGCGCTGAACTGCCCGCCGACAGGTCGCTGCTGCTGCGCCTGGACGGCCCGGACCAGGTCACTTCCGCAGGTTCCGCCGACCCCGCCCGGACGGTCTGCCGGTGCGCCGGTGTCAGCGGCACGGCCATTGCCGCTGCCGTGTCCGAGGGCTGCGGAACGGTGCCGGAGGTATCGGCGTCCACCCGCGCCGGCACCGGCTGCGGTGGCTGCCACGAGGACATCAAGGGCATCATCGAGGCTCACTTTCAGGGGGCGGCCGCCTGAGTTCTAGCTTGCAGCGCTGTCGAAGTACTTCTGCCACTGGGCGTGCTCGCGGCCAGCTTCCAGCCGGCGGTTCGCGGTCCACCTGGGCAGGTATGCGGGCGCTGGCATCTCGCGGGAAGGCTTGGACTTGTGCGTGGGCTCAGGCCCGGTCTGCACAGGCTTGGGTCTGGGGCGGGTCTGGACCTGCTTGGCCACAGGCCGGGTCTGGACGGGCTTCCGGGGGTAGCTCGACCGTGTGTCGGCTGTGTGGTGCCTCTTCCAGGCCACAAGCGCCCAGATGAAGAGTCCTGTCAGGGTGAGTTGCCAATAAGTGACCAGTATCCCGATGACGACCAAGATTAGAAATAGGGCGGGGATCCACATGGCGACATTATGCCTTTGCTTGACGCCAGGAGGTAGAGGCCTTACTCCCGTGGTTTAAGCACGGCGGCGCGCAAGGAAGACCCGCGCACCCGAAGAGAACTCCAAGCTGGGCTGGCCATTACCGAGGAGGGCCCCGACCAACGGTGAGGGCTCTGGCCGGTTGCGCTCTGCTAAGGCCACTCGGCCTTCCACACCTCACAGAATGAACACATGCCGGGAAGCCCGGAACTTGTTGAAACGCAGTGCACCAACCTGCCGCCAGCTGTAACCGCACGTCGGGCAAGTCCGAGTCCGAGTCCGGCCATTGTCAGTCAGACGCACGCTTGCGACACTTGGGGGGCTTAGAAGGACGAAGGTCTCAACTGTTTTCCCTACCGGCGAACAGAACTCCTGTTCGTGCGACAACGGTACGGGCAGTGGCACTGCCGGTGGGAAGCGGCACGCTTCGTTATCCGGCGCTACTTGGATTAAACTGGGGGCATTAAACCCCTTCGAGGACTGGTTGCCCGTGGAGACAATATTCTTCCTGGTCGTAATTCTCATCGCAGTGTGGATCCTGCTCGGCCTCTTGCTGAGACTCAAGAGGAGAACCCACCGCAAGGGCTCCAATTACTACGTGCCCACCTTCAAGGCCAACTTCGACACATGGGAGCGTAAATGGACCATGGACCGAAAGCTGCAGGAGAGGTGGGATAAGGCACGGTGGCAGCAGGAGTTTAACCGTCCGTAACTTGGAGCTGGCGGTCACCATTCCCCCGAAGAGGAACATTAAAGCCGCGGATGCTGTGAAGCGCATTCATGAACGCACACCCTGCGGACGAGGTGCATCCCATTCCCCTCTCGGTATAGTGCGTCCGGCCACCCCGGACTGCGGGGCAGGCCAAGTCGCCACATACGGTTCGGCTGTCCGACGCCATCTGGGTGGAACAATAATCGGGAAGCCCGGAGTTCAGTGCACTCAGCACCGCTCTGCCCCCCCGAAGCGGGCCTTTCTCCCCTTGGCACGGCCGAGGGGCGGGGATGCAATAAACGTAGGTTCCGTTCATCCGCAGGAGGCATCCCATGAACGTCCCGGTCATTTTGGCGCTCGCCGCGATCATTGTGTTCGCCGTCGTGATGGGTGTTGTCATGTCCCGCGAAAAGGATCCGCAACGGCGCGCGGCCGCGTTGACGCGCACAGGCGCGGCCGTCATGGCGGCGTTCACCGTCATCGGGGGAATCTTCATCGGCGGCTTCGCGATGCAGGACCCGGGCGGAACAACCGGAACGCTGATCACGCTCGCCTGGGTGGTGCCGATGCTCATCCTCGCGGTCTCGGCCTGGTTCTGGCCGGCGGCAACCGCTCCCCTGCTGCTCGCCCTCGCCTCGGCCTTCATCGCCGCGTGCGTGTGGCTCGCCTTCGACCCCGCTGCTCTGAGCGCCTTCCTCAACGACAACGGCCCCCTCATCGCCGTCAGCGTTCTCGCGCTGGCGTTCCCGGCCGCAATCCTTGGCCTGAAAGTTACCGCACTGGCCGGCTGGCTGTTGGTGGGCTTGGGGGTGTTGCCGCTGTTGATCACGATCATCGGAAGGTCGGGTGCGGTCGGATCGCTGATCGCCGCCAGCTTGGTTCCCCTGGCCTGCGGGATCGCCTATCTGCTGTCCGTCCGGATGGCCAGGGCCGGTTCGACGTCGGGAACCATCCACCCGGCGGCCGCCTGAGGCTGCCGCACCGCCGCCAGACCCGGCCGCGTAACGCAAATCGGGCCGCGGGCAAACGGCGGGTAGCATCGGGGCCATGAGCGCCGACGACGACGACATCACCGAAGAACTGCTGGCCGACGCCGGGAAGCTGACCGGGCTGAGCCTGGAACTGCTTGGGCTCGACCCCCACCCGGACGACATGACGGCCGAGCAACGGCTCCAGTTTGATCCCGAAGACCTGGCCGAGATGGCCGACGTTTCTCCGGTTGACCGTCACAAAGCCGTGGGCCAGACGCGCCTGCTGGCCGGACTCCTGTGGAACTCGTCCAGCATTCTGATCGACCAGTTGTTCCGCGATCTCGGAACGCTCAGCACGCTGGATGTTCTCACGCCGGCCGACATTGCCGGGACCTCGGTCCTGTCCTCGCTGCCGCCACAGTTCGCCGCCAGCTACGACGCGAAGTTCACCCAGAAGTTCATCGTGGTCGCGGCCGACGTCACCGCGTCGCTGGTCCGGGGCTGGACCGCCCCCGGCTGCCTTGCAGCGGAACTAGCCGTCCGCTGCCTGCTCGATCAGGCGGAAATCACCGAGGACATCTACGAACTGGACCTTCCGGAGGACTGGCGGGCCGACGTCGAGGAAGTCCTGTTGGAGGATGCCGACAGTGACGCGCTGTACTCCGACAACCTTGACGTTCTCGAGGACGACGCCGCAAGTCTGGATTTCGAGCAGTGGTTCAAACCCTTCACCCCTGGCGACACGGTTCCGCCGTACGCCTACTCCTGAGCTCTACGACTGAGCCCTACGGCTGGGCCGGCGGCTCGGCGAACCGGGCCAGGAAGTCCTCCGTGAAGCGCCGGACTCCGTCCCACTCGGTGTACACGTAGTCACGGGATGTGTCCGTGTCGAGGGATCCTTTGTCCTTGGCGATCTTCTTCATGACGTGCTTCTTGATGAACCCGTAGTGGGTATAGAGCAGGGCGCCGGCGAACAGTCCGACGTGCGCGGGCCGCCACCCCGTGTCCTGCTCGAACTTCTCCACGTAGCCCTCCGCGGTCTGCTCGTCCCCCTGCGCGGCCATGCTCACTGAGACGAGGGCGGAAGGCAAACGCTCGAGCTCACCGCGGTTCTTCTTCACGAAGTCCGTGACGTACCCCTCGTGCTTTCCCACGTGCACGGAGGCCGCCACGATCACGCCGTCGTAGCCGCCCGGAAGGGTATCTCCGGAAAGTTTGAGGTCCGCCGTCTCTGCTTCGTGCCCGAGCGCCCGGATCACGTCGCCGATGTAATCCGCGATTTTTGCTGTTTGTCCTTCAACGGTTCCGTAGGGGACATAGATTTTGGCCATGTGCCAAGTTGACCTCGCCCGGCTGTGACGCACTACGGCCGAAGGTCCCGCGGGCGGCAACGCACGGCCCTCTTGACACCCGCACTCTTGACGGCGGCGGCCTACCGACATGAGATGGACGAAGGCCCGGTCCGGTTCTGATTCGACCGGCCGGTACACAAGCAGAACCCTCGATGAAAGGACGCAACATGTCCCTGCTCGACTCCGCCCTCTGGGACGGCAGGATCTACCTCAGCGGCTGGCGGCCCGGGCGCGGCGGGACCGGTGACGCCGTCGAACCGGCCACTGGAGAAACGCTGGGCCGCTATGGCGTGGCCTCCGTGGAGGATGTCCGCGAAGCCGCCGCGGTGGCCGCGAAAGCGCAGAAGGACTGGGCCGCCCGCAACCCGGAAGACCGCGCCGCCGTGCTCCGCCGCGCGGGACAACTCTGGGAGGAACACTCGGCGGAAATCCAGGCCTGGATCGTCCGCGAATCCGGCGGCATCCCGCCCAAAGCGGGGCTGGAAACCCACATCGCGGCCAACGAATGCTACGACGCCTCCGCCCTGCCCTCACTCCCGGCTGGCGACGTGCTGACCTCAAACGAGAGCCGCTGGTCCTTCGCCCGGCGCCGGCCCGTCGGCGTCGTTTCGGTGATTGCACCCTTCAACTTCCCGCTGATCCTCTCCATCCGCGCAGTCGCCCCGGCGCTGGCCCTTGGCAACGCCGTCCTGCTCAAACCGGACCCGCGCACTGCGGTCTGTGGTGGCGTCACCTTGGTCCGGGTGTTCGAGGAGGCGGGTCTTCCGCCCGGCCTGCTCTCCCTGCTGCCCGGCGGCGCCGAGATCGGCTCGGCCGTCGTAGAGGCACCGGAGGTCAGCGTCATCGCCTTCACGGGGTCGACGGCGGCAGGGCGCAAAGTGGGCGAGGCGGCCGGCCGGCTGCTCAAGCGTGCCCACCTGGAACTCGGTGGGAACAACGCATTGATCGTGCTGCCCGGCGTCGACCTCCCCAAAGCTGTCTCCGCCGCCGCGTTTGGCTCCTTCATGCACCAGGGTCAGATCTGCATGGCGTCCGGCCGGCATATCGTGCACGAGGACATCTACGAGGACTACGTCAGCGCCCTGGCGGAAAAGGCCCGCCATCTACCGGTGGGCGACCCGAAGAGCGGAACAGTGGCGCTGGGCCCGGTGATCGACGAGAAGCAGCTCCACCGGGTGGAGACGATCGTTCAGGACGCGGTGCAGGGCGGCGCGCGCCTGGCCGCCGGCGGCAGCCATGACGGCCGGTTCTACCAGCCCACCGTGCTCGCGGACCTCGACCTCGCCAGCCCGGCGTGGAAGGACGAGATCTTCGGCCCCGTCGCCCCGGTGATGAAGTTCTCCACCGTGGACGAGGCCGTTGCCCTGGCCAACGACAATGAATACGGGCTTTCGATAGGAATCCTCGGCGACGTCGGGATGGCCATGACGATCGCCGACCGGCTCGACTCCGGAAAGATCCATATCAACGAACAGACGGTGTCCGACGAGGCCAACTCGCCCTTTGGCGGGGTCAAGAACTCGGGCAACGGCTCGCGGATCGGCGGCCATCACGCCAACATCGAATCCTTCACGGAAATCCAGTGGCTGACCGTGCGGCCGGACATCGCGCCGTACCCGTTTTAGGCCGGGTAAATGCGGGAGTTCCCCGTACTTAGGGCTCGAACAAGACCGAGCCGGTCATGAAGATGCCGCGCTGCGGGACCCAGAATTCCCCGAGCCGGTCCTGGACCGGCAATGCCGACGTCTGTCCCAGGCTGTGCCCCTGCAGCTGCGCTTTGCTTTCGCGGACAAACCACATCTGCCGCGGGCGTGCCAAGAACGTTTGGCCGTTGGGCGCCGCGCCCGTCAGCCCGAGGTGCCCCGCCCCCAGCACCGGGCCGGCAACGGCCCCCATGGCGCGCAGGAACGTCCGGCTGCGCCACAGCCGCTCCGGAACGGCGCCGGACACCGCGGACATAAGCCGGGTCACCGGCGTCGCCGCCAGCGTCAAATCCCAGCTCAGGTCCACGCCGGCTCCGACTTCCACGCTAAAGGAATAGCCGTCACGCCACCGGATGGAAACCCGGCTAGTGGACGCCGAGCCGATGGCGCTGCCGAAGTAGCGGGGGCAGGAGGTCCCGGGGTCGGTGGTGCTGTGAATCGCCCAGACGCCGGCAGGGTCGCGGATCCAGACCGAAATGTAGCCAGGTCCGACGGACGATGCCGGAAAATGCCGAAAGGCCAGGACGTAGCCGGAGCTGAACGGAACGCCCATGACGGCGTAGCCGGCAAAGCGTTCCTCTGGACCGGGGGGCAGCGCACAGTTATGTTCCATCGGCTCAACAAGCGAGCGGGGACTCTGCATGGCTCCGGCCTCCGGTTTTGCTACATGTGAACTGTTACATGTGGACGTGGAGCCGCCGGGCCGCTTCGGAGATGGAGCCGCTCAGGGACGGGTACACGGTGAAGGTGCTGGCGATGTCGTCGACGTGCAGCTTCTGGGTCACGGCGATCGAGATCGCGAAGATGAGCTCGGAGGCGTTCGGGCCCACCACCACCCCGCCGATCACGGTGCCGGAGCCCTTGCGGGCGAAGATCTTGATGAAACCGTCGCGGTGGTTGCGCATCTTGGCGCGCGCGTTGCTGCGCAGGGACAGTTTGATGACGTCGGCCTGGTACTTGCCCGAATCAATCTCGGCCTCGGAGACGCCCACGTTCGCAATCTCGGGCGAGGTGAAGATGTTGGACGCCACCTGGTGCAGCTTAAGGGGCATGACACTGTCGCCCAGGAAGTGCGCGATCGCGATCCGGCCCTGCATCGCGGCGACGGAGGCGAGCGCCAGCACGCCGGTGCAGTCGCCCGCGGCGTAGATGTTCGGCGCAGTGGTGCGCGAGACGCCGTCGACCTTGATGTGGCCGCTCTCGGTCAGCGCGACGCCGGCTTCCTCCAGGCCGATGCCGGCCGTGTTGGGGATGGAGCCGACGCAGACCAGGCAGTGGCTGCCGGTCACCTTCGAACCGTCGCCGAGGGTGACCACGACGCCGTCGTCCGTGCGCTCGACCGTCTCGGCGCGGGCGCGGGAGAGGACCTTGAGCCCGCGGCGTTCGAAGACGCCCTCGAGGACCTCGGCGGCGTCGGTGTCCGAGCCCGGCAGCACGCGGTCGCGGCTGGAAATCAGGGTGACCTTGGAACCCAGGCCGTTGTAGGCCGAGGCGAACTCTGCGCCCGTGACGCCGGAACCCACCACGATCAGCTCTTCGGGGAGCACGTCCATGTTGTAGATCTGGGCCCAGTTGAGGATGCGCTCACCGTCCGGGCGGGCTGTGGGCAGCTCGCGCGGGTGGGCGCCGACCGCCAGCAGGATGGTGTCTGCCTCCACCGTCTCGGTGCCGTTGGCGGTGAGGACCTCGATGGTGTGGTTGTCCAGCAGCCTGCCGGAGCCGATCAGGATGCGGACGTTCTGGTGTTCCAGCCCGACTTGGATGTCCTCCGACTGCTTCCGCGCCAGCCGCAGCAGGCGGTCGTTGATGTGCTTGAGGTCCGCGCGCATCGTAGGGGTGCAGTCGCCGCCGTCGAGGTCGAATTTAACCCCGAGCTCGCCGGCCTCGCCGACGCGGGTCATCAGATCTGCCGTCGCGATCAGGGTTTTGGACGGAACGACGTCGGTCAGCACCGCCGAGCCGCCGAGGCCCGCACGCTCGATAATGGTGACCTGCGCCCCCAGCGAGGCGGCGACCATGGCGGCCTCGTAGCCGCCAGGCCCTCCGCCG
>Ga0207645_10004421_pt1 | contig 10404 bp, 16 predicted proteins | sample KBSM53metaG_FD_184331 | JGI IMG/M metagenome (GOLD analysis project Ga0207645, IMG submission 184331) | Miscanthus rhizosphere microbial communities from Kellogg Biological Station, Michigan, USA - KBS M5-3 metaG (SPAdes) (version 2) | ecosystem: Host-associated > Plants > Roots > Rhizosphere >...
TAAAACAGCACCAACGAAAATAGAAGGACAACGCACACATCTGTTAAAAGATTATGAAGGGCTTTATGCCAACCCGGGCTATGGAACTCTCGACATCTTTTCCCGGAATGATTCTTTATTTGCAAAAGTGTCGAACAAAAACTTTTGGTTTAAACACGCCCATTACGACGTGTTCAACGTCTTTGAAATAGATAAAAAATTGGGCATTGATACAACAGATGATAACACAGCTTTCCAGTTCCAGATGAATAGGGCAGGCGAAATTACCTGGGTGGAAGCGGAATTGCAGCCGGGATTGAAACCTCTTCAATTTATGAAAACGCCGAAGGCTGCTCCCGTAGATTCTGCGCAGCTAAAAAAATATGAAGGTGAATACGAATTAGGTGGCGTTACGGCGAAAGTATACCTGAAAAGTAATGTGCTTTATGTATTTGTTCCCGGTCAGCCGGAATACGAAACAATACCCACGGGTAACCATGAATTCAAACTAAAAGTATTATCCGGTTACAGTGTAAAGTTCGAGGTGAATGATAAGGGTGAGGTAACTGCACTGAATTTTATCCAGCCGAATGGCACATTTAAAGCTAAAAGAAAATAAATTCTGATCATCAGCAATCAATCGCAAATTTATATACACAGCATCTAAAACTTAACACATGAGATCTATCCTCCTGACGGCAACGGTTATTCTATTTATCTCCTGCAAACAACAGACGCAACAGTACGATGTCATTATCCGCAACGGAATGATTTATGATGGCAGTGGCAGCGAACCTGTTAAAGGTGATATCGGTATCAATGCAGATACCATCGCATTTATCGGCGATTTAAAAGATGCAAAAGGGAAAAATGAAACGGATGCAAAAGGAATGGCCATAGCGCCCGGATTTATAAATATGATGGGCCATTCGGAAGAGGCCCTCATACAGGACGGACGATCGCAAAGTGATATCCGCCAGGGCGTAACGACCGAGATATTTGGCGAGTTCAGCATGGGACCGCTCAATGCAAAAATGAAGCAACAGCAGCAGGATGGACAAGGCGATATAAAATATAAAGTGGAATGGAACACACTCGGTGAATACATGAACTATCTCGAAAAAAAAGGAATATCTCCCAACATTGCTTCATTTGTAGGAACCGGCGTTGTGCGCACCTATATAATCGGGGAAGACAACAAGGCGCCTACCCCTGCACAATTGGATAGCATGAAGCTATTGGTGAGCCAGGCTATGCAGGAAGGAGCATTAGGTGTTACCAATGCATTGATTTACCCGCCGGATAATTTTGCGAAAACGGATGAATTGATTGCGCTTTCAAAAGAAGCTGCAAAATATGGCGGCACCTACAGCAGCCATATGCGCAGCGAAGGCAATAAATTTCTTGAAGCTGTGGACGAGTTGATCACTATTTCAAAAGAAGCGAACATACCCGCAGAAATATTTCATTTAAAAGCTGCCGGGAAAAATAACTGGAACAAAATGGATAGTGCGATAAAAAAAGTAGAAAAGGCAAGAAGCGAAGGCATGGATATAACGGCGGACATGTACACCTATCTTGCCGGTGCCACAGGTATGACGTCAGCCTTTCCACCCACACTGCAGGACGGTGGATTTGGAAAACTCTGGCAGCGACTGCACGATCCCGTTATACGTAAACAAATGACAAAAGCAATGAACACCGATGCAAGCGATTGGGAAAACCTGTATTATGGTGCAGGCGGAGCAGAACATGTTTTACTATTGAGCTTCAAACAGGATTCATTGAAAAAATTTACCGGCAAAACATTGGCTGAAGTGGCAAAGATGCGTGGTACGACACCGGAAGAAACGGCAATGAACCTGATCATACAGGATAGCACAAGAGTGGGCGTCGCTTATTTTTTAATGAATGAAGACAATGTAAAAAAGCAGGTGGCGCTTCCCTGGGTAAGTTTTGGAAGTGATGAAGCTTCTTACACTACGGAAGGTGTTTTCCTGAAATCAAATGCCCATCCACGGGCCTATGGAAATTTTGCCAGGGTACTGGGCCATTACGCCCGCGATGAAAAAGTGCTGACATTAAAAGATGCGATAGCCAAGTTAGCCGCATTGCCTGCAAAGCATTTGAAACTGAATAAAAGAGGAGAAATAAAAGTTGGTTATTATGCAGACATTGTTATTTTCGACCCGCAAAAAATAAAAGATAACTCAACGTTTGAAAAGCCGCATCAATATTCGGAAGGGATGATCGATGTTTTTGTAAATGGTGTGCAGGTATTGAAAGACGGTGAACATACGGGAGCAAAACCCGGGCGGTTTGTGAAAGGGCCGGGGTATAAAAAATAAAAACGAAATCACGATGGCTATTGAGATCCGCAAAGCTGTAAAAGAAGATTGCCCGAGATTAATGGAGCTCATTACAGAGCTCGCAGTATACGAGAGAGCACCGGAAGAAGTAACGGCTAAACTGGAGCATTTCATCGAAAGCGGATTTGGTGCCAACCCGGTGTGGTGGGCCTTTGTAGCCGAAGAAGATGGATATGTAGAAGGATTTGCGCTTTACTATATCCGTTATTCTACCTGGAAAGGGCAACGGATGTATCTTGAAGATTTGATTGTAACGGAGAAAATGCGCGGCCGTGGCCTGGGTAAACTTTTATTCGATCGCCTGATAGATGAAGCAAAAGAAAAAAAATTCAGTGGCGTTGTATGGCAGGTACTCGACTGGAACGAACCCGCTATTAAATTTTATAAAAAATATAATGCACGGTTTGATGCAGGGTGGATGAATTGTGCAATTGATTTGTAACATCAAGACTGTTTGCGTAAGTACCAGCAGGATGGGTGCAACCCATTGCAACTAAGCAACCTTACTTTTTACTTATCCGGTATATATCGCCATTATCCGTTATCGCAAACAACTTATTGTCCATGTAAGTAACATCGCGGAAACGGCTGCGCTTATCCGTAAGCAATCTTTCTTCACCCACTACTTTATTGTTCTTAATAACGAGCCTGTCAAGATGCTGACCACTGAGCGAGGAAACGAACAAATTATTTTTCCATTCAGGTATAACATTCCCTCTGTAGAAACAAATACCGCAGGGTGATATTACCGGGTCCCAATAATAAACAGGTTGCTCCATACCTGCTTTCTGCTGAATGCCTTCACCGACTTTTTCACCGCTATATTCCCTGCCGTACGTGATCACGGGCCAGCCATAATTTCTCCCTGCATGAATAATATTTATTTCATCACCACCCCTGGGACCGAACTCCGACTCCCATAATTCGCCTGTTGCCGGATTTATTTCAAGACCATCCGGGTTGCGATGACCATAAGAAAATATTTCAGGTTTTGCACCGTCTTTGTTTATAAACGGATTTCCTTTTGCAGGCTTACCGTCTGTTGTGATTCGGATTATTTTTCCCAGGTATGAATTTAATTGTTGCGCCAGCACCCTGCTGTCCGGCGCAAATTTTTCACCAATACTGACAAAAAGATTCCCGTCTTTATCAAACACGAGACGTGAACCAAACTGCAGTGTGTTGCCTGTGGAAGGTGCCGCGCGGAATATTATGCTAACATTTTCAACATTGCCCGCCACCTCATTCAGTTTTGCTTTTGCAACCGTTGTCACATTATCGCCCTCGTATCGTTCTGAATAGCTCCAATACATTATTCTATTGCTGTCAAAATCCGGATCGAATGCCACATCGAGCAAACCACCCTGCCCGGCATAAACTACAGCAGGTAAACCTGTAATTTTTTTGACCAGCTTACCGTTTGCATCGTGAATTTCCATGTAGCCTGATTTTATCGTTATCATCAACCGGCCGTCGGGCATGGCTACTATGGCAAAAGGCGCACCGAGCCGGTCTGCTATTTTTTCAACGATGTAAGGTGTGGTTGTTTTTACACCCGCAATTCTTGTCTGCCCCGCAAACGCTGATGCATAATCGCTGTTTGGAGATTTTTTTTCAACCGGCGGTAACCCGGTCGTATCTGGATTGTTGTTTGCAACCGGATGTGTATTATTATCATTCGCACAACCCGTTGAATACATAAACACCGACATGATCACAAACAAAGAACCGCTCTTTAACTGCATAAGTTTATTTTAATAGATGTATGCTGAACAAAGTTCAAAACTTCTTACAAAAACAGCAAGTCATACAAGATTTTTGCTTAGAATACTCTTTTCCTGTATGCCTTGTACGTTTCAAAATATTTCATTGCTAATGATTGCAGTATTTTTCAACAAATTCATTAGTCCTTGAAATGAATTTTCTATAATTAACAATAAAGTTCCTGTAAAATGCCCGAATAAACGAAACGGCTTCGTTAAATGTGAATTTACTTTTTCCTTTTCGGTAATAAATGTTCAACCTCGTCTGTATCTAATCCAATTGTGCTAACTATTGTTTCAATTGGTACAGCTTTCTTTAAAAGCTTTTTTGCAGCTTTAATTTTATAGTCGAACAATTGTTTTTCGTGTGCTTCTTGTTTTTTAAATGTCAAATCAATATCTGTTTCGCTCTCAATCTTCTTCATCAGGCCGGAAACCTCAAAGCTGTAAAATGCTTTTTCGGAAATAATAAGATGATCAACAACCGGTGTTTCCAGGAAGCGGCCGATGGCCATCATCTTTTCCGTTAATTTCAGATCGGCCTTAGATGGTTTCAATTCGCCACCGGGATGATTATGTACGATGATGAGTTTTACCGCTCTTTTTTGAAGAGCGAAGCCAAATACATCCATTGGTTCAACAACGATAGTTTTAACTGATCCCAGGCTGATCAACTCAATCATTAATACCTGGTTGTTGAGGGCAAGACATACGAGCCAGAAATGTTCCTTGTTACGGTCTATTTTCTTTTCACGCAATAACACCTGCTGCATGATGCGGAAAAGATCATCAGCATTAAGAACCCTGATTTTTTGATCTTCTGTTAGCCTTACTGCCATGCAGTAAAGATATTTAAAAGTAATAGTTGCGTTATGATGCAATGTGGAACAAGGAACGAAATTCTTACGTTCAACCGTTGGTGATATTACCGACCCAACCTATCACATAACAAGTATGATCAATGTATTTTTCTTATCATACCCGCGACGGTCAAAAAGTATTAAACGATGTAAATACGGGCGCTATTCTGCAACGAGGTACTCTCCTGCTTCAACTTAATAAAGATCTCTGAGTTGCAGTTGGCACTACTGGTTCAGCTCAGCTTCTTTTGAGGTCGATATTCCGGTACTTCTTTAAGAATTCTTTTTTTGAATCATGATATGAAGAAACCATCCCGATTTTATACAAACAAAAAATAAATATCCAGGCAAAATCAAGTTGGTACCGAAGAAACCCTGCACGGGCGCTTCCGGGATAAAGATGATGATTGTTATGCCATTCGCCGGTAAACAATCCCGGCCTGCTCTGATTTACAGCAAGATTAGATCTGTCGTAGTCTAGTCCATCCTTATGTTTTTCCTTACCCTTGGCATGACCGGTAAAGTTAAAAGCCCTGATAAATATAAACCAAAGCAGGGCGCTTGTAAATAAGGCACATGCGAGGCCGTGACCACCTATAAAAAATAATACGGCATACCAAAAGATCCAGTTCAGCAACCACGAAGCGATTGTATACAACGGCGATGTTATAGATCCCCAATAACGGTATCGCTTATAACTATTGATATGAATTCCGGTGTGCCGGAGAAATCCCGATGCCTTGTTGTAATCTGCTTCGGATAATTTTGTAGATATACGCTGGTGATTCATTTCAGCCAACATGCAGTATAGAAATCCTCCCCGCGAATTATAAGGGTCTCCCGGTTTGTCTGCTTTTGCATGATGCACATGGTGCGATACAACATATATTTCCTCCGGAACTGTGCGGATAACCAGGTTTTGTGTCAGAAATCGCCATACCGGGTGGCTGAACTTATACGCTTTGTGTGTACAATAACGGTGCAACCATACCGTTCCATGTGTGCCCATAACGATCATGGTATAGACAACAAAAACAAGAAGAAGCAACCACGAAAAATAATTGAACAGGAACAGATAGAAAAATGGAAACACGCATAAAATCATAACCACACTCAGGAATGAGATCCAGTTTTTCCTGTTGCTAAAAATGTCTATTCTTGAAAATGCTTCCTTTAAAAGCTGTCTTTTCGTGGGTTTCACAAGTTCGCCCTCACCATTCATCCAACCGTATGACGGTTGCTGAAGTACATAATCTATAAAAATCATGAGAAATGCTAATTTTTTAAAATCTTAAACAATTATTTTTTGCAGGTTGCAATCCGCCAACCCAAACCTTCAGGATGAATAATCAAATAAGCAATAGCGTGATAGCAGGAAGAATATTATATCAATTGTTGAAACTCCAAAACCATATCGCTTTAGGTCAATACAGGGTCGTAAAATATTCTACAACATTTCAGACTTCCTGGTAAACTCCTTTTGGAGATAGGTAATTTTTTCTGAAAAGTTAATCCTCAACCGTCCCTGCACTTCTGCTACATCACATTTCTCAATCAGCAAATTGGCGCATCCCCCCAGTTGCTGCCTGAGTGTTTTCAGGTATTTTGAACGAAGCAGCTGAAATACATTTTCATCACCGTCTCTGTCCAGTGCATCAACCTTATTTCGAAAGTCGTTGAACAGTTCAAAAAAAATCTGATTTGCTTCCTGGTTATATTCGGAATAGACAATTCTGAAATCATTTTCTCTGTTCATATACTGCGCCGTTTTGCGGGATGCACCGATGCCGCACTACCGAAAAGATACTGGTGCTGTGATGTGATACAAATAAACTGCAAACCTTTCTTCTATAAGGCCAACGTTTTTCTTTGATAAATTGACTGCTTTGTTCTGTTCCATAAAATTTAATCCTGTCATTCACTAATAATTTAATCATCCGTCAGCCGCGTAAATTCAGCTCCATTAAATAGTCGGCTTAGCGATAAGTCTTTTGTACTTTGCCATTCTTCAAGACGGGATTCAGGTACGATACGCCAAAAATTTTTACTCTTCATCTCCGTGTAATCGGCCGTAATAATAAATCTACCGGTAAAGGTGGATCTCTTCTTAAAATGAATGCGGACGTTACTGTTTTTCCTTCTTATTGTTTCAACAAATTTTTCTATGATATTATTATTCATTGCAGGGTTTTTATAAAAAAAAGAGATTGATTAATAAAAGCGCGGTCTGGTTTCGGCAACACTTATCGAATTACCATCTTTCATTTCGTCATTCAGCCGGCCGATCGCTTTAGCCTTCTCTGTGTTTATTTCAACAAACCCAAAGACACGGCTTAGCCCTGTCATGCGGTCTAAGATTTTCTTTGCGGATGGAACGTTTCCAATTTTCGAAAACAGCTTTTTCGGTTCTTCGTCGTTTAAAGAAAAACTGAAGCTCGATATATAAAGATCCATTATGATACTTTATAAAATGAATAATACTTGAGAAGAGTGCCAGTGTAAAGAAGAATATCGAGAAGAGAATTAATTGTTCGCTTACAAAAGCTACAAACCCAAAAGGACCTTATAAAGGTAATCTATTCATGGCATAATAGACGTTAAAATTTATGCGATGGCCGTTTTGAAATTTTTTAAGTGAGAATTATTCATGGCTCCTTTCAGTTATCAACTGAAAGGATCGCATTTGCTGCTAATGCTGACATTAGCCATAGGCGACCGGATTCAGCACAATCCATTCGAATTTGGGACAGTTGCGTATCATAGCTACAATTAGTTCTTCCGGGTTTTATTTTTAAATGGCCCTTTTATTGATTAAAAGACTCACCTTTGCTAAGCCTGCTCTTTGCTTGCTTTAAATAAAAAATATGTACACATATACCTGGAAAAAATACCTTCCAATTATCCGTATACTGTTGAAACGCTCTCCGGGAAAAGTAATACCTGTACAACTGAACAGCATAGATTTTGATAAAGAACGCTTAAAATTTCCGCCATCCTATGCGTTCACGATCGATTTACTCAGCGGCCGGATCGGCAACATAGAATCTTCTAAACTTGCTCAGGAATTAGTAGAAATAGTCGGAGAAGACGAGGTATGTCATCAGTTGACCAGGAACAGCAACTACAAGATTGATTTTAGTAACAGTTGCCAATTGAGTATAGAAAAGGTTACCGGGCAATATGGTGATGCCTGAAAGTCGATCGCAGATTTTAGTGGATCAACCCGCATAGGCAAACATTTTAACCAACGTTTTACCCTTTTTACCTTAGCGTTTCGTTCAACTTGTTACTTCTTTCTACTTTATTAAACGGAGTTGTTCTTTATATTTTTTGTTGTACATCCCGCCCGGTTTTGCCATCAAGCAAAATATTTTCCACAGTACTTTCGCTGTAGAATGAATTGCATTCAATCGGGAAGCACAGGAGATATTGCCTCCTGCAGCCATTTCAAAACAGAGATTTCACTTTTTAACGTTGGAGGCAACAAATACGCTATATGCTTTTCCACCTCCCTTGCCTGTTTCAGGTTAAAATCTGTAATCAAGGAACCATAATAGTTGATAATAAAGAGCACCTGGTCACCATTGAGTGGATCAAATAATCTCCTCGAAGGTTTACCATAAAAAGGTGTCTTTATCTGTGACGTATCTTTCTGCCAGCGGTAGTGAATAAATTCCAGGTCTGACTTTCGTAGACGCATAAACGAAAAATAAATAATTTAATCGCAATGAATGATCCGGAAAAATATGCCCGGTTCGATTACCAACCGCCCTTAAACGAACGCTTTTCTTTTTCCCGCGCTACAGAGACACCGATATTCCGCCCGTCAACCGGCTTGTTATTCAAGCCCAGTATTGCCCTGTCGCCGGCTTCGCTGGATTTCATTTCAACAAAACCAAACCCCCGGCTGCGTCCCGTCTCCCGGTCAGATATAACTTTCGCAGACGCGACTTCTCCATATGGTTCGAAAAGCTTTTTTAATTCCTGTTCACCTATGTTGAAATCAAGGTTGGAAACATACATGTTCATACTAATCAATTAAAATTGTTAAATAAATAAACGTGAAAACAAGTGCTGCAGCAAGGAGAAAAGAGGAGGAAAATTTTTACAATATAAAAAGTAAGAATTAAAACTGATCCCGACTGAATGGTGAAGGACTAATCATCACCCGGTGAAGATACGCTGTTTTCCCTGAACTGAAGGTTTTATAATTCCAGCGATAATGATCTGTTTAATCCGTAGTTAAAGATCGAAAGGCAATTCATAAACCGCAGCTTATTAAGTATCGGAACATTTCTTTCCGGCATCAGATGGTTTTAAGCCCCAATAATACCACAACTAACAGTGATTATTTCAGATACGGCCATCATTACGTGGAAGTTAAAATATAGTCAGATTAGTTCTTTTATTGTGGTACATTACATTCAATGCGGGTTATTTTACCGGCACATAAATTGAATTATATGATAAATGTTGAGAAGATAATTGCGGCGCCTGGGATTTTTGACTTTCATCGCGAAGGTGTGAAAGGGCTATCGTTTGAAGATATAGCCGGCAAAAAGAAAGTGGTTGCTCTTCCTCTACAGTTACATTTTTCCTCCAATAAGCAGAACATCTGGAATTTGCTTCAACGCCTCGTCCAGAAATTCCAATAGAACATGGAAACATGCGGTGTACACAAATCTAATGAAGAGAGGAAGCTTCAATAGTAATTTATTTCCCTGGTGTAAAAGCATACAGTAAAAATAATTTTTAAATTGGGTAGCCGCATTATTCATTAACCGGCTTTTAATCCCGTCACAAGTTTTATGAAACAGTATCAAAAATATCTTATCAGTCAAACAGAGCAATTTGACGTGAATAATTTTTCTTTTCTACACGATGAAATTGACGACATAAACGAAAAGACAAACAATGTTCCGCCGGTTTTCAAAGCGGAAATGATCATAGCCTTTTTGAAAGATCATTCGTTGAATGACGAATGGGTAGCTGCCAACCCGCAACTGGCGGAACTGGTTAATGCAAACGCGTTATCTACAGGTGGCATCGAAGCTTTATTTAAATCTTCCAACAGTAATCCTGTTTTTCAACAAGACCTGGTAAACTATCTGAAAGAGAAATTTACAGCGTCGCATTCAACTGTTGCAAACGACTGAACGTATAGCAAGGGGGCCGGGGTCTATCCCGGACAGAATTCAATTAATAAAATGCTGTGCCGCGAGCTTTTCCCGTAAAAGAATAGGTTGACCGGCCATTCAGGTATTTAAATAAGTTTCAGGAAAGAATTCGGAGATATTCGAAATGAATCCTGATCTGCTGATCATTTATCAACTCTGTTGCCTTACCATATAAAATCCTTGGATACACTTTTTGCATAGCAGGCGTTGGCTTGTCCATTGATTCATAAATAGACAATGCGTCGTTGAAGTTGTT
>Ga0207645_10004422_pt1 | contig 10404 bp, 8 predicted proteins | sample KBSM53metaG_FD_184331 | JGI IMG/M metagenome (GOLD analysis project Ga0207645, IMG submission 184331) | Miscanthus rhizosphere microbial communities from Kellogg Biological Station, Michigan, USA - KBS M5-3 metaG (SPAdes) (version 2) | ecosystem: Host-associated > Plants > Roots > Rhizosphere >...
GACGCCAACCACCTCGCCCGCTCCCTGCGCCTGAAACAAGGCATCGTCACGACGGGCAACTCGCTCGACGAGTCCAACGACGATCGGCAGGCGATCGCCGCCTCCGGCGCGTCCGTGAAGGACATGGAGGCCGCGTCCATCGCCTGGGTCGCCGAATTGTTGGGCGTGCCCATGCTGGCCATCAAGGCGATCACCGATCTCGTCGATCACCCCACCGCTACGGCCGAGCAGTTCGTGGCCAACCTCGACCGCGCCTCGCGCCGTCTGTGCGACACGCTGGTCCAGGTGCTCGAATTCTGCGAGGACCGCACGATCGCCGACTTGGCCCACGACCGTTCGAGCGGCGCCAAGTAATCTCCCGCCATGCGCATCGGCACGTTCATCTCGGATACCGGCGGCGCCCACACCGACGTCGGCGAACTGCACGACGCGGCGTTGTGGGCCGAATCTGCGGGTTTCACCACCGCGTGGGTACCGCACCTGCCCTGGGGTCTCGACGCAATGGTGGCGTTGACCATCGCCGGCCAGGTGACCAGCCGCATCGAGCTGGGCAGCGCGGTCACCGCGTACCCGCACGCCGTGCTCGAGCGGGCGCTGCCCGACGGCACCCCGCTACCGCCCGAGTGGGCCCTGCAGGTGCCCGCCGACTACGTCGAGGTGCTGCGCACCGCGGTGCCCGCCGCGCTGCCCGCCGCCGGGGCGGATCCGGCCGACGTCGTCGGCATCGGCACCGACTTCACGGCGTGCACGATGGTGCCGACCACCGCCGAGGGCACCCCGTTGTGCGAGCTGCCGGAGTTCATCGGCGAGCCGCACGCCTACGTCAAGCTGTGGAAGCACCACGCCGCGCAGGGCCAGGCCGACCGGATCAACGCGCTCGCCCGCGAGCGGGCGGAGCCCTGGCTGCCCCGCTACGGCGGGCTCATCTCGTCGGAATGGGAGTTCGCCAAGGGCCTGCAGGTGCTGGAGGAGGCCCCCGGCGTCTACGCGGCGATGCGGCACTGGGTCGAGGCGGCCGACTGGATCGTCTGGCAGCTCACCGGCACCTACGTCCGCAACGCGTGCACCGCGGGCTACAAGGGCATCCACCAGGACGGCGCGTACCCCTCGGCGGAGTTCTGCGCCGCGCTCAACCCCGGGTTCGCGCGGTTCGTGCCCGAGAAGCTCGAGCACCCGCTCGGGCGCCTCGGCGACCGCGCGGGCGGGCTGTCGTCGCACGCCGCGGCCCTCACCGGGTTGCCGGAGGGCATCGCGGTGTGCGTCGGCAACGTCGACGCGCACGTCACCGTGCCCGCCGCCGACGCCATCGAGCCCGGCCTGCTCGTCGCGATCATGGGCACGTCCACCTGCCACGTCATGAACGGCGCGGAGCTGGCCGAGGTGCCGGGCATGTGCGGGGTCGTCGAGGGCGGGATCACCCCGGGTCTCTGGGGCTACGAGGCCGGGCAGAGCGGCGTGGGGGACATCTTCGGCTGGTTCGTCGAGCACGGCGTGCCGCCCGCCTACCACGAGGCGGCCGCGGCGGAGGGCGTCTCCGTGCACACGCTGCTCACCGAGCAGGCCGCCGCGCAGGAGGTCGGCGAGCACGGGCTGGTCGCGCTCGACTGGCACGGCGGCAACCGCTCGGTGCTGGTCGACCACGAGCTGTCCGGCGTCGTGGTGGGGCAGACCCTGGCCACCCGGCCCGAGGACACCTACCGGGCGCTGCTGGAAGCCACGGCGTTCGGCACGCGCCGGATCATCGAGGCGTTCGACGCGTCCGGGGTGCCGGTCAGCGAGCTCGTCGTGGCGGGCGGGCTGCTCTCCAACGCGCTGCTCATGCAGATCTACGCCGACGTCACCGGCCTGCCGCTGTCCACCATCGGCTCCGCGCAGGGGCCCGCGCTCGGGGCGGCGATGCACGCGGCCGTCGCGGCGGGCGCCCACCCCGACATCCACGCCGCCGCCAAGGCCATGGGTTCCCGGCGCCGCGGCGTCTACCAGCCGGATCCGGAGCGGGCCGCGGCCTACGACGCGCTCTACGCCGAGTACCTCACCCTGCACGACTACTTCGGCCGCGGCGCCAACGACGTGATGCACCGGCTCAAGGCCCGCCGCCGGGCCGCCGCCGCGAAGGGGGCCCGATGACGCAGCTGGCCGAGGTCCACGCCGCCGTCAGCACGCTGCGCGAGGCGGTGGCCCGCCTGCACGGCGAGCTCACCCGCAACGGGCTGGTGGCCTGGACCGCGGGCAACGTCTCCGGGCGGGTGCCCGGCCAGGACCTCATGGTGATCAAGCCGTCCGGGGTGTCGTACGACGAGCTCACCCCGTCGTCGATGGTCGTCTGCGACCTCGAGGGCAACGTCGTCGACGGCGAGCACGCCCCGTCCTCCGACACGGCGGCGCACGCCTACGTCTACCGGCACATGCCCGAGGTGGGGGGCGTGGTGCACACCCACTCCACGTACGCCACCGCGTGGGCCGCCCGGGGCGAGCCGATCCCGTGCGTGCTCACCATGGTCGCCGACGAGTTCGGCGGTGACGTGCCGGTCGGCCCGTTCGCGCTGATCGGCGACGACGCCATCGGCCGCGGCATCGTCGACACGCTGCGGCACAGCCGTTCCCGCGCGGTGCTCATGGCGGGCCACGGCCCGTTCACGATCGGCCGCGACCCCCGCGACGCGGTGAAGGCCGCCGTGATGCTCGAGGACGTCGCCCGCACCGTGCACGTCGCCCGCCAGCTCGGCGCCCCGGCCGCGCTGCCGCCCACCGCCGTCGACGCCCTCTTCGCGCGCTACCAGAACGTCTACGGGCAGGAGCGGACATGACCAAGCAGCAGGTCTGGTTTCTCACCGGCAGCCAGCACCTGTACGGACCGGAAACCCTCGACCAGGTCGCCGAGCAGTCCGCGCAGATCCAGGGCATGCTCTCGGCCTCGGGCGGGCTGTCCGCCGAGATCGTCGGCCTGCCGGTGCTCACCGAGGCGGCGGCGATCCGGCGGGTGGTGCTGGAAGCCAACGCCAACCCCGAGTGCATCGGCGTGATCACCTGGATGCACACGTTCTCGCCCGCCAAGATGTGGATCACCGGGCTCGACGCGCTGCGCAAGCCGCTGCTGCACCTGCACACCCAGCTCAACGCCGCGCTGCCCTGGGCGTCCATCGACATGGACTTCATGAACCTCAACCAGGCCGCGCACGGCGACCGGGAGTTCGCGCACGTCGCGGCCCGGCTGGGGGTGCCCCGCAAGACCGTCGCGGGGCACGCGGGCGATCCGGAGCTGGTGCGGCGCATCGACGGCTGGATCCGCGCCGCCGCGGGCCGCGACCACCTCGACGGGCTGCGCCTGGCCCGCTTCGGCGACAACATGCGCGACGTCGCGGTGACCGAAGGCGACAAGGTCGAGGCCGAGCTGCGCTTCGGCGTCTCGGTGAACACCTACGGGGTCAACGACCTGGTGGCGCGGGTCGACGCGGTGGCCGACGCCGACGTCGACACGCTGGTGGCCGAGTACGCCGATTCCTACCGCCTCGCGCCCGAGCTGCAACGGGGCGCCGAGCGGCACGCGTCGCTGCGCTACGCCGCCCGCATCGAGGCCGGGCTGCGCGAGTTCCTGCTCGACGGGCGGTTCGGAGCCTTCACCACCAACTTCCAGGACCTCGGCGGCCTGCGCCAGCTCCCCGGCCTGGCCGTCCAACGGCTGATGGCCGACGGCTACGGCTTCGGCGGCGAGGGCGACTGGAAGACCGCCGCGCTGCTGGCCGCCGTCAAGGAGATGGGGGCCGACGGGGCACGCGGCAGCTCGTTCATGGAGGACTACACCTACCACTTCGGGCCGGGCGAGCCGAAGATCCTCGGCGCGCACATGCTGGAGGTCTGCCCGACCATCGCGGCGGCCACCCCCACCTGCGAGATCCACCCCCTGGGCATCGGCGACCGGGAGGACCCGGTGCGGCTCGTGTTCGACGCCGCACCGGGCCCGGCCACCGTGATCGGCATCGTCGACATGGGCGACCGGTTCCGCCTGGTGGCCAATACCATCGAGGTCGTCCCGCCCGACGAGCCGCTGCCGAAGCTGCCCGTCGCCCGCGCGGTGTGGAAGCCCGCCCCGTCGCTCTCGACGTCGGCCGAGCTGTGGCTCACCGCGGGCGGCCCCCACCACACGGTGCTCACCGGCGACGTGACGCCGGAGACCCTGCACGACTTCGCGGCGATGACCCGCACCGAGCTGCTCCTGATCGACGCCGACGCCACCCCGTCCGCGTTCGCCGACCGCATCCGTTGGAACCAGGCCTACTACCGGCTCGCCCACGGCCTGTGACCCCGAAGGGAGAACGATGAAGTTCCTACGACTCGCCACGATGTCGGTGGCCCTCACCCTCACGGTGGCGCTGGCCGCCTGTGGATCCAGCCAGAAGACCGCAGACCAGGCGCCCGCCGCAGGCTCCGCGTCCGCCGCGGGCGGCCTCGTCGGCGTCACGATGCCCACGAAGTCCTCCGAGCGCTGGATCCACGACGGCGACAACATCAAGGCCGCGCTGGAGAAGCTCGGCTACACCGTCGATCTGCAGTACGCCGAGAACGACATCCCCACGCAGGTCAACCAGATCGAGAACCAGATCACCCGCGGCGCCAAGCTGCTGGTCATCGCCTCCATCGACGGCACCGCGATCACCACGCAGCTGCAGGAGGCCAAGGACCGCAACATCCCGGTCATCGCCTACGACCGGCTCATCCGCAACAGCCCCAACGTCGACTACTACGCCACGTTCGACAACTTCAAGGTCGGCGTCGAGCAGGCCACGTCGCTGCTGGTCGGGCTGGGCATCAAGAAGGAGGACGGCTCCGACGGCGGCGCCAAGGGCCCGTTCAACGTCGAGCTGTTCGCGGGCTCGCCCGACGACAACAACGCCACGTTCTTCTTCAACGGCGCGCTGTCGGTGCTGAAGCCGTTGCTGGACAACGGCACGCTGGTGGTCAAGAGCGGGCAGACCGACTTCAAGACGGTCGCGATCCTGCGTTGGGACCCGGCCACCGCCCAGCGGCGCATGGAGGACATCCTCACGTCGACCTACGGCGGCGGCGCCAAGGTCAACGGCGTGCTCTCGCCCTACGACGGCCTCTCGATCGGCATCCTGTCGGCGCTGAAGAGCAACGGCTACGGCACCGCGGGCCAGCCGTACCCGACCGTCACCGGCCAGGACGCCGAGGTCGCGTCCGTGAAGTCGATCATCGCGGGGGAGCAGTTCTCCACCGTCTACAAGGACACCCGCCAGCTCGCCGACACCACCGTGACCATGGCCGACGCCGTGCTCAAGGGCCAGAAGCCGGAGGTCAACAACACCACCGACTACGACAACGGCAACAAGGTCGTGCCGTCGTTCCTGCTGCAGCCCGTGATCGTCTACAAGGACAACTACCAGAAGGTCCTCGTCGACTCCGGCTACTACACGGCGGCCCAGCTCACGTGAGTTCCGAAGCCATCCTCCGGATGGAAGGGATCACGAAGACCTTCCCCGGCGTCGCGGCGCTCACGGACGTCAACCTGTCCGTGCGCCGCGGCGAGATCCACGCCATCTGCGGGGAGAACGGCGCGGGCAAGTCCACGCTGATGAAGGTGCTGTCGGGGGTGTACCCGCACGGCAGCTACGACGGCGAGATCACGTTCGAGGGCGCGGTGTGCGCGTTCGCGTCGATCCGCGACAGCGAGCACCGCGGCATCGTGATCATCCACCAGGAGCTGGCCCTGTGCGCGCAGCTCTCGATCGCGGAGAACATCTTCCTCGGCAACGAGCGCGCCACCCGGGGGCTGATCGACTGGAACCGCACCAACCACGAGGCCGAGCGGCTGCTCGCCCGGGTCGGCCTGCGGGAGAAGGCGGTCATCCCGGTGCGCGACATCGGCATCGGCAAGCAGCAGCTCGTGGAGATCGCCAAGGCCCTCTCCAAGGACGTCAAGCTGCTCATCCTCGACGAGCCCACCGCGGCGCTCAACGACGAGGACTCCGCGCACCTGCTCGACCTGCTGCGCGGCCTGCGCGCCGAGGGCATCACCTGCGTGATCATCAGCCACAAGCTGAACGAGATCGCGGCGGTGGCCGACACCATCACGATCCTGCGCGACGGCCGCACGATCGAGACGCTGTCGCTCGCCGAGGGGGGCGTCACCGAAGACCGGATCATCTCCGGGATGGTGGGCCGCGACCTGGAGCACCGCTTCCCGCCGCACGAGCCGCACATCGGCGCGGAGGTGCTGCGCATCGAAGACTGGACCGTGCACAGCCCCACCCAGCCCGACCGGGTCGTCGTCGCGGGGGCGAACCTCACGCTGCGGCGCGGCGAGATCGTCGGGCTGGCCGGGCTGATGGGGGCGGGGCGCACCGAGCTGGCGATGAGCGTGTTCGGCCGGTCCTACGGCGTCGGCATCTCCGGGCGCGTGCTCAAGGACGGCGAGCCGGTCGAGGTGCGCACGGTGGCCGACGCGATCCGGCTGGGCATCGCCTACGCCACCGAAGACCGGAAGCGCTACGGGCTCAACCTGATCGAGGACATCAAGCGCAACGTCTCGGCCGCCCGCCTCTCCAAGCTCGCCCACCGCGGCTGGGTCGACGACCACGAGGAGTACCGCGTGGCCGAGGGCTTCCGGCGCAGCCTGAACATCAAGGCGCCCACGGTCGCGAGCATCACCGGGAAGCTCTCGGGCGGCAACCAGCAGAAGGTCGTGCTCTCGAAGTGGATCTTCACCGACCCCGAGGTGCTCATCCTCGACGAGCCGACGCGCGGCATCGACGTCGGCGCCAAGTACGAGATCTACACGATCATCAACCGGCTGGCCGACGAGGGGAAGGCGATCCTCGTCATCTCCTCCGAGCTGCCCGAGCTGCTGGGCATCTGCGACCGGATCTACGCCCTGTCCGCCGGGCGGATCACGGGTGAGGTCACGCGCGCCGAGGCCACCCAGGAGCGCCTGATGCAGTTCATGACCCACGTACAGGAGTCCGCATGACGAGCACCGCCCCGGCTCCCGTCACCGCGGGGGCCGCCGACGCCCCACCGCGGAAGTCGCCACGCAAGCTGTCGTTCAACCCGCGCCAGAGCGGCATCTACGTCGCCTTCGCGCTGATCGTGGTGCTGTTCTCGGTGCTCACGAACGGCGCGCTGCTGGAGGCGCAGAACATCTCCAACATCGTCGTGCAGAACTCCTACATCCTGATCCTCGCCATCGGGATGATCCTGATCATCATCGCCGGGCACATCGACCTGTCGGCGGGCTCGGTGGTGGCCGCCACCGGGGCGATCTCGGCCGTGCTGATGGTGAACCTGGACGTGCCGTGGCCGCTGGCGGTGCTCGCGACCATCGGCGCGGGCGCGTTGATCGGCGCGTTCCAGGGCTACTGGATCGCCTACTTCGGCATCCCGGCGTTCATCGTCACGCTGGCGGGGATGCTCGTGTTCCGCGCGGTCACGCTCACCGTGCTGGGCAACCAGGGCATCGGCCCGTTCCCCGACGCCGTCCGCACGCTGTCCAACGGCTTCGTCGAGGGCTACCTCGGCAACGTCGGCCTCGGCCCGCTGGGCGGCGCCGACATCATCACCCTGCTGGTCGGGCTGGCGGCGGTGGCGGCGATCGCGCTCACGCAGTGGCGCACCCGCGCGGCGCGGCTGTCCTACGGCCAGGCGGTCGACCCGTTTCCGCTCTTCGTGGCGAAGATCGTGGCGCCGTCCCTCGTGCTGATGTTCGTGATCGTCCAGCTCGCGCGGTTCAAGAACCTGCCGTGGGTGCTGGTGCTGCTCGCGGCGCTGGTCATCGGCTACACCCTGCTCACCAACCGGGCGGTGTTCGGCCGCCACATCTACGCGGTGGGCGGCAACCTGCAGGCCGCCGCGCTGTCCGGTGTGAAGGTCAAGTCGATCTCGTTCTGGATCTTCGTGAACATGGGCGTGCTCGCGGCCATCGCCGGGGTGATCTTCGCGGGCAGGCTCAACCAGGCGGGCCCCACGGCGGGCCTCAACTTCGAGCTCGACGCCATCGCCGCGGCGTTCATCGGCGGGGCCGCGGTGCAGGGCGGCGTGGGCAAGGTCGTCGGCGCGATCACCGGCGGCCTGATCATGGCGGTGATCAACAACGGGATGTCGCTGATCGGGGCGCCCAGCGAGCGGGTGATGCTGGTGAAGGGGCTCGTGCTGCTCGCGGCGGTGGCCTACGACGTGTGGACGAAGCGGCGGGCCGCGGGCCGCTGATCACTTCCCCGCGAGCAGCCGCTGCATCAGCTCGATGGAGGCCTGCTGGGCGTCGGAGATGTTCTGGGCCATGAGCGTGGCGTCCGGGTCGCGGCCGTCGGCCAGCTCGGCTTTGGCCATGGTCAGCGCGCCCTGGTGGTGCGTGATCATCATCTGCAGGAAGGCCCGGTCGAACGCGGGCCCGCCCGCCGCCTCGAGCCGCGTCATCTCGTCGGCGGTCATCATGCCGGGCGCGGCGTCCGCCAGCGCCCCGCCGTCGCCCATGCCGGGCATGCCGCCCATGGGTGCGGCGGTGGGTGCGGACTGGCCCCACTCGGCGAGCATGCCCCGCAGCTGCGCGATCTCCGGGATCTGCTCGGCGGAGATCTGGCTCGCCACCGCCTGCACCGGCCGCGACGCCCCGTGCGCGGGCGCGAGCGCCGCCATCGCCACGGCCTGCTGGTGGTGCGGGATCATCTCGGTGGCGAACAGGACATCCGCGTCGTCGTAGGTACGGTTGTCCGGCGCACCGCACGCGGCGAGCGCGAGCACGAGGCCGAGCGCACCCACGACCCGCCTTGCCGACACGGGATCGAGGGTACCCAGCCGCAGGTCGTGGCCTTGTTCGGGAACCCTACGAGCCGCCCTGACGCGCGGCGAAGACGTCGAACGTCGGGACCAGGCCGGGATCGTTGAACGCCGTGATGCGGGCGATCCGGCCGTCGAGAAGACCGAGTACCTGCACCCCGTAAGGCGCGGTGCCCTTGTGCACGACGAACGCGGGCTGGCCGTTGGCCCGGGTCGGTCGCATCCGCCACTGGCCCGCCACCCGCAGCACCCGCGTGGCCAGGAACCCGACCACCGCGTCGCGCCCGGTGAACCAGGTCGGGGTCGGGGGCATCTCCATCTCGACGTCCACCCGCAACAGCTCGACCAGCGCACCGGCGTCGGCGCGGGTGAAGGCCTCGACGTAGGCGTCGAGCAGGAGGCGCTCGGCCGCCTCGGCGGGCTCGACCAGCTCGTGCTCGACCGGTCGCTCGCCTGCCAGGTGCGCCCGGGCGCGGCGCAGCAGGCTGTCGACCGCCACCGGCGTCGTGTCCAGCATCTCGGCGACCTCGGCCGTGCGGAACGCCAGCACGTCGCGCAGCGCCAGCACGGCCCGCTGCCGGGCGGGCAGGAGCTGGAGCGCGGCGATGAAGGCGAGCCGCACGCCCACCCGGCCCGTGACCACGTCGGCCGGATCGCCGACGAGCGCGTCGGGCGCGGGCTGCAGCCACGGCACCGACGGCTCGGCCGCCGCCACCTCGACGCGGTGGTCGTCGGACGGCCTGCCCAGCCCGGACGGCAGCGGCCGCCGGGCGCGCGTCTCGAGCGCCGTCAGGCACGCCCGGGTGGCGATCGCGTACAGCCACCGCCGCACCGACGAGCGGCCCTCGAACCGGTCGATGGCCCGCCAGGCGCGCAGGTAGGTCTCCTGGACCACGTCTTCGGCGTCGTGGATGGAGCCGAGCATCCGGTAGCAGTGGGCCCGCAGCTCCGTGCGGAACGGCTCGGTGAGCGCGGCGAACTCGGCGTTCGACGGCATCAGCCGAGCGTACGCAGTCCAGCCCCACTGAGCTGGTACTCAGCGGCGGGCGCGGGATCGGCGGCCAGTTCCAGCACGGCTTTGCCGACCTGCTCGGCGGTGAGGACGGGCTGCAGGCCGTCGACGAACGTGTCGCGGTCGACGCCTTGGCGCGCCGCGTAGCCCGCGACCCCGACCGCGCCGACGCCGCCCGCCGGGGTGAGTTGGGGCAGCAGCGCGACGAACCTGATGCCCAACCCCGCCCGCTCGGCCTCGTCGGCGGCGTACCCGCGCAGGTAGCGGACGGCGGCCTTGGCGCTGGCGTACCCGCCGCTGAGCGGCGACCCGGCCAGCGCCGCGCCGCTGGACATCGCGATCACCGCGCTGCCCGGCGGCAACGGCTCCCGCAACGCCGCCCGGATCCAGGTGAACGCGTGCCGGGTGTCGGTGTGCCAGTTGCGGCTGAAGGTGTCCCACGTCTGCTCGTGGATCGGCGCCATGTGCGGCGTGCCCCCCGCGTTGAGCACCAGCAGGCCGGGACGGCGCTCGTGGAGCACGGCCAGCGCGAGGGCCTCGTCGGTGGCGTCGCCGACCAGCGGTGTGAAGGCGTCGCCGAGCTCGGCGTGCACCGCGCGCAGGCC
>Ga0207645_10004434_pt1 | contig 10391 bp, 8 predicted proteins | sample KBSM53metaG_FD_184331 | JGI IMG/M metagenome (GOLD analysis project Ga0207645, IMG submission 184331) | Miscanthus rhizosphere microbial communities from Kellogg Biological Station, Michigan, USA - KBS M5-3 metaG (SPAdes) (version 2) | ecosystem: Host-associated > Plants > Roots > Rhizosphere >...
CATCGTGCTGTCGAACGCGTCGCTGCCGGCAACCTTCACTTCGTAGCTGTCGGCGTCGTATTCCATCTGCCGCATCAGGAAGCAGCTGATGACGTGTCCCCCCAGCATGAGCAGCCGCAGCACCTGTCGCGACAGCCATACGCCGGCGCGGGACGGCAGGAGCAGGACCCGGATCCGGTAGTCGGTCCCTTTGGACCATTCATCGAGCTGCCTGTCCCAGCTGTCACGCTCGTAGACGACACGGGCGAACCAGCCGTTGATGCCTCGCACCAGCACCGTGAGGCTGAGGCCGCTGCCTTGCGCGAAGTGGCCGAACTCGTGCGCGAGCACGCCGCCCAGCTCGCGGACCGACAGTGCGTGCACGAGCGGCAGCCCGATGGTGAGAACGAGATCGCGCCGGATCAGGCTGAGCCACTGCGGCGCGAAACTGGCCGACGCGTTCACCGCGCAATCCACCTGCACGAAGCGCGGAATCGGGGCCCGCACCTGCGCGCAGATCTGCTCGATGAACTCGAACAGCACTGGATGGTCGGCGGCCGCCAGGACGAGCGGTTGCCGTGGGCGCTGGCGCCGAGCAAACACCGGCTTGATCATGAAGAAGGTGACGGCCGCGCCGGCCAGCGCCGGCGCGAGGTACCCGAGGAACCGCCACTGCATTCCCGACCCGCCGCCCTGAATCCACGACGCGTTGTGCGTGAGATGCCACCAGACGGCAGCGCCGGACAGCGCGATGACGCCCAGGTACACCAGCGGCAGCAGCAGCATCGCCAGCGCCACGACCAGAAGCCCCCCGCGATAGCCCAAGGAGAGCCGCGTGGGCTGTATGGTTCCCGTGAAGGAAAAGGCCGCCATCGGGTGGGAATTCTACGCGGGTGTTGCCCCGATGTACCATGCCTGCCGTTACCTGATGCGCACAACCTACGGTCTCCTGATCGTCAGCCTCCTTCTGTTCGTGTTCGGCATCTGGTTCGTCCTCGCCGGCGTGCGTAGGGCCGGGGGGCCGCCCGCGGCGCCACCCGTCGCCACGGTGCTCGAGGTGATGGACGGCATCGTGTCGCCGGCCTCCTCCGTGGTCTATCAGTCCGTTGCCACGACGGTCACGCGAGAGGGCGTGCAGGAGACGCGACCCAAGAACGATCGCGAGTGGCAGCGCGTGGCGGGGAACGCCGCGGTGCTCATCGAGGCGTCGGAGATGTTGAAGGCCCCAGGGCGGGCGCGCGACACCGGGGACTGGGTGATGATTTCCACCGCTATGGGCACGGCGGCCGCCGAAGCGCGCGCGGCCGCACAGAAAAAGGATCCGGAAGGCATCCTCGCCGCCGGGGAGCGGCTGAACAACTCATGCGACAACTGCCACCGGAAGTACCAGGTCACGGTCGAATAGCGCTGCTCGTTGGCGCCCTGACGGTCGTGGCGCTGGTCGTGCTCGAAGGCGTCGCCGAAGCCCACGGCGTGTCGCGGCGCGACGCCTCGTTCGTCGAAAGCATTCGCGGCGCCGCCATCGGTCCCTTTCTCTATCTCGGCGCCAAGCACATGGTGACCGGCTACGACCATCTGCTGTTTCTGGTCGGCGTCATCTTCTTTCTCTACCGGCTGAAGGACGTGCTGCTCTACGTCAGCCTGTTCACCATCGGCCACAGCCTGACGCTGCTCGGCGGCGTGCTCGGCGGCATCCACGCCAACGCCTACATCATCGACGCCATCATCGGCCTGTCGGTGGTCTACAAGGGGTTCGAGAACATCAACGGCTTCCAGGCGTTCTTCGGATGGACGCCAAACACGCGCGTCGCCGTGCTGGTCTTCGGCCTGTTCCACGGCTTTGGTCTGGCCACCAAGCTGCAGGAGCTGGCGCTCACCAAGGACGGCCTGGTCACCAACATCGTCAGCTTCAACGTCGGCGTCGAGATGGGCCAGATGCTGGCGCTCACCTTCGTGCTGATCGGGCTGACGTGGTGGCGCACGCGCCCCGGCTTCCTCCGCCACGCCTTCATGACCAACACGCTGCTGATGACCGGCGGCTTTCTCCTCGTCGGATACCAGCTGTCCGGCTACATGCTGACGAAATGACCGACGACACCACGACACGTCTCGCGTTGGCGGAGCAGCGCGCGAAGATCGCGTTCGCCGCCGCCTGCGCCATGCTCGTGGCGGGCGTGCTGCTGATGGCGGCGATCCTGCCGGCGGAGTACGGGGTCGATCCGCTCGGTACCGGAAAGCGGCTCGGACTCACCAGCCTGGCGCAGGCCAATGCGCCTGCCGCGGCTGGAGCGGCCGCCGCCGAGGCCCCGCCGCCCGAGTCGCTGGAGCCGGTCCGGCCGGGCGCGAACACGGCGCAGGCGATCCCGCTCAAGCAGGACATGGTCACCTTCAAGCTCGGGCCGTTCGAGGGGATCGAATACAAGTACCGGATGGAGAAGGGCGCCAGCATGGTCTACAGCTGGACGTCCACCGGAAAGGTGCGGTTCGACTTTCACGGCGAGCCGCAGGGCGCGCCGAAGGGCTACGCCGAAAGCTACGAGATGGCGGAAGGGCAGAAGGCGTCGGGCTCCTTCTTCGCGCCGACCACCGGCATCCACGGCTGGTTCTGGGAGAACCTCTCCACCGACGACATCACCGTCACGTTGACGAGCACCGGCTTCTACGCGTCGGGCATCGAGTTCACCGCCGACGGCCAGAAGCCGCACGAACTGCCCGACCGCAAGTAAGGCACCGCAGGTGCTGTGGTGAAACCGACTATTCTGGCGGGCGTGCTGCTCGCCTCGGCCATCGTGACCGCCGCCGGGCCCGACATCATCATCATCGGGCACCGCGGCGCCAGCGGGCACCGGCCCGAGCACACGCTCGAGTCCTACTCGCTGGCCATCGCCATGGGCGCGGACTTCATCGAGCCGGACCTCGTCTCGACGAAGGACGGCGTGCTGATCGCGCGGCACGAGAACGAGATCGGCAGCACCACGGACGTCGCCGAGAAGTTCCCCGGCCGCAAGACCACCAAGACCATCGATGGTCAGTCGATCGCGGGCTGGTTCACCGAAGACTTCACGCTCGCCGAGATCAAGACGCTGCGTGCGAAGGAGCGGCTGCCGTTCCGCTCGCACGAACGCGATGGTCTGTACCCGGTGCCGACCTTCGAGGAGGTGCTGACGCTGGTCGAGACGAAGTCGCGCGAGGTGGGGCGGACGATCGGTGTGTATCCCGAGACCAAGCACCCGACCTACTTCCGTTCGATCGGCCTGCCGATCGAGCCGTCGCTGCTCGAGACGCTGAAGAAACACGGGATGACGGATCGCACCGCGCCGGTGTTCATCCAGTCGTTCGAGCCCGCGAACCTGCAGCTGCTCCGGCCGCAGACGACGCTCCGGCTGATCCTGCTCCTCGAGGCGACGGCCGACGTGTCGCCGGCCCGGCTCGCCGAGATCAAGACGTTCGCGGACGGGATTGGCCCCAACACGCGGCTCATCGTGCCGGCCAACGCCGACGGCACGCTGAAGGAACCCACGACGCTCGTGGCCGACGCACACAAGGCCGGTCTGCTCGTGCACGTGTGGACACTGCGCAGTGAGGCCGCGTTCCTCTCACCGAGCTACGGGGGAGACCCGATCAAGGAGTACCGCCAGTTCGCGTCTCTGGGCGTGGATGGCATCTTCGGCGACTTCCCCGACGTCGCGTTTGCTGCGCTGCGATCTCATTAACGTACGTAGAGGCGGACCTCGAAGAGGTCCGCCTGCGCCTGCGCGACACAGGTGGACCTCTTCGAGGTCCACCTCTACGTGCGGATGTTACGTACGGCGTCGCTTGATGACGCTGTAGAGGCCGGGGATCACCAGGAGCGTCACCGGCGTCGACAGCGCGAGACCGCCGATCACCGCGAGCGCCAGCGGCCGCTGCAGCTCGGCGCCCGCCCCGAGGCCGAGCGCCAGCGGCAGCAGCCCGAACAGCGTGCAGAAGGTGGTCATCAGAATCGGACGCAGGCGGATGCGGCCGGCGTGGGCCACCGCGGTGTCGAACGGCTCGCCCTCGGCGTGCAGCCGCTCGGAGAAGTCGAGCAGCATGATGCCGTTCTTGACCACCAGGCCGATCAGGAGGATCAGCCCCATCGCCGACGACACGTTGAGGTCGGTGCCGGTGGCCCAGAGCAGCAGCAGCGCGCCGCCGAGCGACAGTGGCGCCGCCAGCAGGATCAGCAGCGCCGGGACCCACGCCTGGAACTGGATCACCAGGATGGTGAAGACCAACATTACCGCGATGCCGAACACCATCAGCAGCTCGCGGAACGACTGCTGCTGTGATTCGTACTGGCCGCCGATCTCGTAGCTGTAGCCGACCGGCAGTTTCAGCTTCTGCAGTCCGGTGCGGATCTCGGCGATGGCGCTGCCGAGATCGCGCCCCTCGAGCCGGCCGCTCACCAGCGCCATGCTGCGCAGGTTCTCGCGCAGGAGCTCCGACTGACCGTTCGAGCGCTGCAGGTGGCCCACGGAGGCCAGCGGGATCAGCGCGCCGGGACCGCTGCGGAGCTGCGTGCTCGCCATCAGGCTCGGATCGAAGCGCGTGGCATCCGGCAGGCGGACGCGGACCGGCACCCGCCGATCGAAGAGCCGCAGGTCGGTTGCCACGGTGCCGAGCCAGGACGCGGCCAGCTGCGTAGTGACCTCCTCGACGGTGAGTCCGAACCGCGCGGCCGCCTGGGAGTCGATCGCCCACGTCATTTCCGGATTGCCGCGCTGCATGCCGACGACGTCCACGACGCCGCTGGTCTTGCCCAGCATCTCTTCGACCGGCTCGGCCAGCTTCTCGAGCGTGTCGGTGTCGTCGCCGAAGATCTTGATCTCGATCGGCGTCGGCGCGCCTTCGAGGTCCCCGAGCATGTCCTGCAGCAGCTGCACGAACTCGATCTCGGCGAGCGGCGCCGCCTGCTGCAGCTTCGGCCGCATGTCGCTGATGACGTCTTCGGAGGTGCGGTCGCGCTCGCCGCGCGGTTTGAGCCGGACGAGGATGTCGCCGCTGTTTTGCGCGGTCGCGAAGAGGCCGAGCTCGGAGCCGGTGCGCCTCGAGTACGACGCCACTTCGGGCGTGCCGGCGATCACCTTTTCCATTGCCCGCACCTGGCGGTCGGTTTCGGACAGCGCGCTGCCGGCCGGGGTCAGGTAGTCCACGACGAACCCACCCTCGTCCGCCGGCGGCAGGAACCCGCTGCCGACCGAGTAGAAGAGCCCGACCGTCGCGGCCGCCAGCAGCACCGCCACGCCGACGGCCGCGACGTGATGGCGCAGCGTGGCGTCGAGCCACCCGCGGTAGGTGCGATCGAGCCGCCCCTCGCGTTCCTCGGGCATGCTGCTGTGGCGGAAGGCCCATCGCGCCAGCAGTGGCACCACCGTCACCGAGAGGAAGAGCGAGAGGATGACCGCCACCGCCAGGCTGATCGACAGGGCACGAAAGAACTGACCGGGCACGCCTGAGAGCAGGCTGAGCGGCGCGAACACCACCACCGTGGTCAACGTTGAACTGACCAGCGGCGCCATCAGCTCCGACACTGCGCGCTCCGCCGCTTCCGGGCCTTCGTGCGCGCGGCGATGGATGTTCTCCACCACCACCACGGCGTCGTCGATGACCAAGCCGATCGCCACGGCGAGGCCGCCCATCGACATCTGATTGATCGTGCCGCCGAAGATCCGCATGAACACGAAGGTGGGGATCACCGCCAGCGGCAGCGTCAGCGCGGCGATGGCGGTGAGGCGGACGTTGCGCAGGAAGACGATGAGGACGACGATGGCGAGGAACCCGCCGATCAGGATCGCGTCGCGCACGCTGGCGATGGCGTCGCTGACGAACTCGGCCAGGTCGTAGACCTTGGTGATGGTGATCCCGGCCGGGAGTGTCTGTTTGAGATCGGCCAGCGCCGCGTCCACGCCCTGCTTCAGCGCCAGGATGTTGGCGCCAATCTGCTGCGAGATGCTGATCGAAATGGCGTCGCGCCCGTTGCCCGTGACCAGGAGGGTCCGGTCCGGCGAGCCTGGCACGACGGTGCCGAGGTCGCCGACGCGGATGGTGGCGCCGCCTTTGACCTGCACCGGCGCGGCGGCGATGTCGGCGGCCGAGGCCCAGAGGCCGGACGCCAGCACGAGATGCTGCTGGCCCGCCTGGGCGAACCGGCCGACCGGCTCCAGCTGGTTCTGGGCCTTGAGCGCGTTGGCCACGTCCTGCACCGTCAACACCGCGCTCGTGAGCTTCGCCGGATCGAGCACGACCTCGATCTCGCGCGTGTCGCTGGACAGCACTTCGATCTTGCCGGCGCCCGGCACGCGCGCCAGTTCCGGGCGCACGACGTAGCTGGCGTAGTCGCTCAGCTCGGGGGTGGCGAGCTTCCCGGTCATGCTGAGGATGAAGACCGGGAACACCTCGGGGGTCAGCCGCTCGACCGTCAGCTCGACATCGGCGGGGAGCTCTCCACGAATCTCGGCGATGCGGTTCTGCACCTGCTGCAGCGCCACCACCATGTCGGTCGAGGGATCGAACTGCCCCGAGATCTCGGCGGCGCCGCGGATGCTGCGCGATCGCACGCGGCGGATGCCCGGCACTTCCATGACCGCCTGCTCGATCGGCCGGGTCACCGTCAGCATCATCGACTGCGACGGCAGCGTGCCGCTTTTGACGATGGTGACGATGCGCGGGAACTGGAGCGGCGGGTAGATGCTGCTCGGAAGCGAGAACGCCGAGATCGCTCCTGCGACGACCAACGCGATCGTCACGAGCATGGCCGCCCGCGAGTGGCGGATGGCCAGCGCCGCGAAGCTCACTTCTCGGGCTCCGGCTTGGTCAGGGTGATGGCGGCGCCGTCTGGCAGGCCGGCCTGGCCGGTGACGATGACGGCGTCGCCCGCCTTGATCCCGGAGCGAATCTCGGCGTGCGCGTCATCCGTGATTCCGAGCATGACGACGCGGCGCTCCGCCTTCTCGCCGTTGACCACGAAGACGGCCGCCTCCTCGCCTTCGTGGGTGACCGCCGCGGCCGGCACCAGCACGACGTCGCGATGTTCCTCCGCGTCGATCGTCAACTGCACCGGCGCGCCGATGGGGAGGGCGGTGGGTGCGGCAAACGCCAGCCGGATCGGGGCGGTGGCCGTATTGGCGTCGACGGCGGCCGGACGCGAGACCACTTTGAGCGAGGCGGTCGCGCCGCCGCTGGGGCTGGCGAGCTGCGCGGTGGCGCCCATCGCAATCCGCTGCACGTCGGCCACCGGAATCGACGCCGTGATCTCGACACGCTTCGGGTCCACCACTCGGAGCACCGGGTCGCTGGCAGCCGCTTCCACCGAGTCGCCCGGATTGTGCGCGCGCTTGGCGACCACACCATCGAAGGTCGCGCGGACGATGGCCCTGGCGGCCGACGTCTGCGCGGCGCCCAGTGTGGCCTCCGACTCGGCCACCCCGGCCTGCGCGTCGGCCAGCTCGCGATCGGCGTCCTCCACTTCCTTGCGTGCGGCGATGCCGCGGTCGAACAGATCGTGGGCCCGCGTCTGCGCCGCGCGCGCGTTCTGCAGGCGCGCCTGCGCTCGCGTGACTTCGCCGCGCTTCGTGGCGACGTCGGCCGTATAGGACGGGATCTCGAACCGGACGAGGACGTCGCCGCGCCGCACGCGGTCGCCTTCCGCGTGCGGGATCTCGGCGATGCGTGCCGGCTCCGGCGCGATGACCAGCAGATCGGCACCGGGCGCGGCCGTCACCGTGCCGGTCACCATCAGCGTGGCGCGAATCGTGCCGACCGCGGCCGCCTCGGTGGTGACGGGCACGACGGTGTCGCTCGTCACCTCCTCGGTGGCTTCACGGCTGCAGCCGGCGATCGAGACGAGCAGAAGGAGGCCGGCGAGTGAGCGAATGATCATGGCTGCAGGGGGGCGCCGATCGCGCGTTCGAGGTCGGTGAGGGCGGTTTGCAGATCCGCTTGCGCCTGGAGCGAGCGGAGCCGGGCGTCGCGGGTCGCCTGCAACGCTTGAAGGTAGGCGGCGATCCCCGTCCGTCCGAGCCGGTAGGCGTCCTGGGCCAGGTTCTCGACCTCGATCGCCTGGGGGATGATCTCGTCGCGATAGCGCAGGTATTGCTCGCGCTGGGCGCTGGCGACGGCGGTCGCGGCCGCGACATCGCCGGCAATGCGCGACACCGTCGCCTCGCGCTCGGCGGTGAGCTGCGTCAGCGTCAGTTCCTCGAGCTGTACGCCCGCCTTGTGGGTGGTGAAGATCGGCAGCGAAATCGCGACGGCGGCCTTCCACCCGGTTTGAAACTCGGCGTCGGTGCCAAAGCCGTGCGTGACGCTGCCCTCGGGCGTGATGTCGGGGCTCCGGACCGCGCGTGCCAGCGCAACCTTGCTCCGCTGTTCCTCGATCCGGCGATCCAGCACCGCCAGCTCGGTGCTGGCGGAGCGCGCCCGCAGCACCGCCGCGTCGAAGGCGACCGGGATGCCGAGGTCGGGTTCGACCAGCTCGGTGGGCGCATCGATCGCAAATCCCAGCAGGGCGTTCAATTTCGCGCGTGCCGCCACCACCGTGCCGCGCGCGCCGGCCGCCTCGTTCTGCGCCTGGGCGCGCGCGAGCTCCGCTTGCAGCACCTCGAGGCGGGCGGCGTCGCCGGCGTCGAACCGCTGCTGCGCCGTGTCGCGCGCCCGGGTGGCGAGCCCCTGCAGCTCGTCGAGCAACGCCACGCGCGACGAGGCAATCAACAGGTCGAAGTAGGCGCCGCGGACCGCGCTCCGCGTCTGCGCGACGACGAGCTCAATCTCCGCCTCCGTCGTCCGCACCGAGGCCTGCGCGACGTCGAGGCGCCGCGCGCGCTTGCCGCCGGTTTCCCACGGCACGGCCACGGTGTAGGCCTGTCGTGGCGTGTCGCGGTCGAACTCGACGCGTCCTTCCGGGTTGAGCCGCTCCCCGGCCACGGCCACGCCGGCCGCGCCGATGGCGCGGCGGGTGCGCGCCGCGATGACGGCCGGGTTCCCCGACAAGGCGCGATCGATGGCGGCAGCCAGCGTCAGCGGCGCCTGAGGTACTGGAGCCTGTGCCGCCGGTGCAATCTGGGCGGCGGCGGTCGACGCGGCCAGCAGCCAGCACGGCAGCCAGAGAACGGAACGCACGCGCCGAGTATGTGGCACCACGAATGAACGGCGGATGACAGGCCCGCCCCGCCGCAGGCGGGGCCATTCAACACTGCACGAGCGAGGCGAAGCCTCTATGCAGTTGGCGTGTGGCGGAGCCTCGCTCGTCATGGTTCGTTCATGTGGCTGGGAGCATGATGTGTGCCGGGGGTGGTGATGATGCGAAGCACATCTCGGAGCGGTCTCGTCGCGCTGCTGGTCATGGTCGTGGCGGGCATCGGGGTGGTGGCGGCCGAACATTACGCGAAGGTCGCCGAGATCAAGATTGGCGGTGCCGGCGCCTTCGACTACCTGACGGTGGATTCAGCCGCGAAACGCCTGTACGTGACGCACGGGACTGAAATCGTCGTCATCGATCTGGCCACCAACGCCATCGTCGGCCGCATCGCCGACACGCCGCGTGTGCATGGTATCGCCATCGGGGCCAACGGCCGGGGGTTCACGAGCAACGGGGGGGAGAACAAGGTCGGCATCGTCGATCTGAAGACGCTCGCGACGCTGTCCAAGGTCGACACCGGCGCCAACCCGGATGCCATCCTTTACGTCCCCTCGCGCAAAGAGGTCTACGCCTTCAACCATACCGGCGAGTCGGCCACCATCATCGACGCCGAGAAGGGCACCGCCATCACCACCGTGAAGCTGGGCGGTCAGGCCGAGACGGGCCAGGCTGATGCCGCGCTCGGCAAAGTGTTCGTCAACATCGAAGACAAGAGCACGGTCGACGTGATCGACATGGCGACGCACGCGGTGGTGGCGACGTGGCCGGTGGCTCCGGCGGAGGAGCCCACCGGGATGGCCATCGACACCGCCAGCCACCGCGTATTCGTGGGCGGCGGGCCGTCGCTGGTGATGCTCGATGCCAACAGCGGCAAGGTGGTGGCGTCGCTCAAGATCTGTGGCGGCACCGACGCCACCGCGTTCGACCCCGCCACGAAGAACGTCTTCGTCTCATGCGGCGACGGGCACATCACCGTGGCGCACGAAGACAGCCCGACGGCGCTCTCGCTCGTCGAGACGTTCGAGACGTCGCGCGGGGCACGGACCATGGCGCTCGATCCTGCGACGCACCGCGTCTACACCGCGGCGGTCGACTTTGGAGCGCCGGTTCCCAATGCGCCACCGCCGCCTCCGGGCCGCCGGGGCGGTCCGCCGCCGATTCCGGACTCATTCCATGTGATGGTGTTCGGACCGAAGTAGTCCTTGGTGCTTGGTTCTTAGTTCTTGGTCCGTCCCCGGTCCTTGGTCCGTCCCTG
>Ga0207645_10004439_pt1 | contig 10385 bp, 8 predicted proteins | sample KBSM53metaG_FD_184331 | JGI IMG/M metagenome (GOLD analysis project Ga0207645, IMG submission 184331) | Miscanthus rhizosphere microbial communities from Kellogg Biological Station, Michigan, USA - KBS M5-3 metaG (SPAdes) (version 2) | ecosystem: Host-associated > Plants > Roots > Rhizosphere >...
GACGGGTTCGACGCGGCGATCGCGCACATCAACCGCTACGGCTCGCATCACACCGACGCGATCGTCACCAACGACCATGCGCACGCGATGCGCTTCCTGCGCGAAGTCGACTCGGCCAGCGTGATGGTCAACGCGAGCACACGCTTTGCCGACGGCTTCGAATACGGCCTCGGCGCCGAGATCGGCATCTCGACCGACAAGCTGCACGCGCGCGGACCGGTCGGCCTCGAAGGCTTGACGTCGCTGAAGTGGATCGTGCTCGGGCACGGCGAAATCCGTCGCTGACCCGTTTTCGACCACTGCGCTGCGCAGCCGGGCGCACGCCGCGGCGTGACCGACCGCACGCATGAGCGCCTTTCCTGGATCGCCGGCGCAAGAAGCGCGGGCATCATCGTGCGATGACCGACCCGCGCCGCGCCCTCGTGCTGTTTTCCGGCGGCCAGGATTCGACCGTCTGCCTGGCGTGGGCACTGAGCCGCTATTCGCATGTCGAGACGATCGGCTTCGACCACGCGCTGCGGCACGCCTCCGAGCTCGAGTCGCGCCTGCACGTGCGCGCCGAACTGCACGCGAAGTTCCCGCGCTGGACCGCGCGCCTCGGCGACGACCATCTGCTCGACCTGTCGCTGCTCGACCAGCTGATCGCGACGCGGCCGACCGATGCGCGCGCCTCGCAGATGAAGAGCGACGGCCTGCCGAAGGAATTCGTGCCCGGGCGCAACCTGTTCTTCTTCACGTTCGCGGCGACGGTCGCCGACCGGCGCGGCCTCAACGTCCTGGTCGGCGGCATGTGCGAGACCGACTTCTCGGCCTATCCCGACTCGCGCGACAACACGCTGAAGTCGTTGCAGGTCTCGCTCAGCCTCGCCCTCGACCGGCCGATGACGATCGACACGCCGCTGATGTGGCGCAACAAGGCCGAGACCTGGGCGCTCACCGAAGAGATCGGCGGCGATCGGCTGATCGACCTGATCGTCGAGCACACGCATTCCTGCTACATGGGCGACCGCTCGCATCGCCACGCCTGGGGCTACGGCTGCGGCCTCTGCCCATCGTGCTACCTGCGCGAGAAGGGCTACGAGGCCTGGCTGATCAGCTGAGCGCGCCGCGATGAGCTGGCAAGTCGGCATCTGGGTCGCGGGCGCGCTGCTGCTGTGCTGGACCGTCGGCGCCTACAACCGGCTGGTCAGCCTGCGCAATGCGATCGTCAAGGGCTTCGAGCCGGTCGACCTGCAGTTCGGCAGTCGCCATGCGCTGCTGCAGCAGCAGCTCGATGCGGTCGGCAGCGTGCTCAGCAACGCGGCGGAACGGCTCGAGACGCTGCGCGCGGCGTGCCAGCAAGCGGAGCTGGCGCGCGCGCATGCGAAGACACACCCCGGCGCACCCGGCGCGATCACGAGCCTGCGGCTGGCCGATGACATCCTGAACGAAGCGCGCGCCCGTCTGCCGGTGCAGACGATCGGCGGTGTCGACATCTCGGAGCTGAACGCACAGCTCGGCGCGACCGACACCGCCCTGACCTTCGCGCGCAGCCAGTTCAACACGGCAGTGCTCGACTACAACCGCGCGATCCGCCAGCTGCCGACGCGGCTGATCGCGAAGATCTTCGGCTTCGAGGCCGCCGGCACCCTCTGATCCGGTGCCTTGCTGGATACCCCGCATCCTTGTGGGATAAGGGGACCGCTACAGTGGTCTGCGCCGAATCCGCACCCGTCCCACCGATGCGCGCCTTCCGAACCACGCTTCTCGCCAGCCTGTCGGCGCTCGTCGCCGCGCACGCATCCGCCGCGCCTTCAGCAGCCGATCAGGAGGCGCTGCGCCTGCGAAGCCTCGCGTCGACCTGCGCGCAATGCCACGGCACCGACGGTCGCCCCGTCGCCGATTCGATCGTGCCGCCGTTGGCCGGTCGGCCGGAGGCCGAGACGGTGCAGCAGCTGCTCGCGTTCAAGGCCGGTACGCGAGCGTCGACGGTGATGACGCAGCTCGCGAAGGGCTACAGCGACGCGCAGATCCGGCAGCTCGCCGGCTACTTCGCGGCGCAGCGATGAGTGCCGGACGCGGCCTCGATCGGCGCCGCGTGCTGCAGGCGGCCGCGGCCGGCGTCATCGCCAGCATCGGCGGATGCGCGGTCCGCTCGGCCGGCAGCAGCAGTGCGGCGCGCGTCGTGGTCGTCGGCGGCGGCTATGGTGGCGCGACCGCGGCGAAGTACCTGCGCCTCCTTTCCGGCGGACGACTCGACGTCGTGCTGGTCGAGCCGGATCCGGCGTTCGTCTCGTGTCCGCTCTCGAACCTTGTCCTCGGTGGCAGCCGGACGATGGCCGACATCACGCGGCCGTACACGACACTCGAGCGCGCGCACGGGGTAAGGCTCGTGCACGACCGGGTCGACCGGATCGATCTTGCACAACGCATTGCGATCCTCGGATCGGGCCAGCGCCTCAACTACGACAAGCTGGTGCTGTCGCCGGGTGTCGAGATGGTGTGGGACAGCGTCGCCGGGCTGCGCGCCGCGAGCGAGCAAGGCCGGATCGTGCAAGCCTGGAAGGCCGGCCCGGAGACGGCGACGCTGCGGCGCCAGCTCGAGGCGATGCCGGACGGCGGCGTGTTCGCGATCGCGATTCCCGAGACGCCTTACCGCTGTCCGCCGGGGCCTTATGAGCGCGCCTGCCAGGTCGCGCACTACTTCAAGTCGGCCAAGCCGAAATCGAAGGTGCTGATCCTCGATGCGAACGAGGACGTCACGTCGAAGGGGCCGCTGTTCAAGCGGGTCTGGGCCGAGTCGTACGCCGGGATGATCGAGTACCGCCCGCAGCACAAGGCCAGCGCTGTCGATGCCGCTGCGGGGCTCGTCAAGTTCGAGGTGCAGGACGACGTGCGGGCCGATGTGCTGAACGTGCTGCCGACGATGCGCGCCGGCGCGGTCGCGGTGCAGAGCGGCCTCGCCAATGCGAACGGCCGCTGGTGCCTCGTGAACTACCTGAACTTCGAGTCGACCGCGGCACGCCATGTCCACGTGCTCGGCGACTCGATCCAGGTCGCGCCGGCGATGCCGAAGAGCGGCCACATGGCGAACGGCCACGCGAAGGTCGCGGCCGCTGCGATCGTCGCCGAGCTCGCCGACGCCGAGATCGATCCGGCGCCGATGCTGACCAACACCTGCTACAGCTTCGTCGACGACCAGCGCGCGATCCACGTGGCCAGCGTGCACGAATACGTGGCCGCCGAGCGCACCTTCAAGACGGTCGCCGGCTCGGGCGGCCTGTCGAGCGCGGCCAACGAGCTCGAAGGCCGCTACGGCTGGAACTGGGCGCGCACGATCTGGGCCGACGCGCTCGCCTGACCTCGAACGGAACCGCGAGGCGTACATGAATTCGAAGGCCCCGCTCGACGCGATCGTCACGCAGACCGATGAAGCGCCCGAACCCGTCAAGGAAGAGGAGAACCGGGTCCTGCTGCACATGCCGGTCGACATCCGCAGCGCCGCGCTCGCGCTGCTCGCGGTGCTCGCCAGCCTGTACACGCTGTACTGGGCCCGGGCGGTGTTCATTCCGGTGCTTCTCGGCCTGATGGCGAGCTATGCGCTGACGCCGGTCGTCGACCGGCTGCAGCGCTGGCACGTGCCGCGCGTGCTGGCCTCGGCGTTGCTGCTGGTCGCGATCGTCGGCTCGCTCGGCTGGATCACGTACAAGCTGCGCGACGACGCGAACGCGCTGATCCAATCGCTGCCCGATGTGGCCCAGCGGTTTCGGCAGTCGATCGAGGAGCGCCAAGGTCCGCGCGCGGCTCCATCGACGGCGATCGAAAAAGTCCAGCAGGCGGCGCGCGAACTCGAGAAGACAGCCGAAGCTGGCGCGGCCAGCGCGCCGGCCCCGACGCGCGGAGTGACGAAAGTGCAGATCGAAAAGCCCAGGTTCAACATCCAGGACTACTTCTGGACCGGCACGCTCGGCCTGGTCGCGCTGATCGGCCAGGCGACCGTCGTGCTGTTCCTGACCTTCTTCCTGCTCGCGTCCGGCGACACGTTCCGGCGCAAGATGGTCAAGATCGCCGGGCCGACGTTCACCGAGAAGCGCCTGACGATCCAGGCGCTCGACGAGATCACCGCGCAGATCCAGCGCTACCTGCTGGTGCAGGTATTCACGAGCGTGCTGGTCGCGATCGCGACCTGGCTGTGCTTCGTCGGGCTCGGCGTCAACCAGGCGGCGGTCTGGGGCATCGTCGCCGGCGTGCTGAATTTCATTCCGTACGTCGGCTCGATCGTGTTCACCGCGGCGTCGGCCGCGGTCGGCCTGATGCAGTTCGGCAATATCGAGTCAGCGCTGATGGTGGCCGGCGTGTCGCTGGTGCTGCACACGATCTCCGGCTACGTGCTGACGCCATGGCTGACCAGCCGCACCAGCCGCATGAACGCGGTCACGGTCTTCGTCGGCGTGCTCGCCTGGGGTTGGCTCTGGGGCCTCTGGGGCCTGCTGCTCGGCGTGCCGATCCTGATGGTCGTGAAGGCGGTCTGCGACCGCATCGAGGACCTGAAGCCGGTCGGCGAATTGCTCGGCAGCTAGCCGTGCTGCGGCGCCTGGGGCGCCGCGACTTCAGCCCATCGCCAGGCAGGCGCCCTGGTAGACCAGCAAAAGGACGGCGGTGACGCTGATGTTGGCGGCCAGGTGCGCGCGCCCCTGGCCGATGTGGACGCCGAAGCGCACGCTGAGGCAGCCCCACAGGATCACGATCAGCGCGGCGCCGGCATCGATCCGGCTCATCTGCTGACCGAATGCGGTCGCGCCGCCGAGGCAAGCCAGCCAGAGACCGACGGCCATGATCGTGGCGGCGGTGACTTCGTTGAAAGAGGGCTTGCGCAAGGGGATGCCGAACAGCTTCATGGATGCAACCTATACAACAGCGTGGTCAGAAACGGGACTCGATTGTTGCAAGCTTAGGCCGTGCCGGGGCGCGCAAAGCGTCGATGAGGCCGGTCATTCACGTGCAGTTCGCACGGCGACCCGACCGCCGTTCAACGCGGCGCCGCGCCCGCTTCGCCGGCCTCGAGCGGCGCAGCGTTCGGAGCGCTTTTCGTCGGCGTCCCGCGGGCCAGGCCCCAGACCATGAAGCCGAGCGCCGCGACGCCGGCGATCAGCACCGACCAGAGCAGCAACGGTCGCCATTGTGCTTCACGCTGCTCGGCCCGGACCCGCTGTGCGACCGCCTCGACTTCGGTCCAGGCGCCGATCTCGGCCTGCCCGAAACGCGGCCGCTCGTCGGCCAGCGCCGGCACCAGCGTGTCGGCCGGCAGCGCGCCGGACGGCGCGTCTTTCGAGCCGGCGAGCAGGCGAAACGGCGGCTGCCCCTGCGCGGCGAACACCAGGCGCGCGAGTTGCGCCTGCGTCGCCAGGCGCGCGCTGTCCGGGTCCAGCGCCGCGGCGCGCTCGTCGGGCACGACGCGCACGAAGCGCACGGTCTGGTGCACGCTCAGCGCCGGCGACACGCTGACCGAGCCGTCACGCTCGAGTCGATAGAACACGCCCTGGGCGAGATCGCGCCAGGCCTCGTCGGCGCGCTGCCGGCCTTGCAGCCGCACCGGTGCCACGCGTGTCCCGGCGCTGAAGCGGAGGTCGATGGTTTCAAGCGGCAGCGCGCCGCCCAGGTCGAAGTAGAGCGCGCCGCGCGCCTTTTCCGGCACCGTCGCCGGATCGGTCGGTACCGCGACCGGCGCATGCACCAGATCGGTCGGCGGATCGATCGCGACCGCATTGCGCTCGACTGCGACCACCTGCGCACCGGTCACGCGCGGCGCGGCGGCCGCATCGCCCCAGACCAGGCGGACGAAGCGGCCGGTGCCGGGCGCCAGCCCGACGCTCGGCTGCGTCAGCGGCCCGGCGGCCGAGGTCAGCGCCATCAGCTGGCCGGCGCCGCCCGCTCGCCAGCTGCGCAGATCGTCGCTGCTGTCGATGCGGTAGCCGGCGCTGAACTCGGCCGGACCGGACCACTCCAGGCGCAGCCATTTCGGCAGCGGATCGGTGGGCTTGCGGTCACCGAGATCGACGAGCCATCCGCCCGACCGGCGCGACTCGCTCGCCTCGATCGCCGGACTGCGGCCGGGGCGTTTTCGAACCTGGATCCGGTCGCCCTCGACGACGACTTCGACCGGCGACGCCCAGGCGCCGTCGGCCGTCGGCCGGGCCGGCAACGGATAGAGCACGGCCGGATGGGTGTGCTCGATCGTCTGCTGTTCCGAACGTGCGCCGAGCAGGCTGTACGGCGCTCGTTCACCCCGCGCATCGACAACGCGCAGATCGCGCAACCCCGGTTGGACGACGTGCGCGTAGGCGCTCGGTGGCAACGCCGCTTGCACGAACGGTGCGGCCTGGCGGATCTCGATCGGCGCGCTGTAGCGGAACGCCGGCTCGTCCGCGCCTGCGGCGTGAGCGACCCCGAGCGCCAGACCGAGGGCGATTGCGACAGCCGCGCGCTCAGACCGCCGCATGGCGTTCCCCCTTCGCCGGCAACGGTGCCACATAGCCGATCACGAGCATCAGCGCGCCGACTCCGATGAACGAGACGATGCGGGCGACGGTGCCGGAACCGGACAGGTCGACCAGCAGCAGCTTCAGCACGACGGCGGCGAGCAGGCCGGCGCCGACCATCCACACGACGCGTGCGGCGCGGTGCGCGGAGAACCACATCAGCACCAGCGCGGTGATCGTCCACAGCAGGGTGATGCCGGTCTGCACCGCGAGCGATGCGGTCCACGCGTCGAAGCGGTACGGCACGCCGGCGTAATGGTGGAAGCCGCGCACCAGCATCGCGTTCAGCCAGACGAATCCGGCGACCGCGAGCACGCCGGATGCGAGGCCTGGCCGCTCGGCGAGATGCGGCACGACATCGGCGCTGCGCAGCCACAGCCAGACCGCCGCGAGCGCGAGGCCGATCCCGACGTCGAGCGGGTTCAGCAGCGGCAGCGGCGGCAGCGGACGCGCCGAGCCATCGGAGGCGACGTTGGCGATCAACGTCCACAGCACCAGGCCGATCGACAGCACCGCGGCGGCAGTGACCCGATACGCGATCGGCGCGGCTACGACCGGCCAGCGTGACGCCGTAGCCGGTCGCGGCAGCAGGATCAGCAACGCCGCCGGCACGACCAGCCAGCCGAGCCACGGCCACGCGCTCGCCGGGTCGCCCCAGCCCGCCGTGATCGCGCGGCCCTGCAGCGCGCCGAGGGCACCGAGCACGAGCACGCCGAGCGCATGCAACGCATCGCGCAACGGTTCGGGCCAGCGCGGCGCGAGGAACCAGAGAACCGCGACGTGCACGGCCAGCGCGAGCGGCCACGCCCACCATCCGCCGCCGCTCGCCGGGCTCGCCAAGGTGACGGTCGAGGCGAGCACCGCGAGCGCCATGAACGGCGCCTGCCCGACGGCCGGCCAGGCGGCGTTGCGCCAGCGCAGCCGCAACGACAGTGCGAGATCGATCAGCGCGATCGCGCTGATCGTCGCAAGCCATGCCGCGAGCCGGTAACGGGTTGGCACGAACGTGTCGATCTCGAGACCCGCGGCCGACAGCAGCCAGAGCGTCGCCCAGCCGACCAGCAGCGGTTCGGCGACGGCCTCGCGATGCTGCGACGCCGTCCGCTCGACATCGCGCTGAACGAAGAAGGCGGCGGCGAGCGACGCGGCCGCGGCCAGCAATCCGTTGAAGAAATAGGCGTTGAAGAGGGCCGTCGGGACGCCGTGCCGTTCGTGCCCGAGCAGCATCGAGAAGCCGGAAAGGACCAGCAGCGCATAGCCGAACGCACGCGCCAGCCCGCGGCGTTGCCGCAGGCCGATCCAGACCAGGCCGGCCCCTTCGAGCGCCCACGCGCCCGCGGTGCTGCGGGCGTCGAGCGCGAAAGGGATGACGAGCGTCAGGAACACGGTGCCGATCGCGAGACTGGCGTCGAAGGTGAGGCCCAGTTGCGGACGCCGCTGCATCCAGCGCGCCAGCGCCACGTAGAACGCGGCGAGCCCGAGTGCCGACAGCGCGGTGCCATATTCGATGTGGCGCACCAACCCGTACTGCAACGCGAAGACGATCGTCGGCAGGCCGAACAGCAGGCTGCTGTTGACCCAGGCATCGGTGCGATGCGGCGGCAACGCGTCGGGTGCGATCACGCGACGTGCCGGCAACACCATGATGACGACGAAGAGCAGGAAGAACGCGATCAGGAACGCCTCGCTGGTCGCGAAGTTGTCCGGGCTGTAGCGCAGCACGCCCCACGCCGTCGCGACGATGAAGGTGCCGAAGAAGCCCACCAGATTGAGCGAGCGCCAGGTCTTGTGCCACGCGACCGCGGCGATGCCGAGGTCGAGCACCAGGTAGTAGCTGAACAGCGCGACATGGTTGCCGCTGCCGGTCGAGACCAGCAGCGGCGTCGCGAAGCCGCCGAGCGCGCCGATCACCGCGAGCGCCCGCGAATCCTGCAGCACCGCGAGCGCAGCGGCGAGCGCGGCGACCACCACCATCAGCCCGAACACCGGCGCAGCCGACAGCACGCCGTAGAAGCGGAACGCGACGAACAGCGTCAGATACAGCACCGCAATCGCGCCGCCCTGCAGCGCCTGCGCATAGGCCGACCGGCGCAGGCGCAGGCGCCAGCCCAGCCCGAGCAGCACCAGCGCAACGCCGCCGATCGCGGCGAGCCGCATCTCGACCGGTACATGCACATGCTCGCTGGCGAACTTGGCGAGGAAGGCGAGCCCTATGAAGAGGATGCCGATGCCCGCCTTGACGATCGTGTTGCCGCCGAACAGCCAGCCACGCACCGCGGCGAGCCACGGCGACGGCGTCGGCGATGCGGATGTTGGCCGCGACGTCGCGGCCACCGGCGCGAGGTCGCCGGGATAGGTATCGTCGTTGCCGGCGGCGTCCGCGATCGTCGTCGCGCCGCGCCCTTCAGCGCGGGTCGACACCGCCTCCCGCGCGATCGCTGCCGACGGCGTTGGCTCGATCGGCAGATCGACCGATTGCGAAGCCACCGGCTCGAACGGCAGGTCGACCGTCGCGGCGTCGGAACCATCGAGCGGCAGATCGACCGCGGCGCGCGAAGCGGATGGCGCGGCGTCCACCGCTGCGATTGCGGGCGCCTGGGCCAGCCCATCGAGTGCGCTGCGCAAGCTTGCGATCTCGCGCTGCTGACCCTGCGATCGCCAGACGAGCCAGCCCAGCACCGCTCCGATCACCGCGCCCTGCCCTTGTCCGATCAAGGCTCCGACCACGGCCCCCACTATCACCGCAATGACGATCGTCACATCCGCTCCCACGGTGCTTCGATGCGCGGAACTCTAGCAGCGGCATCGCGCCGCGCTGCCCCTCGATGTGCGGTATTGCGGCACGCTCCGGCCGGCATCGCACCATGAACCTGAGTGCGCGCCCGCTTTGCGTGCAGCCACCGGATCGAGGGGTCTGCAGGCGCGCAAGGTTGGAGCAAACCCCTGCTGGCAACGCACCAGTGGAGGGCTTAGCATCCAGACCTCTCCAAGCGGTGTCGCGTCACGCGGGCAGGTCCCGCCAGATGCAGGAAAGGAACCGTTGCAACCCACCGATGTTCACGATCCGGACTACTTCCACAAAGTAGTCGACTGTCAATGGGCTTGTCCCGCCCACACCCCCGTTCCCGAGTACATCCGCCTGATTGCCGCAGGCCGCTACACCGACGCCTACATGGTGAACTGGGAATCGAATGTGTTCCCGGGCATCCTCGGCCGCACCTGCGACCGGCCCTGCGAGCCGGCATGCCGCCGCGGCCGCGTCGAGGAGGCGCAGGCCGAAAAGCCGGAGCCGGTCGCAATCTGCCGCCTGAAGCGTGTGACGGCCGACTACAAGGACGACGTCAGCGCGCTGCTGCCGCGCATCGTCAGCCCGAAGAACGGCAAGCGCATCGCCTGCGTCGGCGCCGGTCCCGCATCGCTGACGGTCGCGCGCGATCTCGCGCCGCTCGGCTATGAGGTGGTCGTCTTCGAAGGCGACGCCAAGGCGGGCGGCATGATGTGGTCGCAGATCCCGCGCTTCCGTCTGCCCGAGCAGGTGATCGACGAAGAGACCGGCTACGTGATGAAGCTCGGCGTCGCATTTCGCGGCAACACGCGCGTCGAGTCGATGCGGCAGCTGCTCGGTGAAAAATGGGATGCGGTGTTCGTCGGCTCGGGCGCACCGCGCGGACGAGACCTCTCGATCCCGGGCCGGCGCGAGGCCGCCGCCAACATCCACATCGGCATCGACTGGCTGTCGTCGGTGTCGTTCGGTCATACGACGCGGATCGGCCAGCGCGTCATCGTGCTCGGCGGCGGCAACACCGCGATGGACTGCTGCCGCAGCTCGAAGCGGCTCGGCGGCAGCGACGTCAAGGTGATCGTGCG
>Ga0207645_10004440_pt1 | contig 10384 bp, 10 predicted proteins | sample KBSM53metaG_FD_184331 | JGI IMG/M metagenome (GOLD analysis project Ga0207645, IMG submission 184331) | Miscanthus rhizosphere microbial communities from Kellogg Biological Station, Michigan, USA - KBS M5-3 metaG (SPAdes) (version 2) | ecosystem: Host-associated > Plants > Roots > Rhizosphere >...
CCCAAGGCGACTTTGGCCTTCGGCTTGGAACGTCCGCCGCCCGCTTCCATTTCCGCTTTTGACCCAAAGCAACATCGCCAATTTCTGCTGAATTGGACCTCCGTCCAACTCGCCACCTTCTTGTCAATCGACGAAAATCGCAAATGTGAACGCCCCGAATGTCGCCGTCCTCGGACTTGTAGCGGCCGCGTCAACGGCGCTGACGGCGTTGCCTTGCAAAACTGCTTAGAGGCTCGCAATGAAAACAATCATACCCATTATTTCTGCCGTTGTGCTTGCACTCGCACTAATGTCGGCCAGCGCGGAGCCTACGCACCGTAAGCGTCACACGAAGGCTGCCACCGCTGCACAGCCACAGATTGCTTGCACCGTTGTCGGCTGCATACCGGTTCCGCGTGGCTGCCATCCCGAGATGGGCTACACGCCGGGCGGAACGCCAACCGGTTTTGATGTGGCGGTATGTCCGAACTACACGCTTTACGGAAACGCGCGGTGCCCGAACTGCTGATCCGGCGCGGTGACCAGTGGTCGCTTGGCTTTGCTTATAAACGTCACCATTCGGGGTAAAGCGACATCGGCTTTTGCACCGCACATTCTCGCGGGTAAAGCAGACGTGACCGGTTGCGGATGTCCGCTTTCGCAGTCGCTATTGGGGGCAAAGCGGACGCGATCTGTTGCACTGCATATGTCCGTTAATGACCCAAAGCGGACATTCAGCTCCAGTTGTCTTCCAAGATTACGGAGCGACGCTGCGCAGCCCTTTCAATTCGCCCTGCCCAATCTTTGTTTCCAAAGTTTGATTACTCCGGGCGGAAATTCACGCCTTCCGACTCCTGTGCGTCGGCAGGCTTCCGGCCACATCTCAAGCAAGGAGTGATCTTCACGGAGCAGGTCGCTTTGCGAAACCTGGTCAGCTTCAGAACGCGGCCACCGTTCGGCCGCCATTTTCAAGAGCTCGATCAGTGTGGCGACATCTTGTTTGTGGGTGTCCATGACAACCCCCTTCGCAATGGAACTTACACATAACAACACCGGATGCGGCTGTATCGGCCATCACGAAAAGACGCATTAGCGCGGGCGGTGACGAACTACCTCAGCCTATTCCGAATCTACCTTATAACGGTAACGGGCACGGGGGGTTTTCGGGGGACCCTTGATGAAATCCTCGGTCGTTAAACGTTCCATCGTAATTGATGGACACAAGACCAGCGTCAGCCTTGAAGATCCCTTCTGGACTGACCTGAAAAAAATCGCGCATACCCAGCAAGTCACGCTGTCGGAATTGGTCACTAAGATCGACGGTACGCGCGAACAGAGCAATCTATCCTCGGCGATCCGCCTGTTTGTTCTTCACCACTATGAAGACAAGCGAATGGACGTAGCGAAAGCTCATCCCTCCGCGATGGCTGCTGAATGACGCATTGCCCCCGGACCGAACGCATGCGAGGCCGCACGATCCCAACGCGGCATTGAGTACCTGGGCAATGCCATACGCCGTTTGCCGCTCGCTCAGTGCGTGCGTGCCGACTACGAGTGCGACTATCATCCTGTCGGGAGCGAGAAATTGCGCAGCCTATACGTCGGCAAGCCGTTGCCGCCGAGTTAATCGCAACTCGCTCGCCTACTCGAGGAATGACGTACGGGGCTATTCGGCTGCTACTGACAGTTCGAGTGGAAGTAGCGGCTCGGTTTGGCTATCGGCCTTTTCATATGGCGCATTGGGTGCAGAAAAACTTAACCGTCGCAAATCGATGATTAGGTCTTGCAAGCATTCGACAGGAACAGAGTATATTCTTTCAGCCGTCGAATATTTCGTACGTAATGAAATAACGATACTGTCGTCCGCGGCCGAGTAACTTTCGGCCCTTACCGCTACAACACTCACAGAAACTCGTTGCTCTACTTTTTCACTCATGGTGCCCGCCAGTTTAGCACCAGACGAAGCCATTGGCACTGTGAGGAAAAATGGCCGATTTCAGTGGATTTCCGAAGCCGAAGGCGTTAGCGAGTGCCGCAGCCGCAGAGCCAATTGATTGAGGACCGCCTCAGTCGGCGGCCTCTTTCATCTCAAAACAATCGTGCAATGTCCGCTATTGGCCCAAAGCGGACATGGCTTGCTTCGTGGCGCAGCGGACAGTCTCATGGGCAACCTGAAGCGTTTAGCTTCCTAGCTTGAGCGATATCCTCATTACCGCTTGCGTCGTCGTTTTTCAGCTTAGCCCTCCCTCGATTGCAAAAAGCGAGTGCAAATTTGGGATTGCGCAGGATAGCCTCACCGTAGTCCGCAATGGCTCGGTCCTTGTCGCCTTTGCGCGCATAAGCAACGCCCCTATTGAGATAAGAACTAGGCTCCTCCGGATTGAGTCGAATGGCCTCGTTGTAATCGGCAATGGCTCGATCTTGGCCGCCTTTCTTCGAATAAGCGAGGCCCCGATTGTTAAAGGCTTTGGCGCTCATAGGATCGAGTCGGATGGCCTCGTTGCAGTCGGTTATTGCTCGGTCGTTGTCGCCTTTTTTCAAATAACTGAGACATCGGTAGCTAAAGGCGATAGCGCTCTTAGGATCTATTCGGATGGCCTCGTCGAAATCGGTAATGCCTCGGTCGTTGTCGCCTTTGTTTGCATAAGCACTCCCTCGGGTTACAAAGGCGTTGCTGTACTCAGGATCGAGTCGGATGGCCTCGTTGAAATCGGTAATGGCCCGATCGTTGTCACCTTTGCTCGCATAAGTGAGGCCCCGGTTGGTGAAGGCTTTAGCGCTCTTGGGATCGAGACGGATGGCCTCGTTGCAGTCGGTTATTGCTCGGGCGTTGTCGCCTTTCTTCCAATAACTCAGGCACCGGTTGGTAAAGGCGATAGCGCTCTTAGGATCTATTCGGACGGCCTCGCTGTAGTCGGATATGGCTCGGTCGGTGTCGCCTTTTCTTTCATAAATGATGCCGCGGTCAATAAAAGCGACGGCGTACTCGGGGTTGAGTCGAATGGCCTCGTTGCAATCGGCAATAGCTCGATTATTGTCGCCCTTGCCCCCATAAGCAACGCAGCGGATTACAAAAGCGCGAGCGTTGTTGGAGTCGGATTGAACCGTTTCGTTAACAAGACGAATCGCCTCGTTGTAGTTGTCCATGGCCTGGTCGAGGTTCCCTTTCCTGGTAAGGGCGATGCCACGATATAAAAATGCACCAGCATATTTGGGATCTATGGAGACGGCCCTGTCGTAATCAGCCATAGCTCGCTTGTGGTCGGCCCCCCTCGTAAGAGCAACGCCGCGGTCGGTAAAGGCGCTTGCATTATTTGGGTCTAGTCGAATTGCTTTATTACAGTCAACAATGGCGTTGTCATATTCGCTTACGCTGCGATACGCGAAACACCTTTCATTAAAAGCGCGGGCATTCATTGGATCGAGTCTAATGGCTTCGTTATAGTCAGCGATAGCTTTGTCGTAATTACTCTTATTACGGTAAGCGGTGCCACGCTCATAGAAGGCAGCAGAGGTGCCAGGATCGAGCCGGATGGCCTTGCTAAATGTCGCGATAGCTTTGTCATTGGCGTTGATCTTGAAGTCATTTGCGCCTTCGTTGAGCAGTGCAGAGTAACGTGCTCGCATCTCGCCTTCCACTCGTTTGCGCTCATTCTCAGCAGCGAGCCGCTCGTCCACCTGGGGTTTCGAAGTCACCGTAGCTGTGGTGTGCGAAACGGGGCTGATGCTTGCAGTAGGTGGCGCCAACATCCAGGCGTACCCAATCCACCCGATCAAGAGCACCACCGCTACTGCCGCACCTGCCACCGCCACCGCCATCACTCGCCGTTTGCGCGGTTCAACAGAATCACCACCGAACACCGAGCGGATGTGTCCAATGAGCGCGTCGACGTCCCGACCGAAGTGAAGATGGCGCACCTCAACGGCGTTGCGGCGCGCAAGTAATTTTATCGGGTCAGGCAGCTGGTCTGCCTTAGGCATTCGTGCCTCATCGACTAAAACGGGGATGACACGAATGTCGCGAGCTAGCGCCGCCTCGATTTCGACAGCGACGAAGTCATCTGGACTGTCTAGGCGTCGCTTGCCGCTTTCGTCTTTGGAGTGCAGCCAATTTTGGCCGATGACGACCAGAAGAACATCGCAGGCAGCGACTTGGTTATTCAGATACGTCTGGAAGTCGACCCCTGCCGGGATGCTGTCGACGTCCATGAATAGGTTGTTCTTACCGAATGCCTGTGCAAGCCGGTCGTGCAATCGACCGGCTGTGCCGATCGAATCTTCTCGGCGGTAATTAATGAAAATTGTACCTGCCATGGCTGCCGAGGATAGAAATCCAGATCTTACCGCAGAACCGGTCAAACCACTATGAGATCCGGACCCTCGGCGGGACGGACCTCTAGCCGCTGCAGGGACGGTCCTCCATCGCAGAATTTGAAAAAGTCTACTTTGGCCATGCGCCGATCTCTAAGTCTCGGATCGGCCAAGATCTCACTCAGGTATTCAAGCCGCACCAACGCACGCTTCGCCAAGGTGTGTGGATGTCAGTCCGTCCGATCACCAGACGAAACGAACGCCAGCCCTACCGCCATAGCCGAAATAATCGGATCCGCCGCGGACATCGGCTTGGACAAAGCTCGATAGGCCGTTGCCATAGTCAAATTTGACCGCGCCGATGCCCTGGCCGCGCACTTTGCCCTCTGTCGCCGCCGACGCGACGCCGCCAGCCGCGCCTATGAAAGCTGCGTCGGTTAGTGCCAAGCCGGATACGATTGGGTCGCCGTAAACGAGCCCGGTCAAGACCGGGGTGACCAGGACATTGTTCCAAAAGAACTGTGTACCCAGACGCGCACCGGCCTGCAGCCGAAGAACGTGGCCGTCCGCCAAGCCGAGTGCGGCGGCATCGGAATCGTAATCGGCGATGTAATACCTGATGCCAGCAGTTGGCTCGATCCACGTTGCGTTCGACAGAAAGAATTTTTGCTGGATGTTCCAGGCAATCCCGTAATTGATCAGATTTGTTGAGCCGGTACCCGTATTGACTTTTGTTCCAACAGGATTGTTGGGATTGCCATCAAGGGGGCTAAATGCCAGGGCGTCTGTAAACGTCTCATTGAGGTGAAGGAAATCGACCTTCAGCGTCAGATCGGTCGAGAACCCATTAAAGACATACGTTGCATAGGCCCCAACAGACGGTCCCGATAGGTGACCGCTAAGGGTACCAGTCCCCGGGCCTATACCGGCAGCCGCCGAGCCTGCACTCGTTGTCGATGAGCTGAGATTTGACCATAGGTACCCAGTCAAAACTCCCGTTATTAGCGTACCGCCTCCAGGTCCGAAATTTCGAAAGGTGCGATCGGCGCCCGCGACAAATCCACCAGTCGTGGCCTTAGTGGTGAAACTGAGGTTCATCGGGGTAGTAAGCCCAATTGGGACAATGGCGGTGGAGGAGACTCCTTCCCCTGTCAATCTGTCATATTCGCCGAAACCCTCGGCCCAAACTCCCCACTGTGGTCCATATGGGACGGGTGCTATCGGCTCCGCTTTCGTGGGCATTTGGCTTGGTTCGCGCGGCGGCAATTTTCGCACGCGCGGCGCGGAAGGCGGCGTCTCCTGCTGCACTTGCTCGGTTCTGCGACGCGCGGACACCGCCTGGACCACGGTATCCGTTGATTGCTGGGACGACGCCTGGGTCACATCGCTCAGGGCCTGGCTCGCGAGTGCCGCGTTGGAAAATGCCCCAGTCCCAGGACCACCACCATTAGGGACATTCGTACAAAATCCACCACTGAGTGTTATACCCGTAGTACCGGAGCCGACGCTGGACGGGCAAAATATTCCTTGCGCTTGTGCAGGTGCGCCCAGTCCCACTAAAGCGACAGGCGCGACCCCAAGCCAAAGCGCCCGAAAGCGGAGCGCAGTCCTCAATTTCGCCTCCCCAACCTCCGCAACCTAGGATGGTAAGCGAAAAAGAGCATTCTGCGGCAGTAGAATTGCACCAGTGACGTTTTTTTTGCTTCGGTTAATCGAACTGCGCGCCGTGTCCGAGACACCGGGCTAACAACACGTTGCCATCGAAAGAATATAGACGTACCGGCGTACCGGCGGGGCAAATCGGAATGCCGATCTGTGGAAAAATCCCACAAGCAATCAACTTCCTTTTCAGCCTCACTGAAATAAAATTGCCACCTCGGAGCGCGAGCAGCGTTGGCAAATGACGACACTGTTAAACGTGGCCCGATTTCTTGCAGCCCTTTTGGTAGGCGCCACCTCAATAGCGAATGGGACGGTGGCCGCCGACGACACCGAATTGTGCAACACGTCAGCCAAGAATCCGGACGAGGCGATTCCCGCTTGCACGCGACTGATTGACCAGGTAGGGCGCGTTGGCGGCTTGTCAGCGATTTACACCAATCGGGGGACAGCTTGGTACCGCAAGGGGCAACTCGATAATGCAATTTCGGATTTCAGCCAGGCCATACAACGCGATCCCAACAATGTTATCGCATACCGCAATCGAGGTCTGTCGTGGCATCGCAAGCGGCAATTCGATTCCGCGATTGTTGATTTCAGCGAAGTTATTCGCCTCGATCCGAATTCCGCTTCCGGCTATACTGACCGCAGCGCTTCGCTGATTAGTAAAGGCGAATTTGACAGCGCAATTTCCGACTGCAATCAGGCGATCAAAATCGACAACCGTTCGGTTGCAGCCTATCAAAACCGCGGCTTGGCGTGGCATGCCAAGGGCGCACTTGATCGCGCGCTACAGGATTTCGACAAAGTCGTCGCGTTGGCGCAGCAGTCGGACGCCGCCCGCAATAATCGCGCCGCTGTTTTCATCGACAAGGGCAATTTCGACCGCGCCATTGAAGACTACAATGAGGCGATCCGGTTAGCTCCGAAAGATTGGCGAGCCTTGAGCAGCCGCGGCGAAGCATGGCGATTAAAAGGTGACATGAATCGAGCGCTCGCGGACCATGATGCAGCAATTCGGCTCGACCCCCATTCCGCCGACGCCTATAACAACCGCGCGTTGGTCTGGAGAGACAGGGGCGAGTTGCAAAAGGCCATCGACGATTACAGTCAAGCGATCCTGGTCAATCCACTTTATGCACTAGCATATGGGAATCGCGGCGAGATTTGGCGCCTGACGGGCGACTTCGACCGCTCACTGATTGACCTTAACAAGGCCGCTGAACTCGCGCCTAAAGACCCGATGATCTTGACGATGCGAGGTGAAACTCTTCGCGATCGGGGGCAATTCGAGCAAGCCCTCAAGGATTTCGACAAAGCGCTGGAAATTTCTCCAGATGGCGCGGTCGTCTATACCGATCGTGCGCTGACATTGGAAAAGATGGGCGATCTGGCACGCGCCCACGCAGATTTTAAAAAGGCTTTGTCGCTGCCTTCCGCGAAGGACCCAGCGACGACCCGGACTGCCCAGGAAACAGCGCGAGCGCGACTTGCCGCGCTCGAGGCTAAGCTCAGCGAGGAAAACGCTGTAGTTGAACTACGATTCGACTCAGCATTTGGGCCGCTATTCGAGACTGCGCCATAATATTGTTCTTTCTGTCATAACGCTTGCGCGAACACGCTCCTCTTGATGTCCGCTTGTGGCCCATAGCGGACATTCCTGTTTGCACTGCACATGTCTGCTTTCGGGGGTAAAGCGGACATGACCTTCGGCCGAGACGAGTATTTAGGTTAACCGCAACGATTGCTGGTGTTTTTTATTCAGTATGAGAGTTTTCAATCGGCTGGTGCAAAGCGCCCATAGAGAAGTGCGTTCCTGATAGCAGGCGAGGCCATCAAAATATTGAAGCAGTAATTTTCGTCCTTGGCCCCGCAGCCGCGCGGGCCAGTTTTTCTCAAGCGCGCAATTCATGACAATCAAAACGAAGAGCCATTTAAGCACAGAAGCAATCCATCTCCTAAGAGATCATGGGTTGGATGTGCTTACCCTTGTCGGCATCGTTGCGACCTTTGGAATTGCCAGTCTAATCGGCTGCGCGATTTGGCTGCTCATCTGGTGACCGTGTTGGAGTGATACTACTAGTTGGTTTTGCAAAATGAAGACGATTCCCCCGGAAACAATCAAGCTATTGCAAACCGTTTTGGATGAGACGTGGGAGACCCTGCGACCAGAGGAACGATCACGAACGAGCAAGAAACAGATTGCTACGCGCCTTTTCGACAAGGCTAGCGCCGGCGAAAGAGATCCCTTTCGTCTGCGGATCGCAGCGGTGGATGGGATTGTTAAGTTTCCACTCTAGACAAAATAGTGGGCCGCACCAAAAAGCCAGAAATTGAGTAGAGACCCCCGCGAGGGGGTCTTCTATTTTTCGCTTGAGCATGTCCGCTATTGGCCCTTAGCGGACCTGACGGTTTGCACCGCACATGTCCGCTTTCAGGTGTAAAGCAGACATGACTATTTGCGCATGTCTGCTTTTGCGGTCGCTATGGGGGATAAAGCGGACATGCCTTCTTGCACTGCATATGTCCGCTAATGACCCAAAGCGGACATCCACCCCTTCCGGAATGCGCGCAAGAGTTGCTACGATGTGCTGTCCAGGCCTCGGGGGCGGCAATGAAGAGGCGGGAATTCATAGGTTTTATAGCCTGCAGCGCGGCCCTCGCGTGGCCGCTTCGCGTGCGCGCACAGCAAGCAGCGAGGCCGGTGATCGGGTTCATGAGCGCGCGCTCCCCCGACGATACTGGGCTGGTCTTGCAGGCGTTTCTCAAAGGTCTGGGAGAAGCTGGCTTTTTCGACGGCCAGAACGTCACCATCGACTACCGCTGGGCTCGCGGCGACTACAACCGGCTGCCTGCGTTCGCTGCCGAATTTGTGCAGCGTCACGTCAATGTACTCGCAACAACTGGAGGCGAGGCTTCGGCCGTGGCAGCGAAGCAAGCTACATCGACGATCCCGATCGTGTTTGTGGCGGGTGATCCAGTCAAGGCCGGTTTGGTCGAGAGCCTAAACCGACCCGGCGGGAATGCGACAGGTTCCTACATAGCCACCTCTGAGATGGAGCAGAAGCGGCTCAGCTTGCTGCACGAACTCACGCCGGGTGTCCCGCTCATCGGCGTCCTTCTAAATCCAAACTTCGTAGATGCCGCACGACAATTGGCAGAGCTTCAGCAGGCCGCGCGGATGATCGGGCGACGCCTTCTCATAGCGAAAGCTAGCAATGACGAGGAATTAAATGCGGCCTTCGCGCTTCTCGTCCAGCAGGGGATCGGCGCGTTGCAGGTTGCAACCGACCCATACTTCGATACGCGACGCGATCGTATTATTGCGTTCGCGGCACAAAATCGTTTGCCGGCCGTGTATCAGTTTCGAGAGTACGCCCTCGCGGGCGGCCTGGTCAGCTACGCCCCCAGCATCACCGAAGCGTATCGGCAGGCAGGCAATTACACCGGACGAATCCTCAAAGGTGAAAAGCCTGCCGATCTTCCAGTTTTGCAGCCAACTAAATTTGATTTCGTCATCAACCTGAAGACCGCGAAGGCGCTCGGCCTCACGGTGCCTTTTGGTCTACTAAATGCCGCCGACGAGGTGATCGAATAGGTGGCTCGATGTCCGCTTTTTGGCCCTTAGCAGACATAGCCTCTTGCACTGCACATGTCCGCTTTGAGGGGTAAAGCAGACGCAAGGAGGATATTTTGTTCGAACGTATTCAATTTTTTCTACTTGCCGGTGCTGCCACGGTTGCGGGCGGGTGCGTGGTTGTTCAACAGGCGTTAAATGCCACGTTGCGCTCAGAATTGAGCAGCTCCGCTTTTTGGGCAGCATTTGTAAGCTATACGACTGGTATGCTGACGTTGCTATTTGTTCTTGTGGTCACTCGCGAGCCTTGGCCTGCATTGTCCACGGTTGCAAAAAGTTCGCCACTATCTTGGATCGGCGGAGTTTTCGGCACCGTCTACATCGTGGCTTCGATCATGCTGCTTCCACGCCTCGGGGCAATGACCGTGATTGCCTTATTAATTACGGGTCAGATGCTCACCTCAGTGGCATTCGATCATTTTGGCTTATTCGGGCTCGCACAACGTCCAATTGATTTGTATCGCGCCGGAGGAGCAGTTCTACTTGTTATGGGCGTGCTGCTGGTACGTAGCTGAGATTTTCAGTAGTACGTTTTGCACTGCATATGTCCGCTATTGGCCCTTAGCTGACATTGCTCATTGCACTGCACACGTCCGCTCTTGCGGGTAAAGCGGACATGACGGTTTGCCGAAGTCCGCTTTCGTGGTCGCTGTTGGGGGTAAAGCGGACATGCCTTTTTGCGCTGCAAATGTCTGCTAATGACCCAAAGCGGACTGCTCGGGTCTTTTCTGGTGCAGGCTCGGGCCGCTAAGATGGCGTCTCGAGCCACGGCGGTCGACAATGAGGCGACGAGAGTTC
>Ga0207645_10004441_pt1 | contig 10383 bp, 9 predicted proteins | sample KBSM53metaG_FD_184331 | JGI IMG/M metagenome (GOLD analysis project Ga0207645, IMG submission 184331) | Miscanthus rhizosphere microbial communities from Kellogg Biological Station, Michigan, USA - KBS M5-3 metaG (SPAdes) (version 2) | ecosystem: Host-associated > Plants > Roots > Rhizosphere >...
ACGGAGATCAAGGACTCCTCGCATGGCATGATACGCACGGAAGTGCGCTCGGCGAACGGCGACAGCCATCTGGGCCATGTCTTCAACGACGGACCGCGAGATCGCGGCGGCTTGCGCTACTGCATCAACTCGGCTTCGCTGCGCTTCGTGCCGCGCGAGCAGATGGAAGCGCAAGGCTACGGCGCCTATCTTGATCAGGTGGAGGATATTCGATGACCAGCACTACCGAGCGGGCAATCCTGGCCGGAGGCTGCTTCTGGGGCATGCAGGAGCTGATCCGCAACATGAAGGGCGTGATCTCGACGCGCGTCGGCTATTCCGGCGGCGACGTCGAGAATGCGACGTATCGCAATCACGGCACGCATGCCGAGGCGATCGAAGTGATCTTCGACCCGACGCGCATGAGCTACCGGCAGTTGCTGGAGTTCTTCTTCCAGATCCACGATCCGACGACGAAGAACCGCCAAGGCAACGATCTGGGAATGAGCTATCGCTCCGCGATCTACTACACGTCGCCGGAACAGGAGCGCATCGCCGAAGACACGATCGCCGACGTCGAGGCATCGGGCCTGTGGCCCGGCAAGGTCGTGACCGAGGTCGAGGCCGCCGGCGATTTCTGGGAAGCCGAGCCCGAGCATCAGGACTACCTGCAGAATTTCCCGAGCGGATATACGTGCCACTTTGCACGGCCCGGCTGGCGGTTGCCGGCGCGAGCGAAGACGGGCGCCGCCGCGGAGTAGAGCCGACGAAGACAGCTGGGCTTGGCAGCCCAGCTACGTGCCGGTCACCGGCAACCTGGGCCAAACGTGACAGGCTCGCAAGGGACGACAACGAACTCACCCTGGACGACAATAAGACAGGCGTCATTCCGGGGCCGCCGAAGGCGGAACCCGGAATCCATTTTGATCGTGAAGACGATCGCTTCCTTCCACCAGCGAGGTAGGCTGGGCTGACAAGCCCAGCATTCAGCCGCGTCGGAACGCGATCATTGGCCATTCTCCTCGCCGCAGCGCTATCTGCGACCATCCGCGAGGTCGCGGCATCTTGATGACTCGCCTGTCGCACAAAAGAGGGGAGTGATCAATGTTCGTTCGCCGGTTGTTCGCCGTTTCGGGTTTAGTGTTCGCGAGTCTGATCTCGGCGCAAGCGCCGGTCTCCGTGCCCGACTCGCCGGCCGGCAACGCGCTCGCGGCCTGGCTCGGCGCATACAACAGCGGCGACCGCGCGCAGATCGAGGCGTTCATCAAGACGCGCGCACCGCACGGCAACGCCGACCACGAGATGTACATGCGCCAGCGCACCGGCGGTTTCGACCTGATCGCGATCGAGCTGAGCGAAAAAAGCCGCATCGCGTTCCGCGTCCGCGAACGTGCGAGTCCGGGCGAAGCATTGGGCAAGTTCGACGTGTCTCCGGGAGATCCGGCGCAGATCGGCAATTTCACGCTGCGCGCCATTCCGGCCGGAACGAGGTTCGAAGACTTCAAGCTCGATGCGGCGACACGTGCGCGTGTCGTCGCCGCCGCCGCCCGCCTGCTCGACGAGTACTACGTGTTCGCCGACGTCGCGAAGAAAATGGGCGCCGATCTGCGCGCGCGGCTCAAACGCGGCGAATACGATGCGATCGTTGACGGCGACGCTTTCGCGGACCGGCTAGTGACCGATCTTCGTGCCATCAGCCATGACAGGCATCTCGGCGTCGACTTCCACGCTGCGGCAACTCCCGACTCCGCGGCGGGGCACAAGGCCGAAGACGGGATGCGCAGTCGCCGTCAGGCCGGCGCGATGAACTGCGGTTTCGAAAAAGCCGAGCACCTCGAACACAACATCGGCTACCTGAAGTTTGACATGTTCATCGATCCGGACGCGTGCGCGGCGACGGCCATAGCGGCGATGAACTTCCTCGCCGACAGCGATGCGATCATCTTCGACCTGCGCGAGAACGGCGGCGGCGAGCCGCGCATGATCGCGCTGATTTCCACGTACCTGTTCGACGAACCGACGCACCTGAACGACTTGTACAACCGCAAGGAAGGCACGACCGACCAATACTGGACGCTGCCGTATGTGCCGGGCAAGAAGCTCGCGGGCAAGCCCGTCTACGTGCTGACGTCGAAGTACACTTTTTCCGGCGCCGAGGAATTCAGCTACAACCTGAAGAACCTGAAGCGCGCGACGATCATCGGCGAGACGACCGGCGGCGGCGCGCATCCGGTTTCCGGCCACCGCATCGATGACCACTTCGCCATCAACGTGCCGTTCGCACGCGCGATCAACCCGATCACGAAGACCAACTGGGAAGGTACCGGTGTCGAACCAGACATCAAGGTGCCTGCCGGCGAGGCGCTGGAACGGGCGCGCAAGCTCGCCGAGGAAAAGCTGCGCGGCGATCGAGCCTCGGGATAGCGGCAGTCGACGTCTCCGGGTTGCACTCGCGTGGCAGGGTACGATGATTGGATAGTGGCCTAATTTAAAGATACCCGTTCGCCCTGAGCGTAGGCGCGAAGCGCCGAAGTCGAAGGGCCTTAGCGCGTCCGCGTTTCGACTTCGCTTGCTACGCAAGCGAAGCCTGTCCTGAGCTTGTTGAAGGGCTCAACGAGACCGGACGGTGAGAATTCAATTCGGACCACCACCGGCGATCGCAACTCGTTGCGCGGCTGACGTCGCATTCACAAACCTGACCGGACAGGGCACCAGGTAGGTTTATACTCGCGGCAAATCCCGACGAGCGCCATCCCATGATCATTCGTGTACGGTCGGCAAGACGGCTACTTCTGCTAGCGCTCGCAGGCATGGCGCACGAAGCCTGCGCTGTCAGCGACGCAATCTTCCCGGCGAACTTCGAAGCGGCGCCGGACTGCTCGTCGATCGGCAGAATCGGATGCCCCGGATTCACGATCGAAACGCCGGCGCAGGAAATCGCACCCGGCGAAGAGGTCACGTATTGCTACTACTTCCGCACACCGAACGTTGCCGCGATCGGCATCGGCAGATTTGCGTCGACGTTCGATCCGTTGATTGCGGATGTCGTCGTCTACACGACTTTCGATTCGATGGACCAGCCGAAGGATCTCCAGCCACCCGGGACGATGGCGTCATCCGGCTGCGGTTCGTTCGGCCCCGATCGAACCGATCGCATCTATTCGACGCACGAGCCGGTCGAATCGTTGCGGATGCCGGACGACGATGGCGCCGGCAATCCGGTCGCGCTCGAACTGCTGGCGAACGCGGCGGGGTTCATCCGGATGCATTACCTCAACACGACCGATGCACCGATCATCGCAGCACCGGTGCGGTTGAGCGCCAATGGCCTCGCGACGGGCGTTGCATACACGAAGACCGCGACGTTCACGACGTTCAAAGGCTCGTTTTCCGTGCCACCGTTATCCGTGAGCTCCGTCAGCGATTCGTGCGTGGTTCCCGATCCAGTGAAATTCTGGTGGTTTTCGACACACACGCACCGCCACGCGACGTTGGCCAAGGCTGGCAAGGGCGCGCAGACCATCGTGACGACCACCGACTGGGAGCATCCCGCGATCGCGAAATTGAGTACCTCCCCGTTTTATCCATTTGCGATGGGAGAGACCCTGACCTACGCCTGCGACTATGCGAACGATACCGCCGCGACGATCACTGCCGGCGAAAGTTACCAGACCGATGAGAACTGCTCGGCGATCGGTTATTTTTTTCCGGCCGTCAAAGCACGCTTTTGCTACGACCACACCGTTCTGCCCTGATTCCCGGGGAACGTGTCGTCGGCAATCGGCGACCACGGTCGCCTATCATCGTTCGATTGAGGGTGCTACTCGACATTCGGAATCTTGACGACATAGCCCTTCGCCTGCGCGTCGTTCGGATCCTTGACGACCGTCACATACAAATCTTTTTCGTCCTGCCCGAACGCGACGTTCGTCGTGCCGTCGCCGGCGGCGATCTCGAAGACGTGCAGCAGTTTGCCTTCGGGCGACAGTTTCAGGATCTTGCCGCCGAACCACTGGGCGACGTAGATGTTGCCCTTGCGGTCGACTTTCATGCTGTCCGGGCCGAGCCACGCGGACGCGTTCTTGTTCGGCACGAGCAGGGTCAGCAGCGCGAAATTCGAGCGCTGGCTGAGCGATCCATCGGCGTTGACCGTGAACTTGAGTATGCAGTTGCCGACCATCTCACTGACGTACAGCGTCTTGCCGTCGGGCGAGACGCCGACCCCGTTCGCATAGTTGAGGTCGCCGGCCACCTCGACCCACTTCTTGCCGCCGGGCGCCAGGTACAGGATCTTGCCGATCACTGCAGTCGGCTGATCGATGTACGGACCGAAGACCGTCGCATACGCGCCGTCGTTCGCGGTCACGACGATATCGTTGATGCCTCCGATCAGCTTGCGGCCCTTGCTGTCGGTATCCCAGCGGCGCACCTGCTTGCCGGTCATGTCGGTTTCGATGATCGCACCTGGGTCGTTCGTGCAGGCGATCAGGAACGTCTTGTGCTTTGTCAGCGCCAGGCCGTTGTGGCCGCAACCTTTGGCGTCATTGAGGACAGTCGAGGTCTTGCCGTCCCACTTCGACAGCGCGTTCGAGATCCAGCCTACGTAATAGAGATTGCCGTCGACGAACAACGGACCTTCGGCACCGAGCACGTCGCTGACGACGACCGTTTCGGCGCCATGTGCGGCCGGTACGGCGAGTGCGGCGACGGCCAAGGCGATGCAGCTCATGTAATTCATGTCGTCATGCCTCCTTGCCGATCCAGCCGAAGGCGACCATCGCGACGCCCAGGCCGATGAGTGCGCCGCTGACGGTGCCGACCGTGCTCATCAATGCGGCAGGGTCGTTCGATTTCGCGCGGATGGCGAGGAAGAACAGGAAAAACACGATCGCGAGCACGATCAGAACGCTGCCGACGGCAACGACACGCATGTTCTTGCGCCGCATGACTCCTCCCCTGGGCGATGGCGGAAACGCGCCGATCATGACATCGGGCATTGCTCGGGGCAATGCTTCCGGCAGCAGAGGCGAATCGGCGTAGAATCGAACATTCGCGCGGGAGCTTCAGCCCGCCGCACTCAATCACACATCGAACCTTGCGGAGAATCTGCCGATGAAACTTTACATGCATCCTGTGTCGTCGACCACGCGTCCGGTACGACTGCTGATTGCGGAGAACGGCATCCCGTGCGACGAGGAAGTCGTCGATCTGATGACCGGGGCCCAGCACCAGGAACCGTATGCATCGATCAACCCGAACCGGCTCGTGCCGATGCTCGACGACGACGGTTTCCGCCTGACCGAAGGCTCGGCGATCCTGAAGTACCTTGCGGATAAATACGACCTCCCGTCCTATCCGAAGGACCTGAAGAAGCGTGCGCGCGTCAACGAAGTCATGGATTGGATCAACACGCAGTTTTTCCGCGACTTCGGTTACGGCCTGGTCTATCCGCAGTTGTTCCCGCATCACAAGCGTCGCAGCGACGAGGCGCACTCCAGCACGATCGAGTGGGGCCAGAACAACGCGAAGAAATGGCTGCAGGTTCTCAACGATCACTGGATCGGGCCGAAGAACCAGTACCTGTGCGGCGACGAAATCACGATTGCGGATTATTTCGGCAGCGGCGTCGTGTCGATCGGCGAGCTGGTAGGTTGCGATTTCTCCGCGTATCCGAACATTCGGCGCTGGCTCGGCAACATGAAGAAGCTCAAATCGTGGAATGCGGTCCACGAGGTGTTCGACGGCTTCGCTGCGAGCAACAAGGGCAGGGAGTTCGTGCGCGTCTAGGAGGGGACGGCTCTAGTGAGAGATTTTGTAGCTTCCCTTCCCCTGCGCAGCGGGGGAAGGGTTACATGTTGATGCCCCTTCGCGCTCGAAGCGCGGAAGGTTCGCCATCCCATACAACTTGCCGGAGCATTCATGATGCCGTCCCCCAGGATAGTCCCCATTTTCGCGATGCTATCGCTCGTCGCCGCGCAAGCGGGCTACGCGGCCGCCGCGAATTTTGACGTCGTCATCCGCAACGGCCACATCATCGACGGCACCGGCTCGCCGTGGTACGCAGCGGACGTCGGTGTCAGGGACGGGCGCATCGCGGCCATCGGCCGCCTGGCCGATGCGAAGGCGGACAGGATCATCGATGCGCACGGCATGGTCGTGGCGCCGGGCTTCATCGACATGCTCGGCCAGTCGGAGCTGACGCTGCTCGTCGATCCGCGCGCGCCGTCGAAGATCTTCCAGGGCATCACGACCGAGATCACCGGCGAGGGCCAGTCGGTCGCGCCGTTGAACGACGCGATGATCAAGGAGAACCAGCCGGGCTACGACCACTACAAGCTGAAGGCCGACTGGCGCACGCTCGGCGAATATTTCGCGCGGCTGGAGAAGCAGAAAATCGGCATCAACATCGGCACGTACGTAGGTGCCGCGTCGGCGCGGGCGATGGTCATCGGTTACGGCAATCGCGCGCCTACGGCCGACGAGCAGAAGAAGATGGAAGCGCTGATCGAGCAGGCGATGCAGCAGGGCGCGCTCGGGCTGTCGACTGCGCTGCAATATCCGCCGGCGCCGTACGCGAGCACGGAAGAACTGATCGCGCTCGCGAAAGTCGCGGCGCGTTACGGCGGAATCTACGCGACGCACATGCGCAGCGAAGGCAATGCAGAAGACGCGGCGCTCGACGAAACGTTCCGCATCGGCCGCGAGGCCGGGATCCCGGTCGAGATCTTCCACCTGAAGGTTTCCGGCAAGGAAAACTGGGGCAAGATGCCGCACGTGATCGAGCGCATCGAAAAAGCGCGCGCCGAAGGCATCGACGTCGCGGCCGACACGTACGCCTACACGGCCTGGAACAACGACATGGCCGCGTTCACGCCGCCGTGGGCAAACGACGGCGGCAGCGAGAAGCTCGTCGAGCGCCTGCAGGATCCGGCGCTGCGCGCGCGCATGCGCAAGGACATGACGACGCCGACCGGCGACTGGGACAACGAGTGGCTCGCGATCAAGGGCCCCCAGGACATCCTGATCTGCTCGGTCAACAATCCGGAGCTGGCAAAGTATCGCGGCAAGCGCATCAGCGAGATCGCGAAGGAGTGGAACAAGGACGCGATCGACACGATCTTCGATTTCCTCGTCAAAGACAAGGCCGGCACGTACGTTACCGTATTCGGCATGGACGAACCCGACGTCGCGCTGGCGCTGCAGCAGCCCTGGATGTCGGTCGACAACGACGCGTCGGCGGCGTCGCCGGAAGGCCTGCTTGGCGCCGACCATCCGCACCCGCGCGCGTACGGCACGTTTCCGCGCATCCTCGCGAAGTACGTGCGCGACGAACACAAGCTCACGCTGCCCGATGCGATCCGCAAGTTCACCTCGCTGCCGGCGCAGCGCGAGAACCTGGTCGATCGTGGCGTGATCAAGAAGGGATTGTGGGCCGACATCGTCGTGTTCGATCCGGCGACCGTGCACGACGCGGCCACGTTCGACGATCCGAACAAGTTTTCGGTCGGCATGCAGCATGTCCTGGTCAACGGCGTCTCCGTCGTCGACGACGGCAAGATGACCGGCAAGCTGCCGGGCAAGGTGTTGCGCGGAGCGGGTTACGCAGGTCCGTGACGGAGCGGCACCGGATCGTTCGTGGTGCTGAGCTATAGGGCTGAGGGCTGAGGGCTGAAGCGACAGGCGACGTCGCCGCGCTGGACGCGCGGCGGTGACCGCATAGTGCGCACTGCAACACCGTCCCACGCCAAGCGCTCGCGGCGCGCCGCGTAACTGTCTGCGCAATCTATACGGCGCTTGAACGGCCGGATCCGCGATCGCGGAAAACCCGCCGGGGCAAGGCTAGAATCGATGGCGAGCCGACTTGCGGATGCGCAAACGCGCAGACAGCACGACTCGACGCTGCGCCACCCGCGAGGTCGACATGCACGCACAATCCGGAAAGTCCGACGTTGCGAGGATGCGAGCAGTCGCCGTCAGCCCGAGTGCGATGTGGAAGCTCGCGCGCGACTCGGTGTCAGCCTGGATCGACGACTTCGCGCCGAGCATGGGCGCCGCGATTTCCTACTACACCGTGTTCTCTATCGCGCCGCTGCTGCTGATCGTCATCGCGCTTCTGGGAATGGTGTTCGGCCGCGAGGCCGCGTCGGGCAAGATCTTCGCCGAGCTCAGCGGCTCGCTCGGGCCGCAGGCAGCCGAGGCTATCCAGGGCATGGTGAAAAGCGCGAGCAGCCCCGGCAAGAGTGCCTTCGCGACGATCGTCGGCATCGTCATGCTGCTGCTCGGCGCGACGACCGTCTTCGTCGAGCTGCAATCGGCGCTCGACCGCATCTGGCGCTCGCCGGCGGTGCAGCGCACCGAGGGCATCCTGAAGCTCGTCACGAGCAGGCTGTTGTCGTTCGGGATCATCATGGCGGTCGGGTTCCTGCTGCTCGTATCGTTCATCGTGAGCAGCGGACTCTCGGCGCTCGGTGAATGGTGGGCGCCTCTGTTCGGCGGCTGGGAAGTCGTCCTCCAGGTCGTCAATTTCGTCGTCAGCCTCGTCGTGGTCACGATCCTGTTCGCGATGATCTACAAGATCATGCCGCGCGCGCGGATCGGCTGGGTGGACGTCTGGATCGGAGCCGCCGTGACGGCGCTGCTGTTTTCGATCGGCAAGCTGCTGATCGGCCTGTACATCGGCAAGAGCGGCGTCGTGTCGAGCTTCGGCGCGGCCGGCTCCGTTCTCGTGATCCTGCTGTGGGTGTACTACTCGGCCCAGATCTTCCTCCTCGGCGCGGAGTTCACCTGGCACTTTGCCTACCAGTTCGGTTCACGCCGCAACGAAGCGCCGCCATCCGTCGCCGTCGCGAAGAGCGCGCTGGCCGATTCCGGCACGAAGGACCAGACAGCGGGCGTGACCGCCGGCTCGTTGACTACGACGTCGCCGATGCACGGAAGCGGCATGGCGGTGCGCGCATCGCCGCCCAAGGCGCTGCCGGTCATGGCGACGTCGGTCGCGGGCGGCTTGGTCGTCGGCCTGCTTATCCGGCGCTTCGGGCTGATCCAGAAGTTGCGCGGCAAGGTTCGCGCAGTACGGATGCGGCGGTCAGGCACTGCCGCTTCGCGCTGGCTCGGTCGCGCGCGCGATCGGGTCGCCGACACTTTCGAGCGTCTGCGCGCAAAGGCGCACTGGCGTTAGGCACGATCGCCGCTGTGCCGAATCGCCAGCCTTACTGCGCGTCGCGCACCGGGCCGGCGGCGTCGAGTACCGTCTGCGTGTCCACTACGGTGGCGAACTCGCGATGCAGGTCGGAGAGGGCGATCGCCTGGATCTGTTCGGCCGGATAGGTAACGCCGTCGGGCCCGACTCTATCGAATGTCGCGGTCGCGTCCGCAACGAGCCAGACGTTGAATCCGAGGTTGCCCGCCATCCGCACCGTCGTCGACACGCAGTGATTCGTCGTCAGCCCGGCGATCACGAGCGTGTCGTGGCCGGCGCGCCGCAGGTCCGCTTCGAGCGTCGTTCCGATGAAACAGCTGTTGACGCTCTTTTCGATCACGGCTTCGCCGGGCAACGGCGCGGCCTGCTCCTTGAATTCGTTGCCGGGTTGCCCGGGACGCAACGGCGAGGCAGGTTCTGTCGACATGTGCCGGGCATGCATGACGGGGCGCCCGGTTCCGCGCCAGGCGTCGAGCAACTCAGTGATGTGAGCCTCCATCTGCGGATTGTTGCGGCGTCCCCAGTACGGCTCGTCGAATCCCTTCTGGACATCGATCACCAGCAGGACGGCGTTTTGCGCGAACGTTTGCATGTTTTTCCTTCCGCTGCGTCGTGGGTACTATCGACGGGTGGATGATCTGTTCCAATTGTCTCACCAGAAGTAGATCTGCAATGCCTCTTCCTTCGAATTCTGCGGAATCTGCGCGAGCACTTCGCGATGCTTGCGGAAATTCAACGCACTGCGCTGCAGCAGGTTGTCGATCTCTGCCATCTTGTAGCGCGCCTGGGTTTTCGTCGGTGCTTGCGGCGGATCGTCGGGGAAGATGCCCATGCCGCTCATGATGCAGTACCACGAAAACACCGGATAACCGCGGCCGAGCGCCTGCCGCGATACGTCGGGAACGATGCTTTTGCCGGACAGCCAGGTGCGATAGAGCTGTTGCAGCGGCTCGGACAGGTTCTTGTTCGCGGTATTCGCGCGCCAGTAGTCGGAGTCGGTGCGGCTGTTCGTCTTGTAGTGCGTGACGATGTAGTCGCGCGTGCCCTCGAAATGTTCGTTGACGCGCTGGTTGAAACTGTCCTGCGCCTTCTCGCCGACGTCGCCGGCTTCGAGAACCTCGACGAAATCCGAGATCGTCTTCTGGATGAACAGCAGGGCCGTCGCTTCGAGCGGCTCGATGAATCCCTGCGACAAGCCGACCGCG
>Ga0207645_10004446_pt1 | contig 10379 bp, 6 predicted proteins | sample KBSM53metaG_FD_184331 | JGI IMG/M metagenome (GOLD analysis project Ga0207645, IMG submission 184331) | Miscanthus rhizosphere microbial communities from Kellogg Biological Station, Michigan, USA - KBS M5-3 metaG (SPAdes) (version 2) | ecosystem: Host-associated > Plants > Roots > Rhizosphere >...
AGTGGTCGAGGATCTCGTAGCCGCCGAACTTCTCATTGAGGTCGGTCAGCAGCGACCCCAGGCCCAGATTGCGCGCCAGCGCCTCGACACCCATGGCCTTCATCGTGTCAGATCGGTGTTCGCTGGCCACTTTGTTGGCTCGGACGCAGCGATTCGCGCCGTGTCGCGTTGGGTTTAGAGTAAGCAAGAATGCCTCGTTGGATTCTTGCAGCGTTGGCGCTGGCGTTCACGGCTTGTTCGACGCCAGCGCAGCAGGCGGCATCTTCGCAGCCGAGGGTCATTCCGAGGTCGCAGACGATGACGCAACCGATGATGCCGTTTGCGTGCGACCTCGACGCGGCGCCGCTCGGCAGTTGGGCCGAGTATGAGGAGAGCGGCCCGTGGATTCCGATTCCGTTCAAAACACGCTTCGCGCTGGTCGGTAAGAGGCCGGAGGGCGTCACGATCGAATGGACCGGCTTCTCGTCCAACAACGACGACTTCGTGATGGCGTACGTGTTCACTCCCGGGAAGGGACCGCCGCGCGAGTTGGTGAAGCAGGTGTTGCAGGATGGCGCGTACGAACCTATGGAATCGCCGCCGTCGGCGCACCGGCGGCAAGACTTCCGAGGTCGTCTCGATACGCGTTCGCTGGTCGGGACCGACGAGATCACCGTCCGCGTCGGAACCTTCAGGACGAAGCGCTACCACTATCTGACGGCGTTCGGTGAGAACGTCGATGCGTGGATCAGCGCCACGGCGTGGCCGATCTGCTTGGTCAAGCTGGACGCCGAGCAGAAGCAGGATCCGTCCACGACGGGGCGTTTCAGCTACGAGTTGGTTGCGACGGGCAGCGACGCCAAGCCTCGGATCACACGACCCGCCGTTCCGCACAACCTCGAGGTGCTGAAGAAGCAGGACGACGAAAAACGCGCCCGGACCGGCCGGCCGGACAATGCGCCACGCGTGGGCGACACGATCGTGCCCTGATCGGCGCGTCGGCCGATCAGGACGCGGCGAGAACAGACGGAGGCCACGAAGGCATTTCAGCCAGGAGCGCGGCACGTTCCTGAAGCCGAACGAGCGCGGCCGCGATCGGCTGCAAAGCGTACGAGTCGCCTTGAAACGTTATTGCGAGGTTCTTGGTGTCCAGGTGCCTCATGAATTTCGTCACGTCGAGGCCTTCGTCGAAATGTTCGGAGTGATTCCTGAACGTGCGGGGACCGAGGACGGAGTCGTCGGCGACTTCGAGCTCCTGCCGAAGCGCAGCACCGCGCGCGGCGTATTCGGGCGCAGGCCAAAGAAACTTCGAAACATTTCCGGCCGCGGTCAGGAGAGCTTGCACCGAATACCAGATGCGATCCGTTGCCCCCACGGCGACGGATGGACTTCGACGCGCCAGCGACGCGTTCTGCGCGAACAGCGCGGCGGTCAGGTCGCCGATCGCGATCAACGCGAACGCGCTCTGGCGCTCGACTTCCGCGTACAACACTCTGCGAATGTGATCTTCCACGTCGTGGATTTCCTTGGCACCGCGGGCCCTCACCCTAACCCTCTCCCGCAAAGCGGGAGAGGGGATCAGAGCGCCGCGGTGCGAGTGGCGGGAACTACGAGCAGCCGCTGGTGGTGCCGCAGTTGACGCACTTGTGGCAGCTGCCGTTGGGGATCATGATCGATCCGCATTCGGGGCAGGTGGGCGCGTCGGTACGGGCGATGAAGCTGTAGTTGCCGTTGCCCGTGCTGCTGCCGTTGCCGTTCTTGTGGCCGTTGGCGTGGCCGTTGCGCGGGGTGGCGCGCCGGTCTTCCAGCACCTCGATCGTCTGCGCGGCGGCGACGACCTCGGCGACGCGCTGGATCTCCGCGGTCGCAGGGGCCGCGGCCGCTTCGACCGGCGCCGCCTCGGCCGCCGGCGCGTCCTGCTTCACGAACTTCGACGCCAGGTACCTGAACAGGTAGTCCATGATCGAGCTGGCGCGCGGGATGTCCGGGTTCTCGGTGAAGCCGTAAGGCTCGAAGCGCGTGCGCGAGAACTTGTCGCACAGCAGGCGCACCGGCACGCCGTGCTGCAACGCCAGCGAGATCGCCGTCGCGAAGCTGTCCATGAGGCCCGAGATCGTCGAGCCCTCCTTGGCCATCTTCACGAAGATCTCGCCCGGCTCGCCGGTCTCGTACAGGCCCACGTGGATGTAGCCCTCGTGGCCCGCGATCGAGAACTTGTGCGTCAGCGACTGCCGCTCGTCGGGCAGCTTCTTCCGCACCGCCGCGGGCGGGCCGCTGATCGGCGCCTCCGCGACCGCGGCCGCGGTCTTGTTCAGCCCCGGGTCGGTCTTGCTGGTCGACAGCGGCTGCGTCCGCTTGCAGCCGTCGCGGTAGATCGCGACCGCCTTCAGGCCCTGCTTCCACGACTCCATGTACGCGTCCTGCACGTCCTCGATGGTGCACTCGGGCGGCAGGTTGACCGTCTTCGAGATCGCGCCCGAGATGAACGGCTGCGCCGCCGCCATCATCCGGATGTGACCCTGGAAGTGGATCGACCGCGTGCCGTTCGCCGCGCGGAACGCGCAGTCGAACACCGGCAGGTGCTCCGCCTTCAGCCCCGGCGCGCCCTCGATCGTCTCCTCGGTGTCGATGTACTCGACGATCGCCTTCACCTGACCTTCGTCGTAGCCCAGCTTGGCCAGCGCCTCGGTGATCGTGTTGTTGACGATCTTGATCATGCCGCCGCCCACCAGCCGCTTGTACTTGATGAGCGCGATGTCCGGCTCGATGCCGGTGGTGTCGCAGTCCATCATGAAGCCGATGGTGCCCGTCGGCGCCAGCACCGTCGCCTGGCCGTTGCGGTAGCCGAACTCTTTGCCGATCGACAGCGTCTGATCCCAGGCGTCGCGCGCGGCGTCCATCATGTTGCCGGGTACGTAGGTGGATTCGATCTTGTCGACCGCGCGGCGATGCTTCTGCATCACGCCGATGAACGGCTCGCGGTTCTCGGCGTAGCCGTCGAACGGTCCGGTCACGTCGCGCGCGATCACCGCGCTGGTGCGGTATGCCCAGCCCGTCATGATCGACGTGATCGCGCCCGCGTAGGCGCGCGCCGGCGCGCTGTCGTAGGGCAGGCCGCGCGACATCAGCAGCGCGCCCAGGTTGGCGTAGCCGAGGCCCAGCGGCCGGAAGCGGTGCGAGTTCGCCGCGATCTTCTCGGTCGGGTACTTCGCGTTGCCGACGATGATCTCCTGGCCGATGATCGTGGTCGCCACCGCTTGGCGGAACGACTCGACGTCGAACTCGCCGGCGTTCGGGCTGCCTTCAGCGGCGACGAACTTGCGCAGGTTCAGCGATGCCAGGTTGCACGCCGAATCGTCGAGGTACATGTACTCGCTGCACGGGTTGGACGCGTTGATGCGCGCCGTGCCCGACGAGGTGTGCCACGCGTTGACGGTCGTGTCGTACTGCAGGCCGGGATCGCCGCACTCCCACGCCGCCGTGGCGATGTCACGCCACAGGTCGCGCGCCTTCACCGTCGCCACCGCGCTGCCGTTGCGGGGCGACCGCAGCACCCACTCGCGGTCCTTCTGCACCGCCTCCATGAAATCGTCGGTGACGCGCACGGAGTTGTTCGAGTTCTGGAAGAAGACGGACTTGTACGCCTCGCCGTCGAACGAACCGTCATAGCCCGCGTCGATCAGCGTCCACGCCTTCTTCTCTTCCTTCGACTTGCACCAGATGAACTCGTCGACGTCGGGGTGGTCGACGTTCAGGATGACCATCTTGGCCGCGCGCCGGGTCTTGCCGCCCGACTTGATGACGCCCGCGAACGCGTCGAAGCCGCGCATGAAGCTGACCGGGCCGCTCGCCGTTCCGCCGCCGTTGAGCAGCTCCTTCGACGATCGGATGGGCGACAGGTTCGTCCCCGTGCCCGAGCCGTACTTGAACAGCATGCCCTCGGTCTTCGCCAGGCCGAGGATCGACTCCATCGTGTCGTCGACGCTGTTGATGAAGCAGGCCGAGCACTGCGGATCCTTCTCGATGCCGACGTTGAACCAGACCGGCGAGTTGAACGACATCTTCTGCTGCACGAGGAGGTGCTTCAGCTCGGCGTTGAACACCCGCGCCGATTCGTCGTCGGCGAAGTAACCGTCCTTCTTGCCCCAGTTCGTGATCGTGTCGGCGACGCGCGAGATCAGCTGCCGCACCGAACGCTCGCGCTCCGGCGTTCCGAGAATGCCGCGGAAGTATTTCTGGACGACCACGTTCGTCGCCGTCTGCGTCCAGCTCTTGGGGACCTCGACGTCCTTCTGCTCGAAGACCATCTTGCCGTTCTCGCCGGTGATGGCCGCCGTGCGCAGCTCCCACTCGACGTTCGCGAAGCCGTCGTCACCGGGCGCCGTGAAATAGCGCTGGAGCTTGAGGCCACAAGGGGCGACGGCGGGCGTCTTATTCACATTCGCCCCAGCCGTCTTGCCCGACGGGGTGCTGGTCGTCGGTTTGGACGACAAAGGTCCATTGGCCCGGCCGGTGCGGCTTCTTTTGACGTCGGTCTTCTCGAGCATGTGAGGCCCTCCCCGTGTGAAGCGTGGCGCCGAAACAGCGCCTGCAGCCTTTTAAACTAGGCGCGCCCGAAACACAAGATATTGAGTCAAGCGACCAGCGACACACAACATATTGTGGATAACTGGGTGGAAAACCCGTTGAAAGCCTGTTGACGGCAACACAGAACCCGAATGGTTGCGCGGGACAGGGGCGCGGACCCGTGATTATCCACCCGCTGTGACTAGAAGCAAGTACATTGCATCGCGTGACCAGTCATGTATGGTCACTTCGTACGATTTTTACGCGCCACGTCCTTTCTACAGATGCCTCTGCGGCGCGCGCGTGCCCGGCTGAGGTCGTGCTCGTAGACGTGCTCGTGCTCGTGCTCGTCGACGTGCTCGACGGTGAAGTCGGACCCCTCTCCCTAACCCTCTCCCCGCTTCGCGGGGCGAGGGGACCGGAAGCGAGTGTGCGAAACTAGCGGGCTCGAGGTGAATCGATGCCGCCGATTTCTCGCAAAGCTCGCCTGGCTCGGACGTCTCTGCTCGTGCTCGCCGCGTTCGTCGGCGGTCTGATCTTCGCGCGGCCGCTCTCGGCGGGCCGCTTCAATCCGTATCAGAAGCTGGGCGTGTTCACGAAGGTGCTCTCGTACATCGAGACCCACTACGTCGAGGACATCTCCGAGACCGATCTCATGTACGGCGCCGCGCGCGGCCTCACCGACGTGCTGGATCCGCACTCGCGCTTCATGGACCCCGAGGAGTACGGCCGCCTCAAGAAGGAGACCGAGGGCAACGAAGAGATCGAGGGCATCGGCATCGACGTCGAGAAGCGCAAGAACCGCTTCGTGATCATCTCGCCGATCGAAGGTTCGCCGGCGGCGAAGGCGGGCATCGAGCCCGGCGACATCATCAAGCGCGTCGACGGCGTCGAGATCGCGACGCTGGAGTTCGACGAGGCGGTGGCGCGCATGCAGGGGCCGGGCGGCAGCGAGGTGACTCTGGTCGTCGAACGGCGCGGCCGCGAGCTGACCTTCCGGATCCGCCGCGCGAAGTACGAGGTGAAGGCGGTCGAGGGAAAGTTGCTCGACGACGCCATCGCCTACATCAAGCTGCGCGTGTTCGCGGCCGGTGTCGACTCGACGCTGGAGAAGCTGACCGAGCAGCTCTCCGCCAAGAGTCCGGGCAAGACGCTGAAGGGGATGGTGCTGGACCTGCGGCGCAATCCGGGCGGCTTGCTCGACCAGGGGATCCGCGTCGCCGACCTGTTCATCGCCGACGGTCTGATCGTCAAGACCGTGGGCAAGGGCGGCAAGGTGATGGACGAGGCCAAGGCGCACAGCCGCGGCACCTTCGCGGGCTTTCCGATGATCGTGCTCGTCGACGGCGCGACGGCGTCGGCCGCCGAGATCGTCGCGGGCGCGCTGCAGGATCACAACCGCGCCGTCGTGCTGGGGACGCAGACCTTCGGCAAGGGATCGGTGCAGACGGTGATCGATCTCGACGGCTGCGGCGGCAAGCCGTGCGGCCTCAAGCTGACGGTGGCGCGCTACTACACGCCCAAGGGCCGTTCGATCCAGGGCCAGGGCATCACGCCCAACGTCCTGGTCGACGCCACCGCGCCGCCCGGCGACACGTCCGAGGCCGAGCTGCCGCGCGAGCGCGATCTACGCAAGCGGCTGAAGAACGAGCAGGGCGAGAAGGCGACCGCGGCGCGGCGTCTGGACGACTACCAGCTGCAGATGGCGCTGGACTACCTGCAGTCGTGGTCGATGTTCTCGCAGCAGGCCAAGCGATAGCCGCGCCTGAGCTTGATTTTGCGCGTGAATTAGGGTTTTCTCCGACGACCCCGTGTGGCGCCTGAGGCGCCGCGCGGCCCCGACCCCAAGGAGGACACATGTCGTTCGGAGCAGGCCCCGGCGGTGGTATGGACGAATACCAGCGGCTCATGGCGAATCAGAACGCCGCCGCCAAGAAGAAGCGAATGCTGTTCGGCCTCATCGCGATCGCCGGGATCAGCGCGGTCGGCTACTACGTGGTGACGAACCGGAAGAAGAACGCGGACGCGCAGAAGGTGCTGGACGCCGGGGGTCAGTTCGCCGAGCGCGACAAGATGGACATGGGGGCGTTCTGGACCTGCGTGATGGGCACGGACACGGACGTCGGCATGTTCCAGAACGCCGATCAGATCCAGCAGCGCGTGGAGAGCGCGTACTTCACGCAGCAGAAGACTTACTCCGATCACCTCACCGCCGAGTGCGTGCCCAAGCTGGAAGGCGCGCGCGGATCGCTGAGCGGGATGGTGAACGAGATGCCCGAGGCGCTGCGGCCGCCGCTGGAGAAGTACGTGGGGGCGCTGCCCAAGATGCAGGAGGGCCTGGAGAGCTACGCCGAGAAGCTGAAGTCGCGCGGCGCGGTCAAGGACGTCGACGGCAGCATCCAGGAGGTTGGCGCGGCGTTCACCACCGATCCGACGGTGGAGTCGGTCGCGTTCGAGAAGTTCATGGTCTGCGCGATCCCCGGCCTCGACAAGATGAAGGACATCCAGGGCGTGCTCGAATTCCTGGCCGAGACCTGCAAGAAGGACCCGGTCCCGTTCATGACCAAGGTGCGCGCGGATTGCGGCAACCTGGTGCAGAACCTGGACAAGGACGCGAAGCCCGCGCCGTCGAAGACGTTCAAGGCCAACGCTAAGAAGTTCTACGAGGAACAGCAGCGCCAGCTGCAGGCGTGGGAGTGGTGCGGCAAGAAGTCGCGCAAGGGGAAGAAGGTGCTGGACCTCGAGGCGTTCCTGACCGCCGCCAGCGACTACATCGAGGCGCGCGGCGAGGTGGTGAAGACGGCGCGCGAGGAAGCGGCACGCATCACCGGCCAGCCCTTGCCCGCCGAGAAGAAGAAGCCAGGCGAAGGCGAGGAACCCGACGGTCCGCCGGCGAAGCCGGCGAAGAAGTAGGCGAAGTCGAAGTCGGCGCCGCTGCAACGGGCGCCGACGGCAGGGCGCGCTCGCGCCACGACAGCGCGCGATCGCCCAGCCGTTGCGCCGCGCGCGCGTAGATCGCATCCAGCCGCTCGTCCACCACCCACCGCCCGTTCATCTCGACCTCCCCCCGGCCCCGCAGTGAATGTGGGTGCCGCCGCCGGGCTGCACAAGCTCTGCGCTCACCAGTACCGCGCGACACGTCGCGCAAGCTCGGGGTCGTGATTACGTTGGGTGGGAGGAAAACCGGAGGCGGGTGTGCGAATCGCTCAGATCTCACCTTTGTACGAAAGCGTGCCGCCGAAGCTGTACGGCGGTACCGAGCGTGTCGTGCACTTCCTGACGGAAGCGCTGGTCGACCTCGGGCACGACGTGACGCTTTTCGCGAGCGGGGATTCGCGCACCAGCGCCGAGCTGGTCGCGCCTGTTCCGCAGGCGCTGCGCCTGATCCACTGCCTCGATCCCATCGCGCCTCACTACGCGATGATGGAAGAGGTGGTGGCGCGCGCCGGCGAGTTCGACGTGCTGCATTTCCACACCGATTACCTGGGGTACAGCCTGGCGCGCCGGCAGACCGTGCCGTACGCGACGACGATGCACGGCCGCCTGGATACACCCGAGCTGGAACCGATCTTCGAGACCTTCGCCGAGGCGCCGCTGATCTCGATCTCGGACGCGCAGCGCGAGCCGCATCCGCGCGCCAACTGGCAGGGGACCGTGTATCACGGGCTGCCGCTGGACCTTTACCATCTGGTTCCCAAGGCGGGCGGCTACCTGGCGTTCGTCGGGCGGATCTCGCCCGAGAAGCGCGTCGATCGCGCGGTCGAGATCGCGCGCCGCCTGGGCATGCCCCTGAAGATCGCCGCGAAGATCGACGGCAAGGATCGCGACTATTACGAGAACGAGATCAAGCCGCTGTTCGCCGATCCGCTGGTCGAATTCATCGGCGAGATCGGCGAGGCCGACAAGAACGCGTTTCTGGGGGGCGCGGCGGCGTTGCTGTTCCCGATCGATTGGCCCGAACCGTTCGGGCTGGTCATGATCGAGGCGATGGCGTGCGGCACACCGGTCATCGCCTTTCGATGCGGCTCGGTGCCCGAGGTGATGACCGACGGCGTGTCGGGCTTCGTGGTCAGCTCGCTGGACGAGGCGGTGCCGGCGACGGCGCGCGCCATCGAGCTGCCGCGGGCGGGCGTGCGCGCCTACTTCGAGGAGCGCTTCTCGGCGCCGCGCATGGCGCAGGATTACGTCGCGATCTACCAGGCGATGATCGAGAACGCGCGCCGGCGCAGCGGGCGGGGCCGAACGGCGTTCGGGTTGGCGGCGATCGACGCGGAACGCGAGGCGGACGGCGCGCACGCCGTCGACGGGTTGGGCGGCGAAGCAGGGGTAGGGATGGAGTAGGCTCCATGCCGATGTTCGGAACGGCGGCGGACGACGAGGTCGTAAGCCTGCACGAGCAGTACTACATCCAGGCCACGTCCTCGCGCGCCGACGACCGCACGCGCGTCCTGAAGCACGACGAGACGTTCGCGGTGTTCGACCGCTTCGGCGACGTGCAGCCGGTCGGCCTGGGCGAGCAGGGCATCTACCACGAGGGCACGCGCTTCCTGTCGCGCCTCGAGCTGCGCGTGGGCGGCCGCCGGCCGCTGCTGCTGTCGTCGACGGTCAAGAAGGAGAACGACCTTCTGACCGTCGACATGGCGACGCCCGATCTCAAGGACAAGACGGGCCAGCTGGTGCTGCCGCGCGGGACGCTGCACGTGTTCCGCACGAAGTTTCTGTGGCGCAGCTGCTGTTACGAACGCCTGCGCGTCTCGAACTTCGCCACCACGGCGGTCGACGTCGAGCTGGCGATCAGCTTCAGCGCCGACTACGCCGACATTTTCGAGGTGCGCGGGTCGAAGCGCGAGCGCCGCGGCGTCCGCCGCGACCCGGTGGTCGAGAGCGCGGGCGTGCTCCTGGAGTACGAAGGGCTGGATCGGGTGGTGCGGCGCACGCGGCTGGCGTTCGATCCCGCCCCCGACGAGCTGAACGGCGGGCAGGCGCTGTTCCACCTGCGCCTGCCCTCGCACGGGATGACGACGATCTACGTGAAGCTCACCTGCGAGGAGGGCGAGCGCCCGGGCCCTGACTGCGGCGCGCTGGACTACGACCGCGCCTGCGCGACGCTGGGCGCGACGGTGGCCGCGGGCCAGCTGTCGGCGTGCCGCGTGCGCGCGCCCGGATCGGACCTGGACGAATGGATCGCCCGGTCCGTGTCGGATCTCGAAATGATGATCACCACGACGCCGCAGGGTCCTTATCCCTACGCGGGCGTTCCCTGGTACAGCACGCCCTTCGGACGCGACGGCATCATCACGGCGCTGGAGGTCCTGTGGCTGGCGCCCGATATCGCGCGCGGTGTGCTGTCGTTTCTGGCGGCGACGCAGGCCTCGGCGGTCGCGCCCGCGCGCGACGCCGAGCCGGGCAAGATCCTGCACGAGGCGCGCGGCGGCGAGATGGCGGCGCTGGGCGAGGTGCCGTTCGGGCGCTACTACGGCAGCGTCGACGCGACGCCGCTGTACGTGATCCTGGCGGCGGCGCACTACCGGCGCACCGGCGATCTCGCGTTCCTGAAGACGATCGCGCCGGCGGTCCAGCGCGCGGTCGACTGGATCGAACGCTACGGCGACGCCGACGGCGACGGCTTCGTCGAGTACGCGCGGCAGACGCCGATCGGGCTGCAGCAGCAGGGGTGGAAGGACTCGCACGACTCCGTGTTCCACGAGGACGGCGCGCTGGCCGAGGCGCCCATCGCGCTGGTCGAGGTCCAGGCCTACGTGTTCGGCGCCTGGCAGGCGGCGGCGGAGATCGCGCTGGCGCTGGGCGGCGGCGGCGGCGACGCGCGCGCCAAG
>Ga0207645_10004448_pt1 | contig 10378 bp, 8 predicted proteins | sample KBSM53metaG_FD_184331 | JGI IMG/M metagenome (GOLD analysis project Ga0207645, IMG submission 184331) | Miscanthus rhizosphere microbial communities from Kellogg Biological Station, Michigan, USA - KBS M5-3 metaG (SPAdes) (version 2) | ecosystem: Host-associated > Plants > Roots > Rhizosphere >...
CGCGCATCGAGGACAACGCTAGCGAAGTTGCAAATCGGGACCATTCAGAATGGCAGGGCGCGACCTGAGCCTGTCCTGAGCGAAGCCGAAGGAGGCACGCCAAACAAGGCAGAATTGCTCGCACCGATTCGCGAACGCGTCCGGGTTTGCACGAAATGCGCGCATCTCGCTTGTTCGCGGACGCAGACAGTGTTTGGCGTCGGGAATCCGGACGCGGAATTGATGTTCATCGGTGAAGCACCCGGCGTGGATGAGGACAGGCAAGGCGAGCCGTTTGTCGGGCGCGCAGGTCAATTGCTCACGAGAATTATCGAGACGATGGGTCTCAGTCGCGAGGAAGTTTACATCGCCAATATCTTAAAATGCCGTCCGGACACGCCAGCAGGTTCTTTTGGCAACCGGCCGCCGACGCCGCTCGAAATGCAGACATGCCGACCGTATCTGGTCGAGCAGATCGACATTATTCAACCGAGCGTGCTAGTCGCGCTCGGTGCCGTTGCGGTCGAAGGTCTCCTCGGGACGCGAGGCACCATGCGGGATTTGCGTGGGCGCTGGCACGCTTACAACGGCATCCCGCTCATGATCACGTATCACCCGGCTTACTTGCTTCGCAACCAGGCACCTTCCGAAAAGCGGAAAGTCTGGGAAGACATGCTCCAGGTGTTGGAGCGACTCGAGCGACCGATCACCGAGCGGCAGCGAAATTATTTTCTGTAATCAATCAAGGAGCGGCGATCTCCACACCGCGATATTTAGAGTCGGCGATTTAGAAACCGCCGCTCCTTGTAAAGATCGATTGCACAATTAGACGCCACACTTCGCTGCGAGAGACCTTGATCCTGCGATGCAACGCATCTGCGCCAGCTTCACGTAGCAGCGTCAGCGTGCGCGCCCCAATTAAGGCCGGCAAAACCGTCGCCGCACGCATACGGCGCTTCTGAATCGCAGTCGAGTATTGCATCCCGCACTCGAGCCCGGTCTTTGCTTTCTCCAGCCACGTCCGGTAAATCGGCTGGAAGCGCACCGGTTCAGAGAGAATCTGCGCCGTAGTCAGATGCGCTGCGCTCAATTCGTATTCGGGAAAATAACATCTGCCAGCCCGGAGATCGGAGCCGGCGTCGCGCAGGACGTTGATCAATTGAAGCGCCATTCCGTAGCGCCTGCCGAGGGCCAGCATTTGGTCTTCGCTCAGACTCGCGAAGTTCCGAACGTGCCGGAAACAGAGCCTCGTCCAGAATTCACCGACACAACCGGCAACCAGATAAGTGTATTCGTGCAGATCGGCGGCGGTACCGAGCGCATGGACCTCCTTCGGATTGTTGAAGCGCTGTAAATCGAGCCTTTGGCCCTTTGTGATTTTTTCGAGCACAACGCGAATGTCATCGCGATCCGTTACCTCAATGCGCTCGAGCCATTCCAAACAGTCTCGCAACGATTCGAGGAGCTTTCGTTCGGGCGCATTTTCCTGCAACGAGACAAACGATGCGACAAGATCGACAACGATTTCCCTCGAGGCCGTGCCCTGAATTCCGTTTGCCATCATCTTTAGAGTTTCCATTCGGACGCTTCCGTCAATTCGTGCTGTATCGGCGACGGTGTCCGTCGTCCGTGCGAGCAGATACGCTAAAGCAACTGGTTCGCGTAATTGCGCCGGCAAGAACCGGATGGAAAGGTAAAACGAGCGCGAGACGGAACGCAGGATTGCCGTCTGTAATTTTCGAATAGACGCGTCGAGGGCTGCGCTCATCGGCCGATATTTCTGACCTCGATCCGATTTGGCGCCGAGTTACCCAGGCCGAGCTGGCTGGCAAAGCCAACATAAGCAGCGGCGGGTCCGATAGGAGGCAGACTTGCGCCTGTACGCCATTGCTCCAAACGTCTCAGCGCCACGGCATCTAAAGCCACCGGATCTTTGCTCGCATAGAGCGTCGCGTGATGGACTGCATAATTCGGCTGCGACTGCGGGCCGCCGGCATATTGCGCGACGAGGCCGTCCATCAAATTAAAAACGACCTTCTTTGCAATGACGGGATCGCTGTAAATTTCGGCGAGGCTTTCGGCGCCAAAACGAGAGCCCTGAGCAAAACGACGCCAGTTATCGATATTGGGTATGGTGACGTTATAAATGCAACCGGCGATGCCATTCATTTCGCTGGTGCTCATTACCGGAACATTGATGATCTTGGTCACTTCATTCGAAACGATCTTCGAAAAGTGACTGAGGTTGCTCGTATTCTCCGTCTCGGAAAGGAGCGGCATTTTGCCTTCATAGCTCTGGAAATCGAGATCGCCCCAAACCAATTTCCCGATCAGCGGCGCGGAAAGGATTGCTTTCGGGTTATATCCGTCGTGGGGCGCGATCGCCTTGAGTTGATAGCCATCAATCGCGGGTCGATAACCAGCCTCTTTGATTCCACCCAAGGAGCGATCCCAAACGATGATGCCGCCGCGCGGATGACCCGCCGCGACCAGCCCATCGACGATCGCATTGACAACGTCATGGTGGGTAGTGAAGAGTTCCCCGCCTGCCGCCGAGATTTTGATTCCAATTCTGTCGTTTGGAGAAACCAGTGATGCCCATGCCTTGGCCACGTCAGGCTGGCCGGTTGCGGCAAGAACAAGCCGGTTGACCATCTCACGCACAGCACGCGGATTCGTCTTGTAGCCGCTAACTGCATCGCGATCGTGCACCGCAAATACGATCGACGGCGTGGATGCAGGCTGCGCTCCTTGCCCAAAGCCGGAGGCAATGGCGCAAAAAAGAACAAGAGCTACATTTCGCATTAACAAAGTGCCTTTAAGGGCGGCACCGGATTTTATGAACGATGAGACAAATCACAACAGTTCAACTGTCTGTAATCCTGAGCGAAGCGAAGGACCTCGCCCACGGAGCTTGGGATACGCTAAATAAGAGAGTGATCCGCCATATCTATATTCACGTCCCCTTTTGCGCGCGGATCTGCCCGTATTGCGCGTTCTACAAAGATCTGCTCGATCGCTCGCAAACGCAGCGATTTTGCGAGGCCGTTTTGGGTGAGCTTGACGAAAGAACCAGCGTGTTCGGGATTGCGCCCAAGACAATTTATTTCGGCGGTGGTACACCTACGGCGCTCAGCATTTCGCAGTTAGATTTTCTGCTCGGAGGTTTTCACCAGCGGCTTGATCTCTCCGTCTTGGAAGAGTGGACTGTCGAAGCCAATCCAGGGAGTGTTTCGGCGCGCAAAGCAGCTCTATTATGCAAACTCGGAGTAAATCGAATCAGTCTGGGCGTTCAGTCTTGGGACAATACCTTGCTCAAAATCCTCGGACGAGAACATAACGCGGACCAGGCGGAGGAATCCTTTCAGATTCTGCGGGAGGCGGGATGCTCGAATATCAATGTCGATCTCATGTTTGGCCTACCGGGTCAGACAGTTTACCAATGGCGACAGACCCTGGAGAAAACCATTTCGCTGCGTCCCGACCACATTTCCGCCTACTGCCTTACCTACGAAGAGGACACTGAATTTTTTCTTCGCCGGTCACGAGGCGAACTCAACGCGAACCCCGATTCCGATGCGGATTTCTTCGAGCTGGGGATGTCGACCCTGCAGGAGGCCGGCTACGAACATTATGAGATCTCCAACTATGCGCGTCCGGGTTTTTCGTCGATTCACAATCGCGCCTATTGGTTGGGTGAAGACTATCTCGGCGTCGGGCCAGGCGCGTTTTCGACAGTGGGAACGCGCCGTTGGCAAAATCTTGCAGACTACCGTGCGTATGCGGATCGAATTTTTCTGAAACAATCGCCGGTTGCAGCGACAGAAAATCTGACGACCGAAATGAAACGCGCCGAGCGAATCGCCCTGTCCCTGCGAACGCGCGACGGGATTTCAGCCATAGAGCTGCATGGTTTCGCGCGAGAAAGAGATGAGTTTGCGGCGCTCGGCTTGCTTCGAGAATCGAACGGCAAATTCGTCCTGACTCACAAAGGCAAATTTCTCGCCGACTCCGTTGCGGAAGCATTTGTGTAGGTGACGCAGGCAATGGTGCCTGCGACTGACTATTTGTTGCGACGCAGACAGGATTGTCTGCGTCACTAGTCAACCGCTCCATAGCGGCGCTGTCGGCGGCCATATTCATCCACCGCGGCGAATAGGTCCTTCTTTGTAAAGTCTGGCCAGAGTTTGGGCGTTACATATATCTCCGTGTATGAAAGCTGCCAGAGAAGGAAATTCGACAAACGCATTTCGCCGGAAGTGCGAATGAGCAGGTCGGGATCAGGGTAATACCGCGTGTAAAGATGTTTACTGAACATCTCGACGTCGATCATTCCCTTGTCGATGTGACCGAGCTCAACCGCGCGAAGCAAACTCTTGATACCATCGATGATTTCAAGTCGCCCGCCGTAACTGAGCGCCAGGATCAGAGTCAGCCCATGATTCCCCGCCGTTTGCTCGATTGTCTTATGAAGTTGTGCCTGGGCGCCTTCCGGCAAATCGGTCAACCGCCCGATCGCCTGAAGCCGAACATTTTTCTCGATTAATTCGGGTGTTTTCTCTTTCAAGAATTTCTCCAGCAGACGCATGAGCGAGTGGACTTCACCTTTTGGGCGCTGCCAGTTTTCAGCGGAGAAAGCATAGAGGGTCAGGTATTCGACTTTCAATTCGCCGCAACCCTCCACGCATTCGCGAACAGCCTGAGCCCCTGCTTCATGCCCCTTGATTCGCGGCAAGCCCCGGGCCCTGGCCCATCGGCCATTGCCGTCCATGATGATCGCGATATGGCGCGGAACGGTTTTCACGTTTCACTACAGTATAATGGTCTGCCTGCGTGCCGGCCCGACACTAACTATGGACAGCTTTGCTCCCGTGAGCTTGGAAATGTATTTGATGTATTTCCTTGCTGTTGAAGGAAGTTGCGAGAGTTTTCGCGCCGAATGCGTAGCTCTTTTCCAGCCCCTCACCTCTTCGTAGACCGGTTCGCAATTTGCTAGCTGCGTGGCATCACACGGTGGAACGTCCAAGCGCTTTCCATTTAGCCGATAGGCGACGCAGATGCGAATGGGATCGACATCATCGAGCCCATCAAGATTTGTAATCGCGAGTTCGTCGATCCCGTTGATCATCGTTGCATAATGAGTGGCCACAGCGTCAAACCAACCGCAACGCCGCTTGCGCCCTGTCGTCGCCCCAAACTCGCGTCCCAGGTTGTGAAGTGTTTCGGTCAGTTGCCGGTCTTCGGTGGGTAACGCCCCCTCTCCTACGCGCGTCGTATACGCCTTCATCACCCCAACTACGCGATCCATCCGATGCGGTGGTACGCCGGTGCCTGTGCATGCGCCGCCCGCCGTGGTGTTTGAGGAAGTCACGTACGGATAGGTGCCGTGGTCAATATCAAGAAATGTGCCTTGCGCGCCCTCAAAGAGGATTTCCTTACCGCGCTCGAGGGACCGATGAAGATACACGACCGTGTTGCTGACGAAGGGACGCAGCTTTTGTCCCGCAGCAAGGTAATCTTCGTTGACCTCACGAAAGCTCATTGGCCGCGCGCCAAGCGCCTGAAGGATTTTGTTGTTCTCGAGCACCTTGGCCTGGAGTTTTTTCGAGAAAACAATCGGTTGCATCAAATCGGACATCCGCAGACCGGTGCGGGCGGCCTTGTCTCCGTAGGCCGGGCCGATCCCGCGTTTCGTCGTCCCAATTCTAGCCCGGCCCTGACGCAGTTCGCGTTGCTCGTCGATCAGCCTGTGATAAGGCAGAACCAAATGAGCGCAGTCGCTGATGAGCAAATTCTTGCCGATTGTGATGCCCAATTTGCGCAGACCGTCGATCTCGGCTAGGAGCGCCACCGGGTCGATAACAACGCCGTTGCCGATCACGCAGATTTTCCTGCGTCGAAGTATCCCGGAGGGGATCAAATGCAGAATGTATTTGACGCCCCGATGAATGACGGTGTGCCCGGCGTTGTTTCCGCCCTGGCTGCGGACGACGATGTCGGCCTTGCCTGTGAGCACGTCGATGATCTTGCCTTTTCCCTCATCGCCCCACTGCGCTCCAATTAGAATTGTGTTCGCCATCGAAATCAGAAGATGGGCAAAAAATTTTCCCGATGCATCCGGCAGGACACAGTCGGGACTGCCGACGAATCATATGTTGGCTACGACGCGCTGCAAGGGATTTCGGTGCAGATGCATTCTCGTTCCGACTGGCAATCAACCCCGAACGCTTTGAGGATCACCGAGCAGTAGTCGCGCCCACCCTCCGGTCGGACGCAGCCGCAATTCGTCGGCCGGCCGCCCTTTTTTGAATTTCGGCCAAAGAAACTGCTGCAATTGCAAGAATGCTCCAACGTCACCACATTCTTTGCGGAAGCTGTTTACACGGCGGGCAAAATGCACCCGCTTACCTGGCCAAAGCCAACTCGATATCCGGCGCCTGTGCACCAGCCAGTGATGGTGAGCTTGTCGCCGTCTTCGAGCCATTTTCGCGTTTCGCCATTGGGCAGCTCTAATGAATTTGCTCCGCGCCACGTCAGCTCAAGCATGCAACCCCGTGATTCTTCCGTCGGTCCGCTGATCGTCCCGCTGGCCAATAGATCGCCTGGCTGCAGATTGCACCCGCCGACGGTGTGATGGGCAAGTTGTTGCGCAATGCTCCAGTAAAGATTTTGGAAATTGGTGCGGGTGATGATGTGCGGCGCTTCCATTGACGAACTTTGCAGAGACGCTTCAAGGCGGATGTCGAAGGTGAAATCATCCTTCGCTCGCAAATAGGGCAGCGGCTCAGGATCCTGCGGCGGCAGTGATTTTCGAAACGGCTCAAGCGCTTCTACCGTTACCACCCATGGTGAAATGCTGGTGCAAAAATTTTTGGCCAGAAAGGGTCCCAGCGGTTGATATTCCCACGCTTGAATGTCGCGCGCACTCCAATCGTTCATGAGAACCAGACCGAAGATGTGATCAATCGCGCGATCGATCGGCACCGGTTCGCCTAGCGAATTTCCCGGGCCGATCAGGAACGCCATTTCGAGTTCGTAATCAAGGCTTTTGGTAGGGCCGAAAACTGGTGCGGATGCATCGGGCGGTCTAGTCTGCCCGCTTGGCCGCCGCACCTCCGTGCTGCTGACGACAACGGAGCTGGCGCGGCCGTGATATGCCACCGGCAGCCATTTCCAGTTCGGCATCAGAGCGTTCTCCGGCCCCCGCAGCATCGTGCCGACATTGTGGGCATGATGATAGGACGAATAGAAATCGGTATAATTGCCGATGCGCACCGGCAATTTCATGAGCACATCCTTCTGCGCGTGGAAAACTTTTTCGCGTAACCGCGCGTCATCGCGAAGCATCGGCGTTTCAGCTGCCAGAAGGTGTTGGAGAATCTCGCGCGTCCTTCGCCACGCCGCCCGGCCCAGCGCGAGAAATGAATTCAGCGAATCTACCGAGAATACGTTTTGGTCTTGAAATTGTTGCGAGCGGAAGTGACCGAGCTCCTCGAGAATCGACAGATCGACAATCAGATCACCGATCGCCACACCCACTCGCGCTTTCCCGTCTCTCGGTTCAAAAACGCCGAACGGAAGATTCTCGAGCGGAAAATGCGAATCGCGCGGGACGTCAAGGAAACTGCGCAAAGGCGAATCCATGAATATTATTAGAACAGAAGGAAAGGAAGGAAACCAAGGATTTGTGACTGGTCTTCGTTATCTTTGTTATCTTCTGTTAGAGAATTGCAGGGCGTTTCGGTGAAACGACAACACAATGGCGTCTGACACAGACGCCCTACAATAAATTCAAGGCGCGCAAATCCTCGCGTGGCTCATCAAAGCTGCAACTGCCGAACGACGTCACGAATTTGCGGCGGTATCGCAGGCGTTCGACGTCGATCTTCCATTCGCGCCACGCGAGAAAATCATCGGTAAAGGAGAATGAATCCGAATGTTCATCTTCCAGCACGATCGCGGCTTGATGTGCATCCCATTGATGCTCCGCCGCAAGCACGGCGGCGCCAAGGACATTAAGAAATCCGTGCATTTTTGTTTTCACTTCATCGCGAAACTGCCGGATCGGATGATGCAGCCCGGCAGTGAACTTGATCGGCAGCTGATGTGTTGCCGGCGTAACGAGCGCGCCCGCGATCTGTGCCGAAGTTGGAAATGCATTAGCGGTCACTCCGCCGGTACGCAACTTGTAACCGAATGTCGCCAAATCGGAGTCAGAATTGAGTTCGGCCAGTAACGCGATTATTTGTTCCGCTCGTTCCGGCGGCGCTTCCCAGAACACCGGCAAATCGCCAATGATCGATTTCGCCTCTTGCAGCACGGCGGAATCGACATCGTGTGGTAAAAACATCTCGAGATGGCTGATCGCCACGAGATCGACATTGCTCGACAACCGACCAATCGCCGCATCCGCGTCTTCCACGGCGTCAAGGAAGGGTTCTGCATTCGCAGTCTTGGGCCCAAGCGCAGCGACGCGCAACGGATGTGAAAGATCGAACTCCGAAAGAAATTGTTTGGCCGTATCGAATTGCTCGATGGGGAGAACAAATGTGTTTAGCATCCACGCATCAGGCGAACGCACATATTTCGCCTGATTCTGCAAGGCCGGCTCGAGCGCGAGACTGCAGGGCGGAAACATTCCCGCATAATCGATTGATCGCGCGAGTAAAATTCGGAGTGATTCCGGAAGCATAACAGGCAGAGGTAGAGTTCCGTGATCGCTGATCAGTGATTAGTCAGTCGAGGCAAGCTGCGGAGCCATGCTGAAGGAGGCGCGCAATTCGCCGCGCGGCGGGATAATTTGAATTCCTTGCTTGTTTTCAAATGCGCGCTGTTCGTGATGATCCGTCAAGCCCCAGCAGGGCTCGATGCAAAGAAATGGTCCGCCGTCGGACCACAAAGTAAGGTACGGCACGCCGCTAAGATCCAGTGTCACCCAGCGGCCGCTTGGCGGATCGACGTAGCTGAATTGACGCCTCGGCACATCAACGAGCTCTAGAATGAACGATCCGGGCAATTCGTTTCGAGCGAACGGCATTTCGCCTCCCGAAAATTCAAAATCCCGGGTTTCGCCTGAGAGGAGATTACCTGGAGAGAAATATCTCCGATAACAGCCACGCGGCATTTGTAAACGAAAGCTTTCGAACGACGTCGCCGCGAACCCGGGATGCAACCCGAATGCCACATGCGCAGCCAGTTCGGGTTCACGGTTCTGAAACTCGAAGAGAACAGTCACTTTGTTGTTATCGATTTTGTAGGTCAGATCTACGCCGACTTTCAGCGGATATTCGCTCGCCGAAAAATCCTCCGGCATAATCTGGTATTTCAGCGAGGCGTTGTTGTCCACTGAAGGTTCAATCAATCGCCATGTTTTAGACCGGAGAAAGCCGTGGTTGCCGCCCTTGAGTTCGCGGCCGCGGTAGAGGCTGCGACCATTCCTCAGCCGATGAAGGTAATAGCCCATGACCGTCGCATGATTTGCCCAACCCTGAGACGGCGCCGACAAATCGTCGTCTCGATAAAGAAAGCCAGTCCATATCCCGCCTTCGTTGATTCGCGCCAGACTGACCAATTCCGCACCCAACCTTGAAACAATGATGCGGAGACCGTTCTCCTCATCAGTCAAGACATCAAGATCTCGACCGTCGCGTTTTTCCTCGGAATGCGAAACGTTCGTCATAGGACAGTCGTGGAATTGTAGGGTGTTTCTGTGAACTCCGAAAGCCTTCGGAGGTGACACAGACGCCCTACAATAGATTGGGCGCGCGCGAATCTTCCCCGCTCATGGGAACAAGCCGCGTACTTGTTTGGCCCTGATGACGCGCTCAACCCCGATGGCCATGGCCGCGGTGCGATGCGAAACCTTGTGTTCCTTCGCTCGTCTGATTACTTGCGCAAACGAGTGCTCAAGGATGCGGAAAAGTTTGTCGGTGACTTCGCTTTCCGTCCACAAAAACGACTGCAGACCCTGTACCCACTCGAAGTAAGAAACGATCACACCGCCGGCGTTGCACAGGATATCGGGAATGACGAATATTTCATCCCATCGTTGCTCGAGAATGAGATCTGCCGCCGGCGTGGTCGGTCCATTGGCGGCTTCTGCCAGAATGCGGCATTGCAACTTCGCAGCATTTTTTTCCGTAATGACGCGATCCACCGCAGCTGGAATCAGCACATCACATTTCATGGTGAGGAGCTCGTTCGGATCGACATGGTTCGCTTGATCGAACGCTTTCAAGTGTCGCTTCTTTAGGACATGTTGCTCGGCCGCTTTTACATCGATTCCTTTCGGGTTGTAAATCGCAGTGTAGGCATCGCTGATCCCAACGATCTTGACGCCGCTCTTGTAGGCGAGCGAGAGAGCTGCGACCGAACCGACATTGCCGAACCCCTGCACAAT
>Ga0207645_10004449_pt1 | contig 10375 bp, 7 predicted proteins | sample KBSM53metaG_FD_184331 | JGI IMG/M metagenome (GOLD analysis project Ga0207645, IMG submission 184331) | Miscanthus rhizosphere microbial communities from Kellogg Biological Station, Michigan, USA - KBS M5-3 metaG (SPAdes) (version 2) | ecosystem: Host-associated > Plants > Roots > Rhizosphere >...
AGGTGGGCTCGCGCACGCCGGTGGCCTCTCTCCCTTCGTACGCGGCCGGGACCGGAGCCGGGGCCGCCACGGGCGCGGGGGCCGCCGGGCGCTGCGGCAGCTCCAGCTTCTTCTCCGCCTGCATCTCCTGGCTCTCCCGCTCGATCTCCTCGCGGAAGAGGTTGTGCATGAAGAAGGCGAGGTTGAAGGTGGTCGGGCTGAAGCTGCCCTCGTTCATCAGCTTCGACAGCGTCTTGTGCCAGGTGGCGGCGTCCGCGATCCGCTGGTCGCGGGTGGTCAGGCTCTTCTTGAGCAGCGCCGCGACGGGCGCCGGCAGCGGGGTCCCCTCGTTGGCGAGCAGGGCGGCGTCAATCACCGGACCGTACGCCTCGGGCGCGGCGGCCGGCAGGCGCTCGCCGGTCAGCATCTCGTAGAGGATGGCGCCCAGGGAGTAGACGTCGTCCGACTTGGCGGTCGATCCGCCGGCCAGCGACTCGGGCGCCAGGTAGGCGCGGAGCGAGTCGTCCTGCCAGCCGCCGGCCGCCAGGTCGCGCAGCCCGGGAGCGGCCTCGAAGCCGAGCAGCCGGGTCTCCCCCTCGTTCGAGATCATCACGAGGTGGGGCACCAGGAAGCCGTGCAGCACCCGCTCGTCCTGCACCCGGCTCTCGTAGGCGGCGGCGAGGGCGAGCGAGATCCGCTCGGCGATCAGCAGGGCGTGGTCGGTGGGGATGGGGGAATGGTGCCGGGCCGCCTGCGCGAAGACCGTCGCGAGGTTCTTGCCCGAAATGTAATCGTAGGCCGCGTAGGGAAAGCTCCTCACCCGGCCGAGATCGACGCCGTTGCCGATGTTGGGGCTCTTCAGGGCCTCCTGGACGGCGCCCCGTCCCGAGATCCGGGCCCAGAGCTTTTCGCCGTCGAGTCCCTTGCCGTTGAAGACGCGGAGCAGGACCACCTGCTCCATCCCCTCCCGTCCGGCACGGCCGGCGCGGAAGGTCTCTCCGAGTGGGTCTTCTGTCAGTTTCTTGAGAAGCAGATACTTCCCAAACTCCTCCGGGATGTTCATACGAGGTCTCCTCTCGGAACGGCGCGCCGACCGTTACGAAGCGGCCCTCCACTCGGAAGGGCGGCGCGACAAAGCTGTTATGGACTCGTTCCTATCGCTTGATACACCAGCGATAGCCAACTGTCAATCAAGAAGTGGTCTGAAAGGTGGGATCAGCGGCCGCCGGCCGCGCGGGCGCGGCGGTCCCGCCAGTACTTGCGCTGCCAGAGATCGACGTTGCGGTTGTGCTCGGCCAGGGTCTCGGCGAAGACGTGGGTGCCGTCGTTGCGGCTCACGAAGTAGAGGTAGGGCACGGCCGCCGGCGCCGCGGCGGCCTCCAGGCTGGCGAGCCCGGGGGAGCAGATGGGGCCCGGAGGGAGGCCCGCGTAGCGGTAGGTGTTGTAGGGAGAGTCCATCCGCAGGTCCTCCTTGCGGATGTTGCCGTTCCACCGCCCGACCCGCTTGAGGGCGTAGATCACGGTCGGGTCCGCGGCCAGGCCGATCCGGCGGTCCAGCCGGTTGCGGTAGACGGCGGCGATCAGCGGCCGGTCGCCGGCCACCCGGGCCTCCTTCTCGACGATGCTCGCGAGCGTCACCACCTGGCGCACGGTCTTCCCCGGGGAGCCCTGGGCCATCCGCGGCCGGACCTCCCGCTCGAAGCGCCGGCGGAAGGTCTTGACCAGGGTCTCCACGATCTCCTTCTCGCTGGTGCCGGAGGCGAAGTTGTAGGTCTCCGGGAAGAGGTAGCCTTCGAGGTCGGGGGCGTCGGGATCGAAGTCGGCGATCAGCCGGGGCGAGCGCATCAGGTCCAGGAAGACCTCGCGGCGTCCGAATCCGGAGCGGGAGAGCTGGTCGGCGATCTCCTCCAGGGTCAGCCCCTCGATGATGGTCGCCGTCCGGGAGACGGTCTGCCCGTGCGCCACCATGCTCAGCGCCTGCGGGGTGGTCAGCGGGCCGCGGAACAGGTACTGGCCGGCCTGGAGCTTCGGGTTCCCCTGGATCGTCAGGTAGATGCGGGCCAGCTTGGCGTTGGGGATCACCCCCTCGCGCTCCAGCTTGTCGAGCACCTGGCCGGCGCCGGAGCCGGGGGCCACGGTGACCAGGCGCTCCGCCCCTTCGTACCCCTTGTAGGGGCGCTGGAGGCTCCAGGTGGACCAGGCCATCTGCCCGACCGGGATCAGGACCAGGAGCAGCAGGATCAGCAGGCCGCAGCCGACCCGCGATTTGCCGCTCTTCGCCTTGCCCTTGCTGGCCTTTGCCACCCCGTATCTCCTCTCGTCTATGGTTCCGGAGCGCCCCGGTCGAGGGCGTCCTGCAGCAGGATCTGGGCCGCGACGGCGTCGACCCGGCCCGGCTCGTTCCGGACGTCCACCCCGGCCTGGCTCAGCCGCCGGGCCGCCTCCACGCTGGTCAGCGCCTCGTCGATCCACTCGACGGGGAGGCCGGTGAGCTCGGCCAGGCGCTCGCCGAAGCGGCGGACCCGCGCGGCCACCGGCCCGCGGTTGCCGTAAAGGTCGACCGGCTCGCCGAGGACCAGGCGCCCGACCCCCTCCCGCCGCGCGATCTCGGCGATCTGCCGCAGGGCCGAGCGGTCGTTGCGCCGCTCCAGGGTGGTGAGGGGGACGGCCAGACGGCCGCCGGGATCCGAGATGGCCAGACCGATCCGTTTCTCGCCGAAGTCGATGCCCAGGGAGCGCATGCCGGGGTCCATCCGCGCGCATTGTAACTGCCGGGCGAGGCCGTGGCGATATGCTAGGATCGGACGCCCGGCCCGCCGGCCACGCCGGCGGCCCAGCAACTCCCCCATAGCCGTTCCACAGGAGAAGTCATGGACGACGTCGTTATCTTGAGCGCGGTGCGCACGCCCATCGGAGTCTTCCAGGGCGCGCTCTCGGGCCTTTCCGCGCACGCCCTGGGGGCGCGCGCGATTTCCGCCGCCATCGAGCGCGCGGGCCTCACTCCCGAAGAGATCCAGCAGGTCAACATGGGCTGCGTCCTGACCGCCGGCCAGGGCCAGGCCCCGGCCCGCCAGGCGGCGATCGCCGCCGGCTGCCCGGTGGCGACCGGCGCCCTCACCCTCAACAAGGTCTGCGGCTCCGGCATGCGGGCGGTGATGATCGCCGCCAACGACCTGCGCTGCGGCGACTTCAAGTACGTGGTGGCCGGCGGCATGGAGAGCATGAGCCAGGCCCCCTATCTCGCCGCGGGCGTCCGCGACGGCCTGCGCCTGGGCCATGGCAAGCTGATCGACTCGATGGTCCACGACGGCCTCTGGGATCCCTACGGCGACCTCCACATGGGGAGCTGCGCCGAGACCTGCGCCGCCGAGTACAAGTTCGGCCGCGAGGAGCAGGACGCCTACGCCCTGGAGAGCTACCGGCGCTCCCGCGAGGCCACCGACAAGGGGCTGTTCGCCGAGGAGATCGTCCCCGTCGTGATCCCCGGCAAGAAGGGGGACACCACGGTCGACCGCGACGAGGAGCCGTTCAAGGTCGACCTCGCCAAGATCTCGACCCTGCGCCCGGCCTTCCAGAAGGACAACGGCACGGTCACCGCCGGCAACGCCAGCAAGATCAACGACGGCGCCGCCGCCCTGGTGGTGACCACCGCCGCCGAGGCCGCCCGCCGGGGCGCCAGGCCGCTCGCCCGCATCGTGGCCCACTCCTCGCTCGCCCAGAAGCCCGAGTGGTTCACCACGGCGCCGGCCGGGGCCGTCCGCCTGGTCCTCGAACGGGCCGGGCTCAAGGCCGCCGACATCGACCTCTGGGAGATCAACGAGGCGTTCGCCGTGGTGGCGATGGCCTTCCTGCGCGACCTCGAGCTGCCCGCCGACCGCGTCAACGTCCGCGGCGGCGCGGTGTCGCTCGGCCATCCGATCGGCGCCTCCGGGGCCCGCATCCTCGTCACCCTGCTGCACTCTCTGCGGGAGCGTGGAGCCCGCCTCGGCTGCGCGGCGATCTGCATCGGCGGCGGCGAGGCTACCGCGATGATCGTCGAGCGGCTAGACTAGCGCCCGCTCTCATGCGCGAAAACAGCCTCCCGCCGTCCGCCGCCCTGCTGCTCTCCCTCTGCCTCGCGCTGCCGTCCAACGCGCAGACGCCGCAGGGTCAGCAGCCCACCGCCCCTCCCACCGGGCCGGTCACCCCCGTGGTGCCGCCGGCGCCGGCCACGCCCGGCGTGGCCCCCCCGACCGGCGCGCCGAATACCGCTCCGGCGGCCCCGACACCGCCGCCGCCCCCGCCGGGACCGCCCGGCGCGGGTCCGGACCGGCTCGACTTCCAGCTCAAGTTCACGGCTGAGGGGGGCAAGGGCGGCGGCAGCGCCGCGGGCAGCGCCGCCAACCTGGAGTACCGGCGGGAGGACTACGCGGTCCTCTCGGGCAACGTCCAGCTCAAGTATCAGGACCTAGACCTCAAGGCCGACGAGGCCCAGATCGACCTCAAGACCAAGGACGTCATCGCCCTCGGCAACGTCATCCTGGACCAGGGCCCCCGGCGGCTCTCCGGCGACTCGCTGAACTTCAACCTCGACTCCAAGACCGGCATCATCCGGCACGCCTCCGGCCAGGTCTCCCCCGACTACTACTTCACCGGCGACGAGGTCGAGAAGACCGGCCCCGACACCTACGTGGTCCGCGACGGCGCCTTCACCTCCTGCACCCAGCCGGTGCCCGACTGGAGCTTCAAGCTCAAGGAGGCGGAGATCCAGGTCGACGGCTACGCCCACGTGCGCAACGCCACCATGCGGGTCAAGAAGGTGCCGGTGCTCTACACGCCGTACATCCTCTGGCCAGTGAAGACCGAGCGCAGCTCCGGCTTCCTGGTGCCCAACATCGGCTACTCGAACCGGCGCGGCGCCGAGCTGGGTCTCGCCTACTTCCAGACCCTGGGCCGCAGCTACGACACCACCTTCCATGTGGACATCTTCGAGAAGAACTACCTGGGCATCGGCGACGAGTTCCGCTACGCGCCCATCGAGGGCACCAAGGGGAACTTCGTCGGCTACTACGTGCGCGACCCCGAGACCGACGAGTGGCGCTGGAAGGTCGAGCTGAACCAGACCAGCGACAAGCTGCCCTTCGGGATGCGCGGCGTCATCCAGTACCAGGACTTCTCGGACTTCAACTTCTTCCGGGACTTCGAGCGCGACTACGACCGCAACACCCAGCGGTTCATCACCAGCCGCGCCTTCCTCACCGGCAACTGGGGGCCGCACCTTCTCAACGTGCTGCTCGACAGCCGGGAGGTCTTCCTCAACCAGCAGGAAGACACGCTGACCCAGCGCAAGCTGCCGGAGATCAAGTACAGCCTGCGCTCGACCCGGATCGCCAAGAGCCCGTTCTACCTGCAGGTCGACTCCTCGATCGATTACCTGAGCATCGACCGGCCGGGCAGCGGGCAGCCGGGGACCTACACCGGGCAGTACGGCCGCTTCGACCTCTTCCCCCAGATCACCCTGCCGGTGCGCACCTTCCCCTGGCTCAACCTGTCGCTGACCGGCGGCGAGCGCTTCACCTGGTACCAGGACAGCCTGAACGCCAACCAGTCGGCGTTCACCGGCGACAGCGTGACGCGCGCCTTCCCGTTCGCCAGCGCCCAGATCGTGGGCCCCTCGTTCTCCAAGATCTTCAACTGGAAGGTCGGCGACCTCGGCAAGTTCAAGCACATCATCGAGCCGCGCTTCACCTACACCTACCAGGGGAACCTGCCGGACCTGCTGAACCCGGACCCGTCGATCCCCCTGTTCGACGAGGTCGACTCGCAGGTCTCGACCAACTCCGGCCGCATCGCCCTCGACAACCGCCTCCTCGGCAAGCCGAACACCGAGACCGGCGTCGCCCACGAGATCCTGCTCTTCGAGGTCGCCCGCAACTACAGCCTCGACCAGAACCAGCCTCTCCAGACCTCGGCGGACGGCACCAAGGTCACTACCGAAGGCCCGCTCGAGACCCTGCTGCGGTTCAACCCCACGCAGAAGATCGGCCTGACGGCCTCCGCCACCTACGACACGCTGTTCGGCGGGATCTCCGGGACGAGCTTCACGGGCAACTACGGCTTCGGCGCCAGCAACAACATCGCCGCCACCTGGTTCACCCGGCGGCGCGTCGAGACCAACAAGGTCCAGGGCAACCAGGCGCGGGTGAGCGGCGCCTACTCGATCGATCCCTTGCGCCTGCGGCTGGAGAGCCAGGTCAGCTACGACTACCAGCTGAGCTACCTGCAGAACGCCCAGCTCGCGGCGACCTACACGTCCCAGTGCTATGCCTTCCGGCTGGCCCTCCGGCAGTACCGGACGCTGGCCGCCGGCGGCAACGTCAACGACCGGGAGATCCGCTTCACCCTGTCGCTCAAGAACGTGGGCACGTTCCTCGACCTGAACAGCCGCAGCGAGACCGTCGTACCGTGAAGGGCCTGATCCTTTCGGGAGGCAAGGGGACGCGCCTGCGCCCCCTCACCTACACCTCCGCCAAGCAGCTCGTGCCGGTGGCCAACAAACCGGTGCTGTTCTATGCCATCGAGTCGATCGTGGCGGCCGGCATCACCGAGATCGGCATCATCGTCGGCGAGACCGGGGCCGAGATCCGCGCCGCGGTCGGCGACGGCTCCCGCTTCGGCGCCCGGCTGACCTACATCCCCCAGGAGGCGCCGCTCGGGCTCGCCCACGCGGTGATGATCGCCGAGGAGTTCCTCGCCGGTTCCCCCTTCGTCATGTACCTCGGGGACAACCTGATCGCCGGCGGCATCGCCAGCCTGGTCGAGGAGTTCCAGCAGCTCGGCTGCAACTCGGAGATCCTGCTCGCCGAGGTCCCCAACCCGGAGCAGTTCGGCGTCGCCGAGCTCACCGCCGACGGCAAGATCCACCGCCTGGTCGAGAAGCCGCCCGAGCCGAAGAGCAACCTGGCCCTGGTGGGCGTCTACATGTTCGACTCCTCGATCTTCGAGTCGGTCCAGCGGATCAAGCCCTCGGCCCGCGGCGAGCTGGAGATCACCGACGCCATCCAGGACCTGATCGACCGCGGCCTCGACGTCCACCCCCACATCGTCCGCGGCTGGTGGAAGGACACCGGCAAGCTCGACGACATGCTGGAGGCCAACCGCATCGTGCTGGAGGGGCTGGAGGCCCGGCGCGGCGCCAACGTGGCGGCCCACGGGCGCGGCAGCCGCATCGAGGGCAGAGTCCAGATCGGCGAGGGGGTCGAGCTGATCGACTCCCTCGTGCGCGGCCCGGTCGTCATCGGCGACGGCACCCGGCTGGAGAACGCCTTCGTCGGCCCCTACACCTCGATCGGCGAGCGCTGCACCCTGGTCTGCTGCGAGCTCGAGAACTCGATCGTGCTGGCCGACTCCGAGATCCGCGACATCCCGCTGCGCATCGACGGCTCGCTGATCGGCCGCAACGTGCGGATCACCAAGACTGACTTCAAGCCCAAGGCCTACCGCTTCATGCTCGGCGACAACTCGGAGGTGGGGATCACCTAGATGCGGTGCCTGGTGTTGGGTGGCACCGGCATGCTCGGCCAGGCCGTGGTCGCGGAAGCGCGCGCCCGTGGCGGCGCCGCGCTCGGGCTCTCCCGCGCCCAGGGCGACGTAACCCGCCGTGACGCCCTGCTGGGCTGGGCGGACGCCTTCCGGCCCGACGTGGTGATCAACTGCGCGGCCCACACCCGGGTCGACGCCTGCGAGACCGAGACGGAGCGCGCCTTCGCGATCAACGGCGAGGGCGCCGGGAACGCCGCGGAGCTGGCCCGGCGGGCGGGGGCCCTGCTGGTCCACGTCTCGACCGACTACGTCTTCGACGGCCGGGCGGGCGAGCCCTACCGCGAGGACTCCCCCGTGGCACCGCTCTCCGTCTATGGCAAGAGCAAGCTGGAGGGGGAGCGCCGGGCGCTCGAATACGACCGCGCCCTGGTGGTGCGGACGAGCTGGCTCTTCGGGCCCGGCGGCCCCAACTTCGTGGCCACCATGGTCCGGATGATCGAGGCGGGCCGGCTGCCGCTCCGCGTGGTCGACGACCAGCGGGGGGCCCCGACCTGCACCCGGTTCCTGGCGCGCGCCCTGCTCGACCTGGCCGCGCTCGGGGCCACCGGGATCGTCCATTATCAGAACCGGGAGCCGGTCTCCTGGTACGCTTTCGCGGTCGAAATCGCCCGCCTGTGGTCCGGCGCGGCGGAGGTGATCCCGGTCACCACCGCGGAATTTCCCCGCCCCGCGCCCCGCCCCGCCTGGTCGGTGCTGGACGTGGGGCGTTTCGAACAGCTCGCCGGCCGGCGCGTGGAACCCTGGGAGTGGGGGTTGGTGGAGACGCTGGCCTGGCTGAAAGGGAGGAATCGATGAGGGCACTGATCACCGGCATCACCGGTTTCGCCGGGTCCCACCTGGCGGAGTACCTGCTCGCGGAGCATCCGGACGTGGAGGTCTACGGCACCTTCCGCTGGCGCAGCCGCATGGACAACGTGGAGCACCTCGACAAGCAGATCAAGCTGGTCGAGGCCGACCTGCGCGACTACACCTCGATGCACCGCGCGCTCGAGATCACCCGGCCGGACTACATCTTCCACCTGGCGGCCCAGAGCTTCGTGCCGTCGAGCTGGAACGCGCCGAACGACACCATCGTCACCAACGTCACCGGCCAGACCAACCTGTTCGAGGCGATCCGCGCCCTGAAGCTCGATCCGGTCGTCCAGATCGCCTGCTCCAGCGAGCAGTACGGCCTGGTGCTGCCGGACGAGACGCCGATCAAGGAGACCAACCCGCTGCGGCCGCTCTCCCCCTACGCCGTCTCCAAGGTCGCCCAGGACTACCTCGGCTACCAGTACTTCCAGAGCTACGGCCTGAAGGCGGTGCGCACCCGCGGCTTCAACCACACCGGCCCCCGCCGCGGCCAGGTCTTCGTGACCTCCAACTTCTGCAGCCAGGTGGCGGCCATCGAGCTGGGGTTCCAGGAGCCGGTCATCCGGGTGGGCAACATCGACGCGGTCCGCGACTTCACCGACGTGCGCGACATGGTGCGCGCCTACTGGCTGGCGGTCACCAAGGCCAAGCCGGGCGAGGTCTACAACATCGCGACCGGCTCGGGGATCACCATCCGCGACATGCTGAACCTGGTGCTCTCCCACTCCAAGGTCGAGGTCAAGATCGAGGTCGACCCGGATCGCCTGCGCCCCTCGGACGTCGAGATCCTGATCGGCGACAGCTCCAAGTTCCGGGCCGACACCGGCTGGGAGCCGCGGATCCCGTTCGAGCAGACCGTCGGCGACCTGCTCGAGTACTGGCGCCAGCGGCTCGCCCTCCGCAAGCGCACGGCCTGATGCGCGTCCTGATCACCGGCGTCGGCGGCTTCGTGGGCTCGCGCCTCGCCCGGCACCTGCTCGCCCAGGGGGACCGGGTGAGCGGCACCTATGTCGACGCCCGTCCCGATCTCCCGGGGGTGGAGCTCTTCGAGGCAGACCTGCTCGACCGGCCCGCCCTGGAGCGGGCGGTCCGCGCGGCGGACCCCGAGGCCGTCGTCAACCTGGCGGGGCTCTCCCACATCGGCGAGTCCTGGGACTGGCGGCGGATGCCCGACTACTTCCAGGTCAACGTGGCGGGGACCGAGAACGTGCTCGCCGCCGCTGCCGGCCGGCCCGTGGTGATCGCGTCCAGCGCCGACGTCTACGGCCAGGTGCCGGAAGGGGAGCAGCCGATCCCGGAGACCCGCCGGGTCTCCCCCCAGACCCCCTACGCACTGACCAAGGCCGCGGCCGAGCGGATCGCCCTGGCCCACGGCGCGGTGATCACCCGCTCGTTCAACCTGGTGGGGCTCGAGAACTTCGCCAAGATCTTCCAGGACCCGACGAAGGTCGGCGCGCTGACCAACACGCGGGCGCTCGGCGAACTGCTCCTGTACCGCCCCGTCTCGGGCTCCTTCGCGGAGTACTCCCGCGAGTTCCTCGGCCCGTTCTTCGGCTACTTCACCGCCTGGACGTACTGGCTGATGTGGGTCGTGACCGGCATGGCCGAGCTGACGGCCGCCGCGATCTACGTCCACTACTGGTTCCCGCACGTCCCGCAATGGACGACCGCCCTGGTCTTCCTGGTGATCCTCTTCGGGGTCAACCTGATCTCCGTGAAGCTCTTCGGCGAGCTGGAGTTCTGGTTCTCGATGGTCAAGGTCACCGCGCTGATCGGCATGATCGTCATCGGCCTCGGCGTCCTCACCTTCGGCTTCAGCGCCGCCGGTGACACCGCCTCCGTCGCCAACCTCTGGCAGTTCGACGGCTTCTTCCCCAAGGGCGTCGGCTCGTCCCTGATGACCCTGCAGGGCGTCATGTTCGCCTACCTCGCCGTCGAGCTGGTCGGCGTCACGGCCGGCGAG
>Ga0207645_10004452_pt1 | contig 10373 bp, 10 predicted proteins | sample KBSM53metaG_FD_184331 | JGI IMG/M metagenome (GOLD analysis project Ga0207645, IMG submission 184331) | Miscanthus rhizosphere microbial communities from Kellogg Biological Station, Michigan, USA - KBS M5-3 metaG (SPAdes) (version 2) | ecosystem: Host-associated > Plants > Roots > Rhizosphere >...
GCTCGACATGGGAACCTCACGTTTACGTTCCATAGAAGTAGAAGAACTTGGGCATCGTGTTGAGCTCCTCCTTGAGGAGCAGCACGCGCTTGTTCTCGAGGATGTAGCGGATCTCGCTGTCGGGATCGAGCATGTTGCCGAACTTGCGCGCCCCGGTCGGGCACACCTCGACGCAGGCGGGATAGCGTCCGGCGCGGGTCCGCTGGATGCACCACGTGCATTTCTCCACCACGCCGCGCGGACGCGGCCGGTTGCCCAGGTAGTGCATGCTGGTGTTCACCTGCTCGGCCGGCAGCTTCGGCGCCGTCCAGTTGAAATGACGGGCGCCGTACGGGCAGGCGGCCATGCAGCAGCGGCAGCCGATGCACCAGTCGTAGTCGATGACGACGATGCCGTCCTTCTCGGTCCAGGTGGCGCCGGTCGGACAGACCTTCGTGCACGGCGGGTTGCGGCAGTGCTGGCAGGCGGTCGGCACGTAGAAGCGGCCCGGCTCGGGAACTTCCGCCGGCGCGTAGTAGGGATCGGCGTCCGAGAAGTCGATGCCCTTGTCCTTGTTCATCGACAGCACGCGGATCCACTGCACCTGCGGCTCGCGCGACTGGTTGTTCTCGGCGACGCAGGCCTCGACGCAGCGCCGGTTGCCGTTGCAGCGCGACAGGTCGAGCGCGTAGGCGAAGAGCACGCCGGGCATCGGACCGGCGTCCGAGACGCGCACGTCGCGGCCGTACTTCTCCTTGTATTCACGCTCCCAGTCCCCGATCGCCTTGCGGAGGCGGTCGGGCGGAATCTCGTGGAGGCGGCGCGGACCGCATGCGGTGAGCAGGAAGCCGGCCGCGGCGGCCGCGGCCACGGAGGCGAATTGGCGCCGGCTGACGGCGGTGTCCCTCGCGTCGTGTTCGTTCGCCATGATCTCCTCGCCCTACCGGATCCGCTGCGGCCGCAGCGGCGCCGCCGTCGGCGCCATCGGCTTGAAGTGCGGCTGGTGCGGACTGTGGCAGTGCACGCACAGCAGGTAGCGTTTCGCGCCGTTCCACTGCCCGACGCGGCGGCCGTGCACCCCGGCGCGCCAGTCGCGATACTTCTCACCGTGACACTGCCCGCACAGCCGGTACGACTCCTCGAACGGGACCGGGTCGCCGCTGGCCAGGTGCAGTTGATCGCGCTGGTCGGCGTCGTGACAGTCGAGACACCAGCGGTGCTCGGCGTCGTGCTTCAACTCGATGTCGGTGTGCATGTCCGAGAGCTGCCGCCGCGTGCGGTTCGCCGGCATGTCCTTGTTGTGACAGCTGGTGCACGGGAAGATGCCGTCCGAAAACGGCGGCGGCGGGACTTCGACACGAAGATCCGCGGTCGCCGCCGGCTCGTGGCGGACCGCGGCCGTCCCTCGACAGGGCTCGGGACAGGACTGTGACCCGCCCGCGGCCGCCGGCGCCTGCCCGCCGCCGATTGCAGCGGTCGTCAGGAACAAGGCGCCGGCAGCCGCGAACCCGAAGAGCACGGCGATCCTACGCATGGGCGTTGTCCACCGTCCGCTGCATCTCGCGCAGCCACATCGCCTGGAACACCTGCAGGCGCCCGCCGACGACGGCGGCGATGTTGAGCGCCAGCGGATAGCCGATCGCCGGATGGGCGGCGCAGAAGGCCCTCAGCCGCTCGCGGTCGAACTCGAGCAGGCTGGTCGCGAGCGGCGCCGTGGCAGTGAGCGTGAAACGGTGCGGCGGAATCAGCGCCGACCATCCCAGCGTGTGCCCCGGCTCGTACTCTTCGACCACGACGTCCTGATCGCGGCCGGCGAGCCGCATCGGCAGCGCCAGCGAGATCCGGCCGCTGCGAATGAGGTAGACCGCGTCGGCGCGATCGCCGAGGCGGAACAGCACCTCGCCGGGCGACAGTTGGCGCGGCACGCCGAGGGCCAGCACCGCGGCCGCATCGGCGGGCGGCAGGCCGTGCACGAGATCGGGAGGGGGCATGACCAGCACGTGTCACCCCGCCAGCGGCGACAGCGTCGGCGTGCGCAGGGCCTCGACCGACGGGAACTGGTGGAACCGCTCCGCCGCGGCCTGTTCGAGCCGCACGTGGCGTTCGATCTGCAGCGCCAGCACGTCGGCGCTGACCGGCGCGCCGGAGACCGGCGGCCGCATCATGAAGAAACGCTCTTCGCCGGCCGCGATCGCCGGCGACACGAGCGCGGCGCGCTCGGCGGGCTGCGCCTCGCGGCTCGCCGCCGCGAAGAGGACGCCGCTCACGAGCACCCCGACGAGACTCAACGCGAGCACCATCAGGAAGAGTTGCATGCGAGCCGTCACAGCACGGCGAGTGCCAGCGGCCGATCGAGGAATTCGCTCGGGAATCCCTCGTGCGCCCGACAGCGCACGCCGATCGCGGCCAGCCTGTCAGGACGGCGCCTGACGCGCTGTCAGTTGCCGTTCTCGAGATGGTAGGTGTGGATCTTCCGGTACAGGTTGCGCTCGCTGATCCCGAGCATGCGCGCCGCCCGGGCGCGGCGTCCGCCGGTCACGTGCAGTGCGCGCTGAATCCCCTGCCGTTCCAGCTCTCGCAACGTCGACACGGCCGCCGGCTCCGGCTCGGGATGCGGGCCGCGGCCGTTCAGCACGCGGGCAAAATGCGCGGCCAGCAGCTCCGGACCGTCGCAGACGATCATCGCGGCCTCGACGGCGTGCATCAGCTCGCGCACGTTGCCGGGCCAGTCGTGGCGGCGCAGCAGCTCGAGCGCCGCCGCGTCGATCCGCCGCTCGAGCGCGAAGCGCTGGTTGAAGAGCGACACGAAATGGCGCGCCAGCAGGTCGATGTCGTCGCCGCGCTCGCGCAGCGGCGGCACCCGCAGCGCCAGCGTGCTCAGGCGGTAGAAGAGATCCTCGCGGAAGAGCCCCTGCCGCACCAGGCTGGCGAGATCGCGGTTGGTCGCGGCGATGATCCGGACGTCGACGCGGATCTCGGCGGTGCCGCCGACGCGCCGGAACGTGGCCGCGTCGAGCACGCGCAGCAGCGTCACCTGCGTGGCCAGGCTGACCTCGCCGATCTCGTCGAGGAACAGCGTGCCGCCGCTGGCCACCTCGAACAGTCCGGGCTTCATGCGGTCGGCGCCGGTGAACGCGCCGCGCTCGTGGCCGAACAGCTCGCTCTGGAGCAAACTCTCCTGCAGCGCGGCGCACTCGACGGTGATGAAGGGGCGGGCGCGGCGGGCGCTGCGCGCGTGAATCAGCTTCGCCACCATCTCCTTCCCCGTCCCCGTCTCGCCGAGCACGAGCGCCGTGGAGTTGGTCGGCGCGACGCGGTCGATGAGCTGCAGCAGCGCGGTGAACGCCGGCGTCTCCCCGACGAACTCGGCCCCGAGATCCGGCGGCGTCATCCCGCGCTCGAGCAGGCTGGCGCGGAGCCGCAGCGTCTGCCGCTCGATCGCGCGCCGGATCCGCACCTCGAGGTCGTCGAGCGGACAGGGCTTGCCGACGTAGTCGAAAGCGCCGGCCCGCACCGCCTCCAGCGCGGTATCGATGGTGCCGTGCCCGGTCAGCATGATCACGTCGGTGCGCGGCGCGCGGGCGCGAATCTCCCTCAGCGCCTCGAGGCCCGACATGCCGGGTAGCCGCAGATCCAGCAGGACGACGTCCGACTCGGTCTCGACGACGCGCTGGACCGCCTCTTCACCGCTCGCCGCGGCGTGGACGTCGAAGTCCATCCGCTCGAGCTCCGAGACCAGCGCAGAGCGGAACGCGCCGTCGTCGTCGACGACGAGAATCGAGGGACGTCTCATACCGGCACTCCGTGCGCCGCCGACTCGAGGTCGACCGGCGGAAACACTACTTCGAACGTCGCGCCGTGGCCGGGCGTGCTGCGGACCAGGATGTCGCCGCCCCACTGGCGCACCGCGTTGAGCGACACGAACAGCCCCAGCCCCGTGCCGCCCTGCCGCAGGCTGAAGAACGGCTCGAAGATGCGCGCCTGCTGGTCCGGCGCGATGCCGCAGCCCTGGTCTTCGACGCGGATCCTGACCGGCTCGCCGGCGTCGAGGCGCAGGCGGATGACGGCGCCGCGCGGCGACGCCTGGACGGCGTTGAGCAGCAGGTTGATCAGCGCGTGCTGCAGATCGATCTCGTCGGCGCGGACGCGCAGGCCGGCGCCGTGCGCGACCGCGGCCTCCGCGTCGACCGTCACGCCCGCCGCGCGCGCGGTCGGCTCGACCAGGCGTACCACGGCGGCCACGACGGCGCCGATCTCGACGACGTCGCCGGCCGCACGTTGCCCTCTCGACATGCGCAGGAAGTGCTGGGTGATGCCGCGGCAGCGCAGCAACTGGTCGTGCGCGGTGGTGACGTGATCGAGAACGCGTTTCATGTCGACGCGCGCCGGTTCGCGCCGGAGCTCGCGCCCGATGCCGTCCACGCAGGTCATGACGGTGCCGAGCGGCGTGTTCATCTCGTGTGAGAAGCCGGAAGCGAGCATGCCGAGCGACGCGAGCCGGTGCGATTCGGCCAGCCGGGCCTCGGCGGCACGCCGGTCGGTGATGTCGCGCCAGACCTCCACGATCTGCTCGCCTTCGCCGGCCGCCCCGGGGATCCGGCAGGCATGGACCTCTTCCCACGCGATGGTCCCGTCGTCACGCCGCCGCTCGCAGACGCGGACCTGCCGTTCGCCGGAGCCGAGGCAGGCCGCGGCCGGACAGTCGGCCACGCCGCACATCGCCGCTCCCGCCGACGCGCAGGAGCAGCCGAGCAGCTCGCGGCGGATGCGTCCGGTGCGGGCGATGAAGGCGTCGTTGGCCGCGATGACGGTCCGGTTCCGGTCGAGCACCACGATGCCGTCGTCAATGCTGTTGATCACCGTTTCGAGACGCTCGCGCTGGCTGCGCACCTGGCCGAGCAGGCCGGTGACGGAATCGGCCATGACGTTGAACTCGCGCGCGAGCCAGGCGATCGTGTCGGCGCCCGCCTCGGGGACGCGGCGCGCCAGGTCGCCGCCGGCGATCAGGCGCGCGGTCGTCTCGAAGCGCTGCAGCCGGCGCAGGACCACGAACCGGACCACCGCGGCGATGGCGGCCACGAGCAGCAGGGCGACGCCGCCGGTGGTGCCGACCATCCATCGCAGGTCGCCGCTCGCCGTGGCATGGATGCGCGAGGCATCCACGTCGAAGATGACGATCCCGTTCGTCCGCTGCGCGGGATCGTGGCAGGCGTGGCATTCGTCGCGGTTGCGGATGGGGACGACGGTCCGCAGCAGCGAGCCGCCCTGCGTTTCGATGACGCGGCTCGAGGCGCGCTGGGCGGGCGGAAACTGGTGGCAGGCCTGGCAGGTGGGCGCGCTGAGGCTCAGCTCGTTGCCCGAGGCGACCGGCCCGGTCGAGTAGCGGACAACCCCCTTGCGATCGAGCAGCATCACGCCGGCCACGCCGGGCTCGGCGCCGAACGAGCGGACCATGCCGGCGATGAGCGTGCGATCCCGGGTCAGCATCTCGTGCTCGAGGGCGGCGCGAATCAGCTCCGCCTGCGCCAGCGCGCTGCCGCGCGCGCCGTCGAGCAGCGTCTGGTAGTGGCGCCGCGAGTAGAGATAGGCGCCGGCCGCGCACGCGGCGATGACCGCGAGCGTGATGCCCGCGGCCAGTGCCGCCGTCGTGCCGGTCAGGCGCCCTCTCATGACGTCCTGCCGCTACACGGCGGCGGCCTCCGGGGCGGCGTCCGGCTCGTGGCTCGCGGCGGGCTCCCACGGCGGGAGGATGCGCAGCAGGACGGCGAGGATGCCGAATGGCAGGATCATCAGGAGGATGGCCGGGAGCAGCCCTTCCTTGGTGGCGAACCCGAGCTTGTAGGTGGTGTAGCCGAGGAAGCTCTTGGAGAAGAGCTGTCCGCCGATGACCACGTTCCAGCGCATCGCGAAGATGCCGATCAGCGTCAGGATGCCCGCGGCCAGGTAGACGTTGACGCGCACGCGCGGCGCGACGCGCACCAGCTGCATCGCGCCGAGGAGCGCGATCGGCACCAGCGTGCCGACGACGATCTGCAGCACGATCTGCGACACGAACAGCTTGGTGTGGACCATGAAGTCGAGCGCGCGGAACGACTCGTCCGCCTCGTAGATGCGGTGGATCAGGTCGAGCATCTCGAGCGCGAAGTCGACGAGGAAGGCGTAGAACAGGTAGCGCGCGACGGTGTCCACGCAGACCATGTCGATGGCGGCGCGGCGCCACCAGTTCAGCACGATGTAGAGCAGCATCACCATCGCGATGCCGGAGACGATGGCCGAGAACAGGAAGACGATCGGCATCATCGGCGTGGACCACCAGGGGTTGGCCTTGATCGATCCGAAGATGAAGCCGACGTAGCCGTGCAGCATGAACGCGGAGGGGATGCCGATGATCGTCACGATCCGGCCGACGCGATCGTCGATGCGCAGCGACGCCGGGCTGATGTTGTTCGAGCCGAGCGTCAGCACCTGGTAGAAGCGGCGCGTCAGCCCGGTGCTGGCGCGGAACGCGAGCACCAGCTCCTTGCGGTAGTCGAGCCAGATCTCGACCAGCAGGACGACCATCAGGTACCAGAGATAGACGAAGCCGAACATCGCCATCGCCGAGGTGGTGTGCGGCGTGAGATACATCTCGAACGAGCGCTCGGGATGGCCGAGATGCAGCTGCAGCGGCAGCGGCGCCACCAGCAGGAACGCCAGCGCGGTGAGCAGCGCGAGCCGGTAGGTCGGCCGCACCGCCTGCACGTTGAAGACCCGCTCGAGCGAGGCCAGGATGAAGGCCCCGGCGACCAGCCCCGTGATGTACGGATAGAGCACGATCAGGATGCTCCACTGGAGCTCGATCTCGTTGGGATACATGAACCCTTGAACGCCGTGCATGGTTACCTCACCGATCCATCGAGTCCGCTGTAGTAGATCTTGGCGCCCGTCGCCATCTGCGGCTTCAGCACCTGGATCTGGTGCGTGCGCAGGAACTCGTGCACCGGATCCTTCGGGTTCTTCAGGTCCGCGAGCTGGCGCGCGCCGGTCGGACAGGTTTCACAGCACGCCGGCTGCAGCCCCTTGGTGATCCGGTGGTAGCAGAGCGTGCACTTGTCCGCGGTGTTGGTCCGCGGATCGATGTAGCGGCAGCCGTACGGGCAGGCCTGCACGCAATACCGGCAGCCGAGGCAATAGTCCTTGTCGATCAGCACCACGCCGTCGTTGGTGCGGAACGTCGCGCCGACCGGGCAGACCTGGGTGCACGGCGAATCGACGCAGTGGTTGCACAGCTTCGGCACGAAGAAGGTCTTGCCGGTGGTCGTGGCGTCGGGATACGTCTCGGGGAATCCGTCGATGCCGCCGTTGGGCGAGTCCACTTTCGGGTGATCCATGTCGAGCGGATCGACGTGATAGCGCTCGACCCAGGTGCGGAAATAGTAAGGTTCGTCGATGACGCCGTTTTCGAGCTTGCACGCCTTGACGCAGTGGCCGCTGCCGACGCACTTCTCGATGTCGATCACCATCGCCCACCAGTGGTCGGCGGTGTTGTAGGTGGCGGCGGCTTCCGGCGTGCCGGCGAGCACGTGCTCGAAGGCGGACGCCGCCACGCTGGTCATCACGAACATCTTGCTGCCCAGGATCAGGAAATCGCGGCGACTGGTGTCCATGCGTGCGGCCTCAGGAAAGCTTCGGGTTGTGCGGCTTGTGGCACGAGACGCAGCTCTCGTCCCCCGCGTGTTCCTTGATGTCGACGATCGGATAGCGCTTCGTCTTGCCGGTGTTGGCGGCGTGGCAGTGCACGCACAGCGGCCGCGCGTCCGGGAGCTTCGGGGTCATCTGGCCGGGATCGGCGGCGTGCGTCGCGAGCGGCCCGTGGCACGACTCGCAGGCAATCCCCTTGTGCCTGGCCTGGGCGCGGAGGTCGACGACGTCCGAGTGGCACTGTGCGCAGGCCGCCTGCCCGGCGTGTGCGATCGGCCGAGCCCGGACGTCATCGATGGCGTTGGCGCGGTAGTGGCCCAGCTTTCCGAAGCTCTCCGGCACGAGTTCCGCCCTGGCGATGGCGAAGACGAGCAGGCCGGCCAGGAAGAACACCGCCAGCCGCAGCAGATGTTCCACGTCCTTGAAACGTTTCATGGCCAGAGTGGGCTGCAGAGGCAGTACCCGCCGTTTTTGCGGGGGTTTTCGACCTGTCAGGTTGGCAGCGCCGGAAAACCGGCAGGCGATGCGCTTCGCGCGCCGCCGGGCACCGTCTAGTCGGAGAGCGCCTCGCGGACGCGTGCGGCGAGCGCGGCCCGGGTGAATGGCTTGGGAATGAACCGCGAGGGGTCCGTCAGGACGCCGTGGCGGAGGATCTCGTCATCGGTGTAGCCGGACGTGAAGATCACGGGCATGCCGGGATAGAGATCGGCGGCGCGAGAGGCCAGTTCGCGGCCGTTCATGCCGCGCATCACGACGTCGGTGATCATCAGGTCGATCGCGCCGGCATGGCGCTCGAGCAGTTCGACGGCCTCCTCGCCGCCGGCGCTCGTCAGCACGTGGTAGCCCAGCGACTCCAGCATGCGCGTCGTCAGCCGGCGCAGCGGCTCTTCGTCCTCGACCAGCAGCAGCGTCTCCCGGCCGCGTTGCGGAGCGGCAGTGCCGTCGATCTTCTCGCACTCCTCATCGTCCACGGCGGGAAACGCGATCCTGAAGGTGGTGCCGGCATCCAGACGGCTGTCGACGCGGATCGTGCCACCGCTCTGCTTGACGATGCCGTAGACGGTGGAGAGGCCCAGGCCGGTCCCCTTTCCCACCTCCTTCGTCGTGAAGAACGGTTCGAAGAGCCGCTGCCGCGTTTCCTCGCTCATGCCGGCGCCGGTGTCGCTGATCGCCAGCACGACGTGCGGCACGCCCTCGACGCTCTCGTCGCGCGCCGACAGTGTCAGCGTGCCGCCGTTCGCCATCGCGTCGCGCGCGTTCACCGCGAGGTTCATCACCACCTGCTCAAGCTGGCTGCGATCCGCCGTGATGCAGCGCAGCTTCGGACTCGACGACACCATCAGCCGGATGTCTTCACCGATCAACCGCTCGAGCATCCGGGCCATGCCCTCGATCAGCGTGCCGACATTGAGAACTTCCGGCGTCAGGATCTGTCGGCGGCTGAACGCGAGCAGCTGGCGCGTGAGAGCCGCCGCGCGCTGCCCGGCGGCGTAGATCTGCGCGAAGTCGGCGCGCAGCGGATCCCCCGCGTGCAGCGCCTCGGCGCCGAACTCCGCCGTCATGTTGATGACCGTGAGCAGGTTGTTGAAGTCGTGGGCGATCCCGCCGGCGAGGCGCCCGATCACTTCCATTTTCTGCGACTGCAGGAACTGCGATTCAAGCGCCTTCTGTGCGGTCAGGTCGCGCTTGATGGCGATGAAGTGCGTGATCTCCCCGGCCGCGCCGATGACCGGCGTGATCGTCTGCAGCTCGCAGTACAGCGTTCCGTCCTTGCGGCGGTTGGTGATCTCCCCTTCCCAGATGCGGCCCGAAAGGATCGTCTGCCACAGGTTGGCGTAGAAGTCCGCGTCGTGCACGCCGGACTTGAGCAGCTCGCGCGGGTTGTGGCCGATCGCCTCGAGCGCGCCGTAGCCCGTCAGGCTGGTGAAGGCGGGATTCAGCCAGACGATGGTCCCCTGGCGATCGGTGATCACCGTCGCATTCGCCGCCGCGTTCAGCGCCGCGCTCTGCAGGCGAAGCGTCGCCTCGGTGCGCCGCCGTTCGGTGATGTCGTGGATGAGCGCGTAGATCAGACGCCGGGCCCCCACCGAGAACGGGCCGTTGTAGATCTCGACGTCGCGCAGCGTCCCGTCCTTCAGGCGGTGGCGGGCGACGATCGGCAGCGACGGCGACTCGAGCGCCGAGCGCAGCATGATCTGCAGATCGACGAGCCGCGTCGTGCTGATGTCCTCGACGTGAAGCTGCGTGAGTTCCTCGCGGCTCTGGCCGTAAAAGGCGGCCGCCGCCGGGTTCGCGTCCACGATCCGCCGCGTGAACGCGTCCATGATCAGCATTACCGTGTGGTTGTTCTCGAACAGGCAGCGAAACCGCGCGTCCGTCTGCGCCGGGTCCGGTACGCCGGGGTCCCCTGAAGGGTGGATCATCCTGCACAGGACGGCTGCAAGCCGGCGGACCTGCCGCATTGTCGCGTCTTCCGCGACGTCCGCGGCGGCGCTGCCGGTTTTCCGCCAACCGGCATCTGCACCATCGGCACCGCAGGCGCAGCGCGGCCGGCACCAGCACCCTATGCACCCGCAGCACCGACACGGCGGCGGAACGCCGCCTCGTAGATCACCGGCCCTCCCGTGTGCAGCGCGTTCGCCGCCGGCCGGTTGTACTCCGTCAGCGGCACGGCCGGATCGGGATCGAAGCCGGCGTCGGCCATCTCTCGCCCC
>Ga0207645_10004453_pt1 | contig 10373 bp, 9 predicted proteins | sample KBSM53metaG_FD_184331 | JGI IMG/M metagenome (GOLD analysis project Ga0207645, IMG submission 184331) | Miscanthus rhizosphere microbial communities from Kellogg Biological Station, Michigan, USA - KBS M5-3 metaG (SPAdes) (version 2) | ecosystem: Host-associated > Plants > Roots > Rhizosphere >...
GGCGCGTGCTCACGCGCCTGCTTGAACAGGTCGCGCACGCGCGCGGCCCCGACACCGACGATCATCTCGACGAATTCGGCCGCGCTCATCGAGAAGAAAGGCACACCTGCCTCGCCGGCCACCGCCTTGGCGAGCAGCGTCTTGCCCGTGCCCGGCGCGCCGACGAGCAGCACGCCCTTGGGAGCGGTTCCACCAAGGCGCGTGTACTTCGGCGGATCGCGCAGAAAGTCCACGATCTCGACGAGCTCGTTACGCGCTTCGTCGATGCCTGCGACATCATCGAAGGTGACCTTGGTGTCGCTCTCCTGGTCGAAGCGGCGCGCCTTGCTCTTGCCGATCCCCATCAGCCCACCGCCGAGCCCGCCCTGCTGCGCCGTGCGCCGAAAGAGCCAGACGTAGAACGCGATCAGCAGCACAGCAGGACCGAAGCCGTAGAGCAGCGTCGACAACCCGTTGCCGCCCTCGTCGATCGGTTCGGCGCTGATCTCCACGTTGTTGTCGATCAGGAATCGCTCGAGCCCCGGATCCGCAAACGCCGGCAGCGTCGTCACGAAGTTGACCGACGTGCGCGGCGGACCGCGGCGCGGCATCCCCTGCCCGGCCTTGGGTTGCGGTGTGTCGGTCGCCTGCGGCACGTCACTCGTCGGCGGAAACGTGACCGGCGACACGAAGCGACCGGAGAGCGTCTCGCCGCGACTGTAGATCGATTGCACGTTGCGCTTGCCGACCTCGACCTTGAACAGCGTGTACGGAATGGTAAGCGGGGCTTCCGCACCTGGCATGAACAGCCGGACGGCCAGGAAATTGACGAGCAGTGCAATGGCGAACAGCAGCCACGTTCGCCGCGGCGGAATCTTCCACGATGCATTGCCGCCCGGCTGCGCCTTGTCGGAACCCTGTCGTTGCGCCGGGCGTGAGTTCGGCGTGTCCATCATCGGCACCCCACAAATGCCGTGCGTGCGTCGGTGATCAACGCACCGCCTCCGGCAGATCGAACACGAGCACTTCCGCCGAATCTCCGCCGGCGATTGTGATATCGCCGGCACCGGTCTTCAGCGCATCGCCGGCGGCGAGTGCCTGACCATTCACGTCGACGCGACCGCGCGCGACATGAACGTAACCCTTGCGGCCGACTGCGATCGAGTGTCGTGCGTACTCGTCGCCCTCGAACAGGCCGGCGAACAGCAGCGCGTCCTGGTGGATCGTCACCGAGCCGTCACGGCCGTCGGGCGATGCGACCAGCCGCAGGCGGCCACGCTTGTCGGCGGCGCTGAAGTGGCGTTCCTCGTACGACGGCGCGATGCCGCGCACATCGGGCTCGATCCAGATCTGCAGGAAGTGCGTGGTGCCCGCCTGCTCGTGGTTGAACTCGCTGTGCGTGATGCCGGAACCGGCCGACAGGCGCTGCACGTCGCCGGGGCGTATCGTCGAGCCGTTGCCCATCGAGTCCTTGTGGCCGAGCGCACCCTCCAGCACGTAGCTGACGATTTCCATGTCGCGGTGGCCGTGGGTGCCGAAGCCCTGACCTGCCTGCACGCGATCCTCATTGATTACGCGCAGCGGCCCCCAGCCCATGTGGCGCGGGTCGTGATAGTCGGCGAACGAAAAGCTGTGATAGGAGTCTAGCCACCCATGGTTGGCGTGTCCGCGCTCGCCCGAACGTCGTACGTCGGTCATTTTGCAGTTCCTCGATGGACGATGATTCCGTGACGGTAATATGGACCCGTTGCGTGAAAACAAAAGCGCGCCTTCGTTCTCGGAGTTGAAATGGCCAACGGCATCACTGCCCGCATCGACGGTGGATCCCCGAAGCTCGATTTTGCGAAGCTGCTGCTGCGCGTCGTGCTGGGGCTCTTGATCCTTGCGCACGGCATAGGCAAGATCAAGAGCGGACCCGGCATGATCGTCGACCTGGCCGTCCAGCATCATCTGCCTGCGTTTGTCGGATATCTCGTCTACATCGGCGAGGTCGTCGCGCCGGCATTGCTGATCGTCGGGTTGTTCACGCGTGCGGCCGCAGCCATCATCGTGATCAACATGATATTCGCCGTTCTGCTCGCACACACCGACGAGCTATTCTCGATGGACAAATCGGGCGGCTACGCGCTCGAATTGCAGGCGCTCTACCTGGTGACCGCGATCGTCGTCGCATTGATCGGTGCGGGCCGCTACAGCATCGGCGGACTCTACGGCCGCTGGAACTGACGGCGGGCAGTGCGCCGATGCGCTGCACGCGTTCGTCGCGGCGCACCCGCGGCTCTTCGTGCTGACGGGTGCTGGCACCAGCACCGAATCGGGCATCCCCGGCTATCGGGACGCAGACGGACGATGGATGCGTGCAGCGCCCGTGCTCTATCAGGATTTCGTTCGCTCGGCGGCATCGCGAAGGCGCTACTGGCGTAGGAGCATGGCGGGCTGGCCGCTGCTCGCCGCGGCGCGTCCCAACGCCGCGCACGCCGCCCTCGCAAATCTCGAGGTGCTGCGACACGTCACGCGAATCGCAACGCAGAACGTCGACGGCCTGCATGAACGCGCGGGCAGCGCAACGGCGATCGCGCTGCATGGCAGTATCCACGACGTCGTGTGCATGGATTGCGGCGGACGGTTTTCGAGAGCCGCCGTGCAGCAGGCGCTGGAAGCGGCCAATCCGGATTTCCGCGCGACGGCGGGGAGCGCGCAGCCCGATGGCGACGCCGACATCGCGGACGATCACGGCGATGCATTCACCATTCCCGCCTGCACGCACTGCAATGGCAGACTCAAGCCCGACGTCGTCTTCTTCGGCGAAGGCGTCCCGACGGATCGAGTGGCGCTGGCGCGCGCGGCGCTCGAGGGCTCCGACGCGATGCTCGTCGTCGGCTCGTCGCTCGCCGTGTACTCGGGCTACCGGTTCTGCGAATGGGCTGCAGCGCTGCAAAAACCAATCGCGGCCATCAACCTCGGGCGTACGCGCGCCGATCCGCTGCTCGCGCTGAAGGCGAACGAACCGTGCGGGCCGGCGCTGACGGCGTTGGCGCAGCGGCTCGGTACCGGGCGTGACGCTGCCGTGGGCTAGTACGTGCCTGGAAGCCTAGACGTCGGCCGTCAGCTGGCTGAACGCCGTATCGAGATTGCGCACGGTGCGCTCGACGTTGCGAAGCTTGTCGAGGCCGAAAAGCCCGATGCGAAACGTGAGGAAATCGGCCGGCTCGTCGCATTGGAGTGGAACGCCGGCCGCCGTCTGCAGCCCGAGGCCGATGAGCTTGCGGCCCGACTGGATGTCCTTGTCATCCGTGTAGCTGACGACCACACTCGGCGCCTGGAAGCCCTGCGCTGCCACGCTCGGCATACCCTTGGCGACGAGCATTTTCCGCACGCGGGCGCCGAGTTCCTGCTGCGCCGCTTTCGCCGCCTCGAAGCCGAAGCCGTCGAGCTCGCGCATCGAGTCGCGCAGCCGTGCCAGCGAATCGGTCGGCATCGTGGCGTAGTACGCATGTCCGCCCTGCTCGTACGTCTCCATGATCTGCAGCCACTTCTTCAGGTCGCACGCGAAGCTCGTGCTGGTCGTCGCGTCGATCGCGGCGCGCGCACGTTCGCTCAGCATCACGAGCGCGCAACATGCCGAACTGCTCCATCCCTTCTGCGGCGCACTGATCAGCACGTCGACGCCGCAGGCGGTCATGTCGACCCACAGCGCGCCGGATGCGATGCAATCGAGGACGAAGAGACCCCCGGCAGCGTGGACGGCATCGGCGACGGTGCGCAAATAAGCGTCGGGCAGGATGATTCCCGACGCCGTTTCGACGTGCGGTGCACACACGAGCGCCGGCCGCTGCTCGCGGATCGCAGCGACGACTTCGTCGATCGGTGCGGGCGCATACGGCGCCGTCCTGCCGGATTCGCTGCGCCGTGCCTTCAACACGACGGTCTCGGACGGGATGCCGCCCATGTCGAAGATCTGCGACCAGCGATAGCTGAACCAGCCGTTGCGAATGACGAGGCACTTGCGGCCGGTGCCGAACTGGCGCGCGACCGCCTCCATGCCGAACGTGCCGCTGCCGGGCACGACGATCGCGGACTTGCCGCGGTACACGTGCTTCAGCGTGCGTGAGATGTCGTTCATCACGCCCTGGAACGCGCGCGACATGTGATTGAGCGCCCGATCCGAGAAGACGACGGAATATTCGAGCAGCCCGTCGGGATCGACGTCGGGCAAGAGGCCGGGCATGTCAGGCTCCTCAAACAGCGGATTGCCGCAGAACGACAAGGATACCGGATACGCGCGACCCGACCCGCGCGTACCCGCTGCAGGCGCCGGTGCCGCCGCGCAAGCGTTCGAGGCGACGCCGAGGCCTAGGCCCGGCCGGTCACCGGCAGCGCCGCGCCATGGATGGCCCGGGCCGCGGGCGACGCTAGGAACACGATCACCTGCGCAAGGTCGGCGGTTGCTACGAACCGCGACGAATCCGCATCGGGCATCGCCGCGCGGTTCTCGGGTGTGTCGAGCGTCGACGGCAGCACGCAGTTGACGTTGATGTTCCGGTCCCGCAGTTCCGCGGCCATGGCTTCGGTCAGGCGCAGGACGACGGTCTTCGCTGCCGTGTATGCGCCCATGTTCGCGACGCCGCTGCGCGCCGACCATGCGCCGACATTGACGATCCTGCCGCCGCCTCCGTCCAGCATCACCGGGACAACCGCACTTACCATGTTGCGCAGGCTGCGCACGTTCGCATCGAACAGCAGGTCCCACGTTGCGTCAGGGGTTGCGTGCACGGGCGCGCCCATCCTGAACGTGCCCGCGATGTTGCACAGCACGTCGATCCGCCCGAATCGCTCGCGCGCGCGTTGCGCAACGCCGGCGGTGTCGGCAGGTCGTGCGAGGTCGGCGGCCACGTACAGCGTGCGCGCGGTCTCGGGACCGTAGCGCTCGGCCAGTCGCTCGCGGTGGCGATCGACCAGCACGACGTTGGCGTCGCCGTCGGCGAACGCACTCGCGACGGCCCGCCCTAGGTTGCCGGCTGCACCGGTGACGATGACGGTCTGGTTGCTGAATTCCATGGCTTTCGGGTCCGGTGCTGACGTCAGGGGTTCCTATAAACCGCTTCGTCCCCGGCGGCAAGCGGCCTGCCGCTGCCGCGTCCGGTCAACACGGCTCCTATCGTCACGATAATTTTGCTATCTTTGCAAATTGCCCGAGGGGCGGGACTCGATCTCGCAACCACCATGCAAACGCAGTCCGCCACGCTTCGCCGCAAGGATGCGCTGGGCGTTCACTCCCTGAACCGGTTCGTGTTCAGCGTGCCGGAGTTAGCACCCGCCGAGCACTTCTATTCCGCGTTCGGCCTCGACGTGCGCCGCGACCGCGACCACCTCGAGCTCCGCACGCACGGCAGCGAGCATTGCTGGGCGAGCGTGCACGCGAACGGCGCACCGAAGCGGCTGCAGTACCTGAGCTTGAGTGCGTACGACGACGACGTCGACGCGCTTGCTGCACGCCTTCGCGCGCGCGGCACGTGCGAGCCGCACCCGTTGTCGGACGGACGCGGCGCGTGGGTCCGCGACGCCGACGGCACGCCGATTCAACTCGTCGTAGGCCCGAAGGTGACGCCGTCGCAAAAGACGATCCCCGCTGCCGTCGCACCGGCGCCGGTAGGACAGGGCGCCGCGCCGAGCCGCAAGACGGCCCGGCCGGTCCGGCCGCGACGCCTGTCCCACGTCTTGCTGTTCACGCCCGACGTATCGCGCCAGGTTGCGTTCTACACCGAGACGTTCGGATTGCGACTGTCGGATCGATCCGGCGACATCATCGCGTTCATGCATGGCCCGCACGCAAGTGATCACCACCTCCTCGCTTTCGCGAAATCGGGCACGGCCGGATTGCATCATTCGAGCTGGGACGTCGCGAGCCTCGACGACGTCGGCTTTGGTGCCGAGCTCATGAAGGAACAGGGCTACCAGAAGGGCTGGGGCGTCGGCCGGCACGTGCTTGGCTCCAACTATTTCTACTACGTCCAGGATCCGTGGCGAAGCTGGGCCGAGTATTCGTTCGACATCGATTTCGTCGCGGAGAGTGTCGACTGGCCGGCTGCGGATCATCCGCCGGAAGACTCCTTCTATTTCTGGGGCCCGACGGTCCCCGACGATTTCGTCGTCAATCACGAGCAACCCGAAGCCGCGTAAGACGAGCCTGATCGAAAACAACCGGGAGGAGCATTCGATGTCGATCGAGCAACGCATCGCCCGCGGGATGACCGCGGCAGTCTGTCTTTGGCTGGCCGCGGTTTCCGGCGTGTTCGCGCAGGGCGCGCAGCCGCCGATCCGCATCGGCAGCACGCTGGCGCTGACGGGCCCGCTTGCGGCGACCAGTCTCGTCCACAAGGTCGTTGGCGAGATCTACGTCGAGCAACTGAACAAGCGCGGCGGGCTGCTCGGCCGGCAGGTCGAGTGGATCGTCAAGGACGACCAATCGAAGCCCGACCTCGCGCGCACGCTGTACGAGCAGCTGATCACCGCCGACAAGGTCGACCTGCTGATGGGACCGTACGCGACCGGCGCGATCCTCTCGGCGATGGGCGTGGCGCAACGCTACAACAAGGTGCTCGTCCATCACACGTTCGGCATTCCGTCGATGGCGAAGTACGACATGCAGTTCCCCGCCTGGTCGCTCGGACCCGAGCCGGCGACGACGGTTCCCACGACGGTGCTCGACGCGCTGGCGGCCTCGCCCAAACCACCGAAGACGATCGCCATCGTCACCAGCAAGTTTCCGTCCGTGCACTTCATGTCGCTCGGTGCGCGTGAGATCGCAAAGAAGCGTGGACTGAACGAAGTGCTGTTCCTCGAATGGGATTTCGGCAACCTCGACTACGGCCCGATCGCCGCGCGCATCAAGGATGCCAAGCCGGATTTCCTGTGGGTCGGCGCCATCGGTCTCGAAGGCAACCAGGTGCTCGAAGCGCTGAACAAGATCGACTACACGCCGCAGGAACACTTCTACATGTATCCGGCGCCCGGCCCGATGTCGAAGTCGCCATTGGCGAAGAACGCGATGTCGATGACCGTTTTCGAGGAGCACGCGCCGTTCACCAGTGCGCCGGGCGCCGCGGAGTTCATCGCGCTCTATCACGAGCGCGCAGCGAAGGCGGGCATCCCCGACACGTCGGTGGAAGTGCAGGCGGCTGCGTCGTACACGGCGTGGCAGATCCTCGAAGCAGGCGTGCGCGGTGCCGGCAGCCTCGACGACAAGGCGATCGCCGCGTATCTCAAAAAGAATCGCATCGACACGATCCAGGGCAAGCTGCGCTTCGACGGACCGAGCAACTACGGCGACGACCTGATGCGCGTCAAGCAGGTGCAGAACGGCCGCTGGGTCACCGTCTACCCGAAGGAGTACGCGGCGCCGGGTGCGACGCTCGCCGTCCAGTGACCTTGGGTGGGGGCGGCAGGCGTCGCGGCTCGCGCGTCCTGCGTGGTGCGCCGATGAGCACGGCGCGCGATTGAGCAATTCGGGGGCCCGGTGACGTTCCCGAGCGCAACGCTGCTTGCGCAATCGGCGTTGTCCGGCGTCTTCATCGGCAGCCTCTACGGCTTGCTCGGACTCGGGCTTGGGCTGACGTGGGGACTGTTGCACGTCATCAACCTCGCGCACTTCGCGTTTGCGTTCCTGGCGGCTTACCTGTGCTACCAGCTCGCGAGTGTCGGCGGCATGGACCCCTTGCTGACGCTCGCGATCATCGTGCCGCTGTTTGCAGCGCTCGGCGTTGCGGTCCAATGGTTGCTCGCGCGTTTCTCCGTGTCGCCGCTCAACTCGCTGCTTGCGACGTTCGGCCTCGCGGCGATCGTCGAGGCTGGCATCCAGTGGGTGTGGACAGCCGATTTCCGCAAGCTCGAATCCGTCTACGCCGGACAGAAGTTCCGCGTCGGTGAGCTTTTCATACCGGTACCGGAGCTCATGACGCTGCTCGCAGCGCTCGCGCTGTCGTTCGGCATCTGGGCCGCGATGCGCTACACGAATCTCGGCCGTGCACTGCGTGCGCTCGCCGAGGATGCGCCGGTCGCGGCGGCGTTCGGCATCAATGCCAAGGCGCACGCGCTCGTGCTGGCGGGCGTGTGCGGTGCGCTGGCGGGCATCGCCGGTGTATGCCTCGCGCTGGGCTTCACGCTGACACCGTCGCAGATCTATGCGTGGGTCGGCGTCGTGTTCGCGGCGGTGATGCTCGGTGGTCTCGGCTCGGCACTCGGACCGCTCGCCGCCGGCATCCTGATCGGCGTGAGCGAGGCAGTCACGATGGCGTTCGCGTCGCCGTCGTGGGCACCGATCGTCTCATTCACGCTGCTGATCCTGCTCCTGCTGCTTCGCCCGGAACGATCCTGAGCATCGACCGCACGCTCGTGGCGATCGGCGCCGCCGGCGCGGTGCTCGCCGTCGTACCGCTGTTGCACCTGCCGGCGTTCTACGAATCGTTCCTGTATCTGGTGTTCCACTGGGTCGTGCTCGCGACGTCGTGGAACATCCTGTCGGGCTACTCGGGCTATTTTTCGTTCGGCCACGGCGCGTTCTACGGTGCCGGCGTGTACACGACCGCCGTGCTCGCCGGTACGTTCGACATGCCGTTCCTGTGGACGCTGCCCGTGGCGGGCGTCGTTGCCGCGCTGCTGGGCGTGGCACTCGGCGCCGTCGTATTCCGCGTTCGCAGCGTCCGCGGCGAGCTCTTCGCACTGCTGACGCTCGCCGTGACTTTCGTGCTCGCCACGATCGTGCTGAACACGCCGATCGATGGCGGTCCCGGCATCTACCTGTCCGGTGTTGCGGTTCCCGCGCTGGCGCCGACGGCATCGGGGACGTTCTACGTGCTGGCACTCGCCCTCGCCGTCGGGACGCTGGCCATCGCCCGATCGATCGCGAAGGCGCCCCTCGGTACAGGGCTCTTCGCGATTCACGACGACGAGGACGCTGCCGAAGTGATCGGCGTTCCGACGTACCGCTACAAGCTCGTCGCGCTGGGGGTGTCGTGCGCGCTCGCGGGGATTGCCGGTGGCATCCACGCGCTGTTCATCGCCTACGTTACGGCCGGCAGCACGTTCAACATCACCGTTCCGCTCACCGTCGTGCTGATGAGCGTCCTGGGCGGCACTCGGCACTGGGCGGGACCGGCGCTGGGTGCAACGGCGATCACGCTGCTGCTCTACGCGTCGACGGCCGCCGAGCAGGCCGTCGCCGGCAAGGCAGCAACCGGCGCGATCCTGGTCGCCGCCGTGCTGTTCATGCCGGACGGCATTCTCGGGCTGCGCTGGGCGCGCCGCCGACGCGTAACGTCGCGGCCCGAAGCGGTCGCCGACGTGACGATGGTCGCACCACTGGCCGCAGGCACCGTACCCGCCGTCGTGGGCAGCGGTACGACGCTCCTTTCAGTGCGCGGATTGCGCAAGGCGTTCAGCGGCGTCCAGGCGCTCGACGGCGTCGACATCGACGTGCGCGACGGCGAGATCCTCGGCTTGCTCGGGCCGAACGGCTCGGGCAAGTCGACGCTGATCAACGTCATCAGCGGGCATTACCGGGCCGACGCGGGGAGCATGCGCTTCGAGGGCGTCGAGATCGCCCACTGGCGCGCGCATCGGATCGCGGGCGCGGGCATTGCCCGCACGTACCAGATACCGCGCCCGTTCGCGCACCTCACCGTTCACGACAACGTCGCGCTCGCCGCGATGTTCGGCGCTGCAGCGCTCGATCGCCGCAGGGCCGATGCAGCGGCGGCCGCGTGGCTGCTGTTCACCGGCCTCGCGCACCGCGAGCAGGCGTACCCCGGCGAGCTCAACCTGCATCAGACCAAGTTTCTGGAGCTCGCCCGTGCCCTCGCCGCGAGGCCGCGGCTGCTGCTGCTCGACGAGGTATTGTCAGGCCTGACACCGGCGGAGATCGACGGCGCCGTCGATCTGATTCGGCGCATCCGCGACCAGGGCACGACGATCGTGCTGGTCGAGCACGTGATGCGCGTCGTTACCGAGCTGTCGGACCGGATCGTCGTGCTCGACCAGGGCCGCGTACTGGCGGAAGGCAGCGCCACCGACGTGATGGCGCGCGACGACGTCGCGATTGCCTATCTCGGAGTCGTGCATGCTTGATGTTCGCGATCTGCGGGTCGACTACGGCCGTGCGCTCGCGCTGTGGAATGTTTCGCTCACCATCGGCGACGGCGAGCTCGTCTGCGTCGTCGGCCCCAACGGTGCTGGCAAGACGACACTGATCAACGCGCTCGCCGGAATGCACCCGGCGAAATCGGGACGAATCACACTCGACGGATGCGAAATGACGTTGCTGGCGCCGCACAAGTTCTGTGCGGCCGGCGTGGCGCTCGTGCCTGAAGGACGCCGACTGTTCGCGCGGATGACCGTCC
>Ga0207645_10004454_pt1 | contig 10371 bp, 13 predicted proteins | sample KBSM53metaG_FD_184331 | JGI IMG/M metagenome (GOLD analysis project Ga0207645, IMG submission 184331) | Miscanthus rhizosphere microbial communities from Kellogg Biological Station, Michigan, USA - KBS M5-3 metaG (SPAdes) (version 2) | ecosystem: Host-associated > Plants > Roots > Rhizosphere >...
CATGATGCAAGCGACGAGGCGGATCGGGAGCTTTTAGGGTCGCGTCACGCAGCAGCGCTTGACGGTCGATAAGCCGCGGCTTACAGTAAGCTATGGCTTACCGAGACGCCTTCGCCGCCTTGGCCGACCCGACCCGACGCGCCGTCTTCGAGCGGCTGCGCGCCGGACCGGTGTCGGTCGGCGAGATTGCCGCTGGGCTCCCGGTGAGCCGGCCGGCGGTCTCGCAGCACCTGAAGGTGCTGCGCGAAGCCGGCCTCGTCCGCCACGAGGTCGACGGCACGCGCCGCCTTTACGAGGTCGACCCGACAGGTCTCGGCGAGCTGCGCGGCTGGCTCGATCGTTTCTGGAGCGATTCGCTCGCCGCCTTCAAGGCCGAGGTCGATCGGCCGCAAGCCCGTTCCCCGCGAACGTCATCGAGAAGGAAAGCACCGCGATGAACACGACCGTCAGCACTCCCGCCTACGTGGAGCCCGTCATTCGCAGCGTCCGCGTCTCTGCGACGCCCGCTCGCGCGTTCGAGGCGTTCACCACCGACATTGGCCGCTGGTGGCTTCCGACCCACTCGATCCTGGCCTCGAAGTCGCCGCAGGCCTCGGTGACGATCGAGCCGCGCGTCGGCGGCCGCTGGTACGAGCGCGGCGAGGACGGCAGCGAGTCCGACTGGGGCAGCGTGCTGGTCTGGGAGCCGCCGCGCCGCCTCGTGCTGGGCTGGCAGCTCGACGCGCAATGGGAGTTCGACCCGGCGTTCGTGACCGAGGTCGAGGTGCGCTTCGACGCCGAGCCCGGAGGCGGCACGGCCGTGACGCTCGAGCATCGGTGCCTCGAGCGCTACGGCGCCGGCGCCGACGCGGCTCGGTCCGGCCTCGCGTCGGAAGGCGGCTGGTCGGGGCTGCTCGAGCGCTATCGCCAGATCGCGGGCTAGCAGCGGCGCGCCCGCCGGCTGCGGCAAACTTGCGCCCATGACGGGCGCATCGCCTTCTCGCCTCACCGTTCGCCGCCTCGCGCGCGTCGACGATGCCGACGTCGCGGCGCTCGCCGCGCTGATGATCGACGTCGTCGAAGGCGGCGCGTCGATCGGCTTCATGCTGCCGATCGACGCGGCGCGCGCCGAGGCGTTCTGGCGTCGCATCGCTGTCGGCGTCGATGGCGGCGAGCGTGCCCTCTTCGTCGCCGACGACGGCGACGGCATCGTCGGCACCGTTCAGCTCGTCCTCGAGCAGCCCGAGAACCAGCCGCACCGCGCCGACGTCGCCAAGATGATGGTCGCGAATCGCGCCCGCCGTCACGGCATCGGCGCCGCCTTGATGCGCGCCGCCGAACAGGAGGCGAGGGCGCGCGCCAGGACCCTGCTCGTTCTCGACACCGCGAGCGCGGACGCCGAGCGGCTCTACGCGCGGCTCGGCTGGCAACGCTGCGGCACGATTCCCGGCTATGCGCTGCTGCCGCACGGCGGCCCGTGCGACACCACCTACTTCTATCGCGTCCTCGAGACGGGATAGCCCGGCGCGCGGACGCCGACGGTCCGAGGACGAACGAGTCGCCGCGATTGCCGCGATACTTGGCAGCGTCTTCTCCACGGTCTGCATCGCATGTACCTACGCGGCCTCGGCACGGCCACGCCCCCGTCGCGCTATACCAAGGCGGAGTGCCTGGCGGCGTTCCAGCGATCGGACTGGTTCGCCCGCCTCGACAGCCGGTCGCACCTCATCGCCAGGACCGTCCTGCAGCGCGACAACGGCATCGAGGCGCGGCGCCTCGCGCTCGATTCGCTCGACGAGGTGTTCGCGATCGACCCCGACACGCTCGATCGGCGCTTTCTCGCCCATGCGCCGACGCTGGCCGCCGACGCGGCGGCGCGCGCGCTCGCGTCCGCTGGGCTCGACGCCGCGGCGATCGACGCCATCGTCGTCAGCACCTGCACCGGCTACCTGTGCCCGGGCCTCTCGGGCTACGTCGTCGAGCGGCTCGGCCTGCGCGCGGACGTGCAGGCCTTCGACCTCGTCGGCCAGGGCTGCGCCGCGGCGCTGCCGAACCTGCAGCTCGGCCGATCGCTGGTCGGCGCGGGAACGGCGACGCACGTGCTGTCGGTCTGCGTCGAAGTGAGCAGCGCGGCGATGTACCTCGACAACGACCCGGGCGTGCTCATCAGCGCCTGCCTGTTCGGCGACGGTGCCGGCGCGGCCGTGCTCTCGGCCGAGCCGGCCGCCGGCGGCCGGCGCGTGGCCTGGCAGGACCACGCCTCGCTCATCGAGCCGGGGCACCGCAAGGCGCTGATGTTCGAGCAGAGGGACGGCATGCTGCGCAACATCCTGACCCGCGAGGTGCCGACGCTCGCCGCCGACTACGCGCACCGCGTCCTGGCGACGGTGCTCGAGCGGCATCGGCTCCACAGCGGCCACATCGCCGCGTGGATCATGCACGCCGGCGGTCGCGACGTGCTGCTCGCCGTCGAGCGCCGCTTCGAGCTCGACGGCGACGCCCTTCGCTACAGCGCAGCGATGCTGCGCGAGTACGGCAACCTCTCGAGCGCCTTCGTCTACTTCGTGCTCGAGGCCGCTCTCGCCGACGGCGCGCCGCCGGGCTGGTGGTGGTTGTCGTCGTTCGGCGCCGGCTTCAGCTGCCACGGCGCGTTGCTGCGCGTCGAATGACGATCGCCGGCTCGCTCCGGGCTGACATGCTGCCGCGAATCCTCGAGCCGGAAACGCTCGATCACCTCGCGCCCGACGACCCGGTGGCGCAGCGCTCGCGCCGCGACCTGCGCCGCGTCAATGCGTTCATGGGCGCGCGCCGGATCCTCGCTCGCGCGCTGGCGCGCGCGCTGGCCGACGCACCGGCACGGCCTCTGCGAATCCTCGAGCTCGGCTGCGGCGACGGCAGGCTGATGCTCGAGGTTGCGAAGCATCGCGGCGACCGCTGGCCGGAGGCCCGGCTCGACCTCCTCGACCGCCAGCCGATCGTCGACGCGGCGACGCTCGCCGCCTACCGCGCCGCCGGCTGGCACGCACAGCCCGTGATCGCAGACGTCATGGACTGGGCGGTCGAGGACGGCGAGCGCTGGGACGTCGTCGTCGTCAACCTTTTCCTCCACCACTTCGACGCGCCGTCGCTCGCTCGGCTGCTCGCCGCGTGCGCGCGGCGCGCCGACGCGATCGCGGCGTGCGAGCCACGGCGCAGCCGCTTCGCGCTCGCGGCGAGCCACCTGATCTTCTTCCTCGGCACCAACGCCGTCACGCGCCACGACGGCGTCCTCAGCGTTCGCGCCGGCTTCGTCGACCGCGAGCTCGCCGCGGCCTGGCCCGAAGGTCCCGCGGCGTGGCGCGTCGACGAGTACGACGATGGCCTCTTCACGCACTGCCTGGTCGCCTCGCGGCGGCGGACGACGCCGTGACGATTCGATTCGACGTCGCCATCGTCGGCGCCGGACCGGCCGGCGCGGCCGCGGCGATCCTGCTGGCGCGCGCGGGCTGGTCGGTCGCGCTCGTCGAGCGGCAGGCGTTTCCGCGCCGCAAGGTCTGCGGCGAGTGCGTTGCCGCGAGCAACCTCGCGCTCCTCGACGCGCTCGGCATCGGCGCCGAGGTCGAGGCGGGCGCCGGCGCCGAGCTGCGGCGCGTCGCCTTGATGCGCGCCGACGAGACGATCGTCGCCGCGCTGCCGCCGGGCGACGGCGCGCACCGCTGGGGCCGGGCGATCGGCCGCGAGCACCTCGACACCTGGCTCGCCGACGCTGCGGCAGCGGCCGGGGCGACGCGCTTGCAGCCTTGGGCGCTCGAGTCGATCGCCGGCTGCTGCGGCGACTTCTCGTTGCGGATTCGACCGATCGCCGGCCCGGGCGCCGAGGTCGAATTGATCGCCGGCGTCGTCGTCGCCGCGCATGGGTCGTGGGAGCCTTTGCCCGCCGAACGCGCGGCACGCCGCGAGATGCGCGCCGCGTCGGACCTGTTCGCGTTCAAGGCGAACTTTCGCGCCGCTGACATCGCACCCGACCTGCTTCCGGTGTTGTCGTTCCCCGGCGGCTACGGCGGCATGGTCGTCGCCGACGACGGGGTGGCCACGCTCGCCGGCTGCATTCGCGACGACCGGCTGCAGGCCTTGCGCGCGGCGCGGCCGGGCGCGCGCGCCGGCGACGTGTTCGAGGCGATGCTGCGGCGCGAATGCCGCGGCGTCGCCGCGGCACTCGAAGGCGAGACGCGCGAAGGGCCGTGGCTCGCGAGCGGCCCGCTTCGCCCCGGGATTCGCCTGGGCCGGGGCCCCGGTCGATTCGACGGCGCCGACGGCGTCTTTCGCATCGGCAACGCTGCCGGCGAGGCGCACCCGATCGTCGGCGAGGGCATCAGCATGGCGCTGCAGTCGGCGTTCGTTCTCGCCGCGCTGATCGGGCCTGCACGCGCGCAGCTCGTGGGCGCAGCGACCGCGCACGAAGCGCAACGGCAAGCGCTCGCCGTCTACGAAGCGATCTGGCGCCGCCGCTTCACGCGCCGCCTGCGCGTCGCCGCCGCGTTCGCTCACGTCGCCATGCGGCCCGGGCTCGCGCGCATCGCCTGGCCCTTGGCGCGACGCTGGCCGGGCGTGCTCACCCTGGGTGCGCGCCTGAGCGACAAGACGCGCTGCGCGCCCGAGGCGACCCGGCTGGTCGGCGGCGCGGCATGAAAGAGCCGGCGACGCGCGCACCCTCGCGCTTCGATCGCGTCGACGCGCTGCGCGGCATCGCCATCGTCTGGATGGCGGCGTTCCATTTCTGCTTCGACCTCAACTACTTCCGCTTCATCCGCCAGAACTTCTACGTCGATCCGTTCTGGACCGTGCAGCGCGCCTGCATCGTCACCTTGTTCATGACCTGCGTCGGCGCCGGCCAGGCGATCGCTTCGGCGCAGCACCAGCCATGGCGGCGCTTCTGGCGCCGCTGGGCGCAGATCGCCGGCTGTGCGGTGCTCGTCTCGATCGGCTCGTGGCTGATGTTTCCGCGCAGCTTCATCAGCTTCGGCGTCCTTCACGGCATCGCCGTCATGCTGGTGATCGCGCGCCTGACGTCGTCGTGGGGTGCGTGGCGCTGGCCGCTCGGCCTGGTCGCGATCGTGCTGCCCAGGCTCGTCGGCGACCCGTTCTTCGACACGCGCTGGACCAACTGGATCGGCCTCGTCACCCATCTGCCGGTGACCGAGGACTACGCGCCCGTCCTGCCCTGGCTCGGCGTCGTCTGGTGGGGCGCGGCGGCGACCGACTGGCTGCTCGCGCATCGGCCGGCGCTGCTCGCCGGGCCGGTGCCGCGCGCTGCCGGCCCGCTCGCCGTCCTCGGCCGCTGGAGCCTGAGCTTCTACATGCTGCACCAGCCGGTGCTGATCGGCGCGCTCTGGCTCGTCGCTACCATCGGCCGATGACGCGCCACCTCCTGTTCGGCTTCCACGCGGTCGGCGTGCGCCTGAAGACGGCGCCGCGTTCGGTCGTCGAAGTCCACGTCGACGCCAGCCGCCGCGACCAGCGCATGCGCCAGCTCGTCGCTCGCGCCGAAGCCGCCGAGGTGCGCGTCGTCGACAGCGACGACAAGCGCCTGCGCGGCCTCGCCGGCAACGACCGCCATCAGGGCGTCGTCGCGATCGTCGAAGCGGTCGCGCGCAGCCATTCGCTCGACGACACGCTCGAGGCGGCCGAGGCGAGCGGCGAGCCGGCGCTCGTGCTCGTCCTCGACGGCGTCACCGACCCGCACAACCTCGGCGCCTGCCTGCGCGTCGCCGACGGCGCCGGCGCGCATGCGGTGATCGCGCCGAAGGATCACGCGGTCGGCGTCAACGCGACCGTCGCCAAGGTCGCGAGCGGCGCTGCCGAGACGGTGCCGTACTTCATGGTCACCAACCTGGCGCGGACCCTGGGCGAGCTGAAGGAACGCGACATTCGCGTCGTCGGCACCGCCGAGGACGCAGCGCGCTCGATCTACGACGTCGACCTCGCCGGGCCGGTCGCGCTCGTCTTCGGCGCCGAGGGCAGCGGCCTGCGCCAGCTCACGGCGCGCACCTGCGACGAGTTGGTCCACCTGCCGATGAAGGGCGCGGTCGAAAGCCTCAACGTTTCGGTGGCGAGCGGCGTCTGCCTGTACGAGGCGGCGCGCCAGCGACGCGCCCGCGCCGCGGCGTCGCCGGCCACCGCCAGCCTCCCATCGAAAGTCGACTGATGCCGGTCATCGAGGTCACCCATCCTCTCGTCCGGCACAAGGTCGGCCTGCTCCGCGAAGCGAGCCTGTCGACCAAGAGCTTTCGCGAGATCACGGCCGAGCTCGGCCGACTGCTCACCTACGAGGCGACCGCCGATTTTCCGCTCGAGTCGGTTCCGGTGCAGTGCTGGAGCGGGCCGATCCGGGTCGACCGCATCAGCGGCAAGAAGGTGACGGTCGTGCCGATCCTGCGCGCCGGCCTCGGCATGCTCGAGGGCGTGCTCGACACGATCCCGAACGCGAAGGTCAGCGTCGTCGGCATCGCGCGCAACCACGCGACGCTGATGCCCGAGCCGTACGTCGATCGCCTCGCCGGCAGCCTGAGCGAGCGCACGGCGATCGTCCTCGATCCGATGCTCGCCACCGGCGGGTCGATGAACTCCGCGGTCGCGCTGCTCAAGTCGCGCGGCGCGACCGACATCCGCGCCCTGGTTCTCGTCGCCGCGCCGGAGGGGATCGCCGCATTGACCGCCGCGCATCCGGACGTGCGCTGCTGGACGGCGGCGATCGACGACCACCTCGACGCCAACGGCTACATCATCCCGGGCCTCGGCGACGCCGGCGACCGCATCTTCGGAACCCGCTGAGCCGCTCAGCGCGGCAGCGAGTTGACTTCCTTCTCCCAGCGCTCGATCAGGCGCTTGCGCTCGGCCGCCTTGCCGTACTTCTCGAAGTCGTACTTGAGGAGGCGGACGTTGTCGATGGTCGGGATCTTCGGGTCCGGCTTGAAGGTCTTGTTCGCCGGCACCTGCAGCGAGTTGGCCTTGGCGCCGAGGCTCTGGCCAGCCGGGCTCATCAGCCAGTCGTAGTAGCGCTTCGCCGCCTCGCGGTTGCGCGAACCCTTGACGAGGGCGATGCCGCCGATCTCGTAGCTCGTACCTTCGCACGGCGCCGCGCTCTTGACCATCGTGAAGCCCTGCTGGCGCTCGTTCTCGAAGCCGAAGATGAAGCTGACGCCGATCCCGACCTCGCCCTTGGCGACGCTCTTGGCCTGCGCCGTGCCGCTGCGCGTGTACTGGGTGATGTTCTTGTGCACGCGTTTCAGGTAGTCGAACGCCGCGTCCTCGCCCATCATCTGGACGAGCCCGGCGAGGATCGTGTAGCCGGTGCCGCTCGAGCCGGGATGCGAGGTCTCGATCTCGCCCTTGTACTTGGCGTCGACGAGGTCGGACCAGCACTTCGGCGCCGGCAGGTTCTTCTTCTTCAGCACATCCTCGTTCCAGCCGAAGCCGATCGCGCTCGTGTAGAAGCCGCCGACGAGGTTGCCGCTGAGGGCGTACTGGCGCACCGCCCAGCCGTGCAGGTCGTTGAGGTAGGAGGGCCGGTACGCGTCGAGCAAGCCGACCTCGGCCGCTTGCAGGAACGGGTCGCCGGTGCCGCCCCACCAGAGGTCCGTCTTGGGGTTGGCGGCCTCGGCGCGCAGCTGCGCGAGCGCTTCCCCGGTCGCCTTGCGCACCTGCAGGACCTTGATGCCGGTCTGGGCCTCGAACTCCTTGGCGGCGAGCTCGCACCAGCTCTGGTCGGTCGAGCAGAGCGCGGTCACCTGCTGGCGCTGGGCGAGCGCCGGGGTGAGCGAGAGCGCGAAGGCGAGCGCCGCGAGCGCGGCCGGGAGGGTCGGAAAGCGGAGGGCGTGCATGGCCGCGATCCTAGGCCCAGCCCAGTGCGCCGACCACCGCGCCCAGCCCGACCAGCCACATCGGGCTCACGCGCGTGCGCAACATGAGGGCGATGCTGACGCCGATCAGCACGATCGCGCCGACACCTCGCGCGCTCAAGTCGACGTAGGGCCGCGCCAGCAGCCAGCCGGTCGCGACGAGCAGGCCGATCGTCAGCGGCGTGAGGCCGGTCTTGAATGCACGGACGAAGCGCGTGTCGCGCCTGCGCTGGCCCCAGCGCGTCGCGATCAGCGTCAGCGCGGTCGACGGCAGCATCGTCCCGGCCATCGTCGCGAGCGCGCCGACCGGCCCGGCGACGTTCCAGCCGATGACGGCGACGAAGAGCACGTTGGGCCCGGGCGCCGCCTGGGCGATCGCGATCGAGGCGCTGAACTGCGCGTCGCTGATCCAGTGGTGCTCGGCGACGACGTAGCGATGCATGTCGGGAGCGGTCGTGATCGCGCCGCCGATGGCGAGCAGGCTGAGGACGAGGAAATGGCCGAACAGGCCGAGCAGGTCGGCGCCCGAAAGCGCGGGATGAACAAGCGCGCTCATGGCGTTCGCGCGTAGGCGATCGCGACCGCGGTCGTGCCGAGGCCGGCGACGACCCAGAGCAGCGGCCAGCGCAGCCAGACGATGGTCACGAAGGTGAAGAAGGCGAAGGCGGTGGCGAGCGGTGGGCCGAGGCGGTTGCTGCCGAGCGTCGTCATCAGCCTGATGGCCGTGGCGATGATGAGTCCCGCAGCGACCGCGCCCATGCCGCGCAGTGCGCCCGAGACGGCCGCGACTCGCGAGAACTCGGCGTACGCCGCCGTCAGCACCAGGACGATGACCAGCGGCACCGCGAGCATGCCGGCGACCGCGGCGAGCGCGCCCTTCACGCCGAAGAAGCGGTCGCCGAGCATCAGCCCGAGGTTGACGACGTTCGGCCCGGGCAGAACCTGGCTGAGCGCGAGCATCTCGACGAACTCCTCGCGCGAGAGCCAGCCCTTGCGCTCGACGAGCTCGCGCTGGGCGACGGCGAGGACGCCGCCGAATCCTTGCAGCGCGAGGCGATTGAAGGTGAAGAAGAGGTCGCTCGTCGACGTCGGACCGGGCCTGGCGACCGTGCCGTCGGCGTCGCGCTCGCCGACCTCGCCGGCGGGCACGGTCATGGCGAGGTCCGGCGCGCCCGGCTGGCCCAGGCGCTGAGCGCGATGGCTGCCGCAAGCCAGGCGGCGCCGACGAAGGCGAGCGGGCCGTAGCCATGGTGCGCGATCAACCAGCCGCCGCTCGATGCGCCCGCGGCCTGGCCGAGGTAGATCGCCGAGCTGTTGAGCGCCATCAGCGCGGGCGCAAGCGCAGGCGCCGCGGCGCCCAGGCGCGCCTGCTGCATCGACTGGGTCGAGAAGCACGCCAGTGCCCAAGGCACGAGCACCGCCGCGGCGAGCAAGCCGTTGCTCGCCCAGGGGAAGGCGAGCAACGAGACAGCCATCATGACGAGCGCGAAGCCGACGGCACGATCGGCGCCGAAGCGGTCGACATAGCGCGACGCGAGCGCATTGCCGATCACGCCGAAGACGCCGAACCAGACGAAGAGCAGTGTCACTTCGTTGCTGCTCGCGCCGATGACGCTCTTGTAGTAGGGCGCGATGTACGAGAACAGCGTGAACTGTCCGGCGCCGCCGAGCGCGGTCACCAGCACCATTGCCATCAGCACCGGATCGGCGAAGGTGGAGCGCCAGGCGGCGAGCGTGAGCGTCGCCGGCCGCAGGTTCGCCGGCACCGTCGCGAGGACCCAGACCGCGGCGAGGGCGCCGAGCGCGGCGATCGCGAAGAACGCGCTTTGCCACCCGAACGCGTCGCCGAGCCAGGCCGAGATCGGCATGCCGACGACCGAAGCGACCGACCAGCCGAGAAAGATGAAGGTGATCGCGCCGCCGCGCTCGGCCAGTGGCGTCATGGCGCCGATCGCCGCGGCCGCCTGCGGCGTGAAGACGGCGGCACCGAGGACGGTGAGGGCGCGCACCGGCAGGAGCGTCGCGTAGCTCGGCATCAGCGCGCAGAGCGCGTGGCCGATCGCGTACCAGGCGAGCGACGCGGCGAGGAGCTTCCTGCGATCGAGCCCGCCGATCCAGCCGGCGAGCAGCGGTGCGCCGAAGCACATGACCGCCGCCGCGACCGTGATCAGCTGGCCCGCGACCGAAACCGAGACCTCGAGCGATCGCGAGATGTCGCTCAACGTGCCGACGACGACCATCACGCCGCAGCCGATGACGAAGTTGCCGAACAGCAGCGACCAGCGGACCTGGCGCCGGCGCAGCTCGCTCACCGCAGGGGCCGTCGCGACCGAAACGGTCGCGCCGCTGGCCGCCTCGCTCAATGACGCACCTTGAGCGCCTCGGGGTTGACGATGTTCGTCGGCCGTCCCTCGACGAAGTTGACGACGTTCTCGAAGGCGGTGCGGAAGTAGAGCTCGTAGCTGTCCTGCTCGACGTAGCCGATGTGCGGCGTGCACACGGCGTTCTCGAGGCG
>Ga0207645_10004457_pt1 | contig 10365 bp, 10 predicted proteins | sample KBSM53metaG_FD_184331 | JGI IMG/M metagenome (GOLD analysis project Ga0207645, IMG submission 184331) | Miscanthus rhizosphere microbial communities from Kellogg Biological Station, Michigan, USA - KBS M5-3 metaG (SPAdes) (version 2) | ecosystem: Host-associated > Plants > Roots > Rhizosphere >...
GTATTTTACGTTCGTTAGGCGCGACGCGAGGCGAGGTGCGTTGCCTCTTCCTCGGCGAAGCCGTGGTTCTGGGCGCGATTGGAATCGCACTAGGGCTGGCTGGCGGATACCTGCTGGCACGCGCCCTTGTCGGAACGGTCGCAGAAACCATCTCGTCGCTTTACGTCTTACTTCGCGTACGAGAGCTCAACACCTCTCCGTGGATTTGGGTGAGCGCGGTTTTGCTCGGACTCGTTTCGATCGTGGCGGCGGCCTGGTTCCCAACACGCGCCGCAGCCGTACTCAGTCCGGTCGAGACTTTGCACCACAGCACCCGAATCCAGCAGGCCACGCGTCTTTCACGAGGATGGATCGTTGCTGGAAGTGCGTCGCTCTTGTTATCCGCCCTCCTGTCGATCCTGGCGCTTCGAACGGGTCCGCCATGGCTGGGCTTCGGTTCGGCGTTCTTTGTTCTCGCCGGCTTTTCGGCCACAGCTCCACTGCTTACAGCGGGTTTCAGTCGCATCGTGACCGCATCAATTCGTCAGCACATCAAAGTTCTCCTGGCCGCGCAAAATCTCGGCCGCGCGGTGCTTCGCAATGCGGTCACAATCGCGTCGCTCGCCACAGCGGTGGCGATGACGGTGGGAGTTGCGGTCATGATTTTTTCCTTTCGCCGAACCGTCGAAGATTGGATTAACCAAACCTTGGTCGCCGATCTCTTCATCGGACCGGCCGCAAACGAGATTGTAGGTCCAACTTCCTTCGTTGCGCCGTCTATTATCGATTACTTGGAAAAGAACCCAGCAATCGAGGCAGTCGATACCTATCGCGCTGTCGAGGTGCCATTTCGAAATCAGACCATCGCGCTTGCCGTCGTGCGCGGGAACAGCCGCCGAACGCTTCGCTTCATTAATGGGAACAGTGAAACGATCATGGGCCGGTTTTATGACTCCCAATGTGTGTTGATCTCCGAAAGTTTTGCGCGCCGTTTTCACCTCGCTGAGGGCGAGACGCTGCAACTCCCTACTCCAGAAGGCCCTGTCACTTTTTCTATCGGCGGCGTTTTTTTCGACTACACGCGAGACCAAGGCACCGTTTTCCTGAGCGCGAAGAATTTTCGCAGATTTTGGCACGACGATCGGGTCAACAGCCTCGCCCTCTATTTAAAAAAGGACGCAAACGCCGAGGCCGTCGCAGAAAAGTTCCGCGAACGTTTCAGCGCGAAAGGCGAATTCTCGATTTACGCTAATCGCCAACTTCGGACACGTATCTTTGAGATCTTCGATCAAACCTTTGCCGTAACGTATGTCTTGCGAACGATCGCCGTGCTGGTCGCGGTGGTCGGCATTTTTCTTGGACTGACTACCTTGGTGGCGGAACGCTCTCGCGAACTGGGAATCATGCGAGCAATCGGAGCGTCCGCTCGCCAAATCCGACACATCCTGCTTTGGGAAAGCGGAATGATCGGCGCGCTTTCCAGCGCGCTCGGAATTGTCGCGGGACTCTGCCTTGCCGTCGTCCTCACCGGCGTAATTAATCGCGCCTTTTTTGGCTGGACGATTCAACTGGCTTTCCCATGGCTTTCGCTCGCGTGGACCCCGGTTTGGATCATCGCGGCCGCGGTCGTCGCAGGTTGGATCCCAGCATGGCGGGCTGGTCGGCTGAATATTGCTGAGGAGATGCGCAGCGAATGAAAGGCACATCGAAGTGGTCATTCCTCGCGGCCCTTCTTTTTTTGGCCGCCGATTGGCAAATCGCGGAGCCGGGCTGGCAGTATGAATTCCCGCGCGACCATCATTTCCACCAAAAATTCAAAACCGAATGGTGGTACTACACCGGCAACCTAACGAATAGCCGCGGACGTCGCTTCGGCTACGAGCTGACATTTTTTCGACAAGGGATTCGGCCAGCGTTCGCCGGGAGTGCGACTACTTCGCGCTTTGTGATCGATGATTTGAAATTCGCCCACTTCGCCATAACCGACTCCACAGGAAAAAAATTCCTCGCACAGGCCAACGTGAGTCGCGGCAGCTTCGGGGAAGCGGGATTTGGCGCGAACGATCGTCTCGCGTGGATAGATTCCTGGAGCTTGGAATTGAATACTGACGGCTCGTTCAATATCGCCGCAGAGACCGCCGACGCCTCCTGCAAACTGCATCTCGTGCCGCAAAAACCGCCGGTTATTCATGGCCAGGAGGGCGTCAGCCAGAAAGCCGAAGGAAGTGGACACGCTTCTCATTACTATTCGAACACGCGCCTTGCCACGACTGGTGAAGTGCGGGTGGCGAAAGATAACTTCGAGGTCACAGGAGACAGTTGGTTCGATCACGAATGGGCCACGAACCAACTCGCGCCGGGGCAGGCCGGATGGAATTGGATCTCGGCCCAGTTTGATGATCAGACGGAGCTTATGCTCTACCAAATGCGGCTGACGAACGGTGGAATTGATCCCATCTCAAGCGGAACGTTCGTGAATGCGGATGGCACCGCAGTATTCCTGACGAGCGAAAACTTCCAAATGACGCCGGAGACATTCTGGCAAAGCTCGAAAACAAAGGCGAATTACCCAATTGGCTGGCGGATCGCGGTTCCCGGGGAGCGACTCGAATTCACGATTCGCCCGATCATGCCAAACCAGGAGCTGGCGCTCGAACCGCTAGTGTACTGGGAGGGTGCCTTCGATCTCGATGGCACACATTACGGAAAACCAGTCCGTGGACACGGCTACCTTGAACTGACCGGCTATGCCGCTCCACTGCAGGAGCTCAACCGATAGCGAGAGGCTAGGCCTTGGTGTGCCGTGCGAAATGCACTTCCACACCCTTCGGCAGAAGGCGTTTACGTCCGCGTTGTCGACGACGGGCAAGCGTGGCGCGTCCACCCTTGGTGCTCATGCGCGCACGAAAACCATGCTGTTGTTTCCGGGTTCGCTTGGATCTCTGTAAAGTGCGCTTCATAAAGGAAAAACCCGAGGGTCGGGCGCTGAAAGAGCCGATAGTTTAGGGGCGCGAGGCTATTTGTCAACGCAGCCCCACCGGCCTTTGCGCCGACTGGCCTCCAGGCTACTCCGAACGAGCCGATGATAACCGCATTGCCACCGTCGGCCGATTGTGGAATAACCATTGGCGATGAGTGACGTAGTCATCGAGCCGGCGATATCGGAGGACCTTGACGAGTTGTCGAACCTTCTCGGCGAACTCTTCAGCGAGGAAAGCGATTTCCGCCCGAACAAGGATAAACAGCTTCGCGGTCTGCGCCTGATTTTCGAGCAGCCGAGCCGGGGACGCGTTTTTGTCCTGCGCCGCGATCGCAGCATTGTCGGAATGATCAATCTCCTCTTCACGATCAGCACAGCCGAAGGCGGATTTGTAGTCCTGCTCGAAGATCTCGTCATTCACAAAGAACATCGGGGCCACGGCTTCGGATCCATGTTGTTGCATTACGCGGTCGACTTCGCGCGACAGAAGAACTTTCGGCGCATCACGCTGCTGACGGATCGGCCCGAACTGCGCTCACAAAGTTTTTTCCGGAAGCATGGATTTTACGAATCGCCGATGCTTCCGATGCGTCTTCTGCTTGCGCCTCACGAGGGACAAGAGGATGCGGCGCTTTGATGCGGCCGCGCTCGGGCTGCGCTAAGTTCCGCAATGTCCACACCGGGAGGTTCGATCCGACTTTTTCGCTTCGCGGGAATCGAGGTCTTCCTGCATTGGTCGTGGTTCCTGATCGCAATCTATGAAGTGCAGTTGTGGCGTTCGTATTTCTCATCGCCGATTTGGGCAGTTGCCGTGTACGTCGGGTTGTTCGTTCTCGTCACGATGCACGAGTTTGGTCACGCGCTTGCCTGCCGACAGGTAGGTGGTCAGGCGGAACGAATTGTCCTGTGGCCCTTGGGTGGCATCGCATTTGTTAATCCCCCGCCCCGCGCTGGCGCCATGCTTTGGAGTATCGCCGCCGGGCCACTGGTCAATGTCATCCTCTACCCGATTTTATCCTACGCGGTGCACCTTGCTGCAGGGGCGGGCTGGATGGAGACAAATCTCGACGCATACAAGGCTGTCCGTTGGCTGTGGCGACTCAACTTCGGTTTGCTTATCTTCAATCTGCTGCCGATTTATCCGCTCGATGGCGGCCAGATTCTGCGCGCGATTCTTTGGTTTCCGTTAGGCCAAATCCGGAGTCTTTTTATTGCAGCCGGGATTGGTTTCATCGGCGGCGGCTTGTTTGCGCTTTATGCTTTGTATCAGCAATCAATCTGGTTCGGAATCTTGGCCTTTTTTCTACTCAGCCAAGCCGGACGCGGCTGGCGTTACGCGCAGCATATGAAAATCGAAGAGGCCGAAGCGTTGCGGTCCGTTGCAGCCGATTCCACAGTACCGGAAAAACCGGTGTTGTAGGCGCAACTCGGCGCAATTTCCAGAATTGGAACGTGCGCGATCTTCGAACTATTGGACAACGAGTAAGAGCAGCAGCTGCCCGGCGCCAATCTGGGGCCCCCTGATAACGAGCGGACCGCTCTGACTGAGAGTCGCATCCGTCTCCAGCAGCAATTGCCGATCTTGGAACAACTGAAGATTGACCCGATAGCCCTCGCTTGAAATACCACGCGGATCGACCCGAATCGAGAAGTGTTTGCTGGTCGCCAGCCAGTTTGTCTCGTCGCTTTGGAGGGCCTTGCGCGACACGCCTATTAGTTCGAACTGATTGTAGCCAAAGGTGCGCTGCAACGTCTGATCAAAGCTGTGCATCTCGACCGGAGCCGGTCGTGGCCTTGGAGCATTCGTCGCCATGACCAGGCCGCTCCACACTTTCTTCCCGCGCCGCCCAGGCTTGCCCGCGCTTGCAGGGGCCGCGATCGAAACGAGCAAAGCGGCGCCAGCAAGAAAAGAGACAAGAGTGCGGCACATCATCATTTCGCCGCGTAATCGCTCGGTAAAGCCTTCAAGCCATCGACCCACAGGACAGTGACTCGATCCTGTTTTGTCTGGAAAATGGAAACCGTTGCGTTCGGATTAACACCGGGATCGACCTTCGCATTTAAAATTTGCGTGAGATATTGCGATTGATCCTGAGGACGTTCCTCGCGCATCACGAAAAACGCACAGACCGCAAAGACAGCCAGCGAGGAAACGCCAGTCCAAAGGAGACGGCCGATCGTCCACCAGCTTTCGGACCGCGCAGGCTCCGACGATGGTTCTGCGCTGGGCGATTCCGCCGCGATTCGATTGCGCAACTGGTGGTGAAAGAATTCCTCGTTGCCCATGGCGGGCGCACGCAGTTCCTCTTTCAAAAGCGCACCCAGCTTCTGCGCCTGATTTTTTTCCGCGAGCGCCGCGGTCCGATCTTCGAGCGATGCTTCAAACTCCGCGCGCTCGGCGTCGCTCAGTTGGTCATCAATCCAGGCGGTCCACTTTTCTTCAAACGTTTTCATAAACATCTCTCAACAAATTCTGAAGTTTCTTGCGCGCGTAGAACAAGCGGGACATGACCGTGCCGATCGAGCAGCCTAACGACTCCGCGATTTCGTGGTACTGCATGTCCTCGATTTCCTTTAACAAGATGACGGCGCGATGCTCGGCCGAGAGCTGGGCAATCGCCGCGTCGATCCGTTGGCGGATTTCACCCTGTTCCATTCGCTCATGCGGCAGGGCATCAGGATGCGGCGCGGTCCGCGAGGCGGGATCAATTTCCTTGAGCTGCACCGCGTCATCAAACTCGCCCGCCCCACCCCGGATTTGCTTCTTCCGTAGCCAATCGATTGTCACATTCATGACAATGCGATAGACCCAGGTGTAAAAGGACGACTGGCCCCGGAAACGGCCGATCGACTTCCACGCCTTCAGGAAGCTGTCCTGAGCAAGATCCCAGGCATCCTGCTCGTTGTGCACCATGTTGTAAATCATACCAAAAACCCGGTTTCGATATCGACCCACAAGTGTATCAAAGGCCGCTGTATCGCCCGTCTGCGCCTGCTTCACGAGGTCGAGATCGGAGACATCGGCCTGAGCCGCAGTCGCTTCCGTGTCCATGTTTAGACGGGGCTGGGCCCGATTCATTCAACGGGTTTACAGGCTGCCATAGCGGCGCAGCCATTCACCGCGGAATTCGCCCATTAACAGGATGATACCGTCACGGACCTGAAAGATCCGCTGTTGCAGGGCAGAATATTGCGTCCGAGTGAGTGATTTCTCGCTGTTGAGTTGGGCGGCCGCATCGAGGGCGACGGTGATCGCTTTCAGGGAGCGCTTCAAGTAAGCGATGGTCATACCCAGCTCCTCCGCCTCCTCATCGCTCAAGGCAGCCGCCAGTTTCGCGCTCGCCAGCGCGGTATGGGTCGCCAACTTGACCGCGGCGGGGTTGTTCTGGAGCGAGCCCTGAGACTCAAAAAGCCGGTCGATCCAAATCGTTAAAGAGAACGCGGCCCGATAAAGCACATGTTGCTCAAAGCTTTCCGCGCAGCTGCTGACGAGATCGGCAGCAGATTCTTCTTCCTCGACGAATGATGCGGGCTCTTCTTCCCAATCATCGCCGCTTCCTTCGCTCAGATGATACCAACCCATTTCCCGCGCAACGATTTCATCGCGCTGCGGGTCATCGATGTATTTCTCGAGCAGCTCCATGTATTTCTCCGTTTTCTGATCCTGCTGCTGGAGAAACCGTTCCCACTCGTATTCATCCCAAGCGCGGTCTGAGTCGTGCTCGGCCATAATTCAATTTAGGGAGCTTGAGGGACGGTGCAAAAATTTTCCTATCATTCTTCTCCTTAATCTAACCAGCGGTGGCTGGCGCATTTTCAGCCCGCGTCGTTTGCAAGCGCAATTGTCCACAGGCGGCATCGATATCGTGGCCCTTTTCGCGGCGCAAGGTCGCGACCGCACCGTGGTGACGGAGGATTCGCAGGAAGGTTTCCTGCCGATTCCGCGAAGGGCGCGACCAAGGGAGTCCCTCAACCGTATTGTAGGGGATGAGATTGATCTTGGCGGAAAGGCGTTGCGCATGGCGCGCCAATTGTTGCGCCTGCTCGTCGCTGTCGTTTACGCCGGCGATCAGAATGTATTCAAACATCAACCGCTTCTTTTGCGCCACGTAGAAGTCGCAGGCCTGAAGTAGAACGGCCAAATTGTATTTGCGATTAATCGGCATGATTTGGCTGCGCACTTCGTCGGTCGCGCCGTGCAGCGAAATGGCGAGCCGAAATTGCGTCGGTTCGGTCGCAAGCTTGCGAATCTGTGGAGCAAGGCCACTGGTCGAAATGGTAATGTGCCGCGCCCCGATTCCGAGACCCCAGGGCGCATTAATGATTCGGATGGCACGCAACAAGTTCGTTAGGTTGGCGAGCGGTTCGCCCATTCCCATAAAGACGATGTTATCAATCTTTTCACCGCTCTCCTTCTCGATGGCGAGCAACTGATCGACTATCTCGCCCGCCTCGAGATTGCGCGCGAAACCCTCCAATCCGCTGGCGCAGAATTTGCAGCCGTACGCACATCCGACCTGGGTCGAAACACAGGCGGTCCGGCGATCGGAAGTCTCGCCGTAAAGCGCGGGCGAAGCCGGGATCAGAACCGACTCGATGAGGCTACCGTCGCTCAGACGAAAGAGAAACTTGCGGGTCGTGTCCTTTGCGCCAAGCACTCTAACCACTTCGGGTCGCACGAAGCCGAATTCGCTCGCCAGCCGCGTCCGTGTCGTAGCCGACAGATCCGTCATTTCGTCGAAAGACCCGATGCGTTTTTGATAGAGCCAGTCGACGAGTTGCTTCGCTCGGAACGGTCGCTCCCCCTGGGCAGCGAAATACTTGCTCAGCTCCTCGAGCGTCAGCGATTTGATGGAGGTTTTCGACACTAGACTAATCTAGGAGCAGCGTCGCCGTTGTCACTTGCGCGCCACCAGGATCCCGTCCGGTTGCTCCTTCGTATCCGGTTGATCAATCTCGATCGTGTAGCCGGCTGCTTGCAGAAGATCACGACACTCCTGGTGCAAAGGGACGCCGATCATTCGCCCGTGGGTGCCGATGAGAAACGTTCGGATCACACCGTCTTTCATGCTTTCGGTCGAGCCTTTCAACACCTCCACCTCCAGCCCTTGCACATCCATCTGCAAGAGATCAATCGATCGGCCAATCCGTTTCGCCAACGTATCAACCGTGATGGTCGGAATCGTTAGGCTGACATTCTTTGACTTGCGCAATCCGAGTGATTCCAGGAACCCTTTCCAGCGCGCGCTCAACGTGATGGTTTTCTTCTCTCCAATCGGCGCGAGCCGGCTGCTGTAGCCGCGATCCATAAAAACCTCGGTGCCCTCGGACGATGTCAGGGCTTCGGGATGAATTTTGAAGGTATCCGGGACGAGACCGTTTAACGCCAGATTCTCCCGCATAAGATGCCAATGTCTTTCCAACGGTTCGACCCCGTGAATTTCAAGATGTGGCGCCAATTTCCGGGCGAGAATCAGGTAGTATCCGATCGCCGCGCCAACATCGACATAACAACCATTCGGAGCAATCCTCCGAATTAGATCGACAAAGATGTCCTCTTCTTCCGCTTCGTGGACATTGCGCTTTTGGTAACGCGCGCGCTGCCCTTCCCACAGCTGATCCTCAAAAACGCGGACACCGTTGTCAAAGGTATGAACGGCGCGCGCCATGATGGGCAACGTTTACCCCTCCCTGCTCTGCCTCACAAGCAGGCAATGAAAGGGCACAGAACCAAACGGGTCCAACGAGTCGCGCTGACTTCGAGCCTACCTGGCGAAGATAAACGAGCTCTTTTCCTTTGCTTTCACCAACTGCTGATCGGCCTTCCGTTGGTTGATAACGAAGGTGTTGTTGTTACCCAACTTCGCCCACGGTCCCGGCGGAACCTCGCTGAACTCTACAAATTTCCAGTCGGTCACATCCGTGTCCTGCAAGCCAAGATAATCACGTACGGCGGGTGAGACATCGAGCCCGGCCCCGCGATTCAGGTTCGGTTTCGGACGCTCGTTGCCGAAAACGTATTCCCAATGATCGGTTCGAAATGGCCCGGCATCTTCCCACTGGGCATAGACGGTCCGGTTGCCTTTTCGAATTGCGACCCATCGACCCTTGCAAACAGAAACACCGGGACCCTGGTAAGCATCCTTAAACCAAGGTATCACTTTTGGCGCCTCGGGCCGATGACCTTCCCGCGCCTTGTCGTTGTAAGGCAACGCACAATAAAACGGGTTCTGGCGCGGCGTGAATTTTACCGGAATGTAATTTTGGCGTCGCGACGGATTTGGATCGTCATATCCGCCATAGTTCTTCGCCCAGGATGCGTCCCAGCTGCTGGCATGATTGGGCACTGGATTGTTCCCGCTAGGATTCTCGCCAATCCAGAAAACAGTCGTGACAATGCTATTCTTCCAAGGGTAACGCGCGTCGGCCTTCGGCTTCAGCGAAAACAAGTTGCGAGGAGGAGTATACCCTATCGGATCAACCTTAAGGAGAACATCTTCGTTCAGTCGATTCTGGTTCTTGCTGAGCTTGACCTTTGCCGTCGGAACCTGAGCCGGGGCGGCAGGCGCGAAGACGGCAGAAACTGACGAAAGCAAAACAGCTAGAGTGTGAGTGAATGTCCCTGGTTTCATTAAATAAATGCCCAGCAATGAGCTGGGAACTCAGGCGCCTCCTTATTAGATTCGGTCGGCAGACCAGAAATGCGCCTAGAATGAAGGAGGCAAAAGTAGCACGAATTCGTGCTCGATCAATCGCTATCCAACAAATTTTCCTGGATTCAGAATATCCAGAGGATCAAGGGTTTGCTTCAAGCGAGCGTGCACGGCACGAACGGACTCGCTCGTCGCCTCCGGCCACCAGCGTTTTTTCGCCAACCCGATTCCGTGTTCCCCGGTGACCACGCCGCCCCACCTAAGTACTTGAGCGAAAAGGTCATCGAGCGCTCGGTCGACCCGGTCCCGCACCGCTGCGTCATCGTAGTTCGCAGCCATGATATTGACATGAATGTTGCCGTCGCCTGCGTGACCAAAGGTTGCGACCGGAAAGCCATGGCGAGCCTGTAAATCGCCAGCAAAATTGACCAGATCGACCAGTCGGCTGCGAGGCACAACGATGTCCTGATTCAATTTCGTTAAACCAGTGGCACGCAGAGAGTTACTGAATTCTCTCCGTAAAGCCCACAGTTTTTCCGAACCCTCCTCGGTCGTCGCTTTAGAGAGAGAAATAGGGTTCAGATCCGCTACAAGACCTTCTATCGCTGTCATCTCAGTCAGGACGCTTTCTGGTTGGCCATCTACGTCGACCAACAGATGCGCATCGCCCTCGGGAATGACCCCCCGGCCATGCTCGCGGCGAGCCGCTTCCAAGGTGAAGTGATCTGCGATTTCGAGCGATGACGGGATGAA
>Ga0207645_10004459_pt1 | contig 10362 bp, 8 predicted proteins | sample KBSM53metaG_FD_184331 | JGI IMG/M metagenome (GOLD analysis project Ga0207645, IMG submission 184331) | Miscanthus rhizosphere microbial communities from Kellogg Biological Station, Michigan, USA - KBS M5-3 metaG (SPAdes) (version 2) | ecosystem: Host-associated > Plants > Roots > Rhizosphere >...
TATGGCCGATGGCTCGATCAAGTCGCGAAAAACTCGGGCAGCGAGTTTCTGCGAAGACCGCTTTTCGATCGCGTAACATGGATGCGCCTGCTGACCTGCGTCACCAGTCTCGGCCTTCTCGCATTGATTACGGGGTGGTTTCTTTGGGTCGTTAGGCGACGCGCGGGGCTGCTCCAATCGAAACAAGAGCAGTCCTGGCTCGCGGTTGGCGCGGCGGCCATTCGAAAACCGCTCGCGCTTTTCGTTTGGATCGTGGGCGGCGCCTTTGCGCTGATGCCTGTCGTCAACGGCATCGCTTCCCGCCCGACGCGCGTCTTCTGGGCCCGCACCCTCACCGGAATTGTTTACGCGGGCGAGATCATCGCTCTTCTCTGGCTCGTGTTCCGCGCGGTTCTTGCGATTGAAAAACGAATGCACCTTTGGGCCGAGCGCACCAACAGCGTGCTCGGCAAAGTGATCGTTCCGATAACCGGCCAAACGTTGCGTCTCGCGGTTCCGCTGCTCGGCATCATTCTCCTGCTGCCGCTGCTGAAACTGCCGGAGGAATTGGTCTGGGTGACGCAAAAAGGTTTCGGCATTTTGTTCATCGTAGCCCTTTCGTTCCTGATCATTCGCGGGATCAACGCCGTCCAGCTTGCGCTCTTGAGCCGGCATCGATTGGACGGAGAAGATAATTTTTCCGCGCGAAAAATTTACACGCAGGTGTCGGTGATTCGCAAAATCATCGTCACCGCCGTCGTCATCATCGCGACCGGTTCTATCTTGATGCTGTTCGATCCGGTCCGGCAATTCGGCACAAGCATTCTCGCCTCGGCCGGAATCGCGGGCGTCGTTATCGGTTTCGCCGCCCAAAAGACGCTCGGCAACGTGCTCGCCGGAATTCAGATCGCCCTGACGCAACCAATCCTCATCGACGACATCGTCGTCGTCGAAGGCGAGTTCGGCCAGATCGAAGAGATCACGCTTACTTATGTAACGGTCCGGACTTGGGACCTGCGCCGCATGATTCTGCCGATCACATATTTCGTCGAGAAACCGTTTCAGAACTGGAGCCGCGTTTCTACCGAGTTATTAGGGACGGTGATGCTTTACCTCGATTATCAGGTGCCGATGGCCGAGCTGCGCAAAGAATTGAAACGCCTGGTCGAGAACAATCCGAAATGGGACCGGAAGGTTTGCGGCTTACAAGTGACCGACACTAGGCAAAGCGCGATTGAAGTGCGCGCTCTGGTTAGCAGCACCGATCCCGGGAAAGCGTTCGATCTTCGATGCGACGTGCGCGAGGGCTTGATCGAGTTTCTGCGCCGCAATCATCCGGAAAGTTTGCCCAAGGTGCGGAACGTTGACGTTTCGGATCTTGCCAGCACGGTCGAAGACTCGCCGCGGCGAACTCGAAATGCCAGTCCGGCTCGGACCGGAAAAGAGCACGAGCGCGGCGATACCAGCCCGGGCGTCCACACCGAGGGCAAAACGGATGGCGCGGCCTCAGATCACTGAAATTTTATGGACCGGTTCATCGATGCTGCGGTTGAACAATTCGCCCACGATCACACTGAGGCGGAAACCGATTTGTATGTCCGTCTTCGGGAAGAAACCTACCGAGTCATGCAGTCGCCCCAGATGCAGGTCGACGTTATTGAAGGGCGCTTCCTTCAAATGCTCGTCCGCCTGAGCAGCGCCAAAAGCATTCTCGAGCTCGGAATGTTCACCGGCTACAGCGCGCTGATGATGGCGGAGGCCTTGCCCGATAATGGTCATCTGATCACGTGCGAAATCGATCCGAAAGCCGAGGCGATCGCGCGACGCTACTTCGCGGAGAGTCCCCACGGAGACAAGATCACGATCCAAATGGGACCTGCTTTGGACACAATCAAGACGTTGACCGGCCCGCTGGATCTGATTTTTATCGACGCCGACAAGGTTAACTACTCAAACTATTACGAAGCCTGCCTGCCGTTACTGAAATCCGGCGGATTAGTCGTGGCCGACAATGTCCTGTGGAGCGGCAAAGTGCTACATCCCAAAGACGCTGATGATCACGCCATCGTTGCCTTTAACCGGTTGGTCCAATCCGACCCGCGAGTTAAAAATGTCTGCCTGACCGTGCGTGATGGAATGATGCTGGCCTGGAAACGCAACTGCTGATTGCTGATTTTTCAGCACCGCCTCTCCTCGAACGATCCAGGAGATTGGCTCCGGTTACGTTTTGACCTTCAACGCTTCAACGCCGCACGGGGTGATCACTTCAATTGGTCATCAGCCAGACCCATCTTGTGCAAGAACGTACCAGATTAAGTGAATCATAATTTTCCTCCGTCGCTTGCCTGCAGTTCGCCTGCAGAAAATGGCTGAGTATGGCCAGGCAGTTAACTATTAACGAAACTTGTTTTTAGGATAATCGGGACTTTGATGGTCTATCTGTGAAAATGGATCTTCTTCCTGCTTTCCTGATTCGTCTTTTGCAACGGGTAGAGCCTGCGGCCATCCGCCTTCGTGCCACTACGGCGCGACAAGGCGCCCTGATTTAAACTCCGTCACTGCCACCTGAACAGCGGCTGACTTTGTGTATTTAAAAACACGGGTGTCGCGTTAGGAAACTTCCGCGCTCTTCGTTGAACTTCGGAGAGAAGTTACTGTTTCTTGCGGTGTATGACTGACTGGTTTCACGAGAATTGGTTCGAAGCTGAAAAGACTCAAAGAGGATTCAGAGCGGACCGCGCCTTTCCAAAGGACGATTATCCCGGCAATCAAGATTGCCCATGGCCAGAGCGACCACGGCACCCAATCGGAGTTCGGCCGATACTTTGAAAGAACAAAGTACCAGGGGAACGCATCCGAATTGATATTGTAAAAGAAAAACAAGAAGAGTGAACTGGCCAAAGTAAGATAAGCAAAGAGCGGTGGGGAAAGCAGAACAAGAAAAGGCATTAACCAGACCATATACTGTGGAGCTACCGCTGGAGAAAAGATGAAGAAGATTATCCACGCGTAGCCAATTGATCTGACAGCTCCATCAGCGTCTAATTTGCGACGGCGCCACGCCAGCAGAAACACGCAGGCGACGATGAAGGCTTTTAGAACAAGGCCGACTATTCTTTGCGACGGCGTGAGGCTTTCATCCGACACGGTTCCGAAAGACGACCAACCAGTCAGTCGCAGCCAGTATGTAATACCCCAAACTCCGTAGAGTCCGCCATAGGAGAAGACGTTCTTAATGAAAAACATCGGAAATTTCAAAAGCGCCTCCGACCATAATACAACCGAACTCAGGGCAAACGGGAGGAGGAACGAAACGACCGCACCGCGGGAGAGCCAAAAGAAGAAGAAAATCGGGAATAATAAGAGAGGGATGATTTTTATCTGGCAACTGAGCGCAAGGAATAGTCCGCAAAGCGCCGGCTTCTCTCGAAAAAGCATGACTGATGCGATGAAGAGAAACATCACCATGACTGGGTCAGTGTTTCCGTGAAATCCGGAGATCATGAGAGAAACTGGACTAATCGCCATGACAGCCAGGGCCCAGGCCGGAAGCCTCAATCTCGGTTCACGGCGTCCGAGATTGAGAAAAATGAGAACTACGACTAAGTCCGCTATGATACCCGGAAGCCGCAATAGAAAGGGGAACGTGATTCCATTCTGCCGGAGAAAGGGTTGCTGCTCGAGGTAGTAGATGGCGCGCAAAAAGTAGGCGGTCAACGGTGGATGGTTGAACGAAATATTGTGAGTGTAGGTCCATTCGTCGCCATGTTCGGCCAATGCCTTGGCAAATCTGTGGAAACTAGTCACATCGTTTGTGCCGAGGGTGTTCAAGGCGATCGAGACCTTAAAAATAAAAGCAAGCGCAGCGACGGCGATCAACCAGAATGTTGAATTAATTCTTCGGCGCGACTTGCTCTGCTGCCACCCCGGGTCGGATCCCGCTTCTGAAACTCGGTCCATCGGATTCAATATGTCGTGAGGGAGCTTGTAAAGGAAGGCGATATAAGTCGCGCCAATCTGTCCTGAGCTCCCGGGAACAACCAAATTCCTCTCATCATTCGTGGTTATTGGTGCTCATTCGTGGTTAAAGAATGTTGAATGAAGGTGATTATCGAGACCGAGCGATTGATCGTACGGGAATACTTCGAAGATGACGCTGAAGCGTTCTTCCGATTGAACAGCGATCCGGAAGTGGTGCGGTTCGTCCCCGATGCAGGACTCGCCAATGTCGAAGAGGCGAGAAAAATCCTGATGGAGCATCCGATAGCCGATTACCGGAAACACGGATTTGGGCGGGGCGCCTGTATTCTCAAGAGCACCGGCGAAAATATCGGCTTCGCGGGTCTCAAATATCTGGAAGAGCTCGGCGAGGTCGACGTGGCCTACCGTTTCATGCGTCCGTATTGGGGACTCGGGCTTGCCAGTGAAGCCGCGATCGCTTCGGTTCGTTACGGCTTCGCCGATCTGGGGCTCAAACGAGTCATCGGCCTGGTCATGCCGGAAAACACCGCGTCGGTGCGGGTCTTGGAGAAAGCCGGGCTGCGCTATTCCGACAGCGTCTCTCTTTGGGACCACCAATTTTCAAAGTATATTATAGAAGCATGAGAACTCCGCTGCGCCCCATACCGCCTTCGCTTAGGCGATCAACCTTGGCTGCGTTCGATGTTGTCCGCGAACTTGGCCTGGCGTTTCCGCGAGCAAGAGAAACGCGGTACTATCGAGGGCTCGCACTGGAAATAGGCGGTGAAATATTCGCCGTTCAGACCAGCCATCGCAGCGCCGACCCGAACTCAATTTCGGTGGCGACTGAATTCGAACATCGCGAGAAGCTGATCGCCGACAATCCGCGCGTCTTTTATTTGAGACCGCACTACCAAAACTATCCGGTTGTCCTCGTGCGTCTCGATCAGATCGAGCCAGCAGAATTAAGTGAAGTGCTTCGTTCCGCTTACAACGCGGTCGTCCGTGGGAAGGTTAAGATAGGTCGGTCGCGTGTGGCCAGCCGTCGCTCGACTTCGCGCAGGAAACAGATCAAACGCCGGGCCACCCGCTAAAGAGCTGGCCGCTGATCACTGTTCACTGAGCCGCTTCGGTTCGGATCGCACCATTAAAATCTCGCAGTCCGTTCCGTAATTTCTTTTGTGTTGCTCCGGGCGATGTCGCTTAAGCGGTGTTGGCAAGAATTGTAAATGTACGTAACCAATCCGGGTGGCTAACGGTCTCGTCGGATAATGGGAACGCAGCGGAAGATGGAGTGGGCGCCACCAAGCTCCGCAACCGACCGACAAAGTAAGACTTTTGAGAATCCATTGCCTCCTCTTTCAGGGGGCGCCAAACAAGTTGACCCACCGTGCAGGCCAAGGAAACGCGTCCAACACCCTCTATTTTTCAGTATCGCTGTGACAACGTTCGGCACCGCATTCTACATTATGCTGTTGCTCGGGTTTGCGTGGCTCGTACGCGCATCATTTTCCTGAAATAACGCGTAAGGGTCCTTCATAATTTTATCGCCGGTTTCAGGTATCCGGATAAAGTTTTATCAGCTAGCAGGGCAGGGCCAGCCGCAGCATGAGAGAACGGATCAAGAACGCTCTGGCAGAAGTTCCTCGAGCCACTGTCTCCACCGTCCATTATCTTTATCTGGCCCGGATTCCATTTCTCGGGTGGGTAACTTTATTTGGTCTTCCGTTACTCGCGATAACCGTTGGACGGCCTCTTGTTCTTGCAGCTTACGATTTGGGATCTAGTGGCGAAGCGTTTTTCGTCGGGATCGCCTTCGGATTAGCTGGTGGGAGCATTTATTTCACCGCTCACGTTATTACCAATCTTTGTTCGAACCGCTTCCGACTTGAGATCGATCCAATAGTTCAGAGCCGACTCGACAAGGTTTGGGCATCCGCAATTCTCCTTGCGCTTCTCATAAATATTCTAGTAGGGGCGAGCGCCTCGAAACCGGTACTTTCTTACAGCGGCCGGATCGCGGCGGCTATGATCGGAGGAATGCTCGTCGCGTTCGTAGGCGCGTTCGCAGCCGAAGCGATTTCCTCGAGTTTCCCCAAGAATCCCGTTTATCGAAATTTAGTTTGGCTCGGGATAAAAATCGGGCTTCGGAAGCAGAAAGGATATTTGCGCCCAATCTCCGCCGACGTCGAGACAAACGATCCGGCCAACTGGAAGTATGAAGAGGGCCACGTTCGTGCCGCCTCCTACACCTTTATTGTCGTTGTCGCATATTGCATCATCACCAAAAAACAGATTGCGCCGCTGGTGGCGTTGATGCTGTTGCTCTCTCTTTGGGTCCTTGTTCTGGCCGGTGTTACTTTTTTTTGGGACCGTTACCGATTGCCATTGCTGATCATTCTCGTCGTCTATTTTTGGCTCGCAGGTTTTTCGATCAAGGCCGACCATTATTATCGCGTCTGGACCAGGGCGTCTCTCGACCGGGAACTGACGCCAGGCGAAATCCTTGGTCGGGCCGCTCAGCAACATCGGCCTATTGTAGTCGTAGCGGCGGGTGGCGGCGGTATTCAATCGGCCGCCTGGACTACTTCTGTGCTTGATCAATTGGGCGAACGCCTGAAGGCAGATTCCGGCGGCGCCTACGATTTGCCGCACAGCATACGACTCATTAGCGGCGTTTCCGGTGGCAGCGTCGGCGGAATGTTTTATGCGGAGTGCTTCAACGAGAGCGAACCCGATTTCGGCCACAGTTTTGAAGCGGCATGTTCGAGCTCTCTCGGGCCCACTATTCGTGGTCTCTTGCGACAGGATCTTTGGCGCGCTCTGATGCCGTTTTTAGTCACTGATATTTGCAACGATCGCGGACGCGTCCTGGAACGCCAATGGTGCAAAAGTTTTGACAATAAATTTAAGCCAAACGCAAAACTGGCCGATGCCACCCTGTCGGCGTGGGGCGCGGATGCAGGTTCGTTAATGCGACCCGCGTTAATATTCAATTCGACCATCGTGGAGACTGGGCAGCGGTTGGCCATCTCCACGGTACCGATCCGGCACGCGCTGATCGGCGAAACTGACTTCACCGATCAATACTGCGCCGAGCTTGCTGTCAGCACGGCAGCGCGGCTTTCGGCAACCTTCCCTTTCGTAACTCCGACTGGCCGGCCCACCATGTTAAACACGCGTGATTCCGCCTGTCGGGTCGTGTCACCGCCGCCATGCGGGGGAGCCGATCAACACTTGGTCGATGGCGGCTACTATGAAAACAGCGGCGTGGTCGGAGCAATTGAGTGGATCGATGACGCTCTGACGGACCTTACCAATCCAGCAAAGAATCCGAAACAGTATCCGGTCCCAAGCGACATTTTGTTGTTAGCAATTGATGCTTTCGAACGACCAAGCGATCCAGAAGATCCGTGTCAGCTGAGTCAGACGGGGCCAGCAGGTCAATCCGATGAAGTTGCTCACGGGGTGATCTACAATCTGGCATCCCCGCTGCACGCAGTGATGAACGTGCGAGGCACGGGACAACGATCATTTGCCCGACGTTTGTTGCGCATGTTCCAAGCGCGTTGGGCACTGCAGCAGGTCAATATTCGCGATGTTAAGATCTTTTTCGAAGTGGAAGATCCGGCCAACCGGGAAGAACATGTCCAGTCTGGTCAGAAAACGCAGGCGCTCGCCGGAAAAAAGCCGGCTGGTCGATTCTATATCGGAGTAGATCCCGGGAAAGAACCGCTTTCCTGGCATTTGCGACCGAGTGAGATTGATGAACTAAAAAAGCAATGGGTTGGTTTTAATGCCGCTTCGGAAAACTGCCCCGATAATTATGGAGCGATTCTCGACTTCTTTAAAGCCGAATCCGCCAAACAGTAAAACGCTGTGACCTGTGCTTGAGCATTGAGGATCGCGACGAAATCGGCAAATTCCCCCTTTCACATGTTTGAAGGTGTTTGTCCCGGTCGGGCATTACGCGGCCCGAATTTCTCGGAGCACCGCAGATCGGCGGGATGTCCCGAGACTCACTCCTTAGATTTCTTTGGTTTCTCGCACATCAGCGCGAGCACGTTGTTTTCCGAGTCGCGAAATTCCGCCAACCAAAGATCGTGCGTTGCCATCGGCGCAACCAGCATTGGTTTGGTTTCAAAACGCACTTTTCTCGAAACCAGTGCCTCGTGGGCGGCTTCGATGTCTTGGACTTTGAAGTAAAGAATCGAACTCGGATGATCGAGGTCCGGTCGCTCGGGTATCGCCAACATTAATCTGATGCCGCGACAATCGAAGAACGCCATCCGGCCTGGCACAGTAAAAAGATGTTTTATGCCGAGCGTGTCTTTGTAAAACGCAACTGCGCGATCGAAATCGTGCACGTTCACTGAAATCTGCCCGATCTCGCTTAACGAAATATTCCTTTGGTCGTTCATTACTTGCGATCCTTGGGTTAACTGACCAGCGGGCGCAAAAATTCCAGCACTGCCACCGCAGCTGGCCCGCCTTTCTCCGCGTGCGCGAGCAGCGGAATCTTATGCGGTCCCGGCACATGCACGATGTTCGGGAAAGCGGTCACTGCCGCTTTGACGATGTCGATCTTGCCCAGCATCGTGGCGGCGAAAATGTCCACCCGCGCGTTGTGCGCAAGCAGGAATTCGGCGATGTCCCGCCGGCCCATGTGCGACGCGCCGCCCAGCGCGGTTTCGAAATCGCCATTGCCCCAGTCGATGGCTCCATTGATCAGCGTCGGATCTTCCGCCAACATCTTTTCCACCGCGGGCAAATTGAAATGACCGGCGATGACGAATCGCTTCACCCGTGCGCGATCGATCTGCGGATCGTGCTCGGGAAAATCCGGCACGTTATCAGCTGATCGCAGCGACGGTGCCGGCGACGGAACCAATGCGGTCGTTCCCGGCTGCGCGCGCAGCACGCCGCGTCCGCAGAGTATGCCCGCCACAGCAATCCCGCTATTAATAAGAAACTTCTTGCGCGTGAGCGATGTATTCATGAACGCGACCTTACGTCCCGCCCATTAGATATACTTCTCGAACATTGCTATTTTCTTCGGTCGCCATTCCACGACGTTTTCGCCACGCTCGCGGCGACATTCCGCAGCGCTTGTGAAACAACGCGCTAAATGAACCGAGGCTGGTGAATCCGCATTCCAAACAAATCGCCGTCACTGGTATTCGCGTTTTTTCGAGCAAAAACTTCGCCCGATCCAATCGGCAATTGTTTAGATACTGATGCGGCGTTTGATGAAACGCGGCCTGGAACACACGAAGCAAATAGAACGGCGAGAGACATGCGGCTGCGGCAACTTCGGACAGCGAGACCGGCGCAGCGAGATGAGCGTGCAGATAATCCCGGGCGCGACTGACGCGTCGCCACAGCTCTTCGCGCGTGGAGGCGCGCACTGCCGGTAAATTGCCAATCTCACGCCTGAGCGATCGTTGGCTGGAGAGCATCGACGCGAGTAACTCACGTAATTTTTCCTCTAACCAACCGTCTCGAATCGGTTCCTCGCTTTTGAACGCGGCGCGCAAGGCGTGCACTTTGGGCGAGACGATCCGGTCGTGGGGCGTGTACCTCTCGAAGAATGACGCTCTCATTCCGCTTTCGTCAGGCGATTTCGCCACTAACATTTCCGGCGTTTCATTGAAGCTGCGGAAAACTTCCTCGGCCCAGCCGTCTGGAAACCAGAGAACGAATGTTTCTACCCGAGTCGGCGACGCAATCTCGATCGAGTACGGTTGCCGATCGTTGAGGATCAAGTAACCGCCGTCATCAACTGCGACTTCGGCGCGCCCAAACTTGTAAAGCGCGCGACCATTGGCCATGCATTTGAGCGAAAGCGGCAATCCCGGGGTTTCCGCGAAATAAGAAAACCCGCGTCCGCTCATGAAAACGGACCTCTGCAGGGAGCTGAAAGGGTCGAGCGCCAAGGCGTTATCGTAGCCCGCTCAACTTATCTGTGGCTCATGCAGAGCACAAACGTATGGAGCTGTCCGTGCGTTGCGGCCGGCAGATCGCGCGGCAATCCGCGCGCGGCAGTAACTTCTTCCTTCTTAATTCCGCCTTCTTACTTTCCTATCCTCCGTTGCGGCCCGAAGATGGCACGGCGATCGCATCTCAACTCTTCCTCGCCAAATCTTCGATCTTCTTCCACTCGTCCGGGCTGAGTTGGAGTTTTTCTGCAGCCACGTTCTCGTCGAGATGCGCGAGCGACGACGTGCCAGGGATCGGCAACATGACCGGCGATTTTTGCAGTAACCACGCGAGTGCGAGTTGCACCACGCTAACGTTATGAAGTTTCGCTTCGGCTTCGAGCGCATTGCCGGTCGTGTGCAATGAAGGGTTCCTGCTGCCGCCAATCGGCGCCCACGGAATGAATCCCATCTTTTCTTTCTCGCAGTAGTTCAGCGCGGCTTC